>Ga0209415_10000975_pt1 | contig 54401 bp, 36 predicted proteins | sample PeaSoiSIISIP2007_FD_187696 | JGI IMG/M metagenome (GOLD analysis project Ga0209415, IMG submission 187696) | Peat soil microbial communities from Weissenstadt, Germany - SII-SIP-2007 (SPAdes) (version 2) | ecosystem: Environmental > Terrestrial > Soil > Wetlands > Peat | place: Germany... | reverse complement strand
AGGATTGGTTGATTGCGAGCGAGAAATTCGCAACGGACTTACCAGCAGATGTGGATCTTACCTCCGCATCCTGCCCAGCATTCCCGAGGAGAATTACCTTGTTCACTCCGATGCTCGACATGCTAGTTTCCTCCATTTCAAACCTTAAGTGAATTCCTGGCGAAAGAACTGAAAAGGTAGCCATGAAACATGGAATTGGCCTAAAGAGGGCTCATAAAGATTTGATGATGATATCCAATGGAATCAGTTCTAGCATCCTCATCGTCTCTGCACCTCTGTTTGTGACGTGGCATTATCGAACTGCCATGAGGAGAAGATTAATTTTGCCGTTTGTTCGCCAAACGTTTTGGTGGCAGTTCTGGTGGCACTTGGATTGTCAATTTCCGACGAAGTGTGGCACGGCTGGGCTGACTGAAATTCTCGGATCTACTTGAAGTGACGTGGCTTGACGAGTCCTGACAGTTCCTGGCGTAATGTCCAAAATGGCTTAAAAGGCCGCTGCTCTGCCACTGAGCTACGCCCCTGCAAAAATTGTTCACAACATATTACACGAAAAACTTTTTACAGACACGGCACAGAAGGCCAACGAGTGATCGAGCAAAGATACTCTGTTGTACAATTCTGCACGTTTCACGGGTAGAATCACATTCAACTTGACCTCTTTGGCACCTAAATTTTCTCGGAGGTAATCGATGAAACTTCGAGTATTTGTGGCCTTCGCGATTATCCTTGGAATTGTTGCAGGGGCGGAAATCCGCTTGCGGGCGCAGGGCCAGGACCAGCAACAAAAAATCACTGATACCCAGCGCGCCCAAACTGAAGTCATGCTCACAAACCTTCGAGATGCAGTGAAAAAGAACTATTACGACCCGGCGTATCACGGACTGGATATAGATGCCCGTTACAAGACATATAAGGAGAGGCTCATCAAAGCGGAAACGCTCGGAGATGCCTTCCGAACTGTCGCCGCCTTTCTTTCGGGCCTGGACGACTCCCATACGTTTTTCATTCCGCCGAGGCGGAGCTACCGGACGGAATACGGATACCAAATGCAGATGTTTGGGGACGCCTGCTTCATTACTAATGTGCGGCCAGAGACTGATGCCGCGAAGAAGCTCCATCCGGGGGACCAAGTGATGACGCTCGACGGGTTCGGGATAAATCGCAAGGATCTCTGGCAACTGGAATACTTTCTTAACCAGCTTGCGCCCAAACCCGCGAGCGAATTTACGCTGCGAGATCCCTCCGGAACAGTTCGCAAGGAGCTGGTTCTCACAAAATACATTAAAGGAAGAAAACTCCGCGATCTGACTAGCAGTTATGAAGGCCAGAGTCTTGAGGATGAAGAGGATAAGGAGTTGCACTTATTGCGGAACCGGTACGTGGAGCGAGAGGATGTGATGATCTGGAAGATGCCTGAGTTCGTGTACATCGATAGCGAAATCGATCATTTGATTGGCCTGGCGCGGAAACACAAAACATTGATTCTTGATCTACGCGGCGATCCCGGTGGAGCGGTGGACGTGCTTGACCACATGATCGGGAGTTTCTTCGATCACGATGTGCAAGTTGCCATGCGGGTTACGCGAAAAGACAAGAAACCGATGATGGCCAAGACGGTTGGCAAGAATATTTTTGCTGGGAGTTTGATTGTGCTCGTCGATAGCAGGTCGGCTTCGGCGGCTGAACTTTTCGCACGGGTCATACAGCTTGAGCATCGCGGTACCGTCCTTGGAGACCATAGTTCTGGCAGCGTGATGGAGGCTCGAGAATATCCTTTCACCGCGGGTATGGATATCCTGATTGTCTTCGGTGCCTCTGTTACAGATGCCGACTTGATCATGTCCGATGGCAAAAGTCTGGAGAAAACCGGCGTTACTCCGGACGAAATTGTCCTGCCGACTCCATCACAACTTGCCGGCGGTGAAGATCCCGTCTTGGCGCGGGCGGCAGAGCTAGCTGGAATAAAGCTCGATGGTTTAGCAGCGGGCAAGCTATTTCCCTACGAATGGGCGCCGCTTTGATGCAGGAGTATTCGAGAAGAATTACGTCCACGAGGCTGACCTAATTTTTCAGTCTTTGAAATCGCCGACGGCACCGATGCCGCTGAAAATCGCCGAGAGGATCGCTACTTTACTTTCCACTTCTGTATGCCCGCCGACCACGCCGGTTGCATCACCACTTCGAGGCGTAGCCCGCTGGTGGTCACTGGCTTGAATGAAACTTTGTTGTATTTGTCTTTCTCCACTCCGTAAGGGCCGTCGGTTTCGACGGCCTTCCATTGGTCGCCGTCCTTATAAAAGACTCGCCACGATGCTGGCACGCGAACCTCTCCGCGGCCCGTATCGTCAAACCAGTAGACTTGTGTTTCTGAAATCGTCGCCGGTTGCGCGAAGGCGTATTCGGCCCACTCGGTAGTGCCTTTCGTTGGCCACCAATCGAAATAGGATGTCGGATCGGTCGAGGCGGCGGGTTCTTCGCCGTCATTGATTGCGCGAGCAGGCTTTCTCCCCGAAGTTGTGATCTTGCTGGTGGTCGCGATTGTCGGCCAGGGAGTGGGCTTGGCGTTTGCTTCACTGTCGGGAATCCAGACAATCATTTGACCGCGGCCGCGATTCGCCCAGGTGGCATAGGGGATGGCAGTAAAATCCTGCTCGCTCTTTACCAGGTTTCCCTGGGCATCATAAGCAAGTCCCAGGGCTTTCGATTTCACCACTGACACGCCACCCAGGAAGTCGGGGCGAAATTCCGTCGTGAAGGTTGCCGAATCCGGCAACAAAATATTCCGAACTCTTCCGTTGGGATTGTCGGGCCACTCGGCGGCATAGACGATCGGGCCGCGCTGTAACGCGATGCGTCCGCGATCCGCAGCGACTTGCGGATTGGCCAGAATCCTGCGGACGGGCATGGGCAAATTCAAGTCAATCACATCTCCTTTTTTCCACTTGCGATCCAGGCTCACATAGCCCCTGTCAATTTTAACTGGGACAGATTTTCCGTTGACCTTGAGCACGACCGGCTCGGCGGAAACATCTGAAAAGGTGTAAAGGTCGCTGGCAACAGGTTCGTTGCGCGCCCATCCCGGGATCCGGACATTGATCACCAGCTTGCCGTCTTGATCGGGATTGACGGTCATTTTCACCGCTCCGTCCCACGGATACTTGGTTTCCTGAGTGATGCCTACTGTGCGGCCACCGTCCATTTTGATTTGGGCGGTGCTACCCACAAACAAATTCACGTAGAGCGTCCCGCCCGCTTGCGCGTAAACGTAACCTGGAACAGAGGCCAGAAAGCGCGTGATGTTGCCCGGGCAGCAGGCCACGCCGAACCACGGGCTGCGCGCGTGCTGGCCGTTTGATTCAAGCGGATTTGGGTAGAAGAAGAGTTTTCCGTCTAGCGAAACACCGGAAATGAGTCCGTTGTAGAGAGTGCGCTCCATCACGTCGATATATTTTGCATCTCCGTGAAGCAAAAAGAGCCGGTGATTCCAAAAATCATTTCCCACCGCCGCGCAGGTTTCGTTGTACGCGGTCATGTTCGGCAGCTCGTAATTTGCGCCGAATGCTTCTCCGGCGCCTGAGGCGCCGATGCCGCCGGTGATGTAAAGTTTTTTGGAAGCAACGTTTTCCCAAATTCTATCGATGGCGTTCACATAGGCGGTGTCGCCGGTGAGGGCTGCAACGTCCGCCATGCCGGAATACATATAGGTTGCGCGGACGGCGTGCCCCACCGCTTCGGTTTGGTCCACAACTTTCGCTTGGGACTGATTGTAGTTGCGGCCGGAGCCCTGCGAGCCGTCGGGCCCTCGTTCGTCGAGCATGAATTTGGCGAGACCCAGATAGCGCGGATCTCCCGTCACGCGATAAAGTTTGGCGAGACCCATTTCCGTGATTTGGTGTCCGGGCCAGATGGATAATTTGCCCGGCCCGAAAGTCTGATCGAGCAAGTTCGCGCTCTTCAACGCCACGTCGAGGAGCGAGCGCTTCCCGGTCGCCTGGTAATGTGCGACGGCTGACTCGTAGAGATGACCTAAGTCATACAGTTCGTGGCTGTTAATCTTTTCATTTACCCAGCGCTCTTTCCCGGCCCACGGGTGAGGATTCGCCGGGTCGATATCACGCGCAGTGTAGAGGTAGCCATCCTTCTCTTGAGCCGCGGCAATTTTGGAGATGAGGCCGTCCACGTAGGCGTCGAGTTGCGGGTCGGGCTGAACGCTGAGTGCGTACGAGGCGCCTTCAATCACCTTGTAGATATCCGTGTCGTCGAACGGGTAGCCGGGAGCTTTCTTATTGGTGAAGACTTCTCCGCGCAGGGCCATGGCGGCGCGCTCGAAATTATCCACACGGCCGGTCTCCTCGCACTTCTGGAAAGCAAACGGGATGGTAACTTTGCGGTTGGTTTCGATGCGCGGCGCCCAGAAGGCATCGTTGAAATGCACGGAGGTAAATGGCACGGGACGAACCGGATAGTCCTTCAATGGCGCGACAGCGGGCGAGACCGCGTCGAGGTTGGTGACCAAGGCCGCGGCGCAGAGCAGCGAGCCGGCGAGCGCCGGCACAATCCATTTACGTGGAGTCATCGTCACGATCCACCTCCCAACGAGACCAAGATTGCCTATGCAGGCTTATAACCCAGGCAGGGCCCGGCGTCAAAGAATCCTTGCAAACGCTTACACCAGCGCCAATAGGGGCATTCGCGCTCGACAAGGGCTCAACAGAAGCTTTGACTCTGAGCGAGGTTTGTTGTATTAGCCATAGCACTTGGAGGAACAAACTCAATGAAGCTGCTGAATCGCACGCTGCACTTTTTGCTGATTGCCGCGACGCTTTCTTCCGTGCTGCTATTACTTGCTTCCCATTCGCGCGCGCAGAGCGACATCACCGGGTTCTGGGTTTTTCGTGTGCCAACGGGAGACGGGAATTTCCGCGAATCTTTTTTTGACTTGAAGCAGGATGGCGACAAAGTCAGCGGTAAGGCCGTTCAGGGCACGCGTGAAATTCCCTTCACCGATGGGACGTTTCATGACGGCAAATTGCATTTCGTAATTTCATTTACGTTCGGCAATCCGCCGCAGACCCGAACCGTTACTTATGATGGCTCGCTCGAGGGCGACAAATTTAATTTCACTTCTCAAGCCCAGGGCCGCGATCCCGTCAAAGGGACGCTGGAGCACAGCCGGCCGGAGGCGGCGCAGCCCCCCGCGCGGCTTCCCCTGCCCGAATTGCACGACGTTCCGGATAACATGCTGGCCCGGACGCCTCCGATGGGGTGGAACAGTTGGAATAAATTCGCCGGTAAAGTGGACGATGCCACCGTGCGCGCCATCGCGGATGGGATGGTCGCCAGTGGGATGAAGAAGGCCGGATACATTTACGTCAACATTGACGACACCTGGGAAGGCCCGCGCGACGCCAACGGAAATATAACTAGCAACACAAAATTTCCAGATATGAAGGCGCTGGCGGATTATGTGCATTCCAAGGGGCTGAAGATTGGGATTTATTCCTCGCCGGGGCCAAAAACCTGCGCGGGATATGAGGGCAGTTACGGACACGAACAGCAGGACGCCAATACTTATGCGGCGTGGGGATTCGATTACTTGAAATACGATTGGTGCAGCGCCAGTCGAATTTACAAAGACGAAGAAGAGCAAGCCGTTTATCAAAAAATGGGCGACGCGCTCTTGAAAACCGGGCGCCCGATTGTGTTCAGCCTCTGCCAGTATGGCGTAAATAATGTTTGGACCTGGGGCGGGAAGGTTGGCGGCAACTTGTGGCGCACCACCGGCGATATCAGCGACAACTGGCGCTCGATGGAGCGCATCGGCTTCCGCCAATTTGATATTTCTCCTTACATCAAAGTGGGCCACTGGAACGATCCGGACATGCTTGAAATTGGAAACGGAGGCATGACCAACGATGAGTACCGAACGCACATGAGTCTGTGGTCGCTGCTGGCGGCGGCCCTCCTTTCAGGGAACGATGTGCGGTCGATGTCCGACGAAACAAAAGTAATTCTGACCAACAGCGAAGTAATTGCCATTGACCAGGACCCGGACGGTAAGCCGGTGAAACTCCTTTCGGCGCCCGACTCGTTGCAGACCATGGTTTCGCGGCCGCTGCACGACGGATATACGGCGGTCGGCCTCTTTAATCGCACCGACCAAGTTCAGACCATGACAGTGAGTTGGAGCAGCCTGGGCATGACGGGAAGAAAACCGCGGGTCCGCGATCTCTGGCAGCACTCTGACGTGAGTGCATCCAGCGAGGGATTTTCTGCTCCTGTGGCGAGCCATGGAGTGGTGCTGATAAAAGTGAAATAAGCACGGCCTTAGGCAAGGAACTGTTTCCTGGAGCATAGGCACTCCTGCCTGCACTACGTTGCATGGCGCTTGAGGATTCCTCGTTGGATTGAAGATCTAAAAGCGCACAGGCAAGAGTGCCTGTGCTATCCCCCCCATCCCCATACTTTTTGTATGAATATCATTCTAAAGAAGTTATCGATGCGCATCGTCCAATGAATATCATTCTAAAGCACTTATGGGCTTTCCCTCGCCAGCTTTGGAAGTCTATGTATAGAAATGGTTTAAGGAGTTAGACCACACGGTAGTCCAGGGTGGCCGGGCGGATCATGGCGGGGAACTTGAGCCCTTTCCGGCGGCGGTCAATCAGACCGACTCAAAACCCTCCAGTCTGTTCTCGCTCTGCGGGGCGGAGATCTGAGTCGCAGAATGCGTGGCCTGTCAGATTCAAGCCGATCGCATGCAACACCTTTGAGATGTGAGACCGTTCGGGCGGGATTCAATTTATGTTCTCAAAAGGGAAAATGGTAGTTGGTAAAACTTGAAAGATATATTTGGTGACAGGGGAATTTAGTTATGCGTTTTTATTCGAATGCGACCATGTTTGAGTTCGAAGGCTTCGCCAGTGCGAGCGAGAGTCCAGTGAAGTAAAGCCTCACTGGAGACTGAAATTTGCGGAGCGCCAGGGTGTGGTGCGACCATTTGAATCAATGGCCTGAACTTCCAGCCGCAATGAGCCGGTTGCCAATTTGCGGAGGGCCACTTGGCGGCCGACTGCGAACACACAATCAACTGCCTTCCTATGGTGCGTGATGCTGAAATTGATGGGCCCGTATATCGGTTCACCTGTTTTCGCGTCAACGATCCTCAGGTGGGCATCAACGTTAGGTGCGGCCGATCCAGTTGTTTGAGGGACATAGACTTCAAAATAGATGTAAAGCGGCTCTCGCAATTGCAAGAGCGAACCGGCAGAGGGGCCAAATTCCGCGCCATCGCTAATCAGTGGCACGTACCTTCCGACAAGTTTGGCCGAGCCGTTTGATGGGCCGCTCGGCGCTTGCCGGGATCGCGCGGCGAGGACGATGTCACTGAGGGCCAACTGCGTCGCGTCATAGGGCTCTACAGTCAAGGAGATCTCGGCGCGACCGAAGTTCGTTCCATCACTGATAACAATCCGAAGATCGTATTGACCGGGAACCAAGTGGAGCTGCGTGTCGTAACCGGATGGGGCATACAGGATGTTCGCACGCCCGGGGCTCCCAATCATCAACCAAGCCGGGGTCGAGCCATTACTATAATCGCAGCAGTCGAAGTCGCTGAAGCGCGTCACCACGGTTCCATCTTTGGCGTAAACCATACCGAGCAAACCGATGGACTCGAACAAGTGGCCAAAAGTGCCATGCTCCAGTTCGTAATGTAGAGACTGCGGTTTGAACCCGATGGCGACGTTGACGCGCGCATTATTCGACCCGGCGGAGGAGACGGCCGCCGCCAGAGTCAAATCGATATTGCCGTTCTTCCCGGAGGCAAGATCTTCTTCCAAGTCCTTGCCGAATCTTGTTCCCTTCAAAGGATCCAACTCGGAATACCTGGAGGTGCAATATTCGTTGCGTGACTCAAACGCAGCATCCGGAACATCTTTGACGATTACCTTTACGTGGTGGCAACTCCCCGGAGGAGCCTCTGGAGGGCTGTAAGCGAGAAGATAGGTGGGCCAAGAGAGAACAGTGTGGGAGCTGTATCGGAAGTCCGGATAAATCCACCGTCCAGCGCCGGTCCTATACTCGTAATGCTGGCCGAGGTTGTCTTTGATGACCGCGACAGAAGGACTTTCAAGATCGACCCGCTGAATCGTTTGCGGCTGGCCATCCTCGAACAACTGGAAATTGTTGGAAGTTAGATTTCGGATTATAGCATCCTTGTACCAGGCAGGATCTCTGGGCGGATTTCGCTGCAGCTTTTGCCAACGAGGATCATTCCATACGAAAACGGGAACAAGAACTTCGTTGGTTTCAATGCGGATGGGCGCGGGGCCCATGCCTTGGGCTTTAACGCCAGGGGAAAGTGCAAGCAGCGCGGCGCAACCCAGAGCCAACGCGGAGATCGCTAAACTTCGCATCATTTCCGTGCCCGTTTGGAGGAAAGAGGACTGCTTGCGGGCACTGGGCCGCGCTGCTTGAGGCGAGCATAATATACGCCACGCGCGCATTACTTCCTCTACGTCCACTCGCCGTCTGACAGCCGCTCAAGGAGATCCCGGATGAGGGCTTCGACAGTCGAGTCGCTCGCGATATGTCTTGCTCCCTGTTACCTACAATATAACGTAAATTCAAGCGGAATGGCGTCTTACGCGGGCCGGTCTGCGTTAAACCACAGAAAACCAGCAATGGTGAGAAACGCGCCCAAAATGACGAGAGAAGGAAGCACGGCGCGTCCACTGACCAACACCAGTAGCGCTTCGAGAATTGCGGGGAGAAGAATTACGACCAACGCGAATACGACCCAGGCACGAATTCCGGGTGAATCCAGTTTCCGAGCGGCCATTCCAAGCAGGATACCGATCGGGACGAAAATTAAGGATTCATAGATGATGGAGTAAGCGAGGAGTTCGTAGGTATTGATGTGAATGAATCTGCGCATGATGCTGGCCCCGGGACTCAAATAGTAGGTACCCGAGTGTTTTCTGCCGTTCACAAAGGTATAGGCAGACGAACCGTCGTAAGAAATGAGAACGGAAATTGGCTGATTTGGAACGATCAGGTTCCGAATTTCCCACCGCAGCCGTGTGCCTCGTGAGGCCAGAGGGTTGCGGATGTGAATCAAGAGGTCAGGGCCTTCCTGCCAGACGAGGAGATCATCCACGCCGTGTAGTTTGGAGATGGAAAGTATGTCTCCTTCGGCGGGATCGATACCCTGTGGGACGAAATCAATTCGCAGCGACAATTGATTGGTCTTCTGCAACTCACGAATCAGCCCAGTAGTTGGAAGCACAGTCGTCAGCCTGGTCAACTCACTGGAGCCTTGAATAAAGGGATTTCCGGTGGGGCCGAGGTGAATCAGCGGGACAAGGGGTGCGACGGTGGCGGTCCCGGGGTCATATGGAGGTATGCCAGTGAGGCCGTAAGTGGCGAGAAGGCCTGGGTCTGAATTAGAGTTGAGTCCGGCCGGCGCCATGAGTTGGCTGGCGTCACCGTGCCAAGGACGATTCCAAATCTTGAGAAGAGTCACACGGCCCTTCCACGCGTTTCTACCTCCGGCATCTTCACCAATGTAAATGGGGCAGGTGGGATCCCAATTGGTGAATCGAGTCTCGTGCTGAAGCGGAATGGAAATCGCCAACCAGAGAACGAAATAGACCAGGATTGTGATGGCGATGAGTTTCGTGGAACACCAGGCTTCGGCGGCTTGTTCCCAGAGCGAAAGGTGCGAGAGCAGGACCTCACCAAATACTTTGAAGAGCAGAGCTCCAGCAAACGAGCCGGCCGTGTTTGTGAACACGTCCTCCCATCCGGAGTCGCGGCTGGGAATGTAGATTTGAAGGAACTCGATGGAATACGAGCAAATAGCTCCGGCAAGGAGGGCAGCCGAGAAAATCACGGGCCATGAGTAGCTTCGGCGCCGAAGGAAGCTGGCCAACCCCAGGCCGAAAGGGATGAAGAGAAGGATGTTCAGGAATGCATCGGCGAAACCTGCGCTTTTGTGACTGACGTCGAGAAGAAACGGCGACCAGTTCCCCGCGACTTTTGAGGAAAGATCAAAATGGAATGGGTAGAGAGTCAGGAAAAGTATGCCCGAAAAGGAGAGAATCAGGATGCGGTTCGACCACTGGCGGCTTTGCGGATAGGAAGTGTGAACGGCATCACTGTGGTCCATTTTGGTTGAGCAGGCGAGAGGCCTCGCGCAATCCTAGCGTAGCATGGTCTTCAGTCCGGTCGCCCACCGACCTCATCAAGATTATCTGAAGCGGAAATAAAGACAATTCAAGGCGAGATGTGACAGGCGATTGGCCAGATGCGAGTGAACCCGGACGGGTTCGGAGGGGCAAATCAATGGCCAAAGCAGCCTCGCTCTATAGCCAATGTCGTACAGGTCAAGCCCTCTGTCCTAGATTTAGACTCTGGGCCAGTAGATGACAGTTGGAGCGGTTGTTACGCTTTATTTGTGATGATGCCACGACCGGCACGACTCAACCGATGCAATTTCATTGAGCCGCCCCCAGCCCGGCCCGTTCTTCGAGAAAACAAATACCCACTACTTGTGGCGACTCTTGCTGCGACGTTGCTCTTGTGCCTGGCACAAAGCGGATGCGTTGGAGCGACGGGCGCGAAACCTATCAACGGACCGGCACTATCTCTTTCGACCAGTACCTTGGCCTTTGGAAGCGCGGTTGACAGCGCCGCAGCGCACCTGGTGCTGACAATGAACAATCCCGGGACCGCGACCGTATCAGTCACACAAATCGTGATCTCGTCGAAAGCTTTCAATATCACCGGAGCATTTTCCCTGCCTATCAATATTCCGGCGGGAAAATCCGGGACGCTCAATATCCAATTCGCGCCCACTACCGTGGGGCCGGTCACCGGCACGATGGCTATTACCAGCAATGCTTCTACGACACCCACGATGGTTACATTGACCGGAACCGGCCTGGCGACACAAGCGCAAATGGTGGTGAGTCCCAGCAGCATTCCATTCGGGAGTGTCCAGGTTGGTGGCGCTACGCAACAAGCAGTGACGGTGAGCAATTCCGGAAATACCTCATTGAGCGTCACACAAGTTTCGCTGGCAGGGACGGGCTTCTCGGTTGTGGGCACCCTTTCCTTGCCCATGTCGGTGGGTCCCAGCGCGGCCAAGGTGTTCAATGTTCAGTTCGCACCCACTGCGACGGGTGCAGCGAATGGCACGATTACAATTTCCAGCAGCGCCTCCTCAACACCCACAGTGGTAACGATGAACGGGACGGGAACATCAACTTCAGGCCAGCCGCAAATATCGGTGACGCCCAATCCAGTCCCATTCAACAATGTGGCCGTGGGTGGAACGTCATCGCAAGTTATGACGATCAGCAACCCCGGCAGTGGCAATTTGACAGTCACGGCGCTCTCCGCGTCGGGAACCGGATACTCAGTGAATGGATATACGCTGCCGATTTCGGTGGCAAGCGGGCATACCGCCAATTTCAACGCCACGTTCGCGCCCACAAGTGCGGGCGCGTCGAGCGGAAGCATATCGATCAGCAGCAATGCGAGCCCCGCTTTGACTTCCGTGGCGATGACTGGAACGGGTGTGCAGTCGGGTATAACGGCAACTCCGCCTTCGGCCACATTTACGAATGTGATAGTTGGGTCACCCAATTCACAAACATTCAAGTTGCAGAACGCTGGAACGACAGGCGTGACGATTACGAGTGCCGCTGTATCGGGCACAGGGTTCAGTACCACTGGACTAAGCACACCGTTGGCACTTGCCGGCGGCGCGAGCTCGACCTTCAATGTTATCTTCGCGCCGGCGTCCCCCGGAAACGTGTCCGGGTCAGTGGTTCTGACGGGCAATATGTCCAATTCCCCGTTAACCATTCCGTTGACGGGATCGGCTGTGTCTCCAAGCGCATTGCTGAATGCGAGCTCGACGAGCCTGACCTACACCAACGTGGCAGTTGGAAGCAACAGCGCGCAAAACGTGATCCTAACCAATAACGGAAATTCGAGCGTGACCATATCGGCCGTTACCGAAACTGGCGCGGGATTCGTCGCGTCAGGCGTAACTGTCGGACTGGTGGTGACCTCGGGCAACACCGCGACACTGACGGTTACCTTCACTCCGGCGAGTGGGAGCACGGTGACGGGCAGCGTGGTTGTTGCCAGCACGGCAAGCAATACTCCGATCAACATCGCGCTCACGGGAACTGGCGTGTCGCAGGTTCAGCATTCGGTGGCGCTGAGCTGGACAGCGAGCACTTCCAACACGGTTGTGGGATATAAGGTGTATCGCGGAACGCAATCGGGCGGGCCGTACACGCTGCTTACCAACACACCTGTCACTGGCACCATCTTCACGGACACGACAGTGGCTGCCGGGCAGACATATTTCTACGTCGTGACCGCAGTGGATGGCGGCGGAAACGAGAGCGTAAACTCGAACGAGGTTTCCGCTGTGGTTCCAACTCCGTAAGGAGATTAACTCGCAGGAATCAATTCTGGGCAGGGCCTAGCTGGAGTGCGGGAGAGATTCCGCACTCCATTTTTGTATTACGCCGATCATTGCGAGGTTCAATAAGTCAGGCGAGCGCTTCTGTGCGCGGGCGCTTGCGCTTCCAAGAGTAATCATGGCGCAAATGATCCTTGTGTTTCTTAATCTGGGTTTCAAGTTCGGTGAAGGCCAGTTTCAGACTGGAGCGGACGTCGGACGCCTTCCCCGTGCAGTGCATACTGCCGGTGGGCAGTGTGAGGTTTAGCACGAAGGTGAATTCTTCCTTGCGAGGCAATTTCGCCAGAACGCCATGGAGTTTTATCAGGTCCGGAGCATAACTCTTCAGCAGCTTTCCCAATTTTGCAGTGTGCTTACCGGCTTCAACTTCTACAGGCTCTCTCAATTCGACGTTCTTGTAGGTTATGGAGAAAATCATGAGGGCCCCTTTCGTATATATGTCCGGGATTGCGGGTCGTGGAGAAAGCCCGAATGGCTTTCGAGCGATGATCGCCGTAGCGGGTCATCAGGGATTTTCAGGATAGCAACTCCGCAGGAGGGATGCAATCGGAAGCCTGAAGAGTTACTGGATAGGTTTCCGAACCGTCCCTTATGAACGTTCGCTGACTTGCAATCCAACGGTCCAAATATTGACAGTGGTGGGAATGGCAGCATAGGCTGCGTTGCGTGCTGTGCGGCCCTGTGTGCGCCGTAAATATTGTAAGCCGCCTCGGACCACATGCCCAAAGCGTCCAACCCGGTTGCTCCGAAACAGTCCCATGAGATTCGAGTAGGACCGGCCGGATGGTCCTACGCCGATTGGGCGGGGATCGTTTACCCCGCAAAGCGGCCGCGCGGGTTCCACGAAGCGGCATATCTTGCAGAATTTTTCGACACGATTGAAATCAATACATCATTTTACCAGCCGCTGCGGCCGAATCTGGCGGAGCAATGGATTGAGCGCGTGTCGGTGAATCCGCGATTCGTGTTCACGGCGAAGTTGTGGCAGAAATTCACACATGAGAGTGGGGCCACTTCCGAGGACGAGAACGCAGTGCGGGCGGGATTCGATCCGCTGACGCGCGCGGGGAAGCTGGGTGCGGTGCTGCTGCAATTCCCTTTTTCGTTCCATCGCACGCAGGAAAACCTTGCCTACCTGAAGGAACTCTTTGAACGATTTGGCGATTACTCTCTAGTAGTGGAGGTGCGCCACGCTACCTGGAACGACAAGGAATTCTTCGCCATGCTTCACGAGCGGGGCGTGGGGTTTTGCAACATTGACCAGCCGGTGATCGGGCGCTCGATGAAGCCAACGGAGCGCTCGACCGCGCGTGTTGGGTACGTCCGGCTGCACGGGAGACGGTATGACACCTGGTTCAGCGACGATCCAACCACGCCGCCGGAAGAACGGTACAACTACCTTTATAGTGAAGAAGAGCTTGAGCCCTGGGCGGAGCGTACACAGCATGTGGCGAAACATTCCGGGTCAACTTTTGTCGTGACCAACAACCACTATCAGGGGAAGGCGATTGTGAATGCCCTGCAGCTGATTCGCGCGCTGACGGGGAACAAGGTGAAGGTGCCCGAGCCCCTGAGGCATAGATATCCACAGCTTGATGCGATTGCCGATGAGCCACAGCGTGAGCCGACTTTGTTTCCTGACCCGTTGAGATGAGCGTCCCCTGCAAGCCGCCAAGACCAATCCCCAATAGCGAATCTGTAAGACTCTATTCACACTGAATTAAAAACTCGCTGTTTATACTTTCCGGCCATGGCGACCTACAAGTGCGGGCTTTGCAATGGCGCGGGGCGGGGCCCGAATGGGCACGCGTGGAATTGCGATTGCCGCGAGTGCTACTGCAATTGCAAGTGCCGCCGCTGCATGGGCGAGGAGATCATCTACATTCCCTGCGATGTCTGCCAGGGGTCGGGCAAATATCCGTGCATCCAATGCCGCGGAGTCGGGCGGCGATTCGGGGGCTTGGCGCTTTGCTCATGGTGTGAAGGCCGTGGGGTGCGGGGAGAGTGCGTTAAGTGCAGTTACAGCAAACGGGGATTCAAGGCGGTCAAATGCCCCGAATGCAGGCTGCTCCGCGTCCCCGGGCACGACCGGCACTGCGCAAAGTGCGCTGGGTCTGGCAGGCTGGCGTGTAGAGGATGCGGTGGAAAAGGGCGGATAGAGCTGGAGGAAGCATTGGCGGGCTTAGCCGTGGTGGAGAACTTGTTTGAAGTGGAAGATACGGGCCAGGAAATGGCCACGCTGTTGAAGCCGTGCCGGGAGTTGTCGCAACAAGATTTGATCGAGGCGCTGCGTTGCCATGAGCCCGGCCACGAGAGGGTCGTGCTGGGAAGCTTTAAAGGGATGGCCGTAGCCCGGGATCGTGTGCGACTGCTCGGCGATGAAATTGAGTATGCAATCTATCGAGTGGAGCCTGACCAATTCGTCCTGAGGAGAAGGTCGAATCTGGGGGCGAGAGACGCCGGAAGGTGGTATATGGCAGAGAGATACGGCCGAATTTAATAAGCTCCGCCGAGCGGCTGTGGAAATCTTGCCCCTCCTGTGGAAATCCTGAAAGTGTTCAATATTATACAGACAGTAATATAACATACATAATATATCGTCGCCCTGAATCGCTTTTGAGCGCCCAGAGCCCTTGTTTCAGGTGAAACTATCCCCGCTTCGCTTTGAGGACTACACCCCGGGTAAGAAACAAGGAACTCCCAACGAGGGGCGCGTCAACGAGGGAGGCTGCCATGGCTCAGGACGCCCACAGGACCTATGACAGGTTTGCGACGGCAATCAGTGAAGAGGAGAACCCGGAGAGGCTTGAGAAGTTGCTGGATGAATTGCTCGGAATCCTGGCGGAGCAAGCCCGGCCGGTTCCTGGACCTGAAGACCAGAAGACCGTTCACTCCGTGATTCGCAACTGGCGATTTGTTTGAAATCAGGACACGTTGGCGCTTGGCCTGGAAGCAGTCTTAATGCCGGCCAGATTTCTCTGCTCCAATCATGTAAAATGGATATTTGAACGGCCCCTTGCGAAGGCGCGCCCCAGTTCGGGCGATGGACGATTCACGGAGCGTGGAATGAAGAAGTCCCTGATCGCTGTGATTACACTTGCTGTGCTGGCCGGCGGAGTTTATCTGCTCAACAAGGCAATTCCGCAGGCGAGGGCAACGGGGCCGGGTCCCATTGGCGGGACCGCAGCCGCTGCTCCGCAACAGTCCAACTTGGACATGCAGGATGTAGTGCTGAAGGGGCTTGATGGAAGTGATTTGAAGATATCCGACCTGAAAGGAAAGGTCGTACTGGTGGATTTCTGGGGGACGTTTTGCGAACCGTGCAAAGAGGAGGCTCCCTGGCTGATTGAGTTCCAGAAGAAATATGGCCCCAGGGGCTTCACCATTCTCGGAGTAGCCGTGGACCCTGAAGGGAAATCGATTGTCGAGCCTTACGTTAAGAACACGACATTCGATGTAAATGGCATAAAGGAGTCTCTCAATTTTCCCATCTTCTTGACCACCGATGCGCTGAACGACAAGATTGGCTTGATCGGTTATCCGACGTCCGTACTAATCGCGCGCGATGGACATGTAGTAAAGGTCTCTGTGGGCCTGGGGCAGGATGCCAAAGAGGAAATGATCAAGGATATTGAGGGGTTGATGTAATACGCCGGATGTTGCCGGTCTGTCCCGGGCTTTCCCACGAACACACGAAGCCCAATCAAATTCCTGGTCCGGATAAAATCCTGTTTATTTCTTAAAGAGATTCTCGAAAGCGGAGCGGGCGTCGCTGGGGCGCGCTGCGGTGGTGGAATACTCCTTCTGTGCGGAATTATTAGCGGCGGGCGCGATGGGCGCGGTGTCCTTTTCGACGGTCATGCGGTGCTCAAAAAAGGTGCAAGTGTTCTTAGCGCTCTTCTTCATGATGGGCTCGGGAATAGGTTGCGTGCATTCCCACTGAGCGCCCGTGTCGAAATTGACGCATTGTTTGCAGCAGTGTAGCTCGAAACCGCAGCGGGGGCAGGCGCCATTGGGGTCGAATCCGGTTGGAAGGACATTCCCGCAACCGGAACACCTTGCCCGAAGGACCGTGCCCACCATTCGGGGCGTGCGCGGGCCTATCTGCTCCTGTCGCGCCGGGCGGGGCTGCTCCTTCTGCCGCTCGCGCTTTTCCGGCTTGCCGGAGTCCTGGTAACCGTGTTGCCTGTATTTTCTATCCAAACAAACCTCCCGGAGCACCGCTCTTCCAATGTGGGGGTGGGCACGTGGTAAAAGTCATCCTCGCGCAGACCGTAGAAGGGGATACTTCCAGAACCGTGGTGTTGCTAAACTCCGTTCGACGTTGCTATCGTTCCGCAGAAATCCTTGCCTGGGAGAACAAAGCGGTGGAGACGGGTAAGCTATGTTTGTAAACCTATGGGAGTTCCATGTCAAGTCGGGCATGGAACAAATGTTTGAGAAAGTATACGGGGCGACGGGCGACTGGGCGAGTCTGTTCGGCAAGTCGCCAGGGTATAGAGGGTCGCGGCTGGTTCAAGACGTCGCCGGGGGCAGGAGGTATTTTACCCTTGACTATTGGGCGAGCCGCGGCGAGTTCGAGGCGTTCTGCAAAGAGAATGAGGCGGCTTATACGGAACTGGACAAGTGGTGTGGATCTATGACGGATTCAGAGAGACATCTTGGAGAAATCGAGACACCCGGAGAAAGTTCGCACGAAAGTTGAGCAGGGACGCAGGGCAAGTCCCAAGTCCGAGTCAGGTGCGCTTGGCAATCAACCTGGAGATCCCCTCAACAGGCAAGTCCAGCTTCAAGAATTTTTGCGGGTGCCCATCGGCGTTGGTGAGGGCTTCTGCGGCAAGGTAACCGCTGCGGACGGCGCCTTCCATGGTGGCGGGCCAGCCCGTAGCGGTCCAATCGCCCGCGAGGAAAAGGTCGCGAATTGGACTGGTGGCGGGTGGGCGCCATTGGTCGCAGCCGGGGGCAGGCGAAAATGTCGCGGCGGTTTCTTTGATGACGGTGGATTTTTGCAACTGGGCATTTCGTGCGGCCGGGAGCGCGCGCTGCACCTCCTTCAAGCAGATATCGACAATTTCCTGGCGTGACTTCTGCACCAAGTCGTAGCTGGCGCTGATGACCAGTTGCAGGTATTGCCCACTATTTGCCGGCGCCACGCCACCATAGAGCAACGTCTTATTGAAAATCCACTGGGTGGTCGTGTCCAGAAGAGTCAGGAAAGTTTCGGTCATGACCGGGCGGTCAAACCAGAGATGCACTCCAGTGATAGGCGAGTTGCGCAGGTTCCGCAGATTGGCGAAAACGGGCTGGCGCGTTGCGATATCTGCAGGGAGCAGTTCGAGAAGAGCTTCCTGCGGCACGGCCGCAATGTAATGGTCCGCGCGCAAAACTTCGCCCGATTCAAAGCTGACCCCATTGATCACATTGCCTGTGACCTCCACCGCTCGCACCGCCGCACGAAAGCGCACTTCCCCGCCCTGCTGGATCAGCGCCGCGCGGCATCCATCGTAGAGGTCTGCAAGCGGTACCGTTGGAATGCCAATCCGGTAGCCCGCGCGATTCGCCAGGAATGCCTCCCAGAAAACGTCGACACCATACTGAGCGTCGGTGCGGTCGAGAGTTTCGTCGAGCGCGCTGATCAGAACCGCTCCCCAAAAACGTTGGATCGCCGTCTCCGTCTGTTTGTGACGCCTCAACCAATCGAGCATGTTGGGATGCACACCGTCGGGCGAGGCCAGATCCCGGGGGCGGCCTCCGCTGCGTGCTATGGACATAAGCAAACGCGCGATGCCTCGCTTATCCGACCAGCTCAGAAGCGGGAACTTCGCGAATGACGGTGTGAGATGAAATGGAGCGGGCAGAGGAGAACGGTACATCGTGCCGCGGTGACCGTCCGGTGAAGAAAATTCGAGGCGGTCATAAAATCGGATTTTTTCAGAGGCCCCAGCGCGGCGGTAGAAGTCATCGAGGTTGGTGCAGCAACCCAGGGTGACGTGCTGGCAATTGTCCACATGCTCGCCCGTGGGAAGCACATAGGAAGTGGCGCGTCCGCCCAAAAACGGGCGTTTTTCGAGCAATGTGATGCGGTAACCGGATTCAGCCAGCGCGACGGCCGCGGACAGTCCTGCCAGTCCGCCGCCGATCACGATCACGCTTTTCGAGGACATGCGCCTCCGACCACGCGCCAAGCTGTGCGCGGACCAGGATGCCGAACTTTTCCGCCGCGCTCAAGCGCACGCGCGAGGCAAACACGTCATAGCCGCGCGATTCGATGCGCGCGAGCAGGCCGCTGTAGGTGCGCGCCAGCGCCCACAGTGCGCCGCGGCAGTCACGCTCAACCAGGCCTACAATTTCCGCGCCTTCTTCATAAAATTTCCATGCGCGGTCGGCCTCGAATTCAAGGAGCTTTACGAGCGCAGCGGTAAGCGGGCCGGCGAGATCCTGGTCGCGTATGCCGAACTGTTGGAGATCTTCCTGGGGGAGATAAATCCGGCCCATTTCCAGGTCGGCGCGCAGGTCGCGGAGAATGTTGGTCAATTGGAAAGCGATTCCCAGGCGCTCTGCGACGTCTGGCGCGCGCTGGTCGCGGAAGCCGAAGACGTGGATGCAGGTGAGGCCCACAGTGCCCGCGACGCGGTAGCAATATTCGCGCAGGCGGGCGAAAGTGGCATAGGACGGCTCGGTCAAATCCATCTCCGCGCCGGAAATGAGATCGTGAAAGTAGCGTGAGGGGATGGCGAATCGCGAGCAAGTGTCGGCGAAGGCCGGTAGGATGGCATGACCGGAGACATCGCCGGCGTAAGCAGCATCGGTAAGCGCTCGCCAACGCGCCAGGCCCCGCTGTTTTGCAGCATTTGGTAGTGCGCCTGCTTCCCCGGGTGAATCGGAAACGTCGTCCACCAAGCGCATGTAGGCGTAAAGCGCGCAAAGCGCGCGGCGCTTGGGCTCGGGAAGCAGATAAAACGCATAATAGAAATTGCTGGCGGAATTGCGGGCAACGCGACGGCATTCCTCGTAGGACGCGGCAACGCTACTGGAATCGGACTTTCCCGCCAAATGAGAATTATTCGCAGGGAAGGATGTGGCCTCAGAACTAGAAATATTTCCCTGATTCTTTTGGGCTGAAGGCTTGTCTCCAGCGGATGACCCGAGTGTGAGCATACGCCCCATTAGAGCGCGGCCAAAAAGCTTTACTTGTGTGCCTTTGCCGATCGAGGGGCGCTTTTCGAGCGTGTTGTAGCCAATGGATTCGATGGCCTCGAGGACAGCGAGACCGCCCCGGCTGAACATTTCGATGTCCACTCGCAGTTCGGGGGAGACGGTTGCCGCGAGTGGAAGCCCTTCGTTGAACAGAACACGAGTGCGCTCAATCAAGTCGCGCATCAAGGCGGCGTACCGTTCGTCGAATCGCCGAGCTTCGACGTCAGCAAATTCCAATCCACGCGCGCGAAGAGCGTCGAGCGGAATATAAATGCGGCCCTTCTGCAGATCCCTGGAAACATCCTGCCAGAAATTCGCAAGCTGCAGAGCGGTACAAGTGGCGTCGGAGAGGCACTGGCGCTCGACATCGCGGTATCCACACAAATAGAGCACCAGCCGCCCCACGGGATTCGCTGAATAACGGCAGTAGCCGATCACATCATTCCAAGTGTTGTAGCGATGAACCGTTTGGTCCTGGCGGAAGGCAACCAGCAGATCCGAGAATGGCTCGATGGGAATATCGAATTCACGAATGGTTCCGGCCAAGGCTACAAACACAGGGTGGGACGGATTTCCCGCATAGCACGCGCGCAACTCCTCTTCCCACCAATTGATTAATTCGAGAGAGCGAGCGGGGTCAGCGACCTCATCGCCGAGGTCGTCCGCCCAACGGCAATAAGCATATAAATTGTAGAAATGTTGATGGAGGCGGCGCGGAAGGAGCCAGGAGACCACATTGAAATTTTCATAGTGCGAGGTTGCCAGCTGGCGCGTATAGCGCTCAGCAATGTCCCGAGAGCAGCCGTCCGGCGGAAGCTCGCGCGCGATTTCGAGGTCTGCGTACGTTGGCACGGGAGGCCGCACTCAGGGGATGATGGCCGTCTTCAACTCGCCGTGGCCGTTTTTCATTTGTTGGAAGACGCGCGGCAAATCGCGGAGGCGCGCTTCGCCGGTCACGAAATCAGAGGCGCGGACTTCGCCGCGGGCCACGGCCGCAAGCGATTCCCGGATGTAGTGCGGCGTGTGATGGAACGTGGACTTGATGGTGATTTCCGAATAATGGAGCCCGGCGGCATCAATCCGCACTTCGGAGCCGGCAGGACATCCGCCGAATAAATTGACGACCCCGCCCTTGCGAACCATCTGCAAAGCCCATTCCCAGGTTTCGGGCATACCCACGGCTTCGATTACGGAATCGGCGCCGCGTCCGCCTTCGGTCAATTCCCTAATGCGGGCGACGGGATCGTCCAGTTCAGTGACGTCGAAAGCCGCGCGAGCGCCCAGCCTTTCAGCGGCGACTACTTGCGTATGGCGCTTCCCAAGCGCGATCACATTGACCTTTCGCGCGGCAAGCACGCGCAGAAACTGCATGCCGATGGGTCCGCAGCCGATCAACACCGTGGTGTCGCCGGATTGGATGCCAATCTCCTCAATCCCGCGCAAAACGCAGGCCAGCGGCTCAACCAGTGCCGCGTCCGCATAAGAAACGTGCGCGGGAATCTCCAAAAGGTTTTGGCGTACAATCGGGCCCGGAATGCGAATGTACTCCGCATAGGCCCCGTTGTTAAACAACAAGTCTTCGCAAAGATTCGGTTGAGCCTTGCGACAGAAGAAGCATTCGCCGCAAGGAGCGGAATTCGCTGGAACCACGCGTGAACCAATTCGCAAGTTTCCGGCCGGTCCGTTTCTCACGTCCGTGCCCATGGCCACGATTTCTCCTGCCAGCTCGTGACCGAAAACGGAGGGCGGCGTAATCATTTTGGCGTGGTAACCGCGCTTCCAGACTTTCAGGTCGGTGCCGCAGGTGAGCGCCACTTTCACGCGAACCAGCACCTCGTCCGCGGAAATACGCGGGATTTCGACCTGCTCGATTTTCAGATCTTCGCTGCCGTGGAGCACTCCGGCAGTCATCTGGGCCCGCAGCGCGGGACTGGGCCTGGTAATGGTCGCTACTTTGGTCATGGCAATATCATCACTTTCAAGGAATCTGCCGTGGGACGCGAAGCAAGGGCCAATCCCTCGCTAAATCTCTCCAACGGGAAGCGGTGCGTAATCAATTTGGCCACGGGCAACTGGCGCGAAAAAACCAGGCGCGCGGATTCTTCCTGAATTTCCACGTCGGCGCTATAACTGCCGAGGATCTCTTTTTCGTCCACTCCCACTGCCGCCGCTCCGAACTCGATGCGCATTTGCGGGTCGTTTTGCGCGAAGAGCAGGACTCGTCCCCCCGGACGCGCAGCCGAAAGCGCTTCATCCACCACCTGTGGGAATGGTACCGCGACCAGGACGGCATCGGCACCCCGGCCTTCGGTGTGTGCCCGAATTGCATCGATCAGGCTGGTGGACGTTGGATCGAATGTTTCGCGCGCGCCCAGCTGCATAGCTTTCGCCCGGCGCTCCGGCATCGGGTCACTGGCATAGACCGTTGCGCCGGCATTCTTCGCGAGCATCATCAAAAGCAGGCCGACAGGGCCAGCGCCGATAACCAAAACGTGCTCGCCTTTCACGACGCGCGCCTTGCGCACAGCTTTCAAAATTGTATTTACTGGCTCGATGAAGGTGGCTTCCTCGAAGCTGATATCGTCGGGTATTGAGACCATGCCGCGCTCGGCGATCCAAGGCATGGCGCGGGCAAATTGAGCGAACCCGCCGCCATTGGGATCGAAGCCAGCGGTGAGGCCGACTTTCTTATACCCGGGGCACTGCGAGAAAAGCTTCTGCCTGCAATAAAAACAGTCTCCGCAGGGGATGTGATGGAAACTTACTACGCGATCGCCGACTTTCCATTTTTTAACGCCCGGACCGATGGCTACTACTGTGCCTGCCACTTCGTGGCCCAGAATTTGGGGAGGTTTGACGAATCCGTGATGAATTTTCTTGATGTCAGTTCCGCAAATGCCGCAGGCCGCGACGCGGATAAGTACTTCTCCATCCCCGATTTCGGGGACAGGGACGGTCTCCACGACGACGCTATCTTTGCCACGGTAGACCGCCGCGCGCATGGTGGAGGGCATTGTAACTAATTGCTGCTCAGCACTGAGCATTCCCTCAGCCCGACTCATGATGCAGCCTTCTCCGCAGAAACAGAATTCATGGCCGCCAAAAGTTCGATGTAGCGATCCAAGACCTCAGCAAGTTTCTCCGCCGCCGCCCTGGTTTGCTTGCCAAATCTCACGAGCGATGGAAGAACCGATGGTCTTCGTGCAACTTCTCCCAAAACACGAGTAATACTGACGTCTCCTTCTTTGGTGACAACGCGATTGAAGTCAATTGGTAGATCCTCTTGAGAAGAATCGCTGACGGCGCGAACGGCGACGACGCGTGCACCGAATGCAACCGCCTCATATAAGATATCTCCGCTTTCCATGTCCACTACATCCGCAACTTTTCCGAGTTCATTCTTCTCAATCACACTGATGACGACGTGGTCTGTCGAATACATCAGTTGGACGTCTTTGGCCCCACAGCGAAGAGCCAGGGCGACCATTTCCTGATCGCATTCAATTGTGCGTCTCCGCGATGTCGCTTCCACCTGGCGCGCAACGACGACTTCCCCAAGCACATGCTCAGCTCGCAATCCTCCAGCAAGACCACTTGAGATACACATGTCGACATCCAGGTTCCAGATTAGCTTGGTTGCTTCCACCCAAGACTTGTCGCCCCCAATTCCTGTTAGAAGGACGCAAACCTGCGAACCATTTATCTCAACTTGATAAGCATCGGCATCCATACCTGTGTCAATTCGCTTAAAAAGTCGCAAACTGCGCCAGGGAGCGAACTCCGCCTCTACCGCGAATGTAACGAGTATCTTCAAATCGGGCGTTCCAGATTCATAGGGTCGCGCACTAGATCAAGCCGCGCGCACTGCCGCAACGCGCGCCCCTCGGCTTGAACCGACGTAACCATTTACTTCATACCAGCGCACGGCGGTTTCCAGTGCCTTTTCCACCGGCCCAGGCACAAAACCTAGTTCGCGCTGTGCCTTTGAACAATCCACGAACATCATGTGACGCGCGATCTTCACGCCCTCGACCGGAATTTGGGGCTCTCGCCCGCGCAGCCGCGAAATCGCGGTATCGGCATACGCCGCCATGAGCGCGACCGTATGGGGTATCTTCCTTTTTGGCGCAGGCCGGCCGGTAATTTTGGCGAGAGTGTCGAGCACTTGCTTCAGTGTCAGGTTTTCAGCCCCCAACAAATAGCGCTCACCGGTCTTGCCTTTGTCCGCCACTAGCAGGTGTCCTGCCGCAGCATCTTCCACAGCGACAAAGTTCAGTCCGGTGTGCACATATCCGGGCATGCGGCCGTTCAAAAAATCCACGATGATCTTGCCCGTGGGCGTCGGTTTCCAGTCACCCGGTCCAACAGGAGTCGTCGGCATGGCTATCACAACTGGCACGCCTTCGTGTGCCGCCCGGCGGGCTTCCTGCTCCGCCATCCACTTCGACCGTTTGTAATGGCCAACCATTTCATCAATTACAGATTCGGTCGCCTCGCTCGGCATTGCGGCGCGATCCACGGCCACGGTGGCAACTGTGCTGGTATAAACAAACCTCTCCACGCGCGCCTTCCGCGCCGCCGCCAGCAAGTTCCGCGTTCCGGTCACATTAGATTCGTAAATCTCCCTTGAGTCGCGGGCCCAGAGCCGATAATCGGCAGCCACGTGGAACACGCGGCTGATCCCAGTTAGCGCCTTATCGAGGGAGGCCGAATCGCGCAAATCGCCTTCCACTGTTTCTACGGAGAGGTCCTTCAGTGCCCGGCGATCGCTTGTTGCGCGCGCCAGCACACGCACGCGTTCGCCACGCGCGCACAATTGCCGCGCGACATGGCTACCAAGGAATCCTGTTGCGCCAGTGACCAGCGAGGTCATACGAAGGTCATTCTGCGAAGCTTTTCACCGTGCTTCCGCGTTACGGAGCCCTCAGCGTTCGATCCTGAGATGCGATCGCGTCGGCAGGAATAAAATTGCTTGTCGGGTGGGATGTCCCTGCTCCGCCCGATTGGCCGTTGCCTGCTCCGTTGCCGGGGCGATGGCCGCCATTCTTATCCACGAACCGCTTTCCGCCCATCTTGCCGCTCATCTGCCATTTGAACATTCTCCAGGTGTCGCCCAGTTTCGGCCGAGCGCCGAGGACAGGCGTGGTTTCAAATCCCACATGCACCATACAATCGGCACAGCGCGGATCGTTCCCGGGGCCGTACTTCGACCAATCGGTTTTTTCCACGAGGTCCTTATAAGACTCATGGTGCGCGTCGGTGATCAGGTAGCACGGGCCTTTCCATCCGCGTGGATTGAAAGTTGGGGTGCCCCAGGCGGTGCAATCGAGTTCGCGTTCGCCGCGAAGGAAGTCGAGGTAAATCGGCGAAACCATCAAGTTGTGCTTGCCGAGCAGATCAACGGCCTGGCGGAATTTATCCCGCACGTCCTCGCGTGACATGAAAATTTCCTTGGTCATGACCGCGGAATAGTTGTACGCGGGGGAAAGCATGTAGCCATCCACACCCAACTCATCTAGGAAGCTGTACAGTTCCGCGATTTCGTTCAGATCGGTCTCTTTGTAAATGGTGGTGTTGGAGCAGACCAGGAATCCCGCGGCCTTGGCGGCCTTGACGCCCTCAATGGCATCGCGAAACACGCCGTCGCGCTCCACGCACAGGTCGTGCGTACGTTCCATTCCATCTAAGTGGACATTCCAGAAGAAGCTGGAGCTGGGCTTGAACTCGTGCAGGCGCTTGCGGATGAACATCCCGTTGGTGCACAAGATGATGTGCTTTCCGCGGTCCAGAATTTCCTTGGTGAGCTGGCCGATTTCCGGATAGATCATGGGCTCACCGCCGCAGATGGAAACAATCGGCGATCCGCAGTCGTCCACGGCCTTCAGACATTCCGCCACGGTCAGCGATTCGTTGATGGTGGACTTATATTCGCGGATGCGTCCGCATCCCGTGCACGTCAGGTTGCAGGCGTGCAGCGGCTCCAGCATCAAAACCATGGGAAATTTCTTCTCGCCATGCAGGCGCTTGGACATAATGTGGCGAGCCATGTTGGCGGACATTTTCAACGGATAGCGCATTCTTCCCCCAAACTTCAGTTGCTGCGGTAAGGAAAATCCGCAGGGTTTACGGCGACTCCATGATACTCGTTTCGGCCTTCAAGCAGGTTCCTATAATGACTCAATGCATAAACTGGGAACATATTCCGGTACTGGTGATACTTCAAATAGAAAACCCGCGGAAAACCAGTGCCCGTGAATTCGGATTCATCCCACGAGCCATCCTCGTTCTGATGCTGCAATAAGTACTCCAAAGCGCGAGCGACGCACGGATCGCCCTTGTCCCCTGCGGCCATCAATCCTATCAAAGCCCAGGCGGTTTGCGAGGGCGTGCTCACGCCCTTCGCTTTCTGGGATTCATCGTAATAGGAGGCGATGGATTCGCCATACCCGCCATCAGAATTCTGCACGGAGTGCAGCCAATCAGCCGCGCGGCGGACGTAGTCTCGTGCGGCCAGGCCCGCGGCTTCGAGAGCGCGAATGACGCCGCCCGTTCCGTAAAGATAATTGACTCCCCAGCGGCCATACCAGGAGCCGTCCGCGCATTGATCGCGCTTCAGGAATTCTTCCGCGCGCCCGATTGCAGGATGGTCCTTAGCCCAGCCAAAGCGAGTCAGACATTCCATCACCCGCGCGGTGACATCGGCCGTGGCCGGATCAATCATGGCATTGTGATCCGCGAAAGGAATCCTGGTCAGGAACTTCTTGTCGTTGTCACGGTCAAAGGCGCCCCAACCGCCATTGCGGTTCTGCATGCTCAGAACCCACGCCATTCCTTTGCGCACCGCCTCCTGCATACGCGGCTTGTCAGGATAATCCACGCGCTGCAGTGCCATCAGGACGAACGCCGTGTCATCCACATCCGGATTCCAGTCATTCCGGTACTCGAATGCCCAGCCTCCGGGCTCTACATCGCACACCTTCACCTGCCAGTCGCCACGATTGAAGATTTGCTTATCGAGCAGCCAATCTGCGGCGTGCACCAGCGCTGGGTGATTGGGTTCGAGTCCGGCCTCGGCCAAGGCGACGATGGCAATGGCCGTGTCCCACACGGGTGAGACGGCGGGCTGCATGCGAATCGTGTCTTCCTCTTCAATGGCCAGGCGATCGAACTCCGCGATCTCCCGCGCGGTCACTGGGTCTTCCGGTGAATGCCCTAGCGCAATCAGGGACATGATCGCATTTTGCATGGCGGGGAAAATCGCCCCCATTCCATCGGAATCCTGCAAATGCTCCACTATCCATGCGCCTGCATTGGAAACCGCGCGGCGGCGCAGGGGTTTCCATGGCAATCGTTCGTAAAGTTTGTAGGCGCGGTCCGCGGCCAAAAAGAAATTCTTCCAGGTTAGAAATTGGCGGTCCCATTCAAGAGAAGTTGCCCGCGCGCCGGGAACCTTGAAAAGCTCGTCCAGGCGAACTTCCTTGGAAAGCGTCCAGCGAGGTTTGATGGCGTAAAGAACAGTCAGCGGAATCGCGATTCCCCTTGTCCAGGAGGAAAACTCATAAATGTTGATGGGAAACCAATTCGGTATCAGCATTAATTCCGGCGGAATGGCGGGAACCATGTCCCAACCGACCAATCCCACCAGCGCCAGGTAAAACCGCACATATGAATTTGTAGCTTCCAAACCGCCCAGCTCGATGACGCGCGCCTTGGCGCGAAGCATGTGCGGAGCGCCAGACAAGTCTCCGGCCAGCCTCAGTGCAAAGTAGCCCTTCACCGAGGCATTCAATTCAGAGGGCCCACCGAAATAAATATTCCAGCCGCCATCGGGCAGTTGGCGCCGGCGAATGTAGTTGGCGAGCTTGGCGATGCGCCCGGGTTCCGCCTTGCCGAGAATATTCAGGTAATAGATGTAGTCGGATTCGAGCGTAGTGTCTGCTTCGAGTTCGCCGACCCAGTAGCCCGCTGAGGCTTGCAGAGAAAGCAAGTGCTGGGCTCCGCGCTCAATTGCTTGGGCGAGGCGCTGCTCTAGCGTTGGGGATGCTGTAGCGGGTGCGTATTGCCCCCTCTCGCTTTCCCAATCAACTCTGGTTCCAGTGGCCATAATTTGTGATTCAGGTTGTGTCAATACTTCGTATCAAGAACCCATTCTGGCTCAGACGCGTACACCAATACCCAAAATGGCCCAATGCCCCAAACCACCTGAGGGGATGGGCCTTACGGGGAGGTCAGCACCTACACTCTTGAGCGAACGAACTCGCCCCTTTAGAGGGCCGGATCCCCGACACATGATATTATCGGCGGCTTTTCTGGCGCGGTCAACATTTTAGTGCCCTTAGGATAGGCTTAAAGCGCACTAACCGGCGTTTTGGAACACCTTTTCTTCCAAGCGGCGTATCTTCTCAACCAGGTCGGGAAGACGCCCCATAAGGGCGATAATCACCTTGGCCTTCTCTATGGGACGCGCTGGGCTGCCGAACATGATGGTGCCGGCCCGAATGACCTTTCCGGCCGGAACGCCGGATTGTGGTGCTAATTGAGCGCCATCCTCGATACGTCCATGTCCCGCGATGCCGACCTGGCCGCCCAGCATTACGTTTCGGCCGATGAAGGTCGAACCAGCCAGTCCGGCTTGAGCGGAAATGGCGGAGTGCTCGCCAACCTGCGAGTTGTGGCCTATTTGGACCAAATTATCGAGCTTGACGCCGCGCGCGATTCTGGTCGCGTCCAGAGCTCCCCGGTCGATGGTGGTGTTGGCGCCAATTTCCACATCGTCTGCCACTTCCACTGTGCCGATTTGCGGAAATTTGACGAAGCCATTTTCCGTGGGGACAAATCCGAATCCATCCGATCCGATGACGCCGCCGGAATGGACAATCACCCGCGAGCCAAGCCGGACTCTTTGATAGAGAGTCACGCGGGGATAGAGTTTGCACCCTGGCCCAATGTGCGAATCGCGCCCGATGAAACAGTGCGCACCGATTTCCGTGCCTGCTGCAATGTGCACACCCTCCTCAATTACGACGTATGGCCCGACGCCGACTCCTTCGGCCAGTTTTGCGGAGGTCGCCACAATCGCAGTTTTATGGATTCCCAAGGCAATTGGCTGCGCGGGGTTCATCCAGGCAACTATTCGCGCAAACGCTAGCTTGGGATCTTTCGCGCGAAGAATTGTCTTCCCCGGAAGTTCAGCGAGCGCGCCCGTGCCCATAGAGAGCACTGCGCAGCCCGCCTTCGACCGAGCTGCGGCCTCCAGATGTTTTGCTGAATCCACAAAGATGATGTCGTACGGCCCGGCGCTTTCCGGAGAGGCACAGCCGGTGACGCGCAATTTCCCGTCCCCTTCCAGTTGAGCACCAATATGATCAGCCAATTCTTTTGCCGTGCGTTCCATAAGGATTCCTTCCCTTCCCCGTATTGATTAATGAGACCCGTTGTGTGGGATGCGCCCCCAACAGTATGTGTAACCAATTTATGTGCAACAGGATTGTACCTGAGCGCCCCGACAAATGAGGGCGGCACCCGGCGCCATGGGATTCCGGGCTTTCCCCTTGCGCTTCTACAAGAAGAATGGTAAGTTCTCCTGTAGAAGCCTTAGGGGAACACATGGCCAACCGTAACATTGAACTGCCTCAAGGAACCCTGGATTTGCTGATCTTGCGCACTCTTGCGGCCGGGCCTCAGCATGGCTGGGCCATTTCCGAGCGCGTGCAGGAGATTTCCAGCGACGTCCTGCGCATCCAGCAGGGCTCCCTATATCCCGCGCTGCATCGACTGGAAAGGCGCGGCTGGGTAAAGCCGCGCTGGGGGACCTCCGAAAATAATCGCCGGGCAAAATTCTATGAACTCACTCGCAGCGGCCGAAGACAGCTGGAACTCGAGAAAAGCCTGTGGCGGAAACTGACCACAGCCGTCGCACAGATTCTGGACACAATATAGCTGGGGCCACTCCTATGAAATTCATCAGTGATTTAAGCTTCCGCATCCGCGCCCTTTTCCAACGCCAAGCCGCGGAGACAGATCTCGATGACGAACTCCGCTCCCACTTGGAACACGAAGTGGACAAACGAGTAAGAGCTGGCGCGCCATCCGATGCGGCAATCCGTGATGCGCGCGCGGCTTTCGGCGGCGTTGAAAGAATCAAAGAAGAAACTCGCGAGTCGCGCGGCTTGAACTTCATTGAGAACTTGGCCCAGGACATCCGCTATGGCCTTCGCATGATGGTGAAGACCCCCAGCTTCACCGCCGTAGCCGTCCTCACCCTGGCCCTGGGGATTGGCGCGAATACGGCGGTGTTCAGCCTTGTGAATGGAGTGGTGCTTCGTCCCCTGCCGCTTCCCGAACCCGATCGAATGGTAGCCATGACGGGCGGAGAATATACCAAGGGCCCATTCTCCTTTATTCGGGCACAAAGCCGCACGATGGACGTCGCCGCTTATGCTGACGAAGCAGAGTTCAACTGGACGGGGATAGACCGGCCCCTCCGCATCGCCGGCGCATCGGTTTCAGCAAATTACTTCTCTGCATTGGGTGTGGCCCCCGAAGTCGGCAGAACATTTCAACAGGGAGAAGACCAGCCGGGTGCCGATCGCGTGGTGATTCTAAGCCACGCTCTTTGGGACCACCGATTCGGCAGGGCCACCAATGTCATCGGCAATCGGATCCTGCTCGAAGGCGTCAGCCGGGAAATTATCGGTGTGATGCCCGCCGGTTTCCGATTCCCTTCCACCAAAGCGGAACTTTGGGTTCCGCTCCACCTCGATCCAAAAGACATTGGCGACTACTGGTATTCAAGCTATATGCCCGTGATTGCCCGATTGCGCCCGGGCACCACGATTGGACAAGCGCAAGCCGAACTCGCCGCGCTCCGAAAGCCCATGCTGGCCCAATTTCCGTACCCACTTCCCGCGGATTCCTGGCAAAAGGCCAGCTTGACCTCCCTGCAGGAAAGGATTGTCGGTGACGAGCGCGAAAAATTGCTGATCCTGCTGGGCGCCGTGGGTTTGTTGCTTCTGATCGCCTGCGCCAACGTCGCAAATCTGTTGCTGGTTCGCGCTGCAACTCGCCAAAAGGAAGTCGCCGTGCGCACCGCGTTGGGCGCGGGGCGTTGGCGAATCATGCGCCAACTTATTACCGAAAGCGTGATGCTTTCCGTCCTGGGCGGAACGATTGGCATGGGAGTCGCAATCTATGGCCTTCCGGCGCTGAAATCACTTCTTCCCGCCGACACGCCACGGCTCGCAGATGTAACCGTGGACGGCCGCGTGCTCTTATTCGTTGCTCTTCTGATGGTCGCGACGGGAATCGTTTTCGGCGCGGCACCTGCGTTTGGTGCCTCCAAAGTGGATCTCACGAACTCTCTGAAAGCCGGGGGTCAACGCGGTGTAGCCGGTGGAAACCACCGCCTGAGCAAGAGCCTGGTGGTTGGAGAAGTGGCAATTTCAGTGGTGTTGGTGATCGGCGCAGGGTTGCTGGTAAAAAGCCTTTGGCTGCTTTCCAATGTGGACCCCGGCTTCCGCTGCGAAACGATTCTGACCGCGCGCATCACGCCGGATGAGACATTTTGTGAAGTTGCTGGCCGCTGCCAAATGTTTTACAGCGATTTGCTGGGCCGCATCCGCGCACTTCCCGGTGTGACCGAAGTGGCGGCGGTCAACGAACTTCCACTCGGCGGCGGAGGTGAAGTCTTGCCGGTGGATATTGAAGCCCATCCCACCCGGCCGGGCGCGCACAATCACCTCCTGTTGGAGAAACTCGTCACGACGGATTATTTGAGCACCATGGGCATTCCAATTTTGAAGGGCCGTGGTCTGAATGAACTCGATACTTCCGCCCATTCCCAGTGGGTCGTGTTGGTCAGCAAATCCACCGCGGAGCTTTTTTGGCCGGGAATAGATCCTGTTGGTCAGCGAATCAAGGTTAAGTTCCAAGATCAGTGGAGGACCGTTGTTGGCGTGGTCGGTGACGTTCGTGAAAGCACTATGGCAGTGCCGTTGGAATCCTATCTCGAGGGCGTCATTTATGTGGCCTACGGCCAGCAAGCGGTCCAGGGCAGCGGGACTGAGGCCCCTCCAGCGGAAATGACGTTGGTTATGCGAACTTCACAGGAAAACAGTCAGATTGGCGCCGAACTGACGGGCATCGTCGCGGGAGTAAGTCATGACGTGCCGGTGACCCACGTCGAGCCGCTTCAAGGACGCATCGTCGAATCGGTCGCGGGGCCACGCTCGACGGCCTTGCTCTTCTCGTTTTTTTCGGCCTTGGCCCTGGCCCTGGGAGCTGTGGGCATTTACGGCGTCATTTCCTATTCCGTGGAACAACGCACTCGGGAGATTGGCATCCGCATGGCCCTTGGCGCGCGCCCGGGAACAATAATGCGGCTCATTGTCGGACAAGGCGCGAAGCTCGCGGTTGGCGGAGTTCTTGTGGGTGTTGTAAGCGCCCTGGCCCTCACACGGCTCATGGCTGGACTCCTTTACGGAGTCGGAGCCACCGACTCGCTAACCTTTTTCGGAGTGGAGCTTCTGCTGTTCCTGGTTGCCATAGCCGCGTCCTATATTCCAGCTCGGCGAGCGATGCGTGTGGATCCGATGACGGCGCTGCGAACCGAATAGGCGCTTCTCTTGATTTAGCGGATCGCTACTACCAGCAACGTTGCGTCATCATGGAAATTGGATGTGCAGAACAACGTCACATCGTTCATGATCTTTTCTTGAATTAATTGTGCGGAACCGTCTGTCTCTTGGGCCGAGTGAACCAGTCTTTGCTCCCCAAATTCCACTGCCTGCTGGTTCGCTGCTTCCAGAACTCCGTCCGTGCACAAGACCAGCTTATCACCTGAAGAAAGTCTTACCATTGCATCGGAGTAGGTCCACTCGGGAATGATGCCCAGGACCACTCCTTCGCTGCGAAGAAACTGGGCTTGCCCGGTTTTCTTCATCAGCAGCACCGGGCAATGCCCGGCGTTTACGTAGGTCAGCGTCAGATTCTCAACATCCAACACGCCATAGAAGAAAGAGATGAACTTGTCGGAGCCCGTGTTGCCGCACAAAAAGTCATTCAATTTCGTACAAACCGAGGCTGGGGTTGCGCCCGGTGTCGCGAATGCGCGGAACGAAGCCTGCAGGTTGGCCATCAGAAGCGCCGCAGTGATTCCCTTTCCGGATACGTCCCCAATGCAAATGCCGAGCCGGGTGGTGCCTAACTGAATGACGTCATAGTAGTCTCCGCCGACGGTGCGCGCCGGCTGCCAGGCTCCATCAATCTGAACGCCCGGAAGCTGCGGCAGGCTTTTGGGCAGCAGGTCTCTCTGGATTTCCAGGGCGCGGTCCAGTTCCTGTTCCTTCTGCTTGAGAGCTGTGCTTCCTTTCTCTACTTCTTGTGCAAGTTGAAGATTCTTTTCCTGGAGCCTGCCTTGGACCTGGTCATTCAAATAGGTACCGGCGCCCCACACCACGGAAACCAGAATCATAAGAGGCGCCATTTTATTAAAGAAGGCCCAGTAGGAGGGTGTTCCGGCGAATACCCAGCGCACTATGGCGGCAGTGGCCAAGGCGGTGAGCAGGCCATTCGCAAGAACGGCGGGCAAGAATAGAATCCAGTTCCAGGGGAAGGGGCGGCGTTCATAAATCGGCTTGCAGGCCTGCTGCAACGGGCCAATTACATTCCCGACACACAATACTGCGGTCATGATGATGGTGAATGGCGCGGAAGCTCTCAGCGCCGCGAAAAACGCATAAATGATCACTCCAATGAAGACGAACTTCTGTTGCAATCCCAGGAAATTCCTGACCCAGGGCATGGAGGATTTTTTTTCCGGTTGTAAGGCGTCAGCCACGAAGATTCCCGGCCCGGGATTGTACTAGGGGATGAGGTTTATTGGAAAGGCAGGGGGTGTGGACAGCGTTTGAACGAAATGCTACTTTCCCGGTCGAGATCTCTCGATACAGCTCATTTTGAATCATCTCATGTTCCAAGGAGCGTCGATGCGCAAGACTTTACGATTTGTGCTACTGGCCGTCACATGTTCGTTGCTCGTCCATGAAGCCCGTTCACGCACGAGTATAGTTGCCGCACAAGAAGCGTCGCCCTTCTCGTTTCAGCAGGTGATGATTCCAGTCCGCGATGGAATTCATTTACAGACGGTGATTCTTACTCCGGTGAATTCTCCCGGCCCGATGCCGATTCTTTTCGAGCGCACGCCCTATGGCGTTCCTACAAACGCCGACATCCTGAAGGGCGCCTCCCGGAAGGACCTGGTCCACGATGGCTACATTTTCGTGTTTCAAAACTTGCGCGGGCGGTTCCAATCCGAAGGCACATTTGCATTGTCGTCCAAAGCCGATCTAAAGGATCCAAAAGCGACCAGCGAGACCACGGACGCCTACGACTCGATTGACTGGCTGGTTAAAAATGTCCCCAACAATAACGGCAAAGTGGGAATGATTGGGGTTTCTTATGATGGGCTCACTTCGGCGATGACTCTCTTGCATCCCCACCCCGCCCTGAAAGCCATATCCGAACAGGCATCCCCCGCCGACCAGTGGATGAATGATGACGATCATCGCTACGGGGCACTGCGCGAGAGCTATTCGTTCGAGTACGCGGTGATGGAACAGTCGGACAAAAACGCCAATACCAATTTCAAATTTGAGATTTACGACACCTACGAGTGGTATTTGAAATTGGGGCCGCTCTCCAATATCAACGCGAAGTATTTGCATGGCTCGATTCCCTACTGGAATTCAACGGTCGAGCATCCTGACTACGATCCCTTCTGGAAAGACGAGGCCTGGGTCAATCAACTGCATGGGGCGCCCATTCCGAATTTGAATGTGGCGGGTTTTTGGGACCAGGAAGATCCCTGGGGACCCTGGAAGATCTACTCGAACTCGGAACAAAGCGATCCGAACCACTTCAACTACATCGTAGCCGGGCCGTGGTATCACGGCCAGTGGCATTCTCCGGTTGCGGACTCGATCGGTCAAATTCCATTTGGGGGGCATGACACCGCGTCGGAGTTTCGCGCGCAAATCGAAGCGCCATGGTTTAAATACTGGCTTCACGGCGAGGGGGGGAAGTTTCCGTGGAAGGCATCCACGTTTCAAACCGGATCCAACACCTGGCATACTTATTCCGCGTGGCCACCGAAGGAGGCCAAACCCTCAAATTTGTATCTTCACGCTGACGGCTCGCTTTCATTTGACGCGCCCAAAGAGACCGGCGACAACTTCGTTCAATACGTCTCCGATCCCTCCAACCCCGTGCCCTATCGCGCGCGACCAATTTCACCCACCTATCCCGCGGGGGACTGGCGGACGTGGGAGGTCGCCGATCAGAGATTTGTGGATCGCCGTCCGGACGTGGCCGCGTGGGTGAGCGCGCCTCTCGACCACAACGTGACCGTCACCGGCGCTCTCGCTGCGGATTTGTTTGCCTCCACTTCTGGAAGTGATAGCGATTTCATCGTAAAACTGATTGATGTTTACCCGGATGATGCACAATCCAACGCGTGGAACCCCAGCGCAGGACCGAAACCGGGCGACTATGCCAAATCGCTTAACGGCTATGAATTGCCCATCGCCATGGAAGTCCACCGGGGCCGATACAATCACAGCTTCGAGCACCCGCAGGCATTAACCCCAAACAAGCCGGAGGAATTCGACATCCCTCTGCGCAATCACGACCACGTATTCCTGAAAGGCCATCGCATCATGGTGCAGGTGCAATCCACCTGGTTCCCGTTGATCGACCGCAACCCTCAGAAGTTTGTGCCCAGTATTTACGATGCCAAAGCGGAAGATTTTGTCGTGGCCATGCAGAAGATCTATTGTTCAGCAGCGCGGGCTTCGCACCTTGTGCTGCCGGTGATTCCATAGCTTTCGTAGGGGTGCTGCCGGTTCACCCGGTGACACGATAGGCTGCGCCCGGGTTTTCAGATTATTTTCCGGACAAAGCCTAAAATGGGTACAAGGGCTTTTCTCCCGGCGGCCGGGTTTTCCACCGCTTGTGGATCCAGAGCCACTGATCGGGATATTGGCGGGCAAAATTCTCAATGACTTTTTTGAAGCGCGCGGTGTTTTCCCCGATGTCGGTATCGAGATTTCCCGTCCGCGTCAGCTCGACGGCTGCTTCAAATTTCAGACGATATTTGTCAATCGTTGCATCCCAAAAAATATACCCTGGAATAACGGCGGCGCCGGTGTGAAGCGCCATTCGCGCAATCCCCGTGGTGGTGCATGCCGGTGTGCCGAAAAAATCCACGAAAACGCCCTCTTCGGGCAAGGTGTTCTGGTCGGCCAGGATTCCGACGGTCCCGCCTTCGTTCAAAACGCGCAGCACTGCGCGGGCGGATTGATTCTTCTCGATGGGCTTGTTGCCGGAAAGCGTCCGGTAGGAATTGACCAGCTCATTCACGCGATTGTTCTCCACCTCGCGAGCCAGGAAATGCAACGGGTGGCCGAAACGGGCTTGTGCGAAAGGAGCCAGCTCCCAAGCGCCCATGTGTCCTGTGAGAATCAGGGCTCCCTTCCCTTTCCTCTCGCCCGCCAGGAAATTGTCCATCCCATCCAGCACAACGATTTGCTCGATGCGCTCTCGCGTGTACTTCGGGAACTGCGAAAATTCTCCGGCCATCCATCCCAGATTCCGTATCATTCCGCGAATCACGCGGCGGCGTTGACCTTCATTCCAGTCGGGAAACGCAAGCTGCAGGTTGAACATTGCGGTCCGGCGCAATCGGGGCATCAAGGGAAAAACCAGCGCGGCACAAGATGCATAAAATGTACGCGCGGCATGCCTGGGCAGAAGCCCTGTGGACTTCATGATTACCCACAACGCGGCATATTGAACCCATTGGAACAGTCCCGTCATCGTGGACATTATGCAGAAGCGCGAGCGGGCCCGCCACCATTCCTCGCCCGGCTGCGCGAAATTAACATTCGGGATTAAAGTATGAGCGGCTGACGAGAATAGGTGTCAATGTTAGACTCGACGGCTTGAGCCCAGCGCCGCAAAATCGTCCTCCGTCGCAGCCAGTCTCCGTGTCTAGTAGCGTGCCCGTTGATCGTCGGAGTGACCGCCAAAAAGTCACATTCTTGTTCCTTGCCGTCGTCGTTCTGGTCAGCGCCGTCAGCTATTTCAGCCAGTTGGGCGCGCTCGGACTGGTCGGCCCCGATGAGCCCCGCTATGTCTCCATCGCGCGCGCGATGGAACGCACTGGCCGGTGGGTGACGCCGCGATTGAATGGCGTGCCGTGGTTTGAAAAACCCGCGTTGTATTACTGGTCCGCCGCCGTGTCCATGAAAGTTTTCGGTGAAAATGATTACGCGGCGCGGCTGCCCTCCGCGTTGGCAGCTTTGCTGGTCGTGGTGGTGATCGCCTGGGCTGCGCGCCGATTTTACGACGGGACCACGAGCGCATTTGCGATGCTGATGTGGCCCAGTTCCGTCGCAGCCATCGTCTTCGCGCGGGGCGCAACAACGGACATGCTTTTCGCCGGTACATTGGCGGCGACGGTGGTCCTCAGCGCAACGATGCTATTTGACGACGCTCCCGATCCCTGGATCCGGTTTGGATTTGGTTTTTTTCTTGGCGCGGCAACACTCGCGAAAGGCCCTGCCGCCGTGGTCCTGGCGGGAGGCAGCGGTGCGCTGTGGATGATTGTCACGCGACGATGGCTGCGTGCCTTGCGGCTACTGGATCCACTCGCCATTGGCGCATTCGTTCTAACGGCTGTGCCCTGGTACGCGATTTGCGCCGCGCGCAATCCCGGTTTCCTGACCACGTTTTTCGTGCTGCACAACTTCGAGCGCTTCGTAACTCCCGTGTTCCATCATGTTCAGCCGGTGTGGTTTTTTATTCCTATTCTTGTGTTGACTGTGCTGCCGTGGAGCGCACTGATCTTCGCGGTGGGGCGCGACGCATGGCTCGCCAAGAAAACGCCCGATTGGGCCTCGCGTCCCGGGATTTATTTCGGCTGCTGGGTGATCTTCGTTGTGCTGTTCTTCAGCGCCTCAAAGTCGAAGCTGCCAGACTACATCCTACCCGCCGTGCCGCCGTTGATCTTGTTGCTGGCTGAGGCCGCGGCCCGCATGCGATGCCGCCGCGATGATGCGGACCGTGGAATCGCAATGGGCCTCGGCGTAACCTGGCTGGCCCTGGGCGTGATCGCGACGTTTTGGCTGCACCGCCAATCGGCGGTCGCCGGGCTTGGACTCAATGATGTCTCTCGCTACTGGTTCCTTGGTGCGGCAGCAGCGGGCGGCATCGTGATCGCCGCACTCGGATCCGCGCGGCGAATCGCGGCGGCATTCCTTCTGAACGCAGTGCTCATTGTGGGCTTGGTGCTGGCGGCGAACTGGATCCTGTTGCCCAAACTCGATTCATTTCTCTCTCCGCGAACTGCGGCACGCGCGTTTCAATCAGCGGCGGCCGCGGCCAATGGCGCGCCGTCTGGAATCCCCGCCGACACCGTTCAGATTTACCGGCTGCAGGCGGCGTGGGAATATGGACTGGAATACTATATAGGACGCAGTTTGCCGGAATGGACGCCGAGCCCAGAAGGGGTGTCCTTGGTCTTCACCACGGAGGCGGGGTGTAAGGATATGATGACGCGCGGAATTCAGTGCGTGCCGTTGCAAACCATAGCGCCATCGGCGTGGCTGGTTCGCGCCGGAGGACATGTGAGCGGCGCCAACTTCTGATATTCAGATGGGTGTGTTGCCGGGTGACGGAGTTTTTAGCGGGTGGGGTCGCCGGAAGTCGGCAGATTCAGCAGGAAAAAACTCAGGATGCGATTCTCGTAATTCCGTTTGGCGTCGTCGGACATCCCCGCGTAATTCCCCTGGTCCAGCGTGGCCTCTTGCTTAGGCTCCGGGGCCATCTCAAAAAGCTCGCGCGTTGATTTCGCCAAGGCCGGTTCTTCCGGCGTTTCCAAAAACAATTTGAAAACTCCGGCCGTGTTGGCGATTCCCGCGGAGAGTGGCGGAACGTCTTTATCGCCCCGGCGGTACACATCGAATGCAAATAGCGTCATTCTTTCCACGAAGGGGATGTGCGTCAGCCCCGACCGCTGAATCTGTACGCGCAAGAAATCCTCAGGCCGCTCGTAAACCGACTCCAGCACCACTGCCCGCACGATGGGATTGTGCTCGGCCACGGAAAGAGCCGAATAGGCACCCAGGTTGGTGCCCCACAGCGCAAAAACCCGGCGATTGACGTCATCGCGCTGGGCCAGTCCATCCAGCGCGGCCTTTAGTTCGCGCGACTCCTGGAATCCCATGTTGGCCTGACCGGTGTTTGCGCCATGGCCGGAAAAATCGAACAGGAAAACATTGTACTGGCGGTCCTGAATCGAAGTGGCCAGGGTGAGTAGTTCGCCGCGGCTGGAGCCGTATCCGTGACACAGAATCACCGTGGGCGCGCCGCGCAGCCCGGGGAAAAACCAGCCTGTGCGCTGGACTCCTCCGGGAACTGTGAACGCGAATTCTTCGGGATGCCCCGGAAAATCGGTGGCGTTCAGATCAATCTGCGTGCGCGTGGGTGAAAGAATGCGGTAGAGCAGAAAAACCGAGACGGCGGAAGTGGAAAGCAGGGTGAAAAAAACGATGGCGATAACTGCCACAACCAGTTTGGAGTACCACCTCGTTGGGTAACGCAGTTCCGAGGATATGTCCATGCGTGTCAGTCGTGGCGCTCAGTCTCCCGGGCATGCTCCGCCGTATTTCGGAGAGGTAACTTAAAAATGTTAGCACAGAAGTGCGGTTCCGGCGGTTGGCGTGTGTTGGAGGGTGTGTGCCAGTTACCGCCCCGGCCTCCAGCGGTGTGCTCCGCCGGGAAAAGGCTATACCTGTTAATGAACAACAGCTCTGCGCGGGCTATGGCAAACCCGCCACGGTGATTCCTGCGAAGGACTTCAAGAAGGTCATCAATGGTGCGAGGCTGAAAGGCTGCTTGGGAGGATGGGCAACGCCTTTGCCAAGCTAGACTGCGGCCGAACCACGTTGGCGAAGGCCCGCACGCAGGTGGCCCTCAATAAGAACGAAGGCGTTGTCAAGGCAAGGTTGCGCCTTGCCGTAGTTTTTTCCAACGCTTCGACGTCAGAGTTGGTGGAGAACCGAAGCTCTGGACATCTCACGGTGAATCACTTCTCGGTGGATTCGTTCCCCCAACCATCGATTCGGCCATTCCCATCGGCCATGATTCTTCTATCCGAATCTCGATTTTCATCGGGACGAGAGCGTCCTATCAAGCCTTTGGTCTATCCGCCGTGGCGGACGACCAACGACACCCGCACCCAACCCAGATGCAATCGCTCCGCGGTAATCTACCGCAGTGGCATCATTCGCTCGCGTTCGCTTCGATTTTTAGAAATGCACCTGAATGACTGGCTCATACGCCCATCCTCACCCAGTCGGTAATGATCTTGAGGGCAGTGGGCGAGATCGTCTCTTCGATGTCGTTGTATTCGTTGGGCGAACCGGTTTTGGCATCCTGCAGGAGGTGATTCATCCCTGGCAACTCGATGACCGTGGCGTTTGGATTGCCTTTCAGCGCATCGCGAGCAGCGGCAACATTTTCATTCGCCGGCACCTGCACGTCCAGCGATCCATTGAGCGCTAGAACCGGAACTTTGAGGGAAGCGAGCGTTGGTGCGGGGTCATAAGCGAGGAAGTAGCGCTCCCAGGGCCGGGTGTCGTCCTGGGAAAGGGTTTTCGCTTCATTCGCGTCGACGACTTTGTCGGCTACGCCTTGCGCGACGATGACTTTGGCACGATCAAGGGCAACCATATCTGAAGGTGCCGAAATAATGGCGTCATAGAGCGCCTGGTCGAAAATCTTGCGTTTGGCAATATAGCCGTCCGGTGCACCATAGGTCTTCGCGGTCATGGCCGATTGCAGTACGAAGAGTTTGTCGCCGCGGATGGCGGGGCCGGCAATCATCACGACGAAGGCAACGCTCTTGTCTTCAGCGGCAACGGCGGGCGCTATGATGCCCCCTTCGGAGTGCCCGAGCACTCCAACGCGGTGCGGGTCGATCTCTGACTGGGTCTTGAGCCAAGTTACGGCTGCTTCGGCGTCGGAGGTAAAGTCCAGCGTGGTGGCTGCATCGTAGTCGCCAGTTGACCCACCGACGCCACGCTTATCATAGCGAAGAACGGCTATGCCTTGGCGGCTCAGCGCGTCGGCCAGGACGAGAAATACCTTGTGCCCCCACACATCCTCATCGCGTGTATTGTGCCCTGTGCCGGAGATCAGGACAACCGCTGGGAACGGTCCTTTCCCGCTCGGCACGCTTAGCGTTCCAGCAAGCTGGATATGGCCAACTGGATTGTCGAATCGGACGTCCCGGTCCACATAGGGACGGCTATGAGCCATGATCGCAATTTCCTGTGGCCGCTTGTGCTCGACGGGGGCAAGGTCTGCTGCCGCAGCGCGTTTCAAAGTCAGCGGATAAACCTGCTGAAAAGTCAAACTGCCGTTCCACGTCTTTTCTTGATCGTTCCAGATGGCGTCATAGCTCAGGCCGAGCTTGGTTATTGCAAAACGCAGGTGCGGACCATCGATCGTAACTTGGTCAAAGTCGGTTTCGTTGCCGCCGGGGTTGGTCAGATGGCCGCTATAGCCAGACGCGCTTTTTTCCAGGTGTACACGGACCTTGAAACCGCCGTTCAGCTGGCCGATCCAATCGCCCGACACCTCTTGAGCAAGAGCCGGGACTGCGAGAAAAGACAAGAATAAAGCACTGAGAACAGCAAACTTCGTAATAAATACTCTCTCGCGAATGTACGAGGCAGGGCGTAGTTTAGTTCCCACATCTCGATTATCCACGATTTCGAACTGCAAGTCTCAAGTCCTCTTCTCCGTTCTGCTCAATGGTGTTTGCAGATTTAATCGGCGGGTGGCTCGGCCCTGTGCGCGTAGCGCGGGTGCCCTTCGATGAGAACGAGGGCGTTGACAAGCCGGATGCCACACCCAACTCCGGTCCCATCACTCCGCAGTAATCTACCATAGAGGTATCATACGCTCGTGTTCGTTTCGATTTTAGGGAATGCAGGCGCAAGGATGGCCCACTCGCCATCGAGGTCTCGGGGAGCCTTGGTTGAACGGATATGAACAACGTTTTCAAAGGGGAGGAACGAACTTGCTATTGCGCTCCGTGACTAGTCCTTTCTACAGTGGGTACTGGCCGCGGCTTGTCCGCTAATCCCGCCTGATGTCAGATCCGTGGCGGCCGGGGAAAATCGGTCAGCGTCAAGTAGGTGGAATCGATTTTCTCTACCAGTTTGCCGTTCTCTTCGGACTTGGCTTTCACGCTCTTCCATTCCGGATCGTCCTGAAACGCTTTCCAGTTCGCTGCCGCCGCCTCGCGGCTCGGATGCTCCAGAATGTAAAAGAACGTGCTGCTTTTAACGGGCTCGTCCAGCGCCGTCCAGTAGGCAATACTCTTCATCCCATGTTTCGCAAAGAGCTTATCCGTATAGTCTCGGAAGCGGGCCACGAGTTTGTCCAATTGTCCGGGAACCACGTGATAAATACGCAATTCATAGACCTTCTCTGATTCTGTCATCGCGTCACCTTGGCATTTCTCCTCCGCATTTGGACTCTTGATGGGAGTCTGTAGAAACGCCAGCTTCATTCTTTCCGCTACGCCGGCCGGTAGGAACACCCACATGCAGGCGGCCTGCAACCAGGTTCGCCTCTTCATGCGGCGCATTCTAGCAAACCTCCCCAGATCGGACATCAATAATGCGGCCTCTCTCAGGCGAATCCATTCGGGGTAGCAGCAGTCATAGCCAATAGACTAACCAATCCCCAGTATTCATTGAAATAGTAGTTGACATGAGTCAAAGAGTGGATGTAGCGTCCTCGGCTAGTTTTGGATTGGGGTGCGGTGCTTAATGAAAGCGCTTACATGGTAAAGTTCAAGCCTATTGGCAGCTTGGGCTCGATTTCTGCCGATGCTGATCCGAAATTTACCGAGCCTAGCGCCTCCTTCATGAAATCGCATTCACGTTTTGACCGCAGCTTTGTCTGCGTCCTGCAAAAATCGCTGTCCAGCCGTGGAGGCAAAATGTCCCGAAACGTCCTTGTAAAGTTTGTGCTGTGCGCGGTAATCGCTCTCTTGGTGTTGGCGAATATTGCGCCGACACGGGCGCAGTCCACTCAGGGTCGTGTTGACGTCACCGTGCTCGATGAAAAGAGCGCCTTCGTGACCGGCGCAAAGATTGTGCTGGTTGACCTGGCCACGAACAACGAACGAACGGCGAATAGTCTTAATGGAGGAACCGCAAGTTTCGTTGACCTGCCTTTAGGCAAGTACAAGCTGACGGTTAGCAAGGAAGGTTTCCAATCATCCGCTTACGATGTGACCGTCGAGACGGCAAAGACAACCAGTATTTCAGCAACGCTCAAGGTTGGATCTGTGACTGAAGTGGTCGAAGTCGGGGCCGCGGCGCCGGTGATGGATACGACCTCAAACGCCATCGGCACGGTCATCGACACAAAGGACATTGAGAATCTCCCGCTCTCCGGCCGCGACCTCGGTCAACTGTCAACCCTGACGCCTGGATACACCGGCACATGGAACGGGTTGCCGTCCATTGCACAGGGCAACAACGTAGACGGCATCATGGGCAGCCCAAGCCGGATGAAGTTCTTCGGCAATTCGGAGCCGGTGATCTCGCCCCGGCTCGAAGACATCCAGGAAATGAGCGTACAAACCGACCAACTGGACACGAACCAGGGCTTCGGCCAGTCCAGCATGCAGATCAATTTCACCACCAAGCGTGGCAGCAACGATTTCCATGGACGGCTGTACGAGGACTTCCGCAACGCCTGGTTGAATGCCAACAGCTGGTTCAACAATGCTTCCGGCATCCCGAGACCGCCATTTGAATTGAACGACTTCGGCGGCAGCATCGGCGGGCACATCATTAAGGACAAACTGTTTTTCTTTGGGTCGTTTGCCACCTCGCAACAGCCCGGCGGGCAGACCAACACTGCCAACGTGCTCACGACTGCTGCCCAAGCAGGCAATTACACATACACATGCCCGAACCCGCCAGTTCCGGGTTGCACGGGCGCCACGAACACTGTGAATCTGTATTCGATAGCTCAAGCTTACAATACGGCGCACGGCACCACTCTGCCCACCTCGGTTAATAGCGTGATCGGCCCGCAATTGACGGCGATCAGTGGGGTGAGCACGGGCAGCAGCGTAACTTCCACCGGCGACCCGAACGTCAACTCGCTGAACTTCGTGGTTTCCTCACCCACGGTGCAGTACTTTCCCACTGTTCGCGTGGACTATACAGTCAACAAGAAAATCCGGATGAATGTGGCTTGGAACCAGACCGAGACCACCTCGCCGGTACAAAATCTGCCTTTCTTCCCCGGCGCCGCTTTTGCTTCTACCGGCGCTGGAAACAGATTCAACGCCTACACTTCGGCCTTCGGGCTGGACTGGACGATTTCGCCGACGCTAGTGAGCCAGTTCCACGGGGGTTTCCTGTATAACGCGAATTGGTTTGGCTACAACGCGTCGACAGCGTACAAGACCAACCCGGAGAGCGTAGGCTGGCCTCTGGTGACTTCGCCGCAGCAATACAACCTGCCAGTCACTTCGTACTATCCAGTGTTCAACGCTTCAGATACCGTGACCTGGCAGGTCGCAAAGCATTCGGTGAATTTCGGATTCTCGTTCTATCGCGAGCAGGATCATTACTGGAATCCACCCGAGGGAATTAACTATATTTCGCTCGGGCTGGCATCCGGAGATCCAGCTTTGGGACCTTTCGCGACGAATGTTGGCACGACGCTGCCGGGGTCGGATTTCAATGCACAAAGTGAAGCACGATCCCTATACGCACTTCTGACGGGGGACATTTCCGGCACTTTCGTGCGACACACTTACATACCCGCCACGAACTCATATTCGAGCGCGGTGACCGCCTTCAATCTGGACGAACTCTCCCAAGCCGAAGGAATTTTTGCCCAGGATTCATGGCGTATCCGGCCAAGCCTGACCCTCAACTACGGCCTGCGCTGGGATTTCACGGGCGCGCAGCACGACCTCAACGGCGTGTACCACAACGCGGATGAATCGTCCATCTACGGTCCTTCCGGCATCGGCAATCTTTTCAACCCCGGAGTGCTGGTGGGAAATTTGAACCCGTCGATTGACGCGCGGCCCGCCCCTTATAACGCCTGGAATGTATCGCCCCAGCCGAGTATTGGAATTGCTTGGGCACCTTCGGCCAAAGAAGGATTGCTCAACAAGATCATGGGGAACAGCGACACCGTGATCCGTGCAGGTTTTTCGCTGCGAAATTTCACCGTACCCTACCAATACTTCTGGAACAACGCATCAGACTATGGGTCGTTTTTCTACCAGTTCGGCACACTGACGCCGAACAACACGGGGCAGCCAGGCACATACACGCCCGGCAGTTTGTTTCTCGGGCAAGCGTTGCCCCCGGCCGCGTTTCTGCCGGCCACCTATCAAGCTGTAGCGCAGCAGTCGGACTATACTTTCATCGGCGGCCCGGGCATAAATGGGATGAAGCAAGACATCCGCCAACCGTACACGCAGGCCTGGAATTTTGGCATTCAGCGCAAGCTGGGTACGTCCCGGGCATTGGAAGTGCGTTACAACGGCAACCGCACGATCCATCAATGGATCAACGAAGACTTGAATGAAGTCAACGTGTTCGAGAACGGATTCCTGCAGGAGTTCAAGAACGCGCAGACCAACATGGCGATTTGCAACGCCAATCCAGTGACTTGCCTTACGGCGGAGATAGCCAACGGGACTCTCCCTGCCGGATCGACGTCTTACGCGCCAAGTTTCGCCAACCTCGGGCTTGCAGGCCAGATCAATCTGCCGATCATGACGGGGGCATTCACGGGCAGCAGGACCGGTCCTCAGAACAACGGCGAATTCATTGGCAACGGAAACAATTTTATCAGCAACCTGCAAACCGGATCGGTGGGCAGCTTCGCATCATCGCTCGCCAGCCTGGGCAACTCGCCTTACTTCTGCAATCTGGTGGGACAATCATTCAAACCGTGCGCGGTAAATGCCGGCTATGTTGGCCCTGGGGCAGGATACCCGATCAATTTCTTCCAGGCGAATCCGTACGCAGGCGGGGGCGGCACCGGTTTCATGACCGATGCAGGCTTCTCCAACTACAACAGCTTGCAGGTGGATTTCCGTCAGCGCCAGTGGCACGGTCTTGAATTCGACGCGAATTACACTTGGAGCCACAACCTTTACGTGGCAACTCCGAACGACTGGACGGGAGCCTATCCCGCGATTACGCTGCGCAACCTGAAAGATGGCTACCAGCCCGCGCTCTTTGATTTGCGCCACGTTGTGCACGTCACTGCGACCGAGGACTTGCCATTCGGGAAGGGCCGGAAGTTCTTGAATCGTGGAGGACTGATGGACAGAGTAGTTGGGGGCTGGACTGCCGCAACCATCCTGTCCATTCAGAGCGGCTTCCCATTCGTGCTGAATGGAGGGTTTCAAACCTTCAACGACTTCGCCGACGGCGGCATCGTCCTCAACGGCGTGACCAAACAACAATTGCAGAGTGCGGTCGGAGTGTACCGCATCCCGGGCCAGAACTATGTGAGCATATTGCCTCCGAAGTATTTGGTGAGCGCGTCGGGTGGCGGGGCGAATCCGGCCTTCATCACACCCAACACCACGCCGGGAACGTTCAATCCTCCCTTCGTGCTCACTGGTCCAGGCGGAGTCTATGACGACATCATGGTCTCGAAGGCGGTGCCGATCACAGAAAGGTGGAAGTTCTCGCTGCAACTCGCGATGCTGAATGCCTTCAATCATCCGGTGTTCGGAAACGGCGGGGCCAACCTTTTCAGCTCGATTCAGAATTTCGGCTTTGCGCTCACTGGCACGAATGGAGGCCCGTCGTCTGGTGTTGGCGCACGTCAGATCGAGTTGAGGGGCAACATTTCTTTCTAAGAGCAACACACTCACTCCTGAATAGAAGGCATGGGGGGAACCAAGCCCAAGGGCCTGGTTCCCTTCTTTTGTTGGGATTCATGTACTTGAATACTTCGATCAAATTGGGGAGGTAGATCATTCACATCCGGGGGCGCAGGTGCTGGGACGATCAGCAGCCTCATCATCTCAGTGCGGGCTCAGGCTCAGCAGACCTGGGATCAGGCGCGCCTTGAATCGAAGGCGACGCTTGATGCTGCCAAAGCCAGCATCGGCCAGTTAGCGAATCTGCCCGGCAGGTGGCCCATCCTCGCCGCGGCGGGGGGTGGGGCTTTTGACACTGGCTCTTTGCACTTCAGTTTTTTTGTTCAATTTAAAGCAACATCATCAATCCGAGCTAATCCTTCGTCTCCCTTGGCATAATGCGAATAGATGCCCCATGGCCACCCCTTCGGACTCCGTACCAGCCTCCGCTTCATGGAATTGAAGTGCATGTACTGTAGCTTCTCGATCTTCTTCATGTGACTCTACACAATGAAGTCGTGGATCCTTCGCTGCCAGAATTGGCGGGGTGTACCTTCGCTTTCGCCGAAGGGAAGCCGGATCTGCGCCATCCTAGAGGGCGGCAGCGCCTTGGTTCGTGGGACGGTGGGCGCGGCCCGCTGCTACGTCAACAGACTTCATCGAGCAGGGTGCAAACGATTCAACTGCAGTCAGAAAAAGATTCAACAGCAGTCACAAAGAATCAACAAGAATCAAAATCGCTATTTGCCGGTGATCTTTGAGTAGCGGGCTTGCTGTTTCAGGATGTCGCGCGGATAGGAAATATCCACGCCGTCCACTTTGCCATCGGCGGATTTGTGGAGAGTCAGGTCGGGATTGATGCCAACCCAATAGGTGGGGAGGTCGAGAGTCTTATAGCGGGCGACAACCTGATCGCGCCAGGCGGTGTTGAAGTGGATGCCGTATTTGGAGATGAGCGCCTTGGCGGCGTCGTAGTCGCCTTCGGCCTTGATGCGCATCAACTCGGAGAGCAGCATGCCCACGCCTTGGCGCATTTTGGCGTAGTCGGTGACCGCGAGATAGACCTTGCCATTGCGCTCGAGGGGCTGAATGGCGCCAGTTTTTTCGCGGATGAAGTTGACGATGAGCTGAGTGCCGCGGCGATGGTCTTCCTCGATGGTGTCGCCGGTGGGGACTTCGCGGAGCTGGACGAGAGCGGCGCGGGCTTCACTGTCGTAGGCGGCCCGGGCGACGTCGTCGCTGGGCATGACTCCCATTTCAATCAACTTTGGATCGAAAAAATTCCAGAGGGCCATGAGGTCAGCGCGAGTTTCCTCCAGCGTGGAATAATATTCCTTCAAATAGGAGGCCGGCTCCCTGGTGAGTTTGGGGCTGAGCTTGCCGGAACCATGGCCGATGACTTCGTGCATGGCGGTGAAAAGATTTTCGGGGAGATCGCCATACTTGCGCGCGCGCTCCGCTTCTTCGGGTGAGGCGGCGAATTCGGCGGAAACTTTGCTGCCGGGTGCGTCATTAAGCGCGCGGATGGAACCGGTGAAGATGAAACTCTTGGAGCCATATTTTTCGTGGATTTCGTCTTCGTTGGGGAGATTGTCGCCGATAGTGTCCACATTGAAGTCGCCGGTTTCGATGAGGGCTTCGACGGCGTTAACAACCGGAGGATTTGGATTGGGATTCTTGTACTTTGCGTCCCAGGGCGCGCGCTGCTCAAAATAAGCGGCGTTGGCGGCGAAGCCGGACATCATTTTGTTGAGCTGGGCGTCCACGATGGTGACGAAACCCTGGATGGCTCCCTTTTGGCCGCGAGCGTCCTTGTAAACTTCCACGAAGCCGTTGGAGAAATCGGGATTGGAGTTGTCGCCGACCCAGTCGGTGCCGCATTGGATCCAGTCGGCGCGACTGCCGGTCTGGTAATAGCGGATGAGGTCGAGAATAACTTTCTTCTGCTTCTCCGGGGCGTAGGGCAACGCGTGCTGGAGATTTGCAATAGCGAGGCGGAGCTCCTTGGAGTACAAACCTGCGGGAATTTTGCCGTCCGGCGTGCCCGTGCGGTAAACCTCTTCCACCAATTTGCCGTTTTTCCTGGAGAGGCGAGAGTTCAGGGCGTAGTGCTCGGTGAATCCTGCCAAGTTCTTGAGTGTGACCCCGGAATAATAATTATTGCCGCTGGCTTGCAACGGGTCGGCGCCATCCGCGGGATTTTTTACCGTGAGCATGGGCTGATAATTCGGATCAAACATGGGCTTTTCGAGGGTCTTGAGGTCACGCTCGATGGCGGCGGGGGAGCTGAGAGCGGCGCCATTCTTCAGAGCCCGCTCGGCGGCGGCTTGCAATTCTGCGTAAGTGAATTCCGGCAGACATTTGCGCGAGGTGAATGAGTTGTGATTGCCGTGGTTGCCGAGAAAAAGCATGGTGTAGTCGGTGAGGTGCTTAAGGACGACGGGGTCAATGCCCTTGGAGTGGGTGACCACGGACTGGAGAAGATATTTTTCGCGCAGGCCGTAACTGGAATTCTGGTCGTAAACGATGGGGTCCACGGCGACAGCGGCCATGTAAAGCCAGTAGGCGTCGAGTTTCTGGTCGAGAGTCAGGGAGTTGAAGCTTTCCGCGGTGACCTGGATGAAGCCGGTGTCGCCGACGCGTGCGACCAGGCTGGGTTGCCCTGCTGGAGGAAGCACCGCTGTGGAGAAGGCGTTTGAATCACCCAAGAGATTTGGGTGAACCGCGAGGGCGAGAAGAAACAAAGATAGTGCTGCAAGCAAAAACCTGGGACGCATGGGACGCACCTCAAAAGATCATGTATTTGTCGGAAACCAATTTACAACTGTCTGCATGGAATGATGAAGAAGAAAATCCGGCGTAGTTGAGTGAAGCGAAATGATGGAAAACGGGGGCGACCCGATGGAGCCGCCCCCGCGATTGACCTAGGCCGCGGCGTGCGCCGCGGTTGGTCCTGAATCAAAGCGACGAGATTAGAAGATAAACGTCGCTCCGACCTGGAGGATCCGTGGCGTTGACTGGGTGCTGGAGATTTGCCCGAAGGTTGTGCTGTTAATGTTCTGATCTCCGATGAAAAACGTTGGATGGTTCAGGACATTGAACGCCTGGCCCTTCAGTTCAACCTTCATTCGCTCGGTAATCGGAATTGTCTTGGATAAGGCAAAGTCCATATTGAAGTACGTAGGACCATCGAAGATATTCCGTGCCAAGTTTCCTACCTGTCCCGGGCCCGGGTTGCAGAAACCGTTCGCAACCAACGGCGTGCACGTCAACCCATCCGCGCCGGCACCCAAGCCGGTATTTGGATCAACGAAGGCCGGGTTGATGAGCAAGACCTCCCCAGCAAACGGCCCTGTAGTGTTGATCGAATTCTGCAAGGAAGTTGAAATTTGGGAAACTGTGAGACCCGATACCGCTGTCTCGTTCCCCGAACGGCCGCTGCGATTCAACGTGCCGCGTCCTGAGTAAAACGAGTACGGCGATCCGCTCTGCAAAGTGAATACCGAAGAAACGGTCCAGGCAGAAACGATTCGGCTCACAATCGGATTGCCGGGCGCAAAATTATGCCCCTTCCCGATTGGAAGTTCATAAATGAAATTGGACTTGAACGCATGTGTGATGTCGAAATTCGCACGCGATTGTTCGAGCTGCGGTTGCGCATTGTCCAATAGCGGTGAGAAGTTGTTTTGCGAGCCGCCTGAATCGGTCATGGCCTTGCTGAAGGTGTAGCTGGCCTGGATATTCAGACCCGATCCGAAGCGCCGGCGGATTTCCACGATTCCGGCGTTATAGTTGGAACTGGAGTAGTTTTCCAGCAGGTCGCCGCCACGGATTAAATCATTGGGCGTAAACTGACCGGGAAACGCCTCGATGCCATCGATATGGTAAAGATCCGCCAAAGATCCCACCTGGCCTTGTTCGATATCCGTCTGAACCACACCGGCGCCTGGGAACCCACCGCCTGGAAGCGTCGGGAAAATCGTCAATGGTTGGCTGCCAGGTCCGGAGAAGTTGATGTTGCATCCCGAGCCGGCGGCGATTGAAAGGAAACAATTGTTCCGCGCCCGATTGAAGTCGGCGAGGAAGCCGTTTTGGTTAATCAATACCTGGTTGACGTCAATGCCTCGGATAAGGCCAATCGCATGGTTGGCAACGTAAGAGACGGACAGAGTGGTGTGCCATCCGAGTTCCCTTTGAACCGAAAGGTTCCAGTCCTGAACGTAGGGTGTGCGCAGATCCGGAGAAATCGCGAATCCCGCATTACCAGCAGACCCGCCTAGATTATTGAAGTTCTGCTGGAACGTGACCGGAATCGAGAACGGAGGCGCTGCGAGCGCCGATGGCGCGGGGGCACCGTTATCTCCGCTCAGCGATGCGAACACGTTGGGATTCTGGTTAGATGAAATCAGCCCGGCGTTCCCGGAGGCCGCATTGAGCACCGACGTGAAGATATTGTCATTTACAAAGTGCACCGAGTAACCGGCGCGGACGACTGTCTTGCCGTTTGAAAACGGCTGCCAGGCCAAGCCGAGGTTGGGAGCGTAGTCCCGATAGTCCGGATTGTACGTTTGACGATTATTCGCCTTTCCGCCGACGACGTTGACGGTCGCGTTCGAGAGCAAGGTGTCCGTAACGGTTTGGCCAGGCTGCACAACCGGCAAAAGAAGCAAGCCGTCACGTTCACTAAGCGGGTTGAAATACTCCCATCGCAAGCCAAAGGTCAGAACCAGGTTTCTCCGTATGCGCCAGCTATCGGTCGCATAGAGAGCCCAATTCGTGAGGAGAAGATTCTGATTTGAGGGCGCTCCTGAGACGAATCCTGACGTAGGACTCGTCACGTTAAACGTCTGACTGGTCGACCCCACAAACCCGGCCAGTGTGGCCAAAAGATTGTCCGCATGTCCGAGAATGTTGGAGGCGATCGACGCAGCGAAGTCGGTATTTACCAGTGTGAACGGATTGGATGGGCTGAACCCCAACGCCAGGTTTTCTGAGGTCCCGGCAAAATTGTAGGGGTTAGCCGTGATCCGCTGAATCTGAGTGCCGAAACTGATGGTGTGGTTTCCTTTGGTCCATGTTGCGTTGTCTTGCCAGCTCCACGTATTTGTATAGCGGCCCTGGTTAAAGAAGTTCGGCAACGGGTTCGTAAAATCCGTACCTGTGATAATCGTTGGGCCGAAAGCCTGGGTGCTGGTAAAAATCGCTGGAGCAAGGTTGAAGCCGAAACGAAATTCGTTAGTGAAATTCGGTTTCGGGCTCCATCGCCATGCCATTGAGGAAAAATTCACTTTATCGTTGTTGCTCACAATGGGAACGGTGTCGAACGTGGCGTCGATATCGGGCCTGTCCACAATCTGTTGGTTCCAGGAGTAGGTCCCCGAAATCGAATTGTGCGAATTGAGATCGTAGTCAAGCCGGACGCCGGTATTCGGCTGCTGGAAGTTGAACCGGGAATTAAACTGGAATCCGGTTGTGTTCAACTTATCGCCCGCCTGATTGCTGTTGCCGGTTGTGGGCACGTTGGCCAGGAGAGCAGAAATCTTGGGATCGATCGTAAAAATTGGAGAAGCGCCGCCCCGAGCGGTATTCTCAAGCGTGAGCAGGTTGACGGTGATTAACTGGCCAGGTGTGACTCCAGCCGGACAAGGGTTAGGCGGACCGGCAGTGCAATTCGTATTGTAACTAAACATCCCGGTTCGGGCACTGGGTAACAGAATTGTCGAAAGCTGAGGCTGCGTTTGCCCCAACCTATAGCTTTCATAGTATCCATAAATCCAGAGCTTATTCTTTAGAATCTTCCCACCGGCACTGCCGCCCCACTGGTTCAGGTTCAGGCCGACCTGAGGCACTCCATTAAAGTTATTGAACCAATCGTTGGCGGCCCATTTGTTGCTTCGGTACCAATAGAAGGCCTGCCCGTGCCAATTGTTGGTACCGCGTGGCGTCACCATGCTGATAGCCGAGCTGCCGCCACCCAATGACGGATTTTCATTCTGAGAGTTGAGGGTGAATTCGCTTACCTGACCCAGGACGGGCAAGTTGGGAAGGAAGTCGGTGTCATTTGACCGGATGAAGTTGTCTTGAACGTTGATGCCGTCTATGGTCACATTCGTGAATGTGCTTCGCTGACCATTGATGATTGTGCCTGTTTTCCCATTCTGGGCAACACCAGCTTCCAATCCCAAAAGGTTCAATGGATTCCGATCCTCGATCGGCAGAAACTCGAGTTGCTTCGTGTCGACGTTCGATGTTACCTCGGCGTTGGTGGTTTGAATTTCTTCCGCGCCGGCCTCAACAGTGACTGTTTCGTTGGCTTGTCCGATCTCCAAAACGATTGAAGGTACGGAGTATTCCTGCGAAGCCTCCAGCTTAATATCGCTTACGGTGCCAATCTTGAATCCCTTTTGCGTGACTGATATTTTGTACGTACCAAAATTCAGTGTGGCAAATTGATAGCCGCCATTCGGACCCGTTTTCGTGGTGTACGAAGTGCCCGTTTCCTGGCTTGTAATCCTAACTTCCGCCCCAACAATTGCCGCTTTATTTTGGTCCAAGACAGTCCCGGTGATTGTCCCAGTCGGGACTTGGCCAAATGTTGAGACAACCGCAAACAAACCAAACAGGTAAAAAACCGCGAGGTACTGACTAATTCGAGCAAAACGCATCATGCCCCCTTTTGGATTGTGAAACGCATCATCTGTTCTAGACTTGCAACTATAGTTCCAACTTGTATGTGCTCTTGACTCCGATAAAGCCTCTATTTGCAGCTGATTACGATTCGCTCTAGTGCCCTGCCGCGTTCAGCTTTCCATTAATTGTAGTAATACTTATCATCTATTAAAACTTGTATGTCAGGACCATTACAGTCCTTATGTGACCGACGTTTGATTCTCCTCAGCAATCATTCGCCAGTAACGGCGAACTGAATGGCAGCTAGCAATAAACTGGTGAAAAGCCACCGCATCCTCGCTCTACTGAGTTTTCAGCTTCAGCCTGCTTGTAAGCATTCAATTACAAACAAAGGATTATTCCCCGCAGCGAAAATGGCGAGTGGACGTATCCCTGAATAGGAATACGGAAGCGTCGCCGCAGGGAATCCAGACCCTCGCCCCGCCGACAGAGATGCATTTTGTTTGCCAAAGCGGAAAGAGATTTTTGCGAGCAGTAAAGACATTCATTCAGATAGGCTTACAAAATTCCGCGGCGGCTGATACGAGTGATTGGGGCGCGCGGACATTCCAGATTGCATAGGAGGATATTTAATTTTAAAGGAAGACTAAATGGGTGTAAGTGCCCGCTTACAATATTTGCATCCTAGAGGATTCCCGAAGCATCCCATGTTATCCGCTCAAATAGGAATCTGTATCCGAGCCAAATTGGTAGGTGATACAACAAAAAGAGGAGAGCGAGCAGGAGGCCGGCCTAAATAAAAACAACCCAAATTGGTTTTGACCAAAGGGATCTGAATCTTCGACACAATCACCCCTGAGGTATGATACGAGTTCCCTTCCCGGGGTTGCCTGACCGGTGAACCGGAAAGAACCGCCATGCGGCTCGTGGATCTCCGTCAACTTGACGTGCACGAACTGGGCCCCCTCCTGGACGAGGAGGCACGTCTGTGGCAGGAGGAGCTGCACTGGGATTACCGGCTGTCTCTGGACCTTATCAAGAAATTCCTGGACTCACGGTCGTTGGCTGGAT
>Ga0209415_10000974_pt1 | contig 54409 bp, 62 predicted proteins | sample PeaSoiSIISIP2007_FD_187696 | JGI IMG/M metagenome (GOLD analysis project Ga0209415, IMG submission 187696) | Peat soil microbial communities from Weissenstadt, Germany - SII-SIP-2007 (SPAdes) (version 2) | ecosystem: Environmental > Terrestrial > Soil > Wetlands > Peat | place: Germany... | reverse complement strand
ACCCGCCTGCTTGCCCTCCAGCAGCCCATGGCCACCGATCTGCGCCTTCTGACCTCTGCCATCAAAATCAAGATCAACTCTATTCTCTCCTGCAAGACTCCCTTCACCTCGTGAAGCCTTTTGAATTTGTCCATGGAACGAGTCTGCATTGTGTCTACATCAACAATCTATCTCTTGAATCATTCAAAACATTAAATGCGGGATTGATGCCGTATGCGCCCTATGTCGGGTTTATTCCTGCGACCTTTCAGTCGCCAATGCGAACATATCTATCCACAACTCTAGTTCGTGGAATCGTGAAGCACAAGAAAATAGTTATTCAAGGGCACGAGGACGATGTGCCAAATGATGAGAACTGCAATATGGCTGGCTATCCGTTTGAAAAGAGCGGATATAGATGTGTCAGTCTCCAAGGAATGTACTTTGGTTTGTTTCTAGCCTACAAGATCGAACGACCGGTGATTCCCGGATTCGAAACCGACACTGAATTTGCATTAAATTCCGTTTCGGATGTGGTTGTGCCCCTAAATGACCTCACAGTCTTACTAGAGAAAGAAAAGGTGGAGTATCTGCGGACTCAAAAGGCTGGATCGCTAAAGAGAGCTGGGATTTCAAAGCTGGAACCGGATGAACTCGCTACTCTGATAAAATCAAAAATCGCAGCGAACTATATCTACAACATGGTGCACCTTGACGCGCATAAGACGACAAAGTTCAATCTTATGCTCGAGTTGCGTGGTTCGAAGGGACCCATCAAGCTGCTAGTCGCACTTGAGTACAAGCCGCAAGAATCACAGTTGCGCGTGATCACACTATTTTGAGGGCGGAATCTAATCATTCGCTTCTATTACCCGCAGCCTAGTTTGGGCGGATAGTTGAAGTTGCGTTCTTTAAATGTGGGAATTCCCACTTGAAAATAATCCCACCTCTGCTATACTAACTAAATGGCCAAGAAAACGGACGGGGCATCGATGCTGGCGGACAGGAACTTCACTTTCATCGGTGAGTCGCGCACGGACTCCAAGAAGCGCGTCGTGCTGAGGGGGAACGTCTCGAAGCACTACATGGCTTACGTCAACGAGGCCGGCCAGATCCTTCTTGAGCCGATGTCGCTGATACCGACGCGCTCGATCGCGTCGCTCGACGCCAAGACCCTCGCCTCCGTCCGCAAAGGAATAAAGCAAGCCAAGGCCGGCAAGGGCCGCTACCTGGGCAGTTTCGCGAAATACGCGAAATAAGATTCCGCCAAGTGGATTTCCGGCTCATTTTCCAGCCCGAGGCGAAGGGGCAGCTCGAACAACTCCACAAATCTCCCGACTTGGCGGCGCGTCTCAAGGCCGTCACGAAGTGCCTCGGCTATCTCCAGACGAATCCTCGCCACCCCGGGCTCAACACTCACAAGTACTCCGACATGACCGGGCCGCGCGGAGAGATCGTCTTCGAGGCGTACGCGCAGAACCGCACGCCCGGCGCCTACCGCGTATTCTGGTGCTACGGGCCGGACGCGAGCGAGATCACGATCCTCGCGATCACGCCGCACCCTTAGGCCCCCTGGCCTGAGGATTTTTCCCCAAGAGGCCCGTACGGAAAACCGCCGCTTCGAGTTAGGATGAGACGATGCGTTTTCTGCTCGCCGCGCTGATCGCTCTTCACGCGCCGGTCTCCGCCGCTGCGGCCGTGGTCGCGGAGATGCCGGCCGTCGGAAGGCTGACGCCGGCACTCGCCGCGCCCGCGCTCGCGCCGGCGACGCTGAAGCTCGCGCCCTCGCTCGCCGCTCCGTCGCTTTCGGCGACGCTGGCTCCGGCGCTATCGGCTCCGGCGGCCGCGTTCGCGCCGACGGCCGCGTCCGCGGCAGAGCCGTCGGCAGTTCCGGCGGCAGCGGTCGCGGCGGAAGGCGAAACGCGCGCGCCCGCGGCGATGACGAATCTGCGCGCGGTCGGCGCGGCGGTCTCGGATCCGAAAAGCGGAGAGGCGGCGCTGGGCGCGACGTTCGATTTTTCGCGCGCCACGGCGGCGGACGATTCTTCCGCGCCGCGCGCGGCGGACGCGGCGCAAGCGCCGGCGCTCAAGCCGGCGAGTCCGCGGCGCGCGTCTCCGTGGCGCTCGGCGGTGCCCAACGCGCTCACGATGTCGAACATGGCGAGCGGCTTGGCGGCGGCGTTCCTGGCCTCGTCGGGCAAGTTCGTGCCCGCGGCGCTGGCAATCATCGCGGCGAATCTGTTCGACGCGCTGGATGGGCGCGCGGCGCGCGCGCTGAAATCGGAGAGCCCGCTCGGGATCGACTTGGACTCGCTCGCCGACGTGGTCTCGTTCGGCGCCGCGCCGGCTTTGCTGATCTTCAAGGCCGCGCTACTGCCCGCGCTCGGCTGGTGGGGCTTCCCGATCGCCGCGGCGTTCGCGGCGGGGGGACTGTACCGGCTCGCGCGTTTTAATGTCGGCGCTCACGCCGAGAAGTCCGGCGCGGCCGCGCCGAAGAAGAGCGATTCCTTCACCGGCCTGCCCATCCCGGGCGGCGCCGGCGTGATCGTGGCGCTCACGCTCGCGCTGTCGCGTCTCCCCGCGCCGGCCGTCGCGCCCGTCGCCGTGGTCGTGACTCTGCTCGCCGCGGCCGCGATGGTCTCGCGCCTGCCGTATCCGGCGTTCAAGAAGAAAGGGCTCGCGGTCGCCGCGGTCGCGGGGCTCGCCGCCGCCGCCGTGCCCGCCGCGCTCGGCCTTTACGACCTGATCCCCGCCGCGGTCTTCGGACTCTACCTCGCCGCCGGACCCGCCGTCCGCCTCCTGCGCCGCTGAGCGGGACTTTTGACCTGGATCATATCCAGGTCCGACGGCCTTTATGCTAGGGTGGCGGAGCCGAGTCCGCAACCAACGACTCAAGGAGGCCTACACCGATGCGCACCCACACTCCCGTCAAGCACGTCAAGACGCAGAAGCTCGCGATCTCGCCCGTCGACTATTTCGCCGCCAAGCTCGCCTACGAGATGACGCCGTGGACGCTGAAGAACCTCATCGAGAAGACGCCGGAGCAGGTCCTCCTTCTCGACGTGCGCTCCACCGACATGTTCGTCAACGCGCACATCCCGACCGCGGTCAACATCCCGCTCGCGGACCTGACCTCCCGGCTCGGCACGCTGCCGAAGAACAAGACGATCGTGACCTACTGCGGCAACCTGACCTGCGGGCTGGCGCCGAAGGCCGCGCTCGAGCTCGCGCAGAAGGGCTTCGCGGTCCAGCAGCTCGTCGGCGGCATCGAGCTGTGGCAGGAGAAGGGCTTCCCGGTCCAGAAGAAGTCCTAAGTCTCGACGCGAACGACGCACCGAGCGCCCCGAAAGGGGCGCTCTTTTTTCCCCGGTTGGGAGTATAATGCAAACGAGGACCCCCTCGTCCCGGGGAGGGGTTATGCAGACCCAGGAGATGACGGCGCCGCCGCGCGCGCCGGCCGACGGCGCGGCCGAGCGCTTCCAAGCCAAGCTCGCCTACGAGATCGCGCCCGCCGAGCTCAAGAGCGTCCTCGATTCGCTGCCGGACAGCATCTGCCTCGTCGACGTGCGCGACGCGCAGGCTTACGACGAAGGGCACATCCCGCTCGCCGTCAACATCCCGCTCGAGGAATTGGCCCAGGAGTCCTCCTTCGCGCCCGCGGAGAAGACGATCGTGACCTACTGCGGCGACGGCGCCTGCGGGCAGTCGCTGAGGGCCGCGCTCGAGTTCGCGCTGCGGGGCCTGCGCGTGCGCCACCTCGTCGGCGGCTTCGCGGAATGGAACCGGAAGGGCTATCCCGTGGTGGTCCGGTCGCAGGCGTGGTAGAGATTTAAGGACCCCTCTATCCAAGGAGGACGAGAACATGGACCTGTCACTGTTCGCGCCGAGGACCCAGCCGATCAGCGCGGTGGAGTACCTGCGGGCGAAGCTGGAGTACGAGACGACGCCGTACGAGCTGAAGACGCGGCTCGCGGCGGAGCCGGGAAAGCTGATGGTCGTGGACGTCCGGGAGCGTCCGGCGTTCGAAGCGGAGCACCTCCGCGGGGCGGCGAACATCCCCGCGGCGGAGATCGTGACCCAGCTGGCGAGCCTGCCCAAGGAGCGGACCATCGTGACCTACTGCTGGGACATGACGTGCGCGCTGGCGCCGAAAGCGGCGCTGGAGCTGGCCCAGAAGGGGTTCAAGGTCCAGTTCCTGTCCGGCGGCATCGAGGAGTGGAAGCGCAAGGGCTTCGGCGTCGTCAAGGCGGAGACGGGGCCGGAGGAGTGAGCGCCGCGCCGACGGAGCTCGACGCGGCGGACGGACCGGAGCGCCCCCGTTCGGGGCGCTCCAGCGCTCGGGGGGAGAAGACTTTCGGCGGCGAGCGCGCCTGGGTCCTTTGGCCCAGAGGTTTGTAATTTATAGGCCCCCTGTGGTATAATCTCGAGGTCCGGTGCTCATTGACAATCTAAAACAAATCCGCTACCGCGTGCGCACGGCCGCTCTTCGGGCGAAGAGGGAGCCGGACGCGATCCGCGTGGTGGCGGTCACGAAGTACGCCTCCCTCGAACAGATTCGAGCCGTCATCGAGTCGGGACTCATCGGCGAGGTCGGCGAGAACAAGGTCCAGGACGCCGAGAAGAAGAAGGCCGCTCTCGGCGCGCTGGCCGGCAAGGTCCGGTGGCGCCTCATCGGGCACCTGCAGACGAACAAGGCGAAAAAGGCCGTCGCGGTCTTCGACGCGGTCGACTCGGTCGACAGCGCGAAGGTCGGCGCGGCGCTCGACGCGGCGCTCGCTCCGGATCGGACGCTTCCCGTGCTGGTCCAGGTGAAGCTCTCCGAGCGGGAGACGCAGTCGGGGACGTCCGCGGCGGACCTTCCGGAGCTGCTCAAGTCGCTCTCGGGCCTGCCGCGCCTCAAGGTCGAGGGACTCATGGGCATCGCGCCCGACGCCGAGCCCGTCGAAGCCGTCCGCCCGAGCTTCCGGGCCCTGCGCGAGCTGCGCGACCGGCATCTGCCGGGCGGGCTCCTCTCGATGGGAATGAGCCGCGATTTCGAGATCGCGGTCGAAGAAGGCGCCGATCTGGTCAGGATCGGCTCGCAGATTTTCTCGCAACCGAGTCCGGCATCACTGGAGGCCCCAGCATGATCGTGAAAGTGCGCGTCATCCCCAACGCGGAAGAGAACGAGGTCGTCAGCCGCATCGGCAGCGTTCTCCGCGTGAAGGTCGCCGCTCCGGCCGTGGACGAGAAGGCAAACGCCGCGCTCAAGGACTACCTCGCCGAATTCTTCGAGGTGCCCGGAAAGCGCGTCAGCATCCTGCGCGGAGCCAACGGCCGCGAAAAGACGGTCGAGATCGTAGGCAAGACGGAGGAGCAGCTGAAGCGGGTGATGGAGTCCATTCCTTAACGGACACTCATCGGCGTTGAGCGAGGGCGGGCGAGGCGCAAGCCTCGTCCGCCCTCGCCCCGTTTCCGCGACCCGATTGAAAATGACGAAGACGACCAAGAAGCAGAAGTCCCTGCGCGACGACCCGATCCGCCACGTCCTCTGGCGGGGGGACCGGCTCGACGTCCTGGACCAGCGCCTCCTTCCGCGCCGGGTCAAGTACGTGTCCTGCCGCACCGCGCGCGACGTCGCGAAGGCGACGACCGACATGGTCCTGCGCGGCGCCCCGCTGATCGGCTGCGCGGCCGCCTACGGCCTGGCCCTCGCCGCGCGCCGCGGCCGGCTCAAGGACGTCCTCGCGGCCGAGCCCGTCCTGCGCCGCGCTCGCCCCACCGCCGTCAACCTCATGCACGCCCTCGACCACATGGTCGGCGTCGCGCGCTCGGGCCCGGAGGCGACCCTGGCCTCGCGCATGGCCGCGGCCGCGGTCCAGTACTACGAGGACGACCTCTCCTACAACGCCCGCATGGCCGAGCTCGGCGCCGCCCTATTGAAGGAAGGCTCCAACGTGATCACGCACTGCAACGCCGGGGCGCTGGCCACGGCCGGGATCGGCACGGCGGTCGGCATGATCCGCGCGGGCTGGCTCTCCGGCAAGATCGCGCACGTCTACCCGTGCGAGACGCGGCCCTACCTGCAGGGCAGCCGGCTGACCCTCTGGGAGCTCATGCAGGCCGGCATCCCGGCCACGCTGATCACCGACAACATGGCCGCGCACCTGATGAAGACGCACAAGATCGACGCGGTCATCGTCGGCTCCGACCGCATCGCGGCCAACGCCGACGTGTGCAACAAGATCGGCACCTACGGCCTCGCGATCCTGGCCAAGCACCACGGCATCCCGTTCTACGTCGTGGCTCCGAGCACGACCGTCGACATGAACACGGCCTCCGGCGACCTGATCCCGATCGAGGAGCGCTCGATCGCCGAGGTCGTCGAGGTCTTCGGCACGCCGATCGCGCCGAAGGGCGCCAAGGCGCGCCACTTCGCCTTCGACGTGACCCCGCACGAGCTCGTGACCGCGATCGTCACCGAGCGCGGCGTCGTGTCCCCTGCGGACGGGGAAACCCTGAAAAAGGTAATCTCTCAGCGATGACGACCATCCGCATGAACGGCCACCGCGCCGCGAGCGCCAAGCCGAAGATGACGAAGATCCTCGCGACCCTCGGCCCCGTGTCGGCCAAGCCCGCGATCATGATGGACCTCATCGCGGCGGGCGTCGACGCCTTCCGCCTCAACTGCTCGCACGCCTCGATGGACGACCTGCGCCGCAACGTCGAGCTGATCCGCTCGAGCTCGCGCCAGAGCCGCCGCGCGACCGCCGTCGTCATGGACCTGCAGGGCCCGCGCCTGCGCGTCGGCCGCCTGCGCAACGGCGAGCCCGTCGTGCTCAAGAAGGGCGCGAAGGTCCGCATCACGACGCACGACGTCCCCGGCACCGCCGAAGAGATCTCGACGAACTTCAAGAAGCTGCCCAAGACGGTGAGGAAGGGCTTCGAGATCCGCCTCGACGACGGCTCCATCGTGCTCACGACGCTCAAGACCGGCGCCGACTGGGTCGACTGCGAGGTCCTCGTCGGCGGGACGCTGAAGGAGCACAAGGGCATCAATCTCCCCGGCGCGAGCATCGACCTGCCCGCGCTGACGATCAAGGACCTGCGCGACCTCGACATGGGCCTCAAGCTCGGCATCGACCACGTCGCGCTCTCGTTCGTGCGCTCGCCCGACGACATCGTGCGCGCGCGCCGCATCATCCGCAAGGCGCGCATGCCCACGCGCGTGATCGCCAAGATCGAGCACCCGGACGCGATCGCGCGCATCGACTCGATCCTCGACGCCGCGGACGGGATCATGATCGCCCGCGGCGACCTCGCCGTCGAGCTCTCCGCCGCGGAGGTGCCCGCGCTGCAGAAGATGCTCGTGCGCAAGGCCAACGACGCGGGCAAGCTCTCGATCGTGGCCACGCAGATGCTCGAGAGCATGATCAGCCACGCCCAGCCGACGCGCGCCGAGGCCTCCGACGTCGCCAACGCGATCTACGACGGCGCCGACGTCGTCATGCTCTCCGGCGAGTCGGCCGTCGGCCTCTACCCGCTCGAGACGGTCACGGTGATGACCGACATCATCCAGCAGGCCGAGGCCTCGAACTTCCGCTACCGCCTCATCCCGCAGGGCCTGCGCGACAACCCGGAGACGGGCTTCGCGCACGCGCTCGCGCGCGCCGCGCACGACGCCTGCGCGGTCACCGGGACGAAGCTCGTCGTCGTCTACACGATGACCGGCTGGTCCGCGCGCATCATGTCGAAGTACCGCCCGACCGCGCCGATCATCGCGATGACGCCCGTGAAGGCGACCTACAGCCAGCTCGCGCTGTACTGGGGCATCAGCCCGCTGATCTGCCCGCTCGGCAAGACCACCGACGAGATGCTCGGCTACGGCGAGCGGATCCTGCTGAAGTACGGGCTGGTCAAGACCGGCGAGACCACGCTCGTGACCGCGGGCGGCACGGCGAAGCACAAGGCCTCGAACATGCTCAAGGTGCACGTCGTCGGCTCGCTGACCTACCGCTGATGGCCGCGACTTCCGCGCGCCTCGTCCTCGTCACCGTGCCGCAGGGCGGCAAGGCCGAGTCGCTCGCGGAGGGGATGGTCGAGGCGCGCCTCGCGGCCTGCGCGAACATCCTCCCGGGCGCCGTCTCGGTGTACCGCTGGAAGGGCCGCGTGCACCGCGACGCGGAGAGCCTGCTCGTGATCAAGACGACGGCGGCGCGGCTCAAGGCGCTCGAGCGCTGGATCAAGGCGCGCCATCCCTACGAGACGCCGGAATTCCTCGTCCTCTCCGTCGCCGCGGGCTCGAAGGAGTACCTGCGCTGGCTCGCGGAGGCCGCGCGGTGACGCCGAGCGTCCATCCGACCTTCTCGCCGCGCCTGCTCGCGGCGCACGACGCGGCGCCGGGCGTGCGCCTGTTCCGCTTCGCCTCGCCGGCGGGGTTCGCGTTCACGCCGGGGCAGTTCGTCATGCTGCACTTCGCCGACGACCCGAAGACCTGGCGCGCGTACTCGCTGTGCTCGTCGCCCGCGAAGGCCGCCCAATATTTCGAGGTCGCGGTCGGCATGGTCGGCGCGTTCAGCGAGCGGCTCGGCGCGCTCTCGGTCGGCTTCGAGGGCGGGCTGGTCGCGCGCGGCCCGTTCGGCAAGTGGGTCTACGACGGCTCGCCCGAGCACGCGGTGCTCGTCTCCGGCGGCACGGGGCTCACGCCGTTCCGCGCGATGGTCCTGCTGAAGGCGGAGGCCGGCAAGCGCGGCCGGCTGACGGTCTGCTGCTCGGCGCGCACGCCCGACGCGCTCTTGTTCCGCGGGGAATACGCGGAGTGGCAGAAGGCCGGGGTGAACGTCGTCACGCGCGTGACGCGGCCGCAGGAGTCGAGCGCGCGCTGGGTCGGCCCGACGGGGCGCTGGACCGCGGCCGACGTCGCCGCGATCGCCGCCGACCCCGCCGCCGTCTACTACCTCTGCGGCCCGAACAAGATGGTCTCCGACCTGCGCGACGGACTGCAGGTCTCCGGCGTCGCGCCCGAGAAGATCCGCACCGAGAAATGGGGCGACTACAGCGACCTGTTCTGATCCTCGCCTCGGCCTCGCCGCGGCGCCGCGCGATCCTGCGCGCCGCCGGCGTGAGCTTCCGGGTCGAACCGAGCGGCGTGGATGAGAATATCAAGGAAGCGCGCCCGCGCGCGCTCGTGCGGCGCCTCGCGCGCCTCAAGGCCCTCGACGTCGCCGCGCGCCGGCCCGGGGCGCTCGTGCTCGGCGCGGACACGATCGTCGTCTGCGCGGGGGAGATCCTCGGCAAGCCGAAGGACCGCGCCGACGCCGCGCGCATGCTCGAGCTCCAGTCCGGCCGCTGGCAGCGCGTCTACACCGGCGTCGCGCTCGCGCGCGGGCGCCGAGTTTGGTCCGGCGTCGCGGTCACGCGCGTCAAGGCGCGCCGTCTCGACGCGGAAATCCTGCGGCGCCTGGCCGCCAAGCACATGGACAAGGCGGGCGGCTACGCGGTGCAGGATCGAAAGGACCCTCTCGTCGAGCGCGTCGTCGGCGACCGCGACAACGTCGTGGGCTTGCCGATGCGCGTCGTGCGCCGCCTGCTGGCGCGCGCGGCCTCCCCGGTCCCCCGGCGCGGACGCTGACCCCGCCCGGGCGCCTCCCTCGGTGACGGGCCGATCCGTTGCGCCGGTGATTATAAGAATCATAAGAATCAGGGGGCGCATGGCCATCACACCTCGCGCGAAGGTTCTGATCGTCGACGACGACGACGGGTTGCGGACGCTGATCGCGCGGCTCCTCGCGCGGCATCAGTACGAGACGTGCGAGGCCTCGGAGGGGACCGCCGCGCTGCGCTTGATCGCCGAGGGCGACATCGACATCGTGCTGCTCGACCTCACGCTGCCCGGCCTGAGCGGGGACGAAGTCCTGCGGCACCTGCGCCGGCTCGCCCTGCCCCCGCACGTGATCGTCGTGTCCGGGCAGGGCTCGCTGGAGAGCCGCGTCCGCAGCCTCTACGGCGGAGCCGCGGACTACCTGACCAAGCCGTTCGAGCCCGAGGAGCTCCTCGCCCGCCTGACGGCGGCGATGCGCCAGCGCTGGGACTTGGAGGACGCCCGCACGAGCGCGCGCACCGACGCCATGACCGGCCTCGCCAACCGCGCCGCCTTCGAGGACGCGCTGGCGCGCGAGACCAAGCGCGCCCTGAGACAGAAGCGCCCCATGGCCCTCCTCTACCTCGACGCCGACGGCCTGAAGGGCGTCAACGACGCCTACGGCCACGACTCCGGCGACGAGCTGCTGCGCCTGATCGCGCACGCGCTGAGCGGGGCGTGCCGCGAGACGGACGTCGCCGCGAGGACCGGAGGCGACGAGTTCGCCGTGATCCTCCCGGAGACGCGGCGCGCCGACGCCGCGGCCTTCGCGCAGCGCCTGCGGAAGAACCTGGGGGCGGCGAGAGTCGAGCTCGCTTCGGGCGGCAGTCTCACGGTGTCGGTCTCGATCGGCTTGGCCGTCCTCGGCGAGGACGCCGTCGACGCGGCGGGGCTGCGCCAGGCCGCGGACGCGGCGCTCTACGCCGACAAGGCCGGGCGTCCGCGGACGCGGCGCTAGTCGGCCGGGATCTCGAGCACGAAGCGGCTGCCGCCGCCGTCGCGGTCCTCGACGAAGACGCGGCCCTTGAGCGCCTCCGCGGCCATCCGGCAGAACGACAGCCCCAGTCCCGTGCCCGTGTCGACCGAGGCCTTCGAGCGGCCCGTCGTCGTGTACTTCTCGAAGATCTTCTGCTTCTCGGCGTCGGAGACGCCGGCGCCGCGGTCGGAGACCGTCAGGCGCGCCTTCGCGCCCGCGCGGCGGCAGTCGAGCTCGACGCTGCTCCCGTGATCCGAGGCCTTCATCGCGTTCGCGATCAGGTTCGCCATCACGCGGTAGACGAGGTTCTGGTCGCTGCGCAGGGACAGCCCGGGCTCGACGGAGACGATCAGGTTCACCTCCATCAAGCGCACGCGCCCCGCGAAGAGCGAGCGGAGCTTGTCGAAGACGAGGGGGACATCGATCGGCGCGCGCTCGGCCTTGAGCCCCGCCTCCTGGGCGCGCCCCACGTCGAGAAGGTCGTTGAGCATCAGCAGCATGAAGTCCGTCGCCGAGCCGGCGTTGGCGACCAGGCTCGTGTACTCCCGCGCGGTGATGAGCCCGTGCTGCTGAATGAGCTGGAGCGTGCCCTGGATCGAGGTCAGCGGCGCCTTGAGGTCGTGGACGATCATGTCCGCCATGTCCTGGCGCGCGCGGCTGATGAGCTCGAGCTCGTAGTTGCGCTTCTGCAGATCGTCGTGCGATTTCTTGACCTGGAGATGGACCTTGACGCGCGCGAGCAGCTCCTCGACCGCGAAGGGCTTGGCCACGTAGTCCTGCGCCCCGCTTTGAAAGCACTCGAGGCGCGTCTTCATGTCGCCGCGCGCCGTCAGGAAGAGGATCGGCGGCATCGCGCCGGGCAGCTTCTTCCACTCGCGCATCAGGTCGAGGCCGTTGCCGTCGGGCAGGCCGATGTCCAGCACGGCCAGATCGGGCCGGTCGGCCGCGTAGAGCTTGCGCGCCTCGGCGGCGGTCTCGCAAGCCTCGACCTCGAAGCCCGCGCTCTCGAGCGCCGTCTTGCAGTAGCCGAGGACTGAGACGTCGTCCTCGACCACCAGAATGCGGTGAGCCATGACCGCATTGTAGTCCCGCGCGTGAGAACGCGCAAGGGTGATGATGGTGAGGCTCTTTCGCGTCGAGCCTCGACCGCTTAATCCGCCCAGGGGTGCACCGACGCCACCTTGCCCGCCGAGTTGGTCGATATATCAACGCCAAACATCGTCATCGACTGAAGCGGCGCGAGGGACGCCCAACCGCGTGGCCTGACGACCAACTGCCGCATATCACCGCCGTCGATCACGGCTCGACTTCGGACGGCGGCAAGCGCTTCTTCGGAGGTCATTCCGACCTCGATCCCGCAACCGGACCTAAACCATTCATTCCAGGACCGCTCCGCTCTTGCGACGACGGGCATAGCAATCTGGCCAGCCGCTATTCCAAGCAATAGCACACAAATAACGATGGCTCCGGTCCTCGACGTTTTGGACTTGGCCCGCTGGAACCATCGCAGAGTAATCGTGAAGATGAAGATCACCGGCAAGAGCATGAGCGGCATGGCGAGGGGGAAAGCATAGGCTAGGAGCTGCGTATAAAAGAAGGGGAGACGAATCAGTAATCCGGGGTGGCGCAGGTACCAAAGCTCAAGCAACTCTACACCTCGTCGACGAGTACCTCATCGCAGGAGTGTACCAGCTTCGGCGGCGCAGTCAAGACGTCCGTCAGGACGCGGAGGGGCCCGCGCCGGGCAGCGTGAAGAAGAAGCGCGCGCCCTTGGGCACGGCGTCGCCGACGGCGATGGTGCCGCCGTGGCGGATGACGACCTTCTCGCAGAGCGCGAGGCCCAGGCCCACGTTGCCGACGTGGCGCTTGACGTCCTTCTGGAAGAACTTGCGGAACACGTCCGCGCGCGCCTCCTCGGGCACGCCGGGGCCCGAGTCGCAGACCTCGACGAGGACGCCGCCGTTCTCGCCGCGCACGCCGATCGCGATGGTCCCGTCGGCCGGAGTGTGCTCGACGGCGTTGTTCACGAGGTTGTCGAGCACGCGGCGCAGGAGCGCGGGGTCGCCCAGCACCGAGGGCGGCGCGGCGTCGGACAGGCGCAGCTCGAGATGCTGGCGCCGGTTCTTGGTCACGAGCTCGAAGTCCTTCGCGCAGGCGCGCGCGAGCGCGTCGAGGGCGACGGGCTCCTCGTGAGACAGCGACGCGGACTCGTCGAGCTTCGCGATCTGCAGGACGTCCTCGACCATCCTCTGCAGTCGCGCGGTCGACAGCTCGATGAGCTCGTAGGTGCGCTCGTGCTCGCGCTTGCCGTCGTCGCCGCGCGGCGCGACGTCGCCGAGGAGCGAGATGCCGGAGCGGATCACGGTCAGCGGGGTCTTGAGGTCGTGGACGAGCATGGCGGACAGCTCGCGCTTCTCGGCCTCCAGCTCGCGCCGGCGCGTCGTCTCGGCCTTCAGGGTCGCGCCCATGCGGTTGAAGGCCTCGACGAGCCGCGCGACCTCCGCGCCGCCGAACGCGCCGCGGCTCAAGGGGCGGAAGCGCTCGGGATCGGCGGAGAGGGACTCGATGCGCCCGACGACGCGGTCGATGCGCTCGCCCGCGAAGAGCCCGATGAGCCCGGCCGAGAACGCGAAGGCCAGGAAGGTCATCGCGCCGGCCTGGACGCCGTCGACGGCGATCGCGCGCAGGCGCCGCTCGAGCTCGTCGGTGCGAAAGCCCACCGACACCACGCCGCGCCCGCGCTTGCCGAGCTCGACCGGCGCCTCGACGTCGTAGATGCCGTCGTCGACCTCGGCCGGCGAGCGCCCGGGCCGCGGCGAGCGCGCGGTGAGCCGAGGGTCGTCCGAGCGCCCGACGAGGCGCCGGCCCTTGCGGTCGCGCACGACGATCGTGGCCACGTCCGCGAGCTTCACGAGGCGCGCGAAGTCGCGGCCGAGCTCGATGTAGCGTCCCTGGCGCGCCTTCGCGGCCACGAGCGCGCGCACGGCCTCGACGGAGACGGACGCGAAGCGCTCGGTCTGCGCGTAGGCCTCGCGCCGCGCGGCGCGGATCTGGCGGGCGACGAGGCCCCCGGTGCTCAGGGCCCCGAAGAGAGCGAAGACGAGCGCGAGCGAGTGGCTGAGTCTCATCGGCGAAGCCTGGCTCATTCTACGAATTTCGGCTATACTCCGCGCATGGCCGATCCCGCTCCGGCCCCCTCGGATCACGTGCCGCCCCCGGCGGCGCCGCAGGCGCCGACGTCGACCGGCTTCGGCGACCTGTTCGAGCAGGCGATGCACGCGCTCGTCGGCGCCCCGGCGGCGTTCCGCGCGGCAGCGGCGCGGCCCGCGCCCGCGTTCGGCGCCTGCTTCGCGCTGGCCCTCGTCAGCGGCGCCGTCTCGCTCGCGATCACGATCGTCTACGCCGTCGTCGAGAGCCCGGCCCTGGCGCGCAGCCTGAGCCCCCTGCATCTGGCCCTCGCCGCGACGGCCGCGCTGGGCCTGTTCGCGAGCCTCTACCTCCTGCTCGCGGTCGTGCTCTACGCGCTGGGCCGCGGCTTCGGCGGGAAGGGGGAGTTCGACCGCGCGCTCCAGGCCGCCGCGGCTCTGACCATCCTCGCGCCGCTCCAGGCGGTGTGCAACACGATCCCGTTCGCCTGGGCCGCGCCGCCGGCGCTGGCCGCGTGGATCTCGGCGTGCGCGCTCGAGGAGCTGTTCTCGGCGGCGAGGATCCCGATCCGGGTCTTCTGCGCCCTGCTCGCCGCGGCCGCGATCGGCACGCAGGCCGTCGGGCGGGCGCTGACCGCGCGCGCCGAGCAGGCCCTCGCCGAGCGCGCCGCCGTCGCGCAGCTCGCGGCGCAGAGCGCGGCCCTCGGCGCCGATTTCGCGCGGCAGATGCAGACGCTGCCGGGCGCTCCGCCCGGCGCGAACGCGGCGGCGCCGGCCGCGCCCCCGGTCTCGGGCCTGGACCTCCTGCGCCCGCTCAACGAGGACGACGACGCGCCGGGCGCCGCCGCGCCGGCCGCCGCTCCCGGAGCCGCCGCGACCGCGCCTCCGGCAGGAACGGGTGCGGCGCAGCAGTTGATGAGCGCGGAGCAGGTGCGGCAGATGAACCAAAACGCGCTCGGCATGCTCGACGCGCTGACGCCGATGCTGCAGAACCCCGCCCTGACCCAGCGCATGAAGCCCGCGCAGAAGGCCCAGTACAACCAGCTGATGTCGCTGATGAAGGACATCCGCGGGCAGATCGCCGCCGGCCGCCCCATCCCGCCCGACGTGCAGAGGCAGCAGATGCAGCAGATCCAGCTGCTGATGATCAGCGTGATGTCCTCGGCGGCCCAAGCGCCCCAGGACCGGGGCCCGGCGCCCGCCCCGACCCCGCGCCTGAAGCCGACCGGCGACGGGACCCAGCCTTGAGCCTCGAGGGAAAAGTCGTCCTCGTGACCGGCGGCGCGCGGCGCGTCGGCCGCACGGCCGCGCTCGCCTTCGCCGCGAAGGGCGCGCGGCTCGCGATCCACTACCGCAGCGCGGTCGCCGAGGCGCGGCGCGTGGCCGCCGCGGTCAAGTCCCTCTCCGGCTCCGACGCCGACATCTTCCGCGCCGACCTGGCCGACCCGAAGGCGCCCGCGCGCCTGGCCGACGCCGTCGCGCGGCGCTTCGGCGGCATCCACGTGCTCGTGAACTGCGCCTCGCTCTACGAGAAGACGCCGTTCGCGTCGGCCTCGCTCGACGACTGGGAGCGCCACATGGCCGTCAACGCGCGCGCGCCGTTCTTCCTCGCGCAGGCCTGCGCGCCGTGGCTCAAGCGCTCCGGCGAGGGCGTCGTGATCAACGTCGCGGACTGGGCCGCGCACCGCCCGTACTCCGACTTCGGCCCGTACTGCGCGTCGAAGGCCGCGCTGCTGTGCGTGAACAAGATCCTCGCGAAGGCCCTCGCGCCCGAGATCCGCGTCAACGCGGTCCTGCCCGGCCCGGTCCTGCCGCCCGAGGGCATGAGCGAGGGGGAGAAGCGCAAGATCGCCGACGCGACCTTGCTCAAGCGGCTGGGCACGCCGGAGGCCGTCGCGCGCGCCTGCGTCTTCCTCGCCGACGCCGCCGACTACACGACGGGCGCGGAGTTGACCGTCGACGGCGGGCGCCTGCTCGCCTGAGCGTTAGAACACGTACGGGATCAGCGCCTTGACCTCGCGCCGGAACGCCTCGTACTCGGCGCCGAAGCGCGAGACCATCAGCGCCTCCTCGCGCCGGCTCTTGACGAGGAAGGCCGCGAAGGCCAGCGCGAAGGCGAGCAGCCCGCGGACCTCGCCGACGGCGATCGCCGCCCCGAGGAAGCCGCCGAGCACGCCGGTGTAGATCGGATGGCGCGCGAGCGCGTAGGGCCCGCCGCGGATCAGCCGGTGGCCCTCCTTGAGCTCGATCTCGGCGCTCCAGTTGCGGCCGAGCCAGACCCGCGCCCAGACCGAGAACGCGAGGCCCGCGGCGGTGACGAGGACGCCGGCCCACGACCAGGCGATCGCGTCCGGGAGCCAGCGCGTCCTCAAGGGACCGAGATGCGCCGTCCCGGCGGCGAGAAGGGCCGCGGCCGCCGCGAGAGGGACGACGTGCGCCAGCCGCGCGACGCGCGACTCCGTCCACTCCGCGCGCGCGGCGCCGCGGGACGCGATCCACCAGTAGGCGAGCCACGCCGCCCACAGCGCCAGCTCAGCGGCGGCGGGGTTCACGGGGAGCGCGGGGCGCCGCGTCGGCGATCTGCATCTTGGGCGCGAGCGTCTTGAAGCGCCCTCCCTTGAGGAACTTGTCCCACATCCGCGGGTCGTCCCACTCGGCCTCGACCGCGGGCGAGAAGACCACGCGCGTCAGGTCGATCGCGCCCATCTGCGGGTTCTCCGCGTCGGCGCGGAAGGACTGCGCGCAGCCGGTCTCGGTCTCGTGCAGGATCACCGAGTGCACGCGCGCGCCCTCGTCTCCGTTGGCGCGGTCCGTGGCCTCGAGCAGCCCCTGCGCGGCGACGAAGATCACGCGCGAGAGCTGCTCGGCCGTCGGCGACACCGGCAGGCGCACCCAGCGGCGCGAGTGCTTCTCGATCGCGCGCCGGAAATCCGCGCTCTCGCGCTCCCAGAACAAGGTCGCGTGGTCGAAGCCGTCGAGAAAATCCTTCACGTGGCGCTTGAGCAGGCCGAAGTCGTAGATCATCTGGCCGCGGTCCAGCCGCTCGGCCGTCAGCTGGAGCTCGCAGCGGAAGCTGTGGCCGTGCAGAGAGTACTTGCACCGGTCCGACGAGCAGTTGCGCACGATGTGCGCGGCCTCGAAGCGGTACAGCTTGCGGATGATCATCGCTCCCTCCGGATCTCCACGTACACCTCGCGCGTCCTCGGCATCACGGCCGGCGTCTTATGCACGCGCACCGTCGCAGCCGCCGCGGAGGGCGCCGCCTTCAGCGCCGCCGCCGCCGCGCGCTCCGCCAAGGTCTCGATCAGCGCGCGCTCGCCCGCCTCGGCCTCCGCGCGCACCGCCTTCTCGACGGCCCAATAATCGGCCGCCTCGCGGAAGTCGTCGCGCGCCGCCGCGGCCGCCGCGTCGACCTCCAGGCCCACGTCGATGAGGATCTTCTGCCGCCGCGCGCGCTCCGCCGCCGGCACGCCCACGCGGCAGCGGCACTCCACCCCGATCAGCCAGACCGCGTCTCGGCTCACGCGCACAGTCTATCACTCCGCGGGGCCGCGCGTCACTCGAGCTCGCGGATGGCGCGGCGCACGCGCGCGAGCAGGAAATCGACCGCCTTGGGCAGAGGCCGGCCGCGGCGCCGCAGGCAGTAGATCTCGCGGAAGATCGCCGGTCCCGGCAAAGCGACGACCTCGCCGCGCGCGCGCTCCTTCTTCATCACGATGTCCGGGAGAACGCCGACGCAGAGCCCGTCGAGGACGAAGCGGCGGTGCGTCTCGAGGAACTCGACCTCGTACCGGACGTCGCGCCGGAGGCGCCGATCGGGGAAGCCGTCGGGGCTGGGCGCCGAAGGATCGCCGCCGAAAGAGCGCGGCGCGACGAAGGGCAGGCTCAGCGCGCCGCGGCGGCCGCGCGGGAGCGCGCCGCCGCGCAGCGCCTTCTTCGACGCGTAGACGTGCGAGCGCAGGCGGCCGAGGCGGCGGGACTCCAGCGCGGGATCGGAGACGTCGACGTAGTTGAGCCCGAAATCGAGCTGGTCCTTCTTCAGCGCGTCCGCCAGGACCCGCGGCTCCAGCGCGAAGATGCCGAAGCGCGTCCGCGCGTAGCGCTCCTTGAACGCGGCGAGCGGGCCGGGGAGGATGTAGTTGGTGATCATCTCGCGGCTGCCGACGCGGAGCAGGGGGGGAGCGCGGTCCTCGCCGGCCAGCTCCAGCTCGGCGCGCTCGACCTCGTCGAAGATCCGCTCCGCGCGCGCGAGCAGGGCCGCTCCGGAGGCGCTCAGCGACACGTGCCGCTTGGACCGCGCGAACAGCCTCCGGCCGACGGACCCCTCCAGCGCGGCGACGCTGCGGCTGACGGCCGACGGGGAGATGTGCAGGCTCTCGGCCGCGCGCGTGAAGCTGAGCTCGCGCGCGACCTCGCGGAAGTACTTCAGCTGGTAGAGGTCCACGTTTTATTGTGACTTAAACGCAATAGTCTGATCAATATTATGAATTGTAAATCATGACGGACGCCTTGCCATAATCGCGGCTGTCTCCCTGGAGGGGACGAACGAAGCGGAATGGAGGTCGTCCCATGATGAAGAAAGGATGGTCGGCGGCGGCGGCGGCGCTGTGCGCGGGTCTCGTCTCCGTCTCGGCGGCGGCGGTGAATTCGGACGCGGAGTTCGCCGGAACGGCGGGCGCCGTCGCGGCGACGGCGCAGGCCGGGCGCGCGGAGCTGCGGTCTCTCGGAGCGGCGCAGGCCGGCGGGTCGGTGGTCCGCGATCAGACCACGCCGGTCGACGTCGATCTCAACGCGCAGACCGTGAAGTGCTCGGCCGCCGACTACTCGGCGCCGATGCTGAAGGTCCTGGTCCCGGGCCTGGCCGACCTCACGGTCCTCAACCACCGCAACACGCGCGAGGGCGCGCCCTGCATCGCGGCGGGCAAGTGCAGCGCGACGGTCGGGCCCCAGACCATCCTGCAGTCGGGCGCGGGGACCGTGCGGGCTCCGATCCGCGTGGTGCTGAAGAAGGTCGCCGCGATCGACGGCGACGTCTGCCACGTCACGCTGGTGGAGACGGTCACGACGCAGATCCGCGGCGTGCCGTTCTTCCACGAGCGCGAGCAGGCGGTCGCGGACCGCGCGGCGGCCGACTGCCGCTGAGCCGGAAGCCTTGACGTGAGCGACGGCGGCCGCGAACCCCGCGCGGCCGCCGTCGCGCGCCCCCCTGGCCGTCGAGCCGAGAAATCGAAATTGTTATAATCGGCTCATGGCTCCCGAACTGAAGAAGGTCGTCATCATCGGCTCCGGCTCGGCCGCGTACACCGCCGCGATCTACGCGGCGCGCGCCAGCCTGGATCCGCTCGTCTTCGGCGGCGTCGCGATGGGCGGCCAGCTGATGATCACCTCGGACGTCGAGAACTTCCCCGGCTTCGCGGAGCCGGTCACCGGCCCCGACCTCATGGAGCGCATGCAGAAGCAGGTCGAGCGCCTGGGCGTGAAGATCGTCCGCGAGTACGTCTCCAAGGTGGACCTGTCGAAGCGGCCGTTCTACGTCGAGACGACCGAGGGCACGAAGGCGGCGGCGCAGGCGCTGATCGTCGCGACCGGCGCCAACGCGAAGTGGCTCGGCATCCCGTCCGAGAAGCTGCTGATGGGGCACGGCGTCTCGGCCTGCGCGACCTGCGACGGCTTCTTTTTCAAAGGCAAGGAGGTGGTCGTGGTCGGCGGCGGCGACACCGCGATGGAGGAGGCGAATTTCCTGACCAAGTTCGCGACCAAGGTCACCGTCGTGCATCGCCGCGACAAGCTGCGTGCCTCCAAGATCATGGAGCAGCGCGCGCGGAACAATCCGAAGATCTCCTTCGTGTGGGATTCGGCGATCGACGAGGTGACCGGCAACGGACACGTCGACGGCGTGAAGCTGAAGAATCTGAAGACCGGCCAGGTCACGCCGCTGAAGTGCCACGGCGTCTTCGTCGCGATCGGCCACGAGCCGACGACGGGCTTCCTCGGCGGCCAGCTCAAGCTCGACGAGAACGGCTACGTCGTCGCCGACGACCGCACGCGCACCTCGGTGTCGGGCGTGTTCGCCGCCGGCGACGTGATGGACTCCCGCTATCGCCAGGCGGTCACGGCCGCCGGCAACGGCTGCAAGGCCGCGCTCGAGGCCGAGCGCTGGCTCGCCGACCAGGGCGTGCATTAGCATGCCCACGGCCGAGCGCCGCGCCCTTCCGCCCTGGCTGAAGGTGTCGCTGCCGACCGGCCCGAACGTCGCGCGCCTCAAGGAAGCCTCGCGCTCGCGCGGCCTCGCCACCGTCTGCGAGGAGGCGCGCTGCCCGAACCTGGCCGAGTGCTGGGGCGGGGGAACCGCGACGTTCATGATCATGGGCGACACGTGCACTCGCGGCTGCCGCTTTTGCTCCGTCGCGACGGCCGCGCGGCCGTCGTCGCCCGACCCCGACGAGCCGTCGAAGCTGGCTTTGACGTTGAAAGAGATGGCCGTGGACTACGCCGTGCTCACCACGGTCTGCCGCGACGATCTGCCGGATCAAGGCGCGGCTCACCTGGCGGCGTGCATCCGCGAGGTCAAGTCGGTCAATCCGAACATGAAGGTCGAGATGCTGCTCCAGGATTTCCGGGGGGAAACGGCGCTTTTAGAGGCCGTACTAGACGCAAAACCTGACGTCGTGGCGCATAACGTCGAATGCGTCGAACGTTTGACTTCGTCGGTGCGCGACATGAAGGCGGGCTACCGACAATCGCTCGACGTCTTGAAGCACGCCAAGCATCACCTTCCCGGCGCGCCGACCAAAACGTCGCTCATGCTCGGATTGGGCGAAACGGAAGACGAACTGATTCAAACATTCAAAGATATCCGCGCCGTCGGCGTGGACATCCTGACGCTCGGCCAATACCTGCGTCCCACCGGCTCGCGCCATCATCTCCCGGTCGCCGCCTACATCCACCCCGACGAGTTCACGCGCTACGGCGAACTCGCGCGCGAGCACGGGTTTCTCTACGTCGCCTCCGGGCCTTTCGTGCGGTCCTCGTATCGCGCGGCCGAGCTCTTCCTCCATGGCCGTCTGGAGGCCAAAGTTGCCGCTTAAAACCGTCGCGACGCTCGACGTGAAGCGCCTGGAGATCCTGGCTCCGGACGGGACCGTCGACGCGAAGCTGATGCCGAAAATAAAGGACGAGCTCCTCCTCAAGATGTACCGGCTCATGTTCTCGATCCGCGCCTTCGACGAGCGCGCGATCCTGCTCCAGCGCTCGGGCCGCCTCGGCACTTATCCCATGATCACGGGGCAGGAGGCCACGCAGTGCGTGCCGCCGCTGTGCCTGAAGCCCTCGGACTGGGTCGTGCCGACCTACCGCGGCGGCGGCGTGTACTTCGCGCGCGGCATGCGGATGCGCTACGCGCTCCTGTACTGGGCCGGCGACGACCGCGGCACGCATTTTCCCGACGGCTCCAACGACATGATGTTCTCCATCCCGGTCGGCACGCACCTCACGCAGGTCGCGGGCCTGGCCTGGGGCGAGAAGTTCAAGAAGAAGGGCGGCGTCGCGCTCACCTACTGCGGCGACGGGACCTCGTCGAAGGGCGACCTGCACGAGGCGCTGACCTTCGCGGGGCAGTTCAAGCTCCCCGCGGTCTACGTCATCGAGAACAACGGCTGGGCGATCTCGGTCCCCCGCTCCCGGCAGGCCGCGACGCAGACGCTCGCGCAGAAGGCGTGGGGCTACGGCGTGGAGGGGATCCAGGTCGACGGCAACGACGCCCTGGCCGTATATTCTGCAACCGCCGCTGCGGTCGCAAGGGCTCGTTCCGGAGGCGGCGCGACGCTGATCGAGTGCGAGACGTACCGGATGAGCCATCACACCACGGCGGACGACGCGACGCGCTACCGCTCCGACAAGGAAGTCGCGGCGTGGAAGAAGAAGGACCCGATCTCGCGGATGAAGAAGTTCCTGACGGCGAAAAAACTTTGGGACGATAAAAAAGAAAAAAGTTTGACCACGGAGACGCAGAGCTGGATCGACGGCGAGGTGAAGGCGTACGAAAACACCCCGCTGCCGAACCCGTTGGACATGTTCGCCAACAACTACGAGCGCGCGACGTGGCCGCTCGTGGAGCAGCGGGCGCAATTGGAAGAGCTGCTGACGTTCAAGGGCGGCGCCAAAATTCTGACCGAGCTCCCTCCGACGGAAGGGAGGTTCCCGTGAGCACGGCGGCTCCGGCGAAGACCCGCACGATCAACCTCGTGACGGCCGTCAACGAGGCGCTCGACCTGGCGCTCGCGGCGGACCCGCGGGTCATGATCTTGGGAGAAGACGTGGGGCGCAACGGCGGCGTCTTCCGCGCGACCGACGGCCTCTGGAAAAAATACGGCGACGAGCGCGTCGTGGACACGCCGCTGGCCGAGATCGGCATCGTGGGCGGCGCGATCGGCCTCGCGATCAACGGGATGAAGCCCATCGCCGAGATCCAGTTCGACGGCTTCATGCCCGCGGTGCTCGACCAGGTCGTCTGCCACCTGGGCCGCATCCGCAGCCGCTCGCGCGGCCGGCTCTCCGTGCCGCTGATCCTGCGCGCGCCGCACGGCGGCCTCATCCACGCGCCCGAGCATCACTCCGAAAGCCCCGAGGCGTACTTCTGCCACACGCCCGGCATCAAGGTCGTGATCCCGTCCACGCCCTACGACGCGAAGGGGCTGCTGCTGGCCGCGGTCGCGTCTCCCGATCCGGTGATCTTCTTCGAGCCGAAGCTGCTGTATCGCTCCGCCGTCGGCGAGGTTCCCGCCGGGCATTACACGGTCCCCATCGGCAAGGCGCGCCTCGTGCAGGAAGGCGAGGACCTCACGATCCTGACCTGGGGCGCGATGACGGTGACGGCGCAGAAGGCCGCGGAGCGGCTCGCCCAAGAGGACGGCGCGTCGATCGAGATCGTCGACCTGCGCACGCTGTCTCCGTTGGATCTGGAAACCATTCTATCCTCGGTCGGCAAGACCGGGCGCTGCGTGATCGCGCATGAAGCGCCGAACACCGCGTCGCTCGCCGCCGAGCTGTCCGCGCTGGTCGCCGAGCGCGCGCTGCTCAAGCTGCTGGCTCCCGTCGAGCGCGTCGGCGGCTGGGACATCCGCATGCCGCTGTTCCGCTTGGAGCAGTACTACGTCCCCGACGCGGACCGCGTCGTCCTGGCCGCGCGCAAGGCTTTGCGCTTCTGAGAGAGACCCCCATGAACTTCGAATTCAAGCTGCCCGACATCGGCGAAGGCCTGGTCGAGGGTGAGATCGTGAAGTGGTTCGTGAAGGAGGGGGACGCGGTTCAGGAGAACCAGCCCCTGGCCTCGGTGCTGACCGACAAGGCCGAGGTCGAGATCCCGAGCCCCAAGACCGGCAGGATCGTGAAGCTCTTCGGCAAGCCCGGCGAGAAGATCAAGGTCCACGCCCCGCTCGCGCTCTTCGACGTCGGCGGCAACGGCGGCTCCGCCGCCGCGCCGGCCAAGGCCGAGCCCGCGAAGGCCGCCAAGCCGGCCGCTCCCGCCGCGCCCCGGCCGTCCGCCGGGGGCGAGTACGTGTTCGTCCTGCCCGACATCGGCGAGGGCCTGGTCGAGGGCGAGCTCGTCAAGTGGCAGGTGCAGGTCGGCGACGCCGTGACCGAGAACCAGCCGCTCGCGGCCGTCCTCACCGACAAGGCCGAGGTCGAGATCCCGAGCCCGAAGACCGGCGTGATCGCGGTCCTGCACGCGAAGCCCGGCCAGAAGGTCAAGGTGCATTCTCCACTCGTGACCTTCTCCGGCGTCGCGGGCGCGGCGGCCGCGCCGGCGCGGCGCGCGGAGACGCCCGTCGCCGCGGCGCCGGCGAGAGCGACGCCGCAAAGACGGACCGACGTGCTCGCCACGCCGATGGTCCGCAAGCTGGCGAAGGACCGGGGGATCGACATCGCGCTCCTCAGCGGCAGCGGACCCGACGGGCGCGTCCTCGAGAACGACGTGAATAACTTCACCGGAAGCACGACGGCTCCGGCGGGCGCCGACGTCAACGCTCACGTCAACGCCACCGCCGCGGTCAAGGCGCTCGCGGCGTCGCTCGGCGTCGACCTGACTCGCGTCAAGGGCACCGGGCCCGGCGGCCGCGTCGTCGAGGGCGACGTGCGCGCCGCGGCGCCCGCCGCGGACCGGCGCAAGGCCGCGCCCGCGAGGGCCGCGTCCGGGCCGATCTCGCTCACGCCGGCGGGGACCGCCGCCTCGGGCGAGGAGCGCCGGCCGTTCGCCGGCATCCGGCGCAAGATCGCGGAGCGCATGCACCACGCGAAGATCACGGTCGCGCACGTCACGCACATGGACGAGTGCGACATGACCGCGCTCCTCGCGCTGCGCGAGGAGCTCAAGCCCGCCGCGGCCGCGCGCGGCGTGAAGCTCACCTTCCTGCCCTTCGTCATCCGCGCGCTCGTGAAGGCGCTCGCGGAGTTCCCGCTGTTCAACTCGTCGCTCGACGAGGAGAAGGGGGAGATCGTGGTCAAGCGCGCGCGCAACATCGGCATCGCGGTCGCGGCGCCGCAGGGCCTGGTCGTGCCGAACATCAAGGGCGCCGACGGGCGCGACCTGCTCGGGCTCGCGGCCGAGCTCAACGCGCTCGCCGAGAAGGTCCGCGCGAACAAGATCGACGTCGCCTCTCTCCAAGGCGGGACGTTCACGATCACGAACATCGGGCCGATCGGCGGGCTCTTCGCCACGCCGATCGTCAACCACCCCGAGGTCGCGATCCTGGGCCTCATGAAGCTGCAGAAGCGCCCGGTCTGCCGCGACGGCGGCGTCGCCGTGCGCGACATCATGAACCTGGTCCTCTCCTTCGACCACCGCGTCGTCGACGGAGCCGACGCGGCGAGCTTCATGAACACGATCATCAAGTCTCTCGAAAACCCGCGTACTCTCCTCTAAGGGGCTCCCATGTCCATCAAGACTGACGTATTAATCGTCGGCGGCGGTCCCGGCGGCTACGTCGCGGCCATCAAGCTGGGCCAGCTCGGCAAGCGCTCGCTCATCGTCGACCGCGACAAGCTCGGCGGCGAGTGCCTGAACTACGGCTGCATCCCGTCGAAGGCGCTGATCGCGGCGGCGGGCTCGCGCTACAAGGCGAAGAAGGCGCGCGAGGCCGGGTTCGAGGAGGGCTCCGAGTCGAAGATCGACTGGGACAAGGTGGTCGCCTGGAAGGACCAGATGGTCGGCGGCTTCGTCAAGAACGTCGGCGTCCTGGTCAAGGGCAACAAGAGCGAGTTCGTCGCCGGGTCCGCGCGCTTCACCACCGCGCGCACCGCGCTGATCACGAAAGCGGACGGCGGCGCGGACGAGGTCGAGTTCGAGCACGCGATCGTCGCGACCGGCTCCGAGCCGATCGGCATCCCCGGCTTCGCCGTCGACGGCGCGCACGTCCTCGGCTCGAAAGAAGCCCTCGATCTCCCGAAGGCGCCGGACGCGCTCGTCGTGATCGGCGGCGGCGTGATCGGCCTGGAGATGGGCACGATCTTCGCCAAGCTCGGCACGAAGGTGACCGTCGTCGAGTTCACCGACTCGATCCTGCCCGTCCTCGAGAAGGACCTGGCCGCGCCGGTCTCGCGCAGCCTGGCCAAGCTCGGCGTCGACGTGCTCGTCGGCTCGAAGGCGAAGTCCTGGTCACCGAAGGGCAAGCGCCTCGAGCTCGTCGTCGAGACGCCGGACGGGGAGAAGAAGCTCGCCTGCGACAAGATCCTGCTCGCGGTCGGCCGCGCCCCGCGCAGCAAGGACTTGGGGCTCGAGACGCTCGGTGTCGAGCTCGACAAGCGCGGGCACATCGTCGTGGACACCGAGATGCTCACGAGCGTCGGCAACATTTACGCGATCGGCGACGTCGTGGGCGCGCCGTATCTCGCGCACAAGGCCAGCCGCGAGGGCATCCTCGCCGCGCAGTCCATCGCGGGCCAAGCCCTCGAGCCGCGCGGCGCGGTGCCGTGGGCCGTCTTCACCGATCCCGAGATCTCCTGGGTCGGCCTCACCGCCGACGAGGCCAAGGCGTCGGGCCTCGAGGTCGTCGTCGGCAAGTTCCCGTTCGCGGCCTCGGGCCGCGCGCAGGCCGTGCGCGAGACCGAGGGCTTCTGCAAGGTCGTCGCCGGCAAGAACGATCACGTCATCCTCGGCGCGGGCTTCGTCGGCCCGAACGCCTCGGACCTGATCGGCGAGGCCTGCCTCGCCGTCTCGGTCGGCGTCACGCTCGAGCAGGTGGCGCAGACCATCCACCCGCACCCGACGTTGAACGAGGCGTTCGCGGAGGCGTGCGAGGCCGCGCTCGGCCACCCGATCCACATCCTCGCGCTCAAGCGCGAGCCGCCGAAAGTCGCGGCGTAGCGGGACATGCTGATCCGGGACCTCGGGCTCAGGGACTACGTCGAGGTCTGGGACCTCCAGCGCAAGCTGGTCTTCGAGCGCGGCCAAGACGACGCGCCCGACACGGTCCTTCTCTGCCAGCACCTCCCCGTGTACACGATCGGGCGCTCGTCGAAGCAGGCCGTGCCCGAGGACCTGCCCTACCCCGTGCACAAGATCGAGCGCGGGGGGGACCTGACCTGGCACGGACCGGGGCAGATCGTCGGCTACCCGATCCTGAAGCTCGCCGACCTGGGCCTTGGCGCGCGCTCGTACCTGCACGCGCTGGAGGCCGTATTAGTGGAAGCGGTGCGCCCCTTCGGCGTCGAGGCCGGAACCGTGCGCGGCTTCACCGGCCTCTGGGTCGGCCGGCGCAAGCTCGCCTCCATCGGCGTCGCGGTGCGCGGCGGCGTCTCCTACCACGGCTTCGCGCTCAACGCCAACAACGCGCTCGACCCTTTCCGCGTCATCAATCCCTGCCGCCTCGAGTCCGACGTGATGACGACCATGCAGGAGGTCGTCGGCCGCCCGATCGACGAGCACAAGCTCACGCAGGCGCTCGGCGCGTCGTTGCTCGAGCATTTCGGGCGCGCGACGGCGCGGTAGTTATGCGCGTCATTCACAGCGCGACTGATGGCGCCATCAGTTGCTCCGAGTGAAATGGACCAAAAACTGTACAATCCTTCCGCCATGCCCGCTCTGGCCGCTTTCGCCTCCGCGCAGTCCTACCGCGCCGCGACGTTCGAGAAGATCGACGCCGCGGGGCACGCGCTCGAGGACGTCGAGTTCGACTCCTGCGTCTTCCGCGGCTGCGCGCTCACGAAGGCCGTCCTCAAGCGCTGGCATCTGCTCGACTGCCGCTTCGAGGACTGCGACCTCACCGCCGCGCGGCTGACCGGCGCGCGCCTGCGCGGCGTCGCCTTCAAGAACTGCCGCGCGGGCGGCGTGAACTGGGCCGGCGCCTCGTCGCTCGACGACCTGTCCTTCGAGCACTGCGTGCTGGATCACGGCGTGTTCACCGGCGCGAAGCTGCCGCGCTTCTCGGCCGTCGACTGCCGCGTCCGCGAGGCCGACTTCGGCGACGCGGACCTGCGCGGCGCGGTCTTTTCGAAGAGCGACCTCATGGGCGCGCGTTTTTTTGGGGCCGACTTATCCTCGGCCGACCTGCGCGGCGCCTTCGACTATCTGATCGACGCGCGCGACACGAAGCTTAAAAAAGCGCGTGTGAACCTGCCCGAGGCCGTCGGTCTGCTCGCCGGCCTCGACGTGATCGTGGAGGATCCCTCGTGAAGAATCTGATTCTCGCCGCCGCGCTTCTCGCTCCGGCCGCCCGCGCCGAGTTCAAGGTGCCGGGCTACGAGCTCGTGTACTCGTACCCGGTCGAGACGACGCTCCAGGAGCCGGACCTGCGGCTCGCCAAGGACGTCTGGCCGCAGATGTTCGACGCGGCGCAGAAGACGATCGACCTCAACGAGTTCTACCTGACGCCGGGCGACTCGCTCGAGCCCTCGCTCGCGGCGCTCGAGCGCGCGGGCGCGCGCGGCGTGAAGATCCGCGTCCTGCTCGAGAAGAAGTTCATGGGCCAGTCGTTCGAGGGCATCTCGCGCCTGACGAAGGTGCCGAACCTCGACCTGCGCCTGCTCGACTGGACGCTGGTGCAGGGCTCCGGCATCATCCACGCGAAGTACTTCGTCGTCGACTCGACGCGCGCGTTCGTAGGGAGCCAGAACTTCGACTGGCGCTCGCTCACGCACATCCACGAGATGGGCCTCGCGATCGACGAGGGGCCCATCGTCGCGCAGGTCGGCGAGATCTTCGCGCACGACTGGACGATCTCGAGCTCCACGCAGACGCCGGCGCCGGACAATACGACGCGGCCCGCGTTCGACCGCGCCGCGCGCTCGTACCTGGTCGCGAGCCCGTGGCGCTTCAACCCGAAGGACGTCGGCGACTCGGAGGCCGAGCTGGTACAGCTCATCGGCGAGGCCAAGAGCGAGCTGCTGATCCAGGTCATGGAGTACGAGCCCGTGAGCTTCGGCACGCCGAAGCGCTTCTACCCGCCGATCGACAACGCCCTGCGCGACGCGGCCGTGCGCGGCGTGCAGGTGAAGCTCCTCGTCGCGGACTGGAGCATGAAGGAGCCGGCCGCCAGCCACCTGCGCAGCCTCGCCGCGCTCCCGAACGTGGAGGTTCGCGTCATCAAGATCCCGCAGGCGAGCGCGGGCGAGATCGAGTTCGCGCGCGTCTGCCACTCGAAGTACATGGTCGTCGACGGCAAGACGCTGTGGCTGGGCACGAGCAACTGGCAGGGCGGCTACCTCGACGACTCGCGCAATCTGGAGCTCGTGATCAAGGACGACGCCCTCGCCGAGCGCGCCGCGAAGGTCCAGAAGCATCTCTGGGACTCGAGCTACGCGTCCCCGGTCCTGGCCCCGAAGGGCTATTCGGCGCCGCCCCCGGCCCCGAAGGCCTATTCCAAGCCCCGCCGCTGACGCGGTAGAATTCCCTCATGACGATCCCCGTCGCCGAAGAGACGCGCGCCTCCGCCGCTCCCGCCCACGCCCCGGCCTACCGTCGCCGCCGGTTCATGAACTGGTTCCCGCTCGGGATCACGTACGCGACCTTCTACATGGGCCGCTACAACATCAACGTGGCGTCGAGCGAGATCATGCATCGCTTCGGCTTCTCGAAGGCGGAGTTCGGCACGATCGCGACGGCCGGCTTCTGGACCTACGCGCTCGCCGTCATCCTCAACGGGCCGCTGACCGACCGCTTCGGCGGCCGCCGCGCGATCCTCGTCGCGGCGGCGGGCACCGCGATCATGAACCTCGTCATCGGCCTGCTCTTCCTCGCGGGCTGGCAGACGAAGGTCCTCGTCGGGATGTCCCTGCTCTACGCGGTCAATCAATACTTCCAGTCCTTCGGCGCGCTCTCGATCGTCAAGGTCAACTCGCACTGGTTCCACGTGCGCGAGCGCGGCGTCTTCGGCGGCATCTTCGGCATCATGATCTCGTCGGGCTACTTCCTCGCGCTGACGGTCGGCGGCTGGATCCTCGCGCACTTCCCGTGGTACATGGTCTTCCTCGTCCCGTCGGCCGCCGTCGGCGTCATGCTGGCCGTCGACTGGTTCCTGATCGCGGACACGCCGAAGGACGCGGGCCACGCCGACATCAACACCGGCGACGCGACGAGCCACCACGCCGACAAGGACAAGCCCGTCGACCTCGCCTATCTCGTGACCCACGTCTTCCGCAACAAGGTGATCCTCACCTTGACCGCCGCCGAGTTCTGCACCGGCTTCGTGCGCCAGGGCCTGATCCTGTGGTTCGTGCCGTTCCTCAAGGAAGTCCACGGCGTGACGCCCGGGACGGCGCTGTTCACGGTCGCGACCGGCGGCGTCACCGTCGGCGGCATCGTCGGCGGCCTGCTCTGCGGCTGGATGTCGGACAAACTGTTCCAGAGCCGGCGCGCGCCCGTCGCCTTCATCTTCTATCTCGCGCAGATCGTCGCGCTGTTCCTGCTCGGCGCCACGCACGATCCCGCGATCGCGTGCTTCCTGATCGGCTTCTGCTGCACCTGGATCTTCGGCGTGCACGGCATGCTCTCCGGCACCGCCTCGATGGACTTCGGCGGCACGAAGGCCGCGGCCACCGTCGCGGGAATGCTCGACGGCGTCCAGTACCTCGCCTCCGGGCTGACCGGCTACCTGCTCGGGAGCATGCTCGACAAGCACGGCTGGGGCATCTGGACCTACGCGATCATGCCGTTCTCGCTGATGGGCGCCCTGCTGATGACGCGGCTGTGGAACGCCACGCCCAAGAACACGAAAGTCTCGCTCGCGGCGTGAGCGGCGCTCCCGCCGCGCAGAAGGCCGCGCTCGACGCCGTCCTCGCGGACGTGGAGGCCGCGCCCGGCGCGCTCGTCGTCTTCGACCTCGACGACACTTTGTTCTCGACGACGAACCGCCACCTGCGCATCCTGCGCGAGTACGCGGACCTGGTCTCGAGCCGCGATCCTCAGGTCGCCGGGCTCCTGCGCGCGATCGAGCGCGAGCGCCTGCGCTACGCGATCGTCGACACGGTCAAGGACGCGGGCCTGAGCGACGAGGCGCTCGCCAAGGACCTGCGCAATTTTTGGTTCGCGCGATTTTTTCAGAACCACTATCTCCTGGAGGACGACCCGCTTCCCGGGGCTCCCGCCTTCTGCGAGGAGGTCGAGGCGCGCGGCGGCGTGCTCGTCTACGTGACCGGCCGCGACGAGCGCATGCGCGAGGGCACCGAGAAGTCCTTCGCGCGCCACGGCTTCCCCGAGCCCGACGGCAAGTGCGTGCGCCTCGTGCTCAAGCCGCGCTTCGACATGGCCGACCTCCCGTTCAAGACCGAGGTCCTCGGGCGCCTCAAGGAGATGGGAGCGGTCGCCGCTTCATTTGAAAACGAACCCGTTCACGTCAACCTGTTCCGCGACGCGTTCCCGCGCGCGCGCCACTTCCTGCTCGGCACGAAGAACTCCGGCCGTCCCGCCATCCCGCACGCGGACATCGTCCGCATCGCCGACTTCCGGCGCTGACGCCGGCGCGTCAGGGCTCCGAGCCGATCATCTCGTCGACGGTCGTCCGCCCGCCGGGGAGCACGGTCACGAAGCTCCACTGGCCGTCGTCCGCGTCCGCGCAGACGGTCCCGGTCGACGCCTGCCCGCCGCGCGACATCTCGTACGAGAGCGACGTCTTGCCCTTGATCCTCAAGGACGCCTTCTTCTTCTCGTCGAAGCCGATCGGGCCCAGCTCCGTCCGCTTCCCGGAGCGGGAGTTCACGACGACGAAGGTCTGGATCGTCGCGCCTCCGCGGTTGCGGACCACGACGGAGTAGCGGCGGCCGGACAGCAGCAGGCTCGCGCCCAGCGCGGCGAGGCCGCACAGCAGCGCGGCGGCGTACAGGGTCTTGTTCGTTTCGGCGTTCATCGCTCGAGCGGCCGCGCGGCCGCGCCCTCCCTGCGCCATTCGAACGGCCCCTTCGGAAAATTCATCGCGAGCTTGACCGCGACGTCGACGTCGCCGGCCGAGGCCCCGCCTTCCGCAACGACGAGCTCGGCCTCGGCGATCAGCGCCGCGCGCAGCGCCGCCCAGGCAAGCTCCGGGGATTCCGCTCCGCCGGGAGGGACGCGCGTCACCGCCTCGCCGTTCTTCCCCGCGGGCTTTCCGTCCGCATATAAGTAGAAGCCGCGGCCGGTCTTGCGTCCGGTCATGCCGAGGTCCACGAGCGCCTGCTGGAGAGAGGGGGGCGCGAAGCGGGCGGGGCGGCCGAGGGCCTCGAAGATCGACTTCGTGATCGCGAGGTTCACGTCCAGGCCGATCAGGTCCATCAGCTCGAAGGGGCCCATCGGCACGCCGCCTCCGGTCCGGCAGGCCGCGTCGATCGCGGCGAAGTCCGCGGCCCGGCCGCAGAGGCGCTGGGAGATCACGTAGTACGGGCGCATCACGCGGTTGACGATGAAGCCGGGCGCGTCCTTGACGTCGACCGGCGTGCGGCGCAGGCCCGCGAGCGCGAACTCCCAGGCTACCGAGAACGCCTGCGGCGAGGTGCGCGGCGCGCGCACGAGCTCGATCAGGCGCGTCGCGACCGGCGGGTTGAAGAAGTGCATGCCGAGCGCGCGCTCGGGACGCTCGACGCGGCTCATGATCGCCGCGACGGACAGCGACGACGTGTTCGTGGCGAGCAGCGCGTCGGGGCAGAGCCGCGACAGCCGCTCGAACAGCTGCTGCTTCAGAGCGAGGTCCTCGGGCGCGGCCTCGATCACGAGGTCCGCGCCGGCGAGGTCCTCGAGCGCGGGCGCGGGCGAGACCGAGTGGAACGCTCGATCGGCGGCCTGCGTCGTGAGCCGGCCCTTGAGCACGGCCGCGTCGAGGGCCGCGCGCAGGCGCGCGGGGAGCGCGGCGAGCGCGGCCGGCAGGGGGTCGTGGACCTTGACCGAGAGGCCCGACTGCGCGCAGAGCTGGGCGATGCCCGCGCCCATCGTCCCGGCGCCGACGACGCCGACGCGCGCGATCACGGCGCGTCCTCCGCCGCGCAGAGAGGCGCGCCGCACAGGACGACGTAGGCGAGGAGCTGGCGGGACCAGGCGACGCCGACGAGAGCGGCGGAGCCCGCGTCTCCCGCCGACGCAGCCAGCGCGAGGCGTCCGCCGCCGCGCGCGAGCAGCCAGTCGCCCGCCGCGGCGAGCGCGACCCAGGCCGCGGCCGCGGCCGGGCGCCGCGCGAGCGCGATGAAGCCGCGCGCGAGCGCGCCAAAGAGCTCCGGGTGGCGCGGCACCGAGGGCAGGCCCGACGCGACGAGCGCGAGCCAAGCCATGCCCGCGAGCTGCAGGGCCAGCGCGAACAGCGCCGACAGCCGCGCCCAGAGCGCGAAGTCGGCGCGGACGTTCGCGAGCATGACCTCCGAGAAGCGCGCCGAGGCCAGCCCGCCGAGGAACGACGCGATCAGCAGGGCGACGAGAAGATAGCAGGAGGACATCACGACCTCGTCCTCGAGCCGCGCCGGGCGCCAGCCGAGGCGGCCGCGCAGGGGCAGGGCGAAGAGGGCGAGCGCCGCCGCGGCGACCGCGACGGGCCAGACCCGGGTCAGCGCCGCGCCGAGACCGGGGCCGGCCGACGGCTCGGGAAGATATTTCGCGGCCAGCGCCGGCGCGAGCGCGGGGAGGGCCAGCCACGGCGCGCGGCGCACGGCGCCGGCCGCGCGCGCGATCGCGCTTCCGGCGCGGCGCGCCTCCGCCCCGGCGCCCGCCGCGCGCGCGCTCACGGCGCCTCCGTCCGCCGCGCGCTCAGCGGAGCGCCGTAGACGACCGTCATGCGCGCCGCTCCGCCGACGAAGGCCGCGGCGACCGCGATCAGCGGGCCGGCTCCCGATCCCGCGGCCAGGGCGCCCAGCGCGTCCGCGGCGCGCGCGGCCGCGAAGACGCACGTGCCGCCGAGGAGCGCGAGCGCCGCGACGAAGCCGGGGCCGTGGGCCGCGGCCGCGAAGCCGCCGCGCAGGGCGCCGAGGAGAGGCGGCCGTCCGGGCAGGTCCGGAACGCCGAGCGCCGCCGCGATCGGCACGATCGAGAGCGCGGCCCCCATCGACCAGTTGATCAGCCCCGCGTGCCGGAAGACCGCCTCGACGCCCGCGTGGACGAGCAGGGCGAGGGGGACCGTGAGCAGGCCGGACAGCGCGCCGGTCAGCAGGGCCGCGGCCAGCAGATAGAGGACCAGCAGGGCGAGGGCGCTGCCCGCCGCGCGGGCTCCGCCCGCGCGGCGCTCGAAGAGAGCGACGTAGGCCGCCGCGGGCAGCAGCGCCGCCGCGACGAGGACGGCGCCGCGCGCGTACGCGGCGGGCCCTTCCGCGCGCCACCAGAACTCGCGCACGGCGAGCCCCGCGACCGCCTCGGCCGCCGCGGGCATCAGGAGCTCCGGCGCGCGCGCCGTCGCCCGGGCCGCGGCGGCGAGAGCGCGCAGGGCCCGGCCCGCGCCGCCGTCCACGCTACTCGCCCGAGAAGCGCGGGGCGCGCTTCTCGAGGAAAGCCGCGATGCCTTCGGCGTGGTCCTTCGTGCGGCCGAGATAGGACTGCAGCTGGGCCTCCGCCTCGAGCTGGTCCTCGAGAGACGGCGCCTCGAGCGCGCGGTTGAAGGCGCGCTTCGTCAGCCCGAGCGCCAGCGGAGGGATGTCGAGCAAGGACGCGGCCAGCTCGGAGACGGCCGCGGCCAGCTCCGCGGGCGGCACGACGCGGTTGACGAGCCCGAGCTCGAGCGCGCGCTCGGCCGTCAGGGCCCTGCCCAGCCACGCGTGCTCGAGCGCGAGCGACAGGCCGAGCCCGCGCGGCAGGAGCCAGGTCATGCCCGAGTCCGGAACGAGGCCGACCCGCGCGAAGGAGTTCAGGAATTTCGCGCCCTCGGCGCAGACCTTCAGGTCGCAGGCGAGCGCGAGGCTGGCGCCCGCGCCCGCGGCCGTGCCGTGCACGGCGGCGATCACGGGCTTCTCGACGCGGCGGACCGCGGCGATCAGGGGGTTGAACGAGCGGCGCAGCTCCTCGCCGTGCTCGAAGCGCCCCTCGGCCCGGCGCTTGCGGACGTCGCCGAGGTCCGCGCCCGCGCAGAACGCGCGGCCCGCGCCCGCGAGCACGACGACGCGCACGGCCGCGTCGCGGCCCGCCTTCGTCACGGCCTCGGCGAGCCCGCGCAGCATCGTCCCGGTCAGAGCGTTGAGCACGTCGGGGCGGTTCAGCGTGAGCGTCAGCACGCCGTCCTTCGTCTCGGCGAGGAACTCGGCGGCCGGGGCCTGCGCGGTCACGCTCATTTCCCCGAGAAGGCCGGCGCGCGCTTCTCGGCGAAGGCGCGCATGCCTTCCTTCTGGTCGCGCGTGTCGAAGAGCGCGTAGAACGCCTCGCGCTCGGCCTTGAGGCCCGCCTCGAGCGCGCGGTCCGAGGCCGCGACGACGGCGGCCTTCGCGGCCTGCACCGCGAGGGGCGCCTGCTTCGCGATCTCGCGCGCGAGCCGCTTGGCCTCGTCGAGGACGACCTCGGGCGCGACCACGCGCGCGACGAGCCCGCGGTCGAGCGCCTCGCGCGCGGTCAGGCGGCGCCCGGTCAGGACCAGCTCCATCGCGAGCGCCTTGCCGACGGCCTTCGTCAGGCGCTGGGTGCCGCCGGCGCCGGGGATCACGCCGATCAGGATCTCGGGCTGGCCGAACACCGCGGTCTCCGCGGCGACGATCGTGTCGCAGGCCAGCGCCAGCTCGCAGCCGCCGCCGAGCGCGAAGCCGGACACGGCCGCGATCACCGGCTTCTTGAGCGCGCCGATCCGGTCCCAGCGCGCGAGGTGGGCCTCGAGCGCGGCCTCGGCCGCGGCGGAGCCCGCGAGCTCCTTCATCTCGTTGATGTCGGCGCCGGCCGCGAACGCGCGCGGCGAGCCGGTCACGATCATGACGCGGACGTCGGGGTCCGCGTCGAAGGCCTCGAGCGCGTCGAGCAGGGACTTCATCAGCGGCATCGACAGCGCGTTGAGCGCCTGCGGCCGGTTGAGCACGGCGATCCCGACGGGGCCGTCGCGCTCGACGAGGACTTCGGACGCCGCGGTCGTGGTCATCAGTTCAGGTCCACCCACACGGACTTCAGGCTGGTGTAGTTCTCGAGCGCGTATTGACCCTTCTCGCGCCCGTAGCCGCTCTGCTTGACGCCGCCCCACGGCGCCGCCGCGTCGACGAAGTGGTAGCAGTTGATCCAGACCGTGCCGGCCTTGATCCTCTGCGCCATCTGATGCGCCTTCTTGACGTCCTTCGTCCAGACGGCCGACACCAGGCCGTAGTCGGTGCCGTTGGCGCGGCTCACGACCTCGTCGAGCGAGTCGAACGGCATCACCGAAACGACCGGCCCGAAGATCTCCTCGCGCGCGATCTTCATCTCGTCCTTCACCGCGCCGAACACGGTCGGCGAGACGAAGAAGCCGGGGCCGGCGGGAGCGGAGCCGCCGCTGAGCAGCTGCGCGCCTTCTTTTTTTCCGGACTCGATATAAGAGAGGACGCGGTCCTTCTGCTCCGCCGACACCAGCGGACCCATGTGCGTTTTCGGATCGAGCGGATTGCCTTGGCGCACCGTCTTCGCGCGTTCCGCCAGGGCCGCGAGCATCTTGTCGTACGCCGGCCTTTCGATGAACACGCGCGAGCCAGCCGAACAGCACTGGCCCTGGTTGTAAAAAATCCCCATGAACATGCCTTTGGCCGCGGCGTCCAAATCGGCGTCCGCGAAGACGATGTTGGGCGACTTGCCGCCGAGCTCCATCGAGATGCGCTTCATGTTCCCGGCGGAGGCCTTCACGACCTCGCGGCCGACCTCGGTCGAGCCGGTGAACGTGACCTTGTCGATGTTCATGTGCCGTGCGATCGCCGCTCCCGCGGTCGGTCCGTAGCCGGGCACGACGTTGACCACTCCCGGCGGCACGCCCGCTTCCAGCAGCAGCTCTCCGAGCCACAGCGCCGACAGCGGCGTCTGCTCGGCGGGCTTCAGCACGACGGCATTGCCGCAAGCGAGAGCGGGCGCGAGGCGCTCGACGGCCATCAGCAGCGGAAAATTCCAGGGGATGATGGCGCCGACGACGCCGACGGGCTCGCGCACGGTGTAGTGGAGGAACTTCGCGCCGGGAAAATACGGGACCGAGACGGGCGTGGTCTCGCCGTGGATCTTCGTGGGCCAGCCCGCGAAGTAGCGCAGGAGGCCGACCGCGAGGGGGAGGTCGCCGTTCTTGGCCTCGCGGATGGGCTTGCCGTTGTCGAGCGTCTCGAGCTGGGCGAAGGCCTCGGCGCGCGACTCGAGCAGGTCGGCCGCTTTATGAAGGACGCGCTCGCGCTCGGCCGGCGAGAGCTTGGACCACGGTCCTTCCAGCGCCTTGCGCGCGGAGGCGACCGCGCGGTCGACGTCGGCCGCGTCGGCCTCGGCGACGGCGCCGAGGCGCTCGCCGGTGGCGGGGTTCAGCGTGTCGAAGGTCTTGCCGCTCGCCGCGTCGGCGGGCTGACCGTCGATCAACAGCTTGTGGACGCGGCGGGACAGGAAGTCCTTGAGCAGGGGGTGCACGTCGGGAAGGGCGGCGGTGGTCATATCTCTCCTCGAACGGGCCGCGCGAGGGCGGCTCGACATTGAACAAAATTCCGCGCCGCGCGCGCACGGCGGACGCGCCGCGAAGGGGGCCCCTCTGGGTCTTGACCGCCGTCCGCGTCTTCCGTTAGGATCGGCCGTCGGAGCGGAAATCCGTCCGAAAGGGGAAACCATGATCCTCCACGCTCTCGTCCTCGCTCTCAGCGTCGCCGCCGCGCCCGCGCGCGCCGACGACTTCGGCGGCGGTCCGTACCCGTACCCGCTCCCGGCCGGCCTCAAGTACCCGCCCGAGGTCCCCGACGACAACCCGCTGACCGACGCCAAGGTCGAGCTCGGCAAGAAGCTGTTTTTCGACAAGCGCCTCTCGCGCGATTCCACGATCTCCTGCGCGACCTGCCACGATCCGCAGAAAGGCTGGACCGACCAAAGCCCGGTCTCGACCGGCATCGGCGGCCAGAAGGGGACGCGCTCGGCGCCGACGGTGCTCAACGCGGCGTACATGCGGCTGCAGTTCTGGGACGGCCGCGCGCCGAGCCTGGAGGAGCAGGCCAAGGGCCCGATCCAGAACCCGATCGAGATGGGCTTCACGCACGCCGAGGCCGTCGCGCGCCTCTCCGGGATCAAGGGCTACCCGCCTCTGTTCAAGGCCGCGTTCGGCGACGAGACGGTCGACATCGACCGGATCGCGAAGGCGATCGCCAGCTTCGAGCGCACCGTGCTCACCGGAAACTCGCCCTACGACCGCGGCGCGATGAGCGCCGCCGCCAAGCGCGGACAGGCCCTGTTCGACGACCCGAAGAAGGGGAACTGCGCGGTCTGCCACGACGGCTTCAACTTCTCCGACTCCGACTTCCACAACCTCGGCGTGGGCACGAAAGGCGCGACGCCGGACCAGGGCCGCGCGGCGGTGACCGGGCTGGCCAAGGACAAGGGCGCGTTCAAGACGCCGACCTTGCGCAACCTGCGCGACACCGGACCGTACATGCACGACGGCTCCGTGAAGGTCCTGCGCGACGTCGTCGACTTCTACGACGACGGCGGCATCCCGAACGCGAACCTGGACCCGCGCATCAAACCCCTGCACCTGACGGACGAGGAGATCGACGACATCACCGCGTTCCTGGACGCGCTCAACGGCGAGCCGGCGAAGATCTCCGCGCCGCAGCTGCCCGAGTAGCGGCGCGTCCCCGGCCTCGGCCGGCTCGTTGCGTGCTCCCGAGGCGGGGCTTGACAGACCCCGTGACTTCAGCTAATATTGATCGTCGGATAATAGTTATCATCAAGAGGATGCCATGATCATCTCCGCCCTCGCTCTCGCGCTGGCCGTCGCCTCGCCTTCCGCGCGCGCCGACGACTATGCGTTCAAGCTGCCCGTAGGGCTGAAGTCCGCTCCCGACGTGCCCGACGACAACCCGATGAGCGCGGCGAAGGTCGAATTGGGAAAGAACTTGTATTTCGACAAGCGCCTCTCGCGCGACGGCACGGTCTCGTGCGCGACCTGCCACGACCCGCGGAAAGGCTGGACCGACCGATCTCCGGTCTCGACCGGCATCAAGGGCCAGAAAGGCGGTCGCTCGGCGCCGACGGTGCTCAACGCGGCGTACATGGAGGTGCAGTTCTGGGACGGCCGCGCGCCGAGCCTCGAGGAGCAGGCGAAGGGGCCGATCCAGAACCCGGTCGAGATGGGCTTCACCCATCCCGAGGCCGTCGCGCGCATCGCCGGCATCAAGGGCTACGCGCCGCTGTTCAAGGCCGCGTTCGGCGACGACAAGGTCGACATCGACCGGATCGCGAAGGCGATCGCGAGCTTTGAGCGCACCGTGCTCACGGGAAACTCGCCCTACGACCGCTGGCTCGCCGGCGACAAGAAGGCGATGAGCGAGTCCGCCGCGCGCGGCCACGACCTGTTCAACGACCCGAAGAAGGCGAACTGCGCGATCTGCCACGACGGCTTCAACTTCTCGGACTCGTCGTTCCACAACCTCGGGATCGGCATGAAGGCGAAGAAGCCGGACCTCGGGCGCTTCGAGCAGACCAAGCAGGAGAAGGACAAGGGCGCGTTCAAGACGCCGACCCTGCGCAACCTCGCCGACACCGCGCCGTACATGCACGACGGCTCGGAGAAGACGCTGAAGGAGGTCGTCGAGTTCTACGACGACGGCGGCTTCGGCAACCCGTGGCTCGACGGGCGCATCAAGCCCCTGCATCTGACCGACGCGGAGATCGCCGACATCGTCGCGTTCCTGGACGCGCTCAACGGCGACAAGGTGCTGATCGCGCCGCCGAAACTCCCGGAATAATAGCCTCTCCGCGCCAAGCCGCGCAGGCGGTCGCGTTTCCATCCATTTCACTGACGCTGGCGTCAGTCGACGGCCGGCTGGTATTGACGACTAACGATAATCGCTATCACCGGTGATAGTTGGTTGCGCCTCCGCCGGCGTCTACTCGCGCTCGAGGACTTCGTTCATCGCGGCCGCGAAGCGCGCGGCGATGAGGCGGAACTCGGCGACGCGCGCGTCGTCCTCGCGGAAGGCGACGATCAGCGGCGGCTGGCGGCGCGTCGCCGGGTCGGGCTCGTAGCTCGCGAAGAACATGTACCAGACCGACTCGTCGAGCGGCTCGCCGCCGCGAACGGTGGAAGGCAAAGACGGCGCGACCCGGGCCAGGGCCTCGCGCGCGGCCGCGGCCTGCTCGCCGCCGAAGGCCATCTCGGACGGCGCGAGCTTGAGGATCTCGGCGCAGAAGCGCGTCAGCGCGGCGTCGTCCCAGCCGTCCAGGTAGGCGAGCACGCCGCCGCGCGGTCGCGCGGTCCCGGCCCACGACGCGGGCTCCTCCGGCGCGGCCAGCGTGGCCAGCCACACCTCGCGCCCGTCCTGCTCGGCGACCTTCTCGAAACCCATCGCCGCCGATTATAGAACGCGCGCCGGGGCAAATGCTAGAAACGAGAATCGAAGACTGGCCCGAAGCCGACTGGATCAAGGTCTCGCCCTTCCCTTTCGCGGCGGCCCGCGGCGCGTTCACGGGCCTCACCGCCGACGAGGGGCGGCTCGAGCTCGCCTACTACCGCCGCCCGCGCGACGGCGCGCTGCTCGCCATCGCGGACTTCGGCCCGCGCGCGGAGGGCGCGCCGGGGATCGTGCACGGCGGGATGATCCTGACCGTGCTCGACGAGGCGCTGGGCGCGGCGTGCTGGGTCGCCGGCCATCCGTCGCTGACCGTGCGCCTGAACACGGACTTCCGGCTCAGCGTGCCGCTGGGGTCCCGGTGCCTGGTCGAGACGCGCGTGACGAGCGCGCGCCACCGCCTGGTCGCGTCCGAGGGCAGCCTGCGCGGCCGCGACGGGACCGTCTACGCCTCGGCCGAGGGGCGCTTCATGCGCCTCGACGACGCGGCGTACGCGCGCATCTTCGGCCGGGACGCCGCGCCGAAAACGCCGGAGAAAAGCTAAAATCGAAACATGAAACTCGCGAAATCCTACTCGCGTCTCGGCACCGAGACCGCCTTCGAGGTCCTGGTCCGCGCGCGCGCGCTGGAGGCTCAGGGCCGCAAGATCGTGCACCTCGAGATCGGCGAGCCGGACTTCGACACGCCCGCGAACATCCGCGACGCCGCGAAGAAGGCGCTGGACGCGGGCTGGACGCACTACGGGCCGTCGGCCGGCCTGCCGCAGACGCGCAAGGCTGTCGCGGAGTACGTGAGCAAGACGCGCGGCATGAGTTACGCGCCCGAGGAGACGGTCATCGTCCCCGGCGGCAAGCCGATCATCTTCTTCACCATCCTCGCGCTGATCGACGCCGGCGACGAGGTCATCTACCCGAACCCGGGCTTCCCGATCTACGAGTCGATGATCAACTACGTCGGCGGCAAGGCCGTGCCGCTCCCGATCCGCGAGGAGAACGGCTTCGACTTCGACCCCGCCGAGTTCGAGCGCCTGCTCACGCCAAAGACCAAGCTCGTCATCCTGAACTCGCCCGCGAACCCGACCGGCGGCGTGATGGCGGATGAAACGATGGAGCGCGTCGCCGCGGCGCTCAAGAAGTTCCCCGACGCGCTGGTCCTTACCGACGAGATCTACTCGCGCGTGATCTACTCCGGCAAGCACCGCTCGATCGCGTCCCTGCCCGGCATGAAGGACCGCTGCATCATCCTCGACGGCTTCTCGAAGACCTGGGCGATGACCGGCTGGCGCCTCGGCTACGGCGTGGGGCCGAAGTGGCTGATCGACGCGATCGCCAAGCTCGCGGTCAACGACCACTCCTGCGTGGCCTCGTTCGCGCAGATCGCCGCGATCGAAGCCCTGCAGGGGCCGCAGGACGACGTCGTCAAGATGGTCGCCGAGTTCCAGCGCCGCCGCGACGTGATCGTGAAGGGCTTGAACGCGATTCCCGGCATCACCTGCCTGACGCCGTCGGCGTCGTTCTACGTGTTCCCGAACGTCAAGGCGACGGGCCTCAAGTCCAAGGCGCTCGCCGACGCTCTGCTCCAGGACGCGGGCGTCGCCTGCCTCGCGGGCACGGCGTTCGGCTCCCACGGCGAGGGCTACCTGCGCCTCTCCTACGCGAACACCGTGGAGAACATCGAGACCGCGCTGGCGTCGATCCGCGCGACCTTGCCCAAGCTCGCGGCCGTGACGGCCCGGTGAGCGCGTCCAGCGCGGCGAGCACGGACCGCGCCTCGATCCGCCGCATCCTCGGCTACATCCGGCCGCACAAGCTGCGCCTGATCCAGGCCTGCCTGGTGATGGTCGTGGTGGCCGCGCTCAACGGCGCGATGGTCAAGGTGCTGGACCCGGTCACGAGCTCGTTGTTCGGCTCCGCGAACGCGGACCCGGCGAAGTTGATCCAAGTCGCGATGCTGATCCCCGGCATCTTCTTCCTGATGCTGGTCTTCAAGTACACGCTCGCCTACCTGATGAGCTGGCTGGGCCAGAAGATCACTCAGGAGATCCGCGAGGACCTGTTCACGCACCTGCACGCGCTGTCGATGGACTTCTTCTGGAAGAGCAAGGGCGGCGAGGTGATGGCCAAGCTCACCAACGACATGACCGCGCTCCAGTCCGCGCTCCAGTTCGTGCCGCTGTACGCGGTGCGCGACTCGCTGACCGTCGTCGTCGTGCTCGCGGTGATGGTCTGGACCAACCCGAAGTTCGCGCTGATCGCGCTGCTCGCGATCCCGATGGCGGGAGGCGTGCTCGGCGTGCTCGGCCGCAAGCTGCGCGGAGCGGGGAAGCGCGGCCAGGAGGTGATGGGGGAGATCTATCACCGCTTTCAAGAGAGCCTGCAGGGCATGCTCGTCGTGAAGTCGTTCAATTTCGAGGAAGGCTCGATCGCCAAGTTCCGCACCGAGAACGACGAGTTCTTCCATCAGATGATGCGCTACTTCCGCGCGACCGCGCTCTCCGGCCCGCTGATGGAGTTCCTGGGCTCGCTGATCATCGCCGCGATCGTGTACCTGGGCGGCAAGCAGATCGGCGCGGGCACGATGACGCCGGGGCAGTTCTCGGTCTTCCTAGGCTGCTTCTTCATGGCCTACGGCCCCATCAAGAACCTCGCGCAGATGAACGCGACGCTCCAGCTGGGCCTGGCCTCGGCCGAGCGCATCTTCTCGGTGCTCAACGAGATCCCGAGCGTCGTCGAACCGAAAGAGCCGAAGCCGTTTCCGGCTCTCAAGCAGGGAATCCGATTCGAGCACGTTTCTTTCCGTTACCCAAGCCGTGAAACGTGGGCTCTGCACGACGTTTCCCTCGAAATAAAACCCGGCGAGGTGGTCGCTTTGGCCGGCCCCTCGGGCTCGGGAAAAACCACCTTCGTCCATCTTCTGCTCCGCCTCTTCGACCCGACCGAAGGCCGCATCACGATCGACGGCGTCGACCTGCGCGAGATGACCTCGCACAACCTGCGCGAGCACCTGGGGCTGGTCTCTCAGGAAACGATCCTGTTCAACGACACCGTGTTCGGCAACGTGGCCGTCGGCCGTCCGGGCGCGTCGCGCGGCGACGTGGAGAAGGCGCTCGAGGTCGCCGACGCGCTCGCCTTCGTCAAGCAGTTCTCGAAAGGCCTGGACACGCCGCTGGGCGACCGCGGCGCGCGCCTCTCCGGCGGCCAGCGCCAGCGCCTGGCCATCGCGCGCGCGGTGCTCAAGGACCCGAAGCTGCTGATCCTCGACGAGGCCACCTCGAACCTGGACACCGCGAGCGAGCACGCGGTGCAGAGCGCGATGGAGCGCCTGTACCCGGGCCGCACGGTCGTGATGATCGCGCACCGCCTCTCCACCGTGCAGAAGGCCGACCGCATCGTCGTGATGCGCACGGGCAAGATCGAGGAGATCGGCACTCACGCCGAGCTCCTCGCCAAGAACGGCGTCTACGCGACGCTCCACCGCTACCAGCAGCTCGAAGCGCCCGCGGCCTAGATGAGAGCCGTCGTTTTCGACATGGACGGCGTCATCGTCGACAGCGAGGCGCAGTGGAAGGCGCTCGAGCACGATTTCTTCCGCGCCGCCGTTCCTTCGTGGCGGCACGAGCACCACGCCGAGATCGTGGGCATGGGCGTCGAGGACGTCTACCATCACCTCGTCAAGAAGTTCGGCCTGAAGATGGACAAGGCCGAGTTCCTGACGCGCAGCGACGACGTCGCACGCAAGGTCTACGTCGAGCGCGTGGAGATCGCCGACGGATTCTTGGAGCTCGCGCGCGGCCTCAAGCACCGCGGCGTCGGCATCGCCATCGCCTCGTCCTCGCCCGCGCGCTGGATCAAGCTGGTGGTGGACCGCTTCAGCCTCTCGCCCTTGCTGGACCACATCGTCTCGGCCGACGACGTCGGCGGCCGCACCAAGCCCCAGCCCGACATCTATCTGGAAGCCGCCGCGCGCCTAAAGATGCCGACCGTCGAGTGTCTGGCGATCGAGGACTCGTCCATCGGCCTGCTCGCCGCCAAGCGCGCCGGCCTGAAATGCGCGGCCCTACGCACCGACTCCAACCAGGACCAGGACCTGTCTCTCGCCGACTTCGAGCTGTCCAGCTTCGCCGGCCTGGACTACGAGCGCTTGGTCTCGCGCCTGCGGCGCTGAAGCGCAAGCCTACCGCGCGAAGAACCGCTTGACGACCTCGGCGTACACCACGCGCCGATGCAGAACCGCCCAGATCAAGACGCGGCGGCCCTTCACCTGATACGCGACGCGGTAATCCCCGACGCGCAGGCGGCGCAGACCCGCGAGCGCGCCGCCCAGCGGCTTTCCGTAGCGCTCCGGGTCCAAGACGAGCCTCTCCTCGACGGCGGCGAGGACGCGCCTCTGGTGGTAGCGCCCGATCGGCCGCAGATCGTCCTCGACCTCGGGACGGAAGACGATCTCGTAGGCGTCAGGCATGGAGCCGCTTGCGCATCTCCCGCAGCGTCAGCGTCTTGGCGGGCTTGCGCGCGCGCGTCTCCACGATCTTGGCCAAGGCGGCGTCCTCCAGGTGCTCCAGCGCCTCCCGGATCAGGTCGCGCGCCTTCGCGGACATCGAGACGCCCTCCTCGTCCGCCAGCGACTCCACGGCGGAGTACAGCGGCTTCTCGAGGAGGACCTGCAGGCGCGGCTGTTTGGTGGCCATGATCATAGTGTACCAGAAGTGGTGAACCTGTCAAGACGCAGGGCTGCGCAGAGGATACGCGGCGACCCCCTCAAAAGTTCCATCCGCGAACGCGCGGAAGAGCCGCCCTGGCGGAGGGAATCGGCGCCTGTTATAGTTGGATCGTGAGGCTTCTCGCGATCCCTCTGCTCCTCCTCGCGCCCTCCGTCGCGCTCGCCCAGACGCAGGCGGCGGCCGACGCCTCGGGCGCCGCGTCGCTGAGCGCGACCGCGGGCGTCTTGGCCGCTCCGTCCTTGTCGGCGCCGCGCGCCGCGCAGTCCTTGTCGCTGTCGGCGATGCCGCTCTCTCCCGGCGCGCTGAGCGCCGCGCCGGCCGCGCTGTCGGCCCCGGCCGCGGCTCCGGCCGTCGCGAACTCCGCGGCCGCGACGCTCGCGCTCCCGGCCGCCGCCGCCGAGGCCGCGCCGTTCGAGTGGGCGGCGCGCGACGCCGCGCCGGCGTCGGCCGAGCGCGCGCCGTCCGCGCGCGCCGACTTGGAGATCGGCGCTCGTCCGACCGCGCCCGACGTCGACGGCGGCCGGACGCTGTTCGACGGAGAGGGGGGCGCCGCGCCGGTCTCTCTCGGCCGAAAGCTCGGCGCGTGGTTCTCGTCGCGCCTGCGCGCGTGGCAGGAGCGCCCGCGCCCCGCGTACCGCGGCGCCCGCGGCGCGCTCGTCAGGCAGTCCGAGCTCACGCCCGAGCAGAGCGCGAGCGTCGCGCGCGTGCGCCAGCTGGTGAGCGACTACCGGCGGCGCGGCGACGTCGACACGACCGCCGTCTCTCCGGACGCCGTGCGGCTTCTCGGCTACTACGCGGACTGGCTCAAGGACTCCCGCGAGGTGAACTTCAACCTCAGCGCCTCTCAGGCGCGCGACTGGGCCCGGCTCGGCGAGGTCCGGCTGCCCGACACGTTTTGGCGCGGCCACGACTGGGCCACCAGCGCCGTCGCCGAGCTCCAAGCCACGCGCTACGTCCTGCGCGCGGAGATGCCGCGAGGCCAGAAATACTGGCTGGACCGCTTCCAGGACACCGACTTCGGCGTGATGACGCGCGTCCCGCGCGCGCTCATCGCCGCGACGCCGCCCGAGCAGCTGTTGTACCGCGTCGGCTACAAGGACAAGTGGCTGAGCCCCGACGATCCGCGCGCCGCCGCGCACTGGAAGCCGCTCTTCGCCTTCTCCGACGGGGCCCAAGCGCTGATCCTGAACGCCGGCCCGGACGCCACGCTCGAGTCCATGACCGCCGGCCTCAAGGGCGTGTACGACAAGAGCGGCCTCGCGCAGGCCGCCGCCGCTCCCTGACGCCGGCCGCCGGGTCAAAGCTTCAGCTTGAGCACCCGCAGGACGACGACGCCCGCGAGCACGATGCAGCCGTAATAAATCCGGGCGACTTCGAAAAAAGTGATCTCTCTCCGCGCGCGCCCGCCGACGACGGCCCCGAAGCCGGACGCGATCAGCGGCGAGCTGAAGAGCGCCATCATGAGCAGAGCTTGGGCGTACACGTGCGTCGTACTGTGCTCGCCGATCTCCGCCCAGCGCGCGACCGCCAAGGTCGGCGGCAGCCCCAGGCTCAGCCCGAGCGTCGCGCCGAGCGCGGTGTTGCCGCCCACGAAGCTCGCTTTGACGGGGAGCGCTCGAGCGATCCGATTGAGCAGGAACCCCGGCGCGTACGCCGCCGCGGGCAGCAAGCCGAAGAACAGATACGGATTGAGATCCCCGACCGTGACCGTGGCCAAGAGCAGGAGCATGGCCCCGAAGCAGGCCGCGGCGACCGCGGTCTTCACGGCGGGAAGATCGATCTCCATTCCGGTCAATCCGCGAGCGCGGCGTGGCTATTTCGCCGGGCGATCCGCTTCAGCAGCTTCGTGGGCTTCGGGGTCTTCCGCTTTCGCGCCTGATGATGAAGAACGACATATTCGAACCGTTCACGGCAACATGCTGCGGAGCCGTATTCAAATAAACTCGATCGAAGGAGTTGAAAAAGACGAGCTCGAGACGTTTTTCTAAATAAGTGACTTTGTCCACCAAAGAGAGATTCCCTGAAAGAATTATCCGATCGTAGTCCTTCCATCCGCTGAAACCAAGATCGCTCTCCGGCAACTGATAGCGTTTAGTTCCGTTCATCGTCATATCCTGGGTTTCCTACAACGGCTAAGCCAGACTAATCTCGCGGCTGAGGCGCTGAGTCGATTCGACGAAGGAGGACCACTCGGCGCGGCGGCGGGAGCGCGAGAGCTCGTCGGATTTGGGGGAGAAGGTCTTCTCGACGCGGGCGGCGGACATTTTTTCGGCGTCGGGAAGGCCGGCGGCGGAGGCGGCGAGGATGGCGGCGCCGAGAGCGGTGGCCTCCACTTCTTTGCGGCGCTCCAAGACGGCGCCGAGGGCGTCGGCTTGGAAGGACATCATGGCGTCGGAGCGGGACAGGCCGCCGGCGACGCGGGCGCGGGTGACGGGGAAGCCGACGGCGGACATGACGGCGGCGGCGTCGGCGACGAGCATGCAGAGGCCCTCGGCGGTCGCCCTCACCAGGTCCGCCGATTTCGTCTGCGAGTCCAGGCCGAAGAAAGCGGTCTTGGTTTTGTAGTCCCAGCGCGGCGCGCCCAGGCCGCCGATGGCGGGGAGCATCAGGACGCGGCGCTTCGACGCCTTGAAGGCGGCGTCGATGGCTTTAGCATCCTTCATAAGGCCCAAGTTATCGCGCAGCCACTCGAAGGACGTGCCGGCCGCGTGGACGGTGCCTTCCAGGTAATAGCCGCGCGCGTCGCCGCGCGTGGCGGCCGCGGAGACCAGCAGACCGGGCGCGCGCTTGGGCGTGGCGCCCATGTGGCGCAAGATGAAGGCGCCGGTGCCGAAGTTGGCGACGGCGTCGCCCATGGAAGCGGCGCCGAGGCCGACGGCGGCGGATTGCTGATCGCCGACCGTGGCGCGGAGCGGGATGACGCGGCCTTTGCGCTCGATCACGCCCCAGTCGCCGGCGGAGGGACGGATGGAGGGAAGAATATCCGCCGAGAGACCGAATAATGCGAGAAGACCGGGGTCCCACGAAGCAGAGTCCAGATTCATTAACAATGTGCGCTGAGCGCAGGTGGGATCAGCGGCGACAACGGAACCTTTAGTCAAACGAGCGGCGATGAACGTCGACACCGGCGCGCACAACAAACGGCCTGACTCGGCCAACGCACGAACATTTTTGTCGCGCTCCAAGAACCAACGGATTTTCGGGGCAGAGTAGTACGGCGTCGCATACAAACCGGACAAGCTGTGCACTTCGCCCTGGCGTTCTTGGAGAGCGCTGACGAATTCGTCGGCGCGGCCATCCATCCAACTGGGCGCGGGAGCGACGGGCTTAAAAGATCCGCGCTCGCAAAAAACGATGGTCGAGCGCTGAACGGCGAGACCTGCCGCCAGAACGCGGTCCTTCGCGCCCAGCTTGGAGAGCACGGCGTCCAACGACGCCTCCAACGACGACGCCAATTCGCGCGGGTCGTGCTGGGCCCAGCCGGCGCGCGGGCGTTGCGTGCGCACGGGGCGCTGAGCCATGGCGACGACCTTGCCCTTGAGGTCGAAGAGCAGGGCGCGCGACGACGAGGAGCCCTGGTCCAGGGCGAGGATGAGGTCGCGCGCGCGCGGGCTCACAGCGGCCTGATCTTCAGTTCCGGATTATCGACGCGCTCGCCCAGCTCGGTGAGCTTGGCGCGCAGGTCCGCGTCGGTGGCCGCGTCCTCGATCAATTTATTGACGAGCGGCGCGGAGGGGGCGAGGACTTTGTCGTAATGCCCCGCCTTCTTGATGATGTCGAGGACTTTTTTCTTGTCGAGGAATTCCCAGCGCACGGCGGGATTGACGGAGACCTCGAAGGCGGCGCCGAAGGCGCGAACGTAGTTCTTTTTCTTGAGCGCGTCGGCGAGAGCGCGGCCGGCCTTGTCGGCCTCGACCTTCGCGGCGTCCGCCTTCGCCAGCGCCTCGCCGTACGCGTCCACCAGCGCGGCCAGCTCCTTCTCGCCGGAGGCCAGCGCGGTCATGGGCACGCCCGCGTACTGGTCCTTGAAGATGGGACAGATCGGCTTGTAGTCGCACCAGCGGCAGACGGACTCCTCGGGCTTCGGATCGAACTTTTCCTTGGTGATGGACTCGGCGGTGGTCACGATGCGCGTCGTCAATTCCTCGACGAGCGCCGCTGGACGCCTCGAGGCGCGGTGCTGCTTGAGCGTGGGCAGGTGATAGAACACCAGCTCGCCGACTTCCGCGCCCAACATCTTCTCGCAGGCCAATTGATACATGGTCAGCTGAGCGTCGATTTCCAATCTTCCCGTCGCCAGTTTTTTTCCGGTTTTGTAATCCAGCACCGAGAGCTTGCCGTCGGGCAGCTTGTCGACGCGGTCGATGCGGCCCGTGACGGGGACGCCGTCGACCTCGAAATTGAACATGTACTCGACGAAGTACGGGACGTGGTAGTCCTTGGTGTGCTTGCTGTGGAACTCCGTGAGGATGCGCTTGCCCTCTTCGAAGTACTCGGCTTCCTGATACTGGTCCTTGTAGCCGGCGGAGACCCAGATCTCCTTGTAGTTCTGCAGGAGCTCCTTCAGCGACGGCGGGGTGGGGACTTTCGGCGCGTAGAAGAACTCGAGCGCCGAATGGACGCTCTGGCCGAAGGAGAAGAAATGGCGCGGCTTCTCCGGGATCTTGTCGACGTACTTGAACTTGTACTTCTGCGGGCACTCCGTGTACAGGGAAATGGAGGAGTGCGACAGGGGCCGGGGGAGCTTCACCGCGTTCATTTTACCAAATCGCCCGCGCCCTGGAATTTCCGTCAGAGGCCTGTTATCCTTCGAGAGACATGAGACGGCGGCTCCTCGCGTCGGCGATTCTGCTCGCCGGAGCGGCGGTGTCGGCTCGCGCTCAGTTGGAGGCCGAGCCGGCCGCGGCTCCCGTCGTCGTGGCTCCCGTCGCGCCCGCCGCCGCCGCCGCGGCCCTCCGGGTCCCGTCCCTCGCCGCGCCGCTGACCCCGGCGCTCGCGGCGACGCCGCGTCTCGCCGCCGCGGCCGCGCCGGGGGCCGTTCTCGCCTCTCCGGCCGCGCTCGCCGCGACGGCCGAGCCGGCCGCGGCCACCGCCGCGCCCGCGATGGCGCCCGAGGCGCCGGCCGCGCTCGAAGGCGAGGCCCTGCACCCCGACCCGGCCACGCTGACGCCGGACGACGCGAGCGAGGACGCCCCGCCCGCGGCGAAAGGAGCGGCGTCGGGCGCGGTCGCGCCGAGTGCACGCGCCCAGTTGGACGCCGCGGCGGGAGCGGAGGCGGCCGCGGACGGCCGCCGCTTCGACGGGACCGCCCTGGAGAGCCGCGCCTTCGCCGCCACGCCGGCGAATTTTCCCGGAGGCTCCGGAGCGCTCATCACCGCGCCGCGCAGCGTGCGCGCCTTGCTCACCAAGGACATCGCCGCGCGCGACCTGCCCTACCGCACCACCTTGCGCGTCCCGCAGGCGGTACGCGTGCCGGGGACCTTGGCCGGGTTTCGGACCGCGCCCGTCGACCGCGTCACCGACATCGTCTTCGCAAGCGAGGAGCACAGCGGCTCCGCCGGCCTGGTGCGGCTCGGCTATTTGAGCGACGGCCGCCCCGTCGCGCTCAAGGCCTACCACCTCGGCCCGCAGCGCAACGACCTCGACGACGTCGCGCTGGAGGAGGCGCAGTCGGCCAAGATGCTCTCCGACCTGGGCGTGGGCCCGCGCTTCCACGGAATCTGGAAGGATCCGGACGGCGCCTGGAACGTCGTCTTCGACATCGCGCGCGGCGACTTCAATGGCATGCCAATCACCGCGCAGACCTTCAGCGACCTCGAAACGATCTTGTCGCGGCTGAGCGGCGCGGGCGTCACCGAGTTCGGCGACTTCCAGCCCTACCGCACGCCCGAGGGACGCCTCATCGTCATCGACCCCAGCTCGCTCTCCAGCGCGACCTTCGACGTACGGCGCATGCGCCGCGGCATCGGGGTGGAGCCCAACGCGGCCCGCGGCTACGCCTCGCAGGCGCGCCTAGAGCAGCTGCGCGAGGCTCCGGTCCAAGTCGGCCGGCGCTACCTGGAAGGCCTGCGCGCGAACTCGCCTGAGGCGTTCGCGGGACTGCGCCGGCTCATCGTCTCGCGCAACGACGACTACGTGCGCCCGCTGATCGCGCGCTACCCGGAATTCTTCGGGCCGGCCCCAAAGTAGCTGCGCCGTTGGTTCTGTGCTCTAAAGCTCAACGGAACCGAAACGCCGCGTCATATCGCTCCGTCCTCGGTCGGTTGTGAATTGAAGCACAGAACCATCGAGAGCACACCGCCGCGGGGGGCGGCCTGCCGCGTCAGAGCAGACCGTGCTCGCGAAAGCTGAAGAAGCCCGCCTCGGCGACGACGACGTGATCGGCCAGCGGGATGCCGAGCAGTTCTCCGGCGCGCGAAAGCCGGCGCGTGACGTCGCGGTCCTCGGCGGAGGGGGCGGGATCGCCGGACGGGTGATTGTGGACGGCGACCACGGCCGCGGCGGCGTGCGCGATGGCGGGGGCGAAGACCTCGCGCGGGTGCACGAGGCTCGCCGACAGCGTCCCGACCGAGACCGTCTCCGAGTGCACGAGCTGGCGGCGCGCGTTGAGCAGCAGCACGAGGAAGTGCTCCTTGCGCGCGCTCCGCACCGCGGCGGGGACCAGGCCCGCGGCCGCGCGCGCCGAGTCCACCACCGGGCGCGGGTCGGGACGACGGCGGCGGCCGAGCTCCGCCGAGGCGGCGAGGGCGGCGGCGCGCACGGGCCCGACGCCGCGCACGCGGCGCAGGCGCTCGAAGCCGGCGTCCGCGCCCTCGGGCACGTCGCGCAGGACGCGCTCGGCGAGCTCCAACGCCGAGACGCCCGCGACTCCGGTGCGGAAGAGCAGGGCCACGAGCTCCGCGTCGCTGAGCGCCTCGGGCCCGCGGCGCGCGAGCTTCTCGCGCGGGCGGTCGGCGACGACGCTCCAGTCGCTCACAGCGCGGACTCCGCCACGCGCACCAGCTCCTCGTCGGCGAGGTCGCCGGACACGACGAGCAGGCTCGACGGCGTGCGGCGCACGAGCGCCGCGCCGAGGCCGGCCGGCACGAGCAGGCCGCGGCTGCCGTCCTTGAGCTTCACCATGCGCCCGCCGTTCTCGTCGATGCCGGACTCGGCCCCGCCCGGCGCCTGCAGGACCGTGAACGACGCCGCGCCGTCGTCGTAGCGGATCACCGCCCCGTGCTCGCGCGCGCCCGCCTCCACCGGCAGGAAGCCGAGCGGAGCCCAGCGCGGGAAGCGCCAGTCGCCGCCCGGCACCGGCGGGTCTTTGGGAACGAGGGGGACGACGTGAAAGCCCTCCTCGCGCGGGATCGGGTCGAAGAACTTCGGGTCGACGTAGGTCGGCGTCACCAGCCGCACGATGCGCTCGCGCCGCGCGAGGCTGCCGTCGTAGCGGTACATCTCCGTCTTGAGGAGGAGGCCGCTCGCGCGGTCGACCCAGAGCGAGCGCCGCAGGGGGCCGCCGGGCGCGCGCAGGTCGAGCCGCCAGGTCGCGTGCTTGGCCACGCGCCCGCCCGTCGACACCGAGATCGCGTAGATCGACTTCAGCCGCGCCGTCTGCTCGTCGCGCGACTCGCGCTCGATCTCGCCCGTCCAGATGCGGCTCACCTTGAGCAGGAGCAGGCTCAGCGTCTTGCCGTCGTCGACGATCACCGACGTCGGCGGCTTGCGCGGGCCCTTCTCGCGGATCTCCCGGCGCAGGCGGCCGTCCGGGAGCGTGTAGACCACCGTGCCGAGGCCCTTCGTCTTGGCCCCCGCGTGGAAGAACTGGATGCGTCCGTGCGCGACGCAGCCGGCGGAGGGGAACGCGTAGACGCGCGCGAGCAGCTCGTCGGCGTCGGGCAGGGCGGCGCGCGGCGCGCGCGAGCGGGCGAACGCCGGCCCGGCCGCGAGCAGGAGGGAGAGGACGAGCTCAGCCTTCATCGTTCTCGCCTCCGTCGTCGGCGGTCCAGAGCGTGTCGAGCCCGTTGGCCGCCGCGGGGTCGGTCCAGGTCGCGCCGGTGATCGGCCCGGCCGGGACGACGGGCGCGCGCGGCGGCTTCACGGCCGGGGGGCGGTGCATCATCACGGTGATCACGGCCGCGGCGAACGCCGCCGCGCCCGCGCCGGTGAGCCAGGTCCCCGCGGTGATGCCGCTCAGGTACTCGGTCCAGGGGACGTCGCGCTTCGGCGTGCGCAGGCGCGCCTCCCGCAGGAGGGCGGCCTTCAGGTCGGACGGCATCGGCGGCGCCGAGGCCGCGAGCGCGGCCTTCTCCGCGCGCATGAGCCGCCACGCGCGCGCGAGCTCCGGCTCGGCGCGGATGCGCTCCTCGAACGCCGCCTTCGCGGCCGCGTCCAGGCGCCCGTCCAGGTACTCCGACAGCTTCTCGTCGTCGTTCATGGCTTCCCCTCCATCTCCAGAAGACGCTTTCTCAAAGCGGCCCGCGCGCGGTTGAGGCGCGAGCGCAGAGTCCCGAGCGGCACCCCGAGCGTCTCCGCCGCGTCCTCATAGCCGACGTTCTCCATGTCCACCAGCGCGAGCACGGCCCGCGCGTCCGGCGTCAGCGCCTCGAGAGCGCGGCGCACGCGCGCCGAGCTCTCCTCGCGCTCGAGCCGGTCCAGCAGCGCCTCCTCCCGCGCGTCGGCCAGCGAGTCCGCCACCGTCAGGCCCTCGTCTCCGACCGGCGCGTCCAGCGAGATCCGGCTGCGCCTTTCCCACCGCCGCAGTCCGTCGCGGTACAGGTTCTTGAGGATCGACAGGAACCACGTCTCGAGCGGCTGCGACTCGTCGTACATGTCCGCCTTCGCGAAGAGGCGGAGGAACGACTCCTGCACGATGTCCCGCGCGTCGGCCTCGTTGCCGCAGAGGCCGAAGGCGAAGCCGTACGCGCGGTCGCCGTACTCCACCACGAAGCGCTCCAGCGAGTTCCGTTCGATCATGACGCACAGAGTATACGCGGCGGGGGCCGGAAAAGTTCCCTCCGGGATTCTAGCACTCAAGGAGGCCGCGACGCTCTCGGACGTAATAGGCCCGTAACACGGGGGGGCTAGACTGGGAGGGATGAACGCGACCGAGCCGCTGTGGGAGGACCTGGTCATCCGCGAGGCGCCGCCGGCGCCCGCGGCTCCCGCGCCGTCCGCGCCCGCCCCGGCCGCGTCGCCCGCGCGCCCCGCGCTCAAGCCGCACCAGCACCAGATCCAGGCCGCGTATCTCGCGCACGAGCTGCGCGCCCCGGTCACCGCGATCCGCCTCGGCCTCGAGGGGCTCTCCGAGCAGGTCGCCCCGCGCCTGGAGCCCGACGAGCGCCAGCTGCTCGAGATCGCGATCCGCAACACGAACCGCCTCGAGGGCCTCGTCAACGACATCATGGACTACTCGAAGATCGCCGCGGGCAAGATGGCGATCGTCAAGGAGGCGTGCGACGCGCGCGCGCTCATCGACGAGGCCGTCGAGGCCATGCGCGCGGCCGCGACGGCGCGCGGCGTCAAGATCGTCAAGGACGTGGCGCCCGGCCTGCCGCGCTGCTCGGCCGAGGGCCGCCGCGTCGTGCAGGTCCTGATCAACCTGCTCTCCAACGCGATCAAGCACAGCCCGGCGCGCGGGACCGTCGTCGTCGCCGCCGCGCTCGGCCGCCACGCGCACGAGGGCACCGTGCTCTTCCGCGTCAAGGACTCCGGCCCGGGGCTGGCGCCCGCCGACCTCGAGCGCGTGTTCGGGCTCTTCGAGCAGGCCGGCGGCGCGCTCAAGAAGACCGAGGGGACCGGCCTGGGCCTGCCGCTCGCGCGCGCGATGGTCGAGCTGCACGGCGGGCGCATCTGGGCCGAGTCGTGGAAGGGCGCCGGCGCGGCTTTCTGCTTCACGATCCCGGCCGCCGCGCGCGACCTCGCGCGCCCGGTCGACGTCTACCCCGAGCCCATCCAGGTCTCCGGCCTGCTGGCCGAGTTCGGGCGCCGCTGCAACGCCGTCCTGGCTCTCTTCATCTAAGAGCCTATCCGAATACCGTGAAATTTCATAGAGTGGCTACGCCACGCGCCGAGTATCCCACGCCGAGGGATA
>Ga0209415_10000973_pt1 | contig 54447 bp, 45 predicted proteins | sample PeaSoiSIISIP2007_FD_187696 | JGI IMG/M metagenome (GOLD analysis project Ga0209415, IMG submission 187696) | Peat soil microbial communities from Weissenstadt, Germany - SII-SIP-2007 (SPAdes) (version 2) | ecosystem: Environmental > Terrestrial > Soil > Wetlands > Peat | place: Germany... | reverse complement strand
CCCCGACCTCCAGGGCCACAACCTGGCGCTCTAACCAACTGAGCTACGGCCACCGTGCCGGACCAGCATGGCACATGGGGCACCCCGTCTCCGCCCGGGAGACGACTAACCTGGACATGTCGCGACACCAGGTCGGTCGTTGGACAGGTCGACGTGCTTGCCTCCGTAGCTCAACTGGATAGAGCAGGTGGCTTCTACCCACCAGGTTGCGGGTTCGACTCCTGCCGGGGGCACGAAGGGGCTGGTCAGGATGCCCGACCCCGTTGATCGTCCCGAGCCGCTCGAGCCGAGGAGTGCCCGGTCGGCGGCAATGCACGTACCGGGTGCCGGCGGCGGACTTCGGCGGTCCGAGGATGATGCTTCCCTCGTGCATCTCGTGGAGGTGCGTCCGGTGTGGACACGCCCCATCACCTCACGCATGTTCCGAGCCGACAGCTCGTGCCTTTCCTCGGCCGGACGTCCTCAGCGACGGGCGAGACGACGCCCACTCTCGGTGTTGATCGGCGTGTAGTTCATCTCGAAGTGGTGATAAAGGGTGGATTCGTCCGCCTGAGAGAGTTCCTCGCCGTGCATGTCGATCTCGGGAGCAGACCGCACCTGCTCCTTGGTCGCTGTGACCTGCAGATCATCAGGACCGATCTGGATCCCCCCCAGGGGTACGAAGGTCAAGTGTCGACCGATGAAGCCTTCTTTGACGGTGGCGAACTGCGGCTCGTCTGTCTCGACGTCGACGTAGACGTCTTGCAGCTTGCCGATCTTCTCGCCGTCGCGATCCACAAGCATCTTCCCGTGCCATTCGGCGACATTCCACTTGGCGTGGCCCGCATCATCAGTCACGTTGGCCTCCTTGTCTCCGACGACATCAGTGATGTCTCCGCCGTCATGTTCCCATTCTGCTAGCCGCGGCGGGCACGATGGTGACCCACACGGGTTGTTGGGCCGTCCGAAGACGTTCTTGCGTGCGGTGATCCCCTCGGCGCACCTGGGGCCTGGGGGTTCTCTCGAGTCCTTCGACCGTGAGATCGTGGACGAGTCCGCCCCCACGTCATCGAAGCCGACGCTCTGCTGAATTGACCGTGACTTGAGACGAATCGGGCTCGTCGACGAAAGTCCGGGCGGTACGATGGGAACCGCTCTCGCGTCCCGTGCCGGCGACGTCGGCCATGGAGGCGTGGAGCCGGCGGTTCCGGCTCGGGGCTTCTCGGGGGGGAAGGTGAAGGTGTGCGGGGTAACCGGTCTCACACGGGCGAGCGCGCCCGCCTGAGCCCCACCCGCACCGGGCGCTCTCGAATTCGACGGCCGCGGTCGTTCATCGGGGTCGCCGCCGTCGTGCTCCTGACGGCAGGGGCGACCGGGGTACTGGGGACGGGTCCGGTCGGCGCCGCCGGGGTGGTGCCACGATCGTGGTCCGTCCAGCAGCAGTACCCGCCGGACTTCGGGCCGCTCACCGGGGTCTCGTGTCCGACCGCGTCGGACTGCTGGGCGGTGGGTGCCAACGCCGTCGGCGCCGGAGCGGTCGTGGCCACCGCTGACGGGGGCAGCACCTGGAGCACCGAGAGTCTCCCCCTATCGACCACCTTCGTCACGAGCATTTCGTGTCCGACCACCTCTGTGTGCTTTGCCAGCGCCGCCGACGCCACCGGTGCCGTCGTCATCGCCACCACCGATGGAGGACAGACGTGGAGCGACCAGAAGCTCCCCAAGGGATCGATCGACCTGGCCACCATCTCGTGTCCGTCCCGCTCCGACTGCTTCGCCGCGGGCGTCGCTCTCCAGGCCGCCCGCGAGGTCACGGACGTGATCGTGACCACGGATGGAGGGGCCAGCTGGCGCTTCGAGAAGATCCCGGTCGGTGCCTACTCCCTGACCGCCATCTCGTGTCCCACGGTGTCGGACTGCTGGGCGGCGGGAGGTGATCTGAGCCTCCCGGACCCCGTGGTGCTCGCCACCACCGACGGGGGAGCCGCCTGGACGAGTGACGCCCTCCCGAGCAGCGCCGGCGGCATCAGAGGAATCTCGTGTCCGACCACCTCCGACTGCTCGGCGGTGGCGGCGGACAGCGGTCCGAGCGGGAGCCTCGTGCTCGCCACCACCGACGGGGGTACCGACTGGGGCACCGAGACCCTTCCCAACGCGTATTACGACCTCGCCGGCATCTCGTGTCCCACCGCGTCGGACTGTGTCGCCATGGGCCAGGACGGAGGTCTCTCGGGCGCGGTCGTCACCACCACCGACGGGGGAAGCACCTGGACCCCGGCCACCTTCCCGGCCGACTCCGTCTTGCTCGACGCCATCTCGTGTCCCACCATCGGCGTCTGTGTGACCGTCGGCATCGACGACACCTTCGCAGGGTCGGTACTGGCCACGAACGACGGGGGTGCTACCTGGGACGCGCAGCATCTCCCGGCCGGTGCCGGCACTCTCGAGGACATCTCGTGCCCGACCACGTCGGACTGCTGGGCCGTCGGAGCCGGTGACGTGGCCGCTACGACCGACGGCGGGGCCACCTGGAGTATGCAGAGCCTCCCGGTCGCAGCCGCTGCCCTCGTGGGCATCTCCTGCCCGTCCACGGCGGACTGCTGGGCTGTCGGAGGCGACGGTCTTCTGGGCCACGGGATCGTGCTCGCCACCACCGACGGCGGGGAGGCGTGGAACACGCAGACGCTCCCCGCTGGGGTCTCCTTTCTCGACGGCGTCTCGTGTCCCAGTGTCTCGAACTGCTCGGCCGTGGGCCGGGGCCAGAGCGGAGTCACCGTCGTCGACACCACCGACGGGGGGAGGACCTGGAACAGCGCCGGCCTTCCCAGGGAATTCGGGTCTGCGAACACCCAGGTGCATGCGATCGCGTGTCCGTCGGCATCGGAATGCTGGGCGGTCGGCGCCGTCGGACAGCGCGCTGCCGGCGCCGTGATCCGTTCTGGCGACGGAGGACGCACCTGGGCGAACCAGAGACTGCCGAAGGGGATGGGGATCCTGGACGACATCTCCTGCGCCGGCACGTCGGACTGCTGGGCCGTGGGGACCAGCCAGGCCTCCAACTCGGGCGTGGTGGTGGCCACCACCGACGCCGGGAAGCGGTGGTCCACGCAGAGCGTGCCGGGGACGATCGGTTCCCTGAACGCCATCTCGTGTGCCGACGCGTCCGACTGCCGGGTGACGGGCGGGCATCTCGAGCCGGCGAGCAGAGGGGGATCCGCTGTCGCCATCTTCAACGGTGGACCGGCGGTCGTCCTGGCCACGACGGACGGGGGCCGACGATGGCGGCCCGATGCCCTTCCACGCGCCACCACGAACGTCCTCGGCATCTCCTGTCCGGCGACGACCGCCTGTTGGACCGTGGGCTCGTCGCCGAGCAGCCTCGAGATCCTCACCCTGAGGGCGACGCCGTCGAAGGCTTCCCACCTCGGCCACCACCGGGCGGGAGTCCGCAGGAGGCTCTAGCGGACCGGGGCCGGTCTCGTCCGCTCCACCTCTGTGAGCCAAGGACGCAGATCGGCCAGAGACATGGGCCGGGCGAAGAGGTAACCCTGGGCCAGGTCGCAGTCCGCCTCCCGTAGCGCGTCGAGGACGTCATCGGTCTCGACACCCTCCGCCACGACGTGCAGAGACAGGTTGTGGGCAAGGTCGATGATCGAACGGACGATGGCCGCATGTCCCGGATCCGACATCATGTCGGTCACGAAACCCTTGTCGATCTTCAATTCATGGACGGGAAGAGATGACAGGAAGCCGAGCGATGTCTGTCCGATTCCGAAGTCGTCGATACTGACCCCGACACCCACGGCCGCCAGCGCGGCGAGAGTCAGAGCTGCACGTGCCGGATCCGTGAGCAGAGCGGTCTCGGTGATCTCGATCATGAGCCGGTGGGCGGACATGCGGTGATCACGGAGGGCGTCGATGACCTGCGTCGCGAACTCCGCGTGGCAGATGTTGCGGGCCGACGCGTTGACCGACACCCTCACATGAGCGAACTCGGATCCCAGGGTGCTCATGTCACTCAAGGCGCGGTCGGTGACCCATCGGGTCAGCTTCTCCATGAGGTCCGTCTGCTCGGCCAACGGGATGAACCTGTCGGGATAGAGCAACCCGTGGGTGGGGTGCTGCCAGCGGACGAGGGCCTCCACGGCGTCGACCTCCCCATCAGGGAGTGTGACCTTCGGCTGGTAGTGGAGCACCAGCTCGTCGTTGTCGATGGCATGCCGCAGGTCGGCGATGAGGCCCAGGTTGGCGGCGTTGTAATGATCAAGGGCCGGGTCGTAACGCACCACCCCCGCGTGTTGCGCCTTGGCCACGTACATCGCCACATCGGCCCGCTGGAGCAACTCGTCGACATCGGTGCCGTCCTCGGGAATGACCACATAGCCCATGCTGGACTCGGTCGAGAGAGGGAGACCGCTGACCTCGACGTCATTCTCGATCACGATCCGGAGCCGACGGAGAACATCCTCAGGGTCGCTCACACCGCTGAGGATCACTCCGAATTCGTCGCCGCCCAACCGGGCCACGGCATCCTCAGGACGCGTGAATTCCGCCAGGCGCCGCGCCAGCTTGGTCAGCAGCTCGTCCCCGTTGTGATGACCCAACGTGTCGTTGATCTCCTTGAACCTGTCGAGGTCGACGATGGCGAGAGCGGTGCGGGTGCCGTCGCGCAGGGCCGACTCGACGGCCGCCTTGGCGCACCGGTGGAACAGCACACGATTGGGGAGATCGGTCAAGAGGTCGTGCTCGGCCAGGAACTTGTTGCGTGTCAGCTGCTGCCGCAACCCGCGACTGAGCGACACGGACAGGGCGAAGAGGATCAGGTAGAGCGCCCCGAGACCGAGAGCCAGGTCGATGTAGAGCTCGTGAAGCCCGGCCGTGACGTCGACGTTGATGGGGGCGTACGGGAGGTACACCTCCATGACCCCGACCCGTCGCGCCGGATTGCCGGCCACCAGCGGTACGTACACCTCGACCGCTTCGGGCCCGGCGGGTCCCGAGTCGTTGCTGTCCGAGTTCAGGTGCGTGAGCCGGGCCACGATCGTGCCGTGGGCGGCATCGACGGCCTCGTCCTCGGGCTTGTCCCCGAATCCGGACCCGTCGTCGGAGAACACCACGTTTCCCGAGAGATCCCTGAGTCGCAGGCGCAGTACGTTGTGGGTACGGACCGACCGGGCGACCAGACGTTCGAGCTCGCTCGTCTCCGCCGGGCTCAGATGGTCACCGAGGGGCCGACCGTCCAGGATCGGCTCGATGGCGGTCTCGGCCACCAGGAGTGCTTCCGAACGCCCCTCGGCGACGCCTCTGTGTCGCGCCTCGGTCCGGTAGCTGGCGGCGAGCGCAAAGCCGAGAGCAGCCACCACGACGATGCTCGAGAGCGCGTAGACGGCAAACGTCCTCGTCATGGAGCGCGTGCGCGTGCCATGAGATCTCACCTCCTTTTTTCGGCCGGTCGGACCCCGGACTTGACCCCGTTGACGGTCCCGCGACCTCTGGGCTGTGCCGGAAGGCTCGGCGGTGGGACCGGTAACCACTGAGCGTCGGCACCGGCGGCGGCCCGCCGCTGGCCGTGACGACCGGTCCCACCAGCCGGTCCTTCGTGCCCGGTCCGGAGCCGGTGTGCCTGGTCCGGGCAGGGGACACGCCGGGCCACCACCCCGGCGTTCGTGTTTAGACTGCGCGCGTGGCACGCGTGGTGGCAGTGGCCAACCAGAAGGGGGGTGTCGCCAAGACGACGACGGTGCACGCCCTGGGATACGCATTGGCCGAGCTCGGGCGTCGCGTCCTGCTGATCGACCTCGACCCTCAGGCCTGCCTGACCTACTCCGTCGGTATCGACCCCGACACCCTGGACCGCTCCCTGCACGACGTGTTCGTCCGCAAGATGAAGGCGGCCGACGCCCGGCAGACGCTGGCCGGAGTCGAAGGCATCGACATCCTGCCGTCCACCATCGACCTGGCGGGCTCCGAGGTCCACCTCCTCACCCGAACGGGTCGCGAGCACGTCCTGGCCCGGGCGCTACTCCCGGTCATGGACGAGTACGACGTGGTTCTCATCGACTGCCCACCCTCATTGGGGGTCCTCACCATCAACGGTCTGACCGCAGCCCAGGAGATCCTCATTCCCCTCCAGTGCGAAGCGCTCAGTCACCGCGGGGTCGGGCAGCTCCTCGAGACGATCGACGACGTCCGGATGTTCGCCAACGCCGATCTCCAGGTGCGCGGTGTCATCGCCACCATGTACGACGAGCGGACCCGTCACGCGAGGGCCGTGCTCGACGATGTCAAGGAGCGTTACGGGCTGCCGGTCTTCGACCCTCCGGTGCGCAAGTCGATCCGATTCGCCGAGGCCCCCCTGAGCGGTCTCTGCATCCTGCAGCATGCGCCCGCGTCTCCGGGAGCGGAGGCGTATCGGGACATCGCCCGACAGCTCGACGCCGACCAGCGTGCCGTCCACTGAGGTGCCCGCCCGAGGAAGGACGCGCTCACGTGCCCGACGCCCCTGACCCTCTCGGCAAACGGGCGCTGTTCTGGGCGCCCGCCGAGCGGCACGAGGAGGGCCCTCGGACCCCCGACGTCGCCGATGTCCCCGGAAAGCACGCGCTGTTCTCGGACGTCTCGTCGGTGCGGACGCCCTCCGACAGCGGTTCCCGGTCCCGACCCACCGGCTTCGACCGTGCCATCACCGGCCGCCCGGGCCACCCCTCGAACCGGCGTCCGCCCGTCGCCGATGCCGGCCGAGATAGCAAGGCCCGAGCCGTGGTTCCCGACGATCTCGAGCGTCCCTCCGGTTCGGGGATGTTCGGATCCCTGAACCTGCAATGCTCGACCTGTCGTGTGAGGTCACGGGTCGACCTCGTGGAGTACATCGTCCTTCACATGCCCGTGTGGCTGTGGAGGCCGGGACGCGGATACACGAATTTCATGACGTGCCCCGCGTGTCGCCGCCGGACCTGGGTGAGTGCGTCGTGGACACGGTCGGCGCGCTGAGCGCAGTGTGCACCGTGGGCGGATAGGGCCATGGCCGCCAGCGTCACGAGCTGGCTCCTCCATCTGCACGGACCGGTCGTCTACATCGTGGTGGGGCTGCTCGTCTTCTTCGAGGTGGCCATCGTGGTCGGGTTCTTCGTGCCGGGGGAGATCGCGTCGATCATCGGCGGGGTGATCGCCAGCCAGCATCACGCCAACGTGGGCCTCATGGTGGTGGTGGTCGTGGTGGCGGCCACGGTGGGTAACGTCGTCGGCTACGACGTCGGTCGCATGATCGGCCCCTGGTTGTTCGCGCATCGGCCACTGGCCGGACACGTGGGGGTGGCCAAGGCCCAGAGCCTCATCGCCCGTCGCGCCGGACCGGCTGTCGTCGTGGGTCGGTTCGTCGTCTTCGCCCGGGCCGTTCTACCGGGACTGGTCGGTATGAGTGGCATGTCCCGCCGACACTTCGCCTTGTTCAGTGCCGCCGGCGGAATCCTCTGGGGAACGCTGTGGGTGCTCGTCGGCTTCGGTCTCGGTCTGTCCTACACCAAGGTGACGAGCAGGTTCGGCCCGGCGTCGGTCATCGTGGTGGCGGTGCTGGTGGTGGCGTGGGTGATCGTCGACCGCCGCCGGCGCCGCCGTCGGCGGCTGTCGGCGGCCCATCCCACCGACGAGGAGTGAGGCTCAACCTGCCCGATCACGTCGATCGGTGGGGACGGGAGGCTCAGGGCGCCGTCACGAGGCTCTGGACCGAAGACACGGGGGTGCCGTCGGTCTCACCGCCGACGAGCCAGGCCGTGGAGCCGAGGACGGCCACACCGGCGTGCGCCACGGCGACGGGTAGCACCCCCACCTGCGTGCAGGTGTCCGAGACGGCGTCGAACGACCAGACGGTCGAGACCGACGAGGTCGTCGGCGTCGCCGGGGCGCTTGCCGCGGCCGAGCCCGTGTCGGGGCCGGTGGGCGCGGCGGTGTCGCCTCCGGCCAGAAGGACACGGCGGCCGAGAACGACGGCGGCAGCCCCCGTCAACGGCTCGGGGAGACGCGCCGCATCCGTCACCCTGTGCGTCTTCAGGTCCACCACTTCGATGGTGGACACGGGACGGCCGGCGTCCGACCCGGTGAGGGCCACGCCACCGAAGACGAAGAGAGTGTCACCGTCGACGGCGACGGCCGGGAAGTCCACCGGTAGCGACAGCGACGCCACCGCCACGAAGTGCTGGCCGTCGACGGTGGCCACGATGCTCGGGTCGGGCCCCACCGCGCTGTGCCCGCCCACGAGGTAGGTGGTCGTTCCGGCCGTGACGGCCACGGCCGCGGCCCGGGCCTGGGGGAGCGTTCCGAGCGAGGTGGCCACCGGGACCGCCGTCGCGGTCGGACCCTGACCCGTGGTCGGCGCCGCCGCCAGGACCTGCACGGACGCCGTGGCCGATGCCGGACCGGACGCCGTCGTCGACGGCGACGCCGACGTGCCGCCGAAGACCACGTCCCGGCCGCCGATGACGGCCCCCGCGGCATCGGCGTCGGTGGCCATGAGGTCCCCGACGTGGGTCAGGGTCCCGGTGGCCACGTCGAGGGAGAAGGCCCCCGACGCCGTGAGCCCGCCTGTCGTCGCCCCTCCGAGGATCACCAGTTGGTTGCCGGGTCCGGCGCCGGCCATGACGACGGTCCGGCTGATCGGTGCCCCCAGTCGCCAGGGTGCCAGCGTGGAGACGACCCGGGGTGGCGTGGCACGGTGCACGAGCGGTGGCCGAGACGACCGTGGGTGGGGGGTGGCGCGGTGACCGAGGAAGAGAAACAGCGATGCGGCCAGGGCCAGGACGACGACGAGGGCGGCCGCCACGCGGGTCCGGCGGGCGCGGCGGGTGGCGTGCCGGGCGTCGAACCCGGGCATCCTTCGGGCCAGGGGGGAGTTGACGGACACCACCGAACCTACGACTTGTCCTCCGACGTGTGCCTTCTCATCCACCCGGGTCTAGCAGCGTCGGGATCGCGTTGCGTCGGACGATGCTCCCCGTCGCTCACTGGCGGTCGAGGAAGTACCGCGACGGCATGCTTCCCTCATGGCGCACCCGTTGGTGCTTCTCGAGGAGGACGATGTGGGCGACGGTCTCACCCACCGCCGCTCTCTGCATGTAGTCCGCGATCTCGTCCCACGGGCGCGACCACGTCAACCCGACAGAGAGATCCCAGGCCGTGGAGCCCGGATGCTCCTCCAGCTGGTGCTCGATCTCCGAGAGGCGGTCGGCATGGTGGGTGATGATCTGGTCGAGCCGGCCGTGCAGGTCGGAGAACCGGTACTCGTGGGCCGGCAGCACCTCGTCCACGTCGAGATTCTGGACCTTGAGCAGTGACTCCAGGTACTCGCCCAGGGGGTTCGGGAACTGCTGGGTGTGCACGCCGATGTTCGGGGTTATCCGCGGCAACACGTGGTCACCCGAAAGCAGGAGCTTGTGCCGGTCACTGTAGAAGCAGACGTGGCCGGGCGAGTGCCCCGGCGTCCACACCGTCTGGAGGTCCCAGCCCGGCACGTCGACGATGCAGCCGTCCTCGAACATGACGTCGGGTTCGGCCATCATGACCTGATCGCGGATCATCATGGACGCCATGTTGAGGTCGGGAAGCTTGAGAGCGGGGACACCCGCATCCTCGAGGAAGACCCTCATGCGGGCCAGGAGGTCGTCGGTGTCGATGTACCGGGACTGCAACATCTCGGCGTCGTCGGGATGGAGACCGATCCAGGCCCCCGATTCCTCGCGCACCCGGCCGGCGAGGCCGTAATGGTCGGGGTGGATATGGGTGACGAGGACGGCGCTGACGTCGGTGATCGATCCGCCCGCCGCCGCCAACCCGTTGGTCAGGGCCGTCCAGGCGTCCTCGGTGTTCCATCCCGCGTCGACGATGGCCACGCCGCTGTCGAGCTCGAAGGCGTAGACGAGGACGTACCGCAAGGGATTGGCGGGGATGGGGACCGGGATGGACCACAGACCTGGTCGCACCTGCTCGACGGGGGGCATGACGTTCCGGTCCCAGGCCTCCTTCTGCAGCACCCCGGTGACGGTGACCATGGCCGGGCACCGTAGGCGGGAGCGGGAGGAGCGGACCAGCCGGGGGGCTCGGATGCCGGTCCGACGAGAGGACACCACAGCGCTGTGGCGAGCGTTGCCGTCGGCGGCTCGGGCGCAGGTTTCGGGCCGGACCGGTGCCCGTGGCGACGGTGGGTAGTGGTGGAAAGCCCGGATCAGCGCACCGCGGGACATTGTCCCCCGGGTTACGAGTACGAAGAGTGGGTATATCTGTCAAAGCCGTCACGGAGCGAGGTCATTTGACTATTTTCACATGCGATTCATTGACCTCAAGAATCACAGGCCCGTACCATCGAAGCTTTCGGGGTGTCCTGTGCCACGGACCACGCGTTCAGAGTCCTCCGGCACCCGGCGCCCGGTGGTTGGCCCAGGGAGAGGTCCGCCGGGACGACGACACGGACGGCGACGGGAGTCACGGTGAGCGAGCGTGTGGGTGACATCTCGAGCGGCTTCGGGCGATCTGTGGACGACCGCGAGGCGGACTCCGCTCTGGCCCGCTCGGGGGCGCGTCTGAAGCACCTCCTCGACCTGGCGCGTGATGCCTTCGTGGAGACCGACGCCGACGCCGTCCTGACCGAATGGAACCGCCAGGCCGAGTTGCTCTTCGGATGGTCGCGCGACGAGGTCCTCGGCCGACCGGTGTCGGAGTTCCTGGTTCCCGAGCGTTTTCTCAACCGGTTCAACGACGATCTGGCCATGGCCCGGGCGGCGGCCGGCACCACCGAGCGGACGCGGCCCCGCGAGATGAAGTTGCTCCACCGCGAAGGCCACGAGGTGCAGGTGTCGGTGACGGCCTACATCATGGGGTCCGGCGACGATCTCCGCATCGGTGGTTTCCTCCACGACCGGCACGAGGAGAAGGCGGCCGAGGAGGCCCTCGCCCACGCGTACCTGTACGACTCCCTCACGGGCCTTCCCAACAGGACGCTGTTCACCTATCGCCTGGCCTACGCACTGGCCAAGGGGAAGGGATCGCCGGGTTCGACCGCCCTCCTCGTCCTCGATCTGGACCGGTTCAAGGCCATCAACGACGCGTTGGGCCACGAGGTCGGCGACGAGGTGCTCGTCGCCGTGTCGGGTCGCCTGGTGGCGGCCAACGGGACCGCCGAGGTCGTCGCCCGCTTGGGGGGTGACGAGTTCCTCGTGCTGTTCGACGGGGAGGACGCCGTGGGTGAGGCGGAGGCATTCTCCGAGCGTGTCCTGGAGGCTCTGTCGATCCCCATCGCGGCCGGCACCGGCGAGGTGTTCATCACGGCCAGCATCGGCATCGCCAGCACCTCCGAGTGCGTCACCGAGGCCACTCCCTTGCTGTCGAACGCCGATGCCGCCATGTACCAGGCCAAGACGAGGGGAGGGGGAAGCGTCGAGGTGTTCGGCGAGGCCATGCGCGTCCGCGTCCTCGATCGCATGAACACCGAGCACTCGTTGCACCGGGCGCTCGAGCGCAGCGAGCTCAGGCTCTTCTACCAGCCGGTGGTCGAGATCAAAGGGAGCCGTGCCGTCGGGGTCGAGGCCCTCCTGCGGTGGGACCATCCGGATCAGGGACTGGTGACCCCCAACCGGTTCATCCCCGTGGCCGAGGAGAGTGGGCTCATCATCCCCATCGGCGCCTGGGTCCTTCAGGAGGCGTGTCGACAGCTCCGCCGGTGGCAGGTGAAGAGGTACGGAGGTCTCCAGGGAGCCGTGGAGGTCAACCTGTCCGCCCGGCAGGTCGACGATCCCCACATCGTGTCCACCGTCGAGCACATCCTCACCGAGACCGGCCTGTCGCCGGCCCACCTGACCCTCGAGATCACCGAGAGTGCCCTGATGAACGACGCCGCCTCGGCCCTCGGTGTGCTCCGGGCCTTGAAGGAATTGGGCGTGACCCTGGCCATCGACGACTTCGGCACCGGGTACTCGTCGCTCAGTTACCTCCAGAGGTTCCCTCTCGACATCCTGAAGATCGACAAGACCTTCGTCGACGAGCTCGGACTGGCACCGGAAGGATCGGAGATCGTCGCCGCTGTGATCAAGCTGGCCCATGCGCTCGGCCTGAAGGTCATCGCCGAGGGTGTCGAGTCCGAGCGCCAGCTCTCGGAGCTCGAGCGGCTCGACTGCGACTTCGCCCAGGGCTACCTCTTCTCACGGCCGGTTCCCGCGCACGAGCTGGTCGACGCATTCCCCCAGCGGATCGGGGCCTGAGTCACCCCCTCATCGGCAGCCCGGGGAGGATGTGCTCAGGGAGCGGCGTGTCCGGTCCAGGCGCGTCCGTCCCACCATCGCAGGCGGGCCGTGCGGTAGGGGTCGGGATACCACCCCGGCGGCGGTGAGCCGGACGGGGGAGCGGGCGACCCCGGGGTGGCCGCCAGCGCCGGCGACGCCGTCGACGCCGTCGTCCCGAACGGTGGCGTGGTGGGGACCGCGGTGGCAATGGCGCCCACCCCGGCGTCGGGGGTGGGGGAGGGTGACCCCGCCGACGTGTCGGGGATGAAGACCGACGCCGGCCTCTCCCGGTCCAGCTCCTCGAGCTGACGCCGGAGGTCGTCGATCAAGCTGGCCACCGACCCGTGGCACCGGGCCAGTCCGAGGGCCAGGGCGAACCGGAACTCCTCGGCGTGGGTGGGGTCGTAGGCGATGCCCGAGAGCCTCTGGCGGTCGGACACGGCGATGGCCGTCCAGGGGGGATCGGGGTTGGTGTGGTAGCCGATGACCGTCGTGTAGTCCCAGGTGCGGCTGTGGAGGCTGCCCGAGAAGACGGCACGCTGATCGGTCAGGGTGGTCACGCCCGTGTCGATGGGGGTCGGTTCCTGCTCGCCCGGCACGGAGTCGCTCCTGGCGGCACGGGCCACATGGAAGGTGAATCCGCTGTTGCCCCCCATGAAATGAGCGGGCAGGCGCCGGGGTTCGATCAGCTGGGTGCCGGGGAGGACGAGCAAGGCGTGCTCGCCCTCGAGCAGCTGGAGGGGGAGCGTGGGTACCTCCGAGTTGGTCGCCCCCGCGAAGGTCTCGGCCCGGGCGATGAAGGCCTGCACCCGGTGGCGGTCGCCCTGCCACGCCGCCACGTCGGCCGTCTGACGGCGTTGCCGTCCCTTGTCTCCCAGACCCACGGTTTCCTCCCTGGTCAGCCCTGCGCACGCTACCCAAGGCGGGGGTCCGGGGGTCCTCACCCCGGTGCACCGGGGAATACGTCGCCCAGAAAAGTAGTTGACAGTACAAACATCATGCGGTACAAAGCTTGTAGAGACAAACTTGTGATCGCAACGATTCAGGAGGCTCCGATGACAACAACCACCGCCACAGCCACCCTCACCAGGCAGCGCAAGGGGACGGTCGTTCCTGTACCCGGCGTCTACGACATCGACGCCAAGCACACCTCGGTCGAGTTCGTGGTCAGGCACCTGATGATCAGCAAGGTGCGGGGCCGGTTCGACGACGTCGAAGGCACGATCACGGTGGCCGACGTGCCCGAGGACTCGTCAGTGGCGGTCACGATCGGTGCGGCGAGCGTGAGGACCGGTGAGGACCAGCGCGACGCCCACCTCCGCAGCCCCGACTTCTTCGACGTCGACACCCACCCGCGCTGGTCGTTCACCAGCACGGCCGTCGCGCAGGCCGGCGACCACTGGAAGGTCACGGGCGACCTGACCATCAGCGCCGTCAGCAGGCCGGTGGTCCTCGATGTCGAGTTCGAGGGGGCGAACGTGACGCCCTGGGGTACATCGGCCCTGGGTTTCTCGGCCACCACCGAGATCGATCGTGAGGACTGGGGACTCACCTACAACCAGGTGCTCGAGACGGGCGGAGTCATGGTGGGCAAGAAGGTGCGCATCGAGCTCAACGTGGAGGCCGTCGCCCGCCCGCAGGAGGATGCCACCGCTTGATCCGTCCCCCCCGGGACAGCGTGGGAGAGATCGCCCCGGCTTCGGCCGGGGCGATCTCGTCGTCCGGGGGCGGCTCGACCGGGCGACTACCCGTTCGGTGGTGGTGCCAGCTGGTCGACCTCGCGGAGGACGGTCTCGTCGAGTTCCCAGTCACCGGCCGCCGCGTTGGCCTCGACCTGGTCCCGCGACGTGGCGCCGGCGATGACCGATGCCACCTCGGCCCGGGAGAGGAGCCACGACATGGCCAGCTCCAGCAACGAGTGCCCGCGTTCCTCGGCCAGGGCGGCGAGGTGCTCGACCACGAGGAGTCTGTCGTCCAGAGCGGCGAAATGCTCGGCCGCCATGCCCGAGAGGCGCCCGCCGGGGGGAGGGGGCTCGCCCTTCTTGTACTTGCCCGTGAGCAGGCCCGAGGCGAGGGGGAAGTAGGGGACGAAGGCGATGCCCTCCCGCCGGCATTCGGGAATCACGGCCCGATCGGGTTCGCGCTGAAGCAGGCTGTACTCGTTCTGGACGCTCACGAAGCGGGCCCCGTCGCCGGTCACCGCCGCGGCTGCGTCGCGCAGTTGCTCGGCTGAGAAATTCGAGCAGCCGATCTCGCGTACCTTGCCCGCCCTGACGCAGGCGTCGAGTGCCTCCAGGGTGTCGGCGATCGGTGTCGTGGCGTCGGGCGCGTGGAGGATGAAGAGGTCGACGCGGTCGGTCCCCAGGCGACGGAGGCTGTCCTCAAGGGCGCGGGGGACGTAGTCCGGTTTGGCTCCCTGGCGGTCGTCGTCGATCTTCATGCCGAACTTCGTCGCCACCACCACTTCGTCGCGCCGGCGTCCGAGCGCCCGGCCGAGGAACTCCTCGCTCTTCGTGGCGCCGTAGATGTCGGCGGTGTCGAAGAAGGTGATCCCGTTGTCGAGAGCGGCCGAGACGACATCGGCGCTCCGGTCGAAGTCGATGCGGCCACCGAAGTTGTTGCACCCGAGACCGACCACCGACACCTCGAGCGTCCCGATCCGGCGTGTGCGCATCATTTCCTCCTCGGTGTGCCGGACGCGCCCGGGGTGGGCTGCTCCGGAGGGGTGAACGTGGTGTGCTCGGTCCAGAGCCGGACACTGATCGACTGGCTGGCCGTGGCGAGGAGTGTTCCGTCCTCCGCCCAGAGGTGGGCCAGCCCGTGTGCGAAGCCGTTCGCCAGCGCGTGCATGTGGATCTCGCACAACACCCAGGAGGTCGGGACCAGTCCGACCACGCGCAGGGTGTTGTCCAGGCTCCGTCCCATGGTGCGCACTCCGAGCGGCTGGGAGACACCTCCCGAGACGTAGTCGCCGATCACGGCCAGGGTGGCGGCGGAGGGCTCGAGATGCCCCGGCACGCGCGCCCAGAAGGCGGAGCCGGCCTCGCCCGGACGACCGTCGAGCTCGCTGAACAGCCGCCCCCGGGCCACGCGGTGCTCGACACGGACGAGGACGGTGTCGGCGAACATGGAGGGGAACTCCTGTGGTGGGCAGTCCTCGGGGCGGGGCACGACCGGGGGCTCCACCCACGTGCCCGAGGCCTCGAGCGGGTGGCGACCGAGCGCGGCATTGACCGTGAGGACCTCCTGGTCGCCCAGTCGTCCGATGGCCCGGGCCTGGGTGGTGGCCTTGCCCACCGCGGCGAGCACCACCTCCCAGTCGAGGACGCTCCCCGTGGGCGCATAGGTCAGGTACTGGGCCGTGGCCCACACCGTGGGCCTGTCCGCCGCCGCCTCCAGGGCCACGATGCCGGCGGCCAGACCGCACCCGCCGTAGAGGAAGCGGCCCGGGGTGGACACGGCCGGGGTGACAGGAAGACGCCAGCGCAACGGATCGTCGGTCGGCTCGAGGCCGAGAAAGTGCCGTGCATCCACCATTGGGCACCCTACTGGCACCACCACAGGCGGTCGCCGTGCCCGATCGCCGGGTCGGGCGTGCGCAATCGCTCCGCCCTCAGGTGGGAGAGGCCGTGTCAGGTGGGAGAGGCCGTGTCAGGTGGGAGAGGCCGTGTCAGGTGGGAGAGGCCGTGTCAGGTGGGAGAGGCCGTGGCAGGTGTCGGCCGGATCAGTTGACGGCCCGGTGGCGACCCTCCCAGTACGGCTGGCGGAGCTTGTACTTCTGGAGCTTGCCGGTGGCCGTGCGGACCAGGGTGTCGCGCATCTCGACGGAGGTCGGTGCCTTGAAGTGGGCCATCCGGGCGCGGCAGTGCTCGATGAGCTCGTCCTCGGTCACCGTGGCCCCGGCGTGGGCGACGACGAGGGCCTTGATGGTCTCGCCCCACTTGTCGTCGGGGACGCCGATGACCGCCACCTCGGCCACGGCCGGATGCTGGTAGAGGCAGTCCTCCACCTCGATGGACGACACGTTCTCACCCCCGGTGATGATCACGTCCTTCTTGCGGTCCGCGATGACCGTGTAGGGCCCGTCGAGGTACCCACCGTCACCGGTGTGGAACCATCCGCCGGCCAGAGCGGTGGCCGACTCCTCGGGCTGGTTCCAGTATCCGGCGAAGACATGGTTGGAGCGGGCCAGGACCTCCCCTTCGTCGTCGATCCGCACCCGCACGCCGACGGCGGGGACGCCGGCGCGCGCCAACCGGACGGAGCGCTCGGCGGCGTCGAGGCCGTCCCACTCGCCCGGCGCGCGGTTGACGGTCAAGAGGGGCGCCGTTTCGGTGAGGCCGTAGATCTGGATGAATTCCCAGCCCAGCTCGGCCTCGATGCGCTCGATCGTCTTGGAGGGCGGCGGGGCACCGGCCACCACCATGCGGACCGCGCCGCGACCGGGGACCTGTCGGCCGTGCGCCACGCGATCGGCGGCGGCGGTGAGGATGGCCGCCACCACGGCCGGGGCCCCGCACAGAAGGGTCACCCCCTCACTCTCTATCCGGCGCAGGATCTCCTCGCCGTCCACCTTCCGCAGCACCACGTGGCGGCCACCCATGGCCGTCACCGCGTAGGGCATGCCCCAGCCGTTGCAGTGGAACATGGGCAGGGTGTGGAGCAGCGCGTCGCGATCGGTGACCGTGGTGTGCCAGCCGAAGCTGGCCGCGTTCAACCAGCAGGTGCGATGGGTGAGCTCGACACCTTTGGGCCGCGCTGTCGTGCCCGAGGTGTAGTTGATGGAGCAGGTGGAGTCCTCGTCGGGCGGCCACTCCCGGGGACCGCCTCCGGGTGGAGCCGGGGCGAAGAGCTCGGCATCGTCGGCGCCGTCGAGGACGATCCGGACCGGGGCGCGCACCGCGGCCAGCTGCTCGTCGAGCTCGGGATCGACGAGCAGGACGGTGGCGCCCGAATGCTCCACGATGTACCCGACCTCATCGGCGTTCAGTCGGAAGTTGATGGGGACGAGGACCCTCCCGTAGGCACTGACCCCGAAGTACGAGATGAGGAAACGGCCCGAGTTGGGGCTCACCAGGGCGATCCGATCCCCCGCCGCCACGCCCATGGCATCGAGGGCCCGGGCCATGCCCCGGGCGCGGGCGTGCATCTCGTGGTACGTGATCGATCCCAGGGATCCCTGCGCCTGCGGTTCGTCCACGATGGCCACCCGGTCCCCGTAGACGAGGTCCGCCCGATCCAGGAAGTCGCCGATCGTGAGCGGCACCCGCATGTGCTCCCCCTCTTCCTCGTGGCTCTCGACGAGACGTCGATCATCCCAGACCGGCCCGGGAGCTGCGAGATCACCGGTCACGGCCCCGAAGGACCCCGAGGGCGACTGGTAGGTTCGCGGCGTCGATGTTGCCGGGTGCACGCCGACGGCACGGAGGTGGGATATGGCGTCCATCGTGGTGACCGGCGGGGGGATGGCGGGGCTCATGACGGCCATGCTGCTGGCCGACGACGGGCACGAGGTCACAGTCATCGAGCGCGACCCGGCTCCCCGTCCGTCCCCCGCCGACGCCTGGGAGTCGTGGACCCGGCGGGGAGTCACCCAATTCCGACTCCTGCACTTCCTCCAAGCGCGCTTCCGGCTCGAGGCCGAGCGGGCCGTACCCCGTGTGATCTCCGCTCTGGAGGCGGCCGGTGCGGTGCGTCTCGATGTCATCGCTGGCGTCCCGTCGGAGCTGACGGGCGGGCCCCGTCCGGGGGACGAGGCCTTCACGTCCGTCACCGCCCGGCGCCCCGTGGCCGAATCGGTGGTGGCGGCGTGCGCCGAGGCGACGCCGGGTGTCACCGTGCGGCGGGGTGTGGCGGTGACGGGCCTCACGACGGGGACGCCGGCGGTGCGCGGCGTGCCCCATGTGACCGGGGTCCGCACCGAACAGGGCGACGAGATCGGGGCCGACCTCGTCGTCGACGCCACCGGTCGCCGGTCACCTCTGCCGCAGTGGCTGGAGGCGGTCGGGGGACGCCGCCCCACGGAGGAGATCGAGGACAGCGGCTTCGTCTACTACGGGCGCCACTTCCGGTCCTCCGACGGCTCGCTTCCCCCCATCATCGGGGGCCTCCTGCAGAACTACGGGAGCGTGTCGGCCCTGACCCTGCCGGCCGACAACGGGACCTGGGGGGTCGGTCTCATCGCCAGCGCAGCCGATCAGGCCATGCGTGCCGTGCGCGACGCCGACGCCTGGTCGGCCGTCGTCCGGACACTGCCGTTCACCGCCCACTGGCTGGAGGGCGAGCCCCTCGAGGACCGCATCCAGGTGATGGCCAAGATCGAGGATCGCCACCGTCGCTACGTGACCGACGGCGAACCGGTCGCCACCGGGGTGGTGGCGGTGGCCGATTCGTGGGCGTGTACCAATCCCTCGCTCGGCCGGGGGATCTCCATGGCCATGATGCACGCGCTGTCGCTGCGACAGGTGCTCCACGACCGGTCGCTCGACGATCCGGTGGGTTTCTCCCGTGCCTGGGACGAGGTCACCATGGCCACGGTGGAGCCGTGGTACCGGGCCACCGTGGGCTTCGACCGGCACCGGCTGGCCGAGATCGACGCCGAGATCCGGGGGGAGGACTACCGCCCGGACGATCCCGCATGGGAGATCGCCCAGGGCCTGCAATTCGCGGCGGGCCAGGACCCCGACTGCTTCCGGGCCTTCCTGAGCGTGGTCGGTGTCCTGGAGACCCCCGAGGAGGCGGTGGCCCGACCGGGGGTCTTCGAGAAGATCCTGGAGCTCGGCTCGGGGTGGCGCGACGCGCCGGTGCTCGGGCCCAGCCGCCAGGATCTGCTGTCGACGATGGCGGGGTGAACGTGCGCGGGGGCCGCGACACAGCGGTGGCCACGAGAAGGAGAGAGCGATGCGCGTCGACGTGAACGGTGTGGGCATCGCGTTCGAGGTCACGGGGGAGGGACCACCCGTCGTCCTGCTCCACGGCTTTCCCGATTCGGGCCGGCTGTGGCGGCACCAGGTGCCGACGCTCGTGGCGGCGGGCTTCCGGGTGATCGTTCCCGACCTGCGGGGCTACGGCGGCTCGGATCAGCCGAAGGAGATCGACGCCTACGGCATCCCCTATCTGGTCGGTGACGTTCTCGGGGTCCTCGACCACCTGGGCGTGGTCCGGGCCCACGTCGTCGGGCACGACTGGGGGGCGGCGCTGGCCTGGGCCATGGGGTCGCTCGTGCCCGACCGCGTCGATCACCTGGTGGCGTTGTCGGTGGGCCACCCGTTGTCGTTTCGGGCGGCCGGCCTGGAGCAGCGGCAGAAGTCGTGGTACATGCTGCTGTTCCAATTCGAGGGTGTGGCCGAGCAGTGGCTGTCGGCCGACGACTGGGCCAATTTCCGGTCGTGGGCGGGCCACCCCGACACCGCCGCTGTCATCGCCGACCTGGAGCGGACCGGATCGCTCACGCCCGGCCTCAACTGGTACCGGGCCAATGTCCCGCCCGAGTCCCTCATCGGTCCTCCCCTGGAACTGCCTCCGGTCCAGGCGCCGACGATGGGGGTGTGGGGGAGCGCCGACTTCGCTCTCACCGAGGCGCAGATGACCGGATCGGCGGCGTACGTGTCGGGACCGTGGCGCTACGAGGAGATCAGCGGTGTCGCCCACTGGATGCAACTGGAGGCGCCCGACACCGTGAACGGGTTGCTGATCGACTTCCTGCCCCGGTAGGACGCCGGCAGCGCAGAGCGTCCGCTGTCAGTCCCGGAACTGCGGGGGGCGCTTCTCCTTGCGGGCGCGGATGGCCTCTTCGAAATTCTGCGTCGTGATCCTGACGAAGAGCTGGGCCTGGCCCTCGGCGTCCATGTGCCCCTGGAGGCTCCCGGCCTCGAAGCTGTCCCAGAGAAGTCGCTTGGTGAGCTCGATCCCCGGGCGGCTGTAGGAGATGATGCGGTCGGCCAGCGCGTAGGACGAGTCCAGGAGCTCGTCGGGGGGAACGACACGCGAGACGAGCCCGATGCGGTCGGCCTCGACCGCGTCGACGTCGCGTCCGGTCAACATGATCTCGAAGGCGCGTGAGGAACCGATGGCACGGGGCAGGAGATAGCTCAGCCCGAGCTCGGTCGACGTCAAGCCGTTGTTGATGCCGGCGGCCCGGAAGTAGGCGGTCTCCGAAGCCAGGCGGATGTCGGTGGCCATGCTGAGGCAGAAGCCCCCTCCGATGGCGGCGCCGTTGATGGCGCCGATGACCGGTTGGTGCATGCGGCGCAGTGCCCGGATGACGTCGTCGAGGAGCTCCATGGCACGCAGCGCGATGGTCGGCACCGTGAGCCCGTCGATGTGGGGGATGACGCCGGCGTCCTCCTGGTCGGCTCCGGAGCAGAAGCCGTGGCCGGAGCCGGTGAGGACCACGACACGGGTGTCGTTGTCGAGGCTCACCGTCTCGAGTGCCTGGCGCAGCGGGATCATGACGTCGAAGGCCATGGCGTTCATGCGCTCGGGACGGTTCAGCGTGATGAGGGTGACACCGGGGCGCGGCGTGTCGACGAGGACGAAGGACATGGGGGCCGATGGTGTCAGACGGGAGGGTGGACCGAGACATCGTCCCGGTGCGACGTTCCGAGCAGGACGAAGGTGTTCACGTAGACGATGGTGGCCCCGGCCGCCGTCCAGTCGGCCCACTCCTTGAATTCGGGGGTGCGGTATCCGCCCAACCGGACGCGCATCATCTCGGCCATGGTCTGGTAGGTGGCCTCGGGATCATCGGAGTCCATCTCGTAGAAGTGCATGTAGCGGGGATCGGTGTCGCCCACGTTCTCGTAGGCGGTGATCTGGGTGTAGCCGGGGACGCCGGCGGCGGCGATCTTGCTGATGTGGATGAAGTCGGCCCAGTCCCGCAGCGGCTGGGCCCGGTCCGGGGCGGTGGGGCTGATCCAGACCACCAGCAGACCGGTCGTCGGCCTCCCGGTCAGGATCCCCTGGCTCGGCCGGGGATAGCGGCGGAAATGGCGGGCGGTGGTGCCGGCGGGGGGATCGGGTGCGGTGAAGGAGCCGTCCGTCTCGGCCACGCCCAGAAGGGTGCCGTCGGGGACGGCCATGGGGAGCTCGTCACGTCCCGGGCGCAGGGTCTGCCACCAGGTGACGCGGTCGACACCGGGCCGGCGGAGGAGCTCGGGCGCCCGGGTGCGGGCGTAGTCGGCGGGAGTGGTGTCCCCGAGCTCCAGGTAGAGGCCGGGGGTGACGCGGTCCTCCATCTCTGCGCTCGCCCTCTCCGCTCGCCCTCGTCCCGGCCCGTCAGGCTTCCAGGGCGCGTTCTTTGGCCCAGCGGTAGTCGGCCTTGCCCGACGGGGAGCGGACGATGGTGGGCAGGAAGGCGATGGCCTTGGGGAGCTTGAACCGGGCCACGTGGCGGCCCGCCTCTTCGAGGATCTCCGCCTCGGTGACGGTGGCGCCGTCGGCCACCTGGACGATGGCGACGACCTCCTGTCCCCAACGCTCGCTCGGCCGGCCGGCCACGACCACGTCGGCCACGGCCGGGTGGCTGATGATGGCCTGCTCGACCTCCTCGGCGAAGATCTTCTCCCCGCCGGAGTTGATGGTCACCGAATCGCGGCCGAGCAGCTCGATCTCGTCGTCGGCCAGGTAGCGGGCCCGGTCGCCGGGGACGGAGTAACGGACGCCGTCGATCACGGGGAAGGTGCGGGCCGACTTCTCGGCGTCGCCCAGGTAGCCGAGGGGGACGGCGCCGCGTTGGGCCAGCCAGCCGAGCTCGTCGTCGCCGGGCGAGAGCTCCCGGGTGAGGTCCTCGCTCACCACGGTGGCGCCCGGCCCGGGGACGAAGCGACCGGTCGACACCGAACCGGACGTCGAGTTGGTGCCCATCTGGGCGCCGGTCTCGGAGGCGCCGGCCACGTCGGAGACGAGGATGTGGGGCAGCTTGGCCAGGATGCGGCTCTTCATGCCCTCGCTGAGCATGGCTCCGCCGCTGCCGAAGGCCATGAAGCCCGAGGTGTCGTAGGTGCCGCGTTCGAGCTCCTCGACCAGGGGGCGGGCCATGGCGTCGCCCACCACCGAGAGCCCGATGATGTGCTCGCGCTCGACGGTCTGCCAGACATCGACCGGATCCAGGGTGCGGGTGTTGGTGGGGAAGACCAGGGTTGCCCCCATGGTCATGTAGTAGAAGCTCGCCCACTGGGCCGCTCCGTGCATGAGCGGAGGGATGGACATGACCCGGACGCCCTGGCCGGGCAGGACGCGGCCGATGAGGTGCTCGGTGCTCTCGACGAGCTCCCATGTCCCGTAGGTCCGCCCCCCCATGGCGGCGCGGAAGATGTCGTGCTGACGCCACGCGACGCCCTTGGGCATCCCCGTCGTCCCGCCCGTGTAGAGGATGTAGAGGTCGTCGGGAGAGGGGTCGACGGGGGGGAGCTCGGCCGGGGCGGAGGCCAGGGCCGCCTCGTAGTCGACCGCCCCCGGGATGAGCTCTTCGCCCGACTCGTCGGCCACCTGGATGAGCAGCTCGAGGTCACGGAGCTCGGGGAGGATCCGCTCCAGGACGGGGGCGAAGGTGGCGTGGTAGATCAGGCCGCGTGCCTTGGCGTCGCGCAGGAGGTACCGGAGCTCCTCTTCGACGTACCGGTAATTGACGTTGAAGGGTGCCACCCGTGCCTTGTAGGCGCCGAGCATGCCTTCGAGGTACTCGTTGCCGTTGTAGAGGTAGAGGCCGAGATGGTCCTGGCCCGACTCGTGGCCGGCGAGGGTGGACCGCTCGGCGTGGACGCCGAGGCCGTGGCGGTAGAGGAACGAGGCCAGCCGCCGGGTGCGATCGGTGACGTCCGCGTAGGTCAGGCGGCGGTCCCGCCAGACGATGCATTCGCGGTCCGGGACGGTGGCGGCCACCGCCTCGTGGACCTGGCCCAGATTGAATTCCTCCCCGCTCACCGACCACCTCGCGCTCTCGTGTGGATGTGACGCCGCAGCCTACGGCGTGTCGATCTATTGCTTGTAGCCCTCTACCACGGGGGCCGGACGTTTCTGCGCCTCGTCGGGGTCCTGGCCGGCATGGCGACGGGCCCGGCGCTGGCGGAGGAGGTCCCAGCACTGGTCGAGGGCGACCTCGATGGTCCGGAGCCGTTCCTCCTCCTCGGGTGCCAGGCCCTCGCCGACGTGGGCCTCTTCGAGCCGGTGCTCCTGCTCGGCCAGCTCGTTGATCCTGTTCACGATCTCCTGGTCGTCCACGGTCGTGTCCTCCTGGGGGGTGTCGGCCTCGACTCTATGGTGCCCCGGCCCGGGACCGGATCCTCCGCGGCGACCTCGGAGGACCGGCTACTTGAGGAGCCGGGAGAGGCGCCTGTCGGCCAGGGGCTTGCCCCCCGTCTGGCAGGTGGCGCAGTACTGAAGGGACTTGGTGGCGAAGGACACCTCCCGGACGACATCACCGCAGACGGGACAGGGCTCGCCGGTGCGGCCGTGGACGCGCATGGCCCTCTTCTTGTCCCCCTTGAGCTCCTTGGCCGTCCGGCCCGAGGACCTGTCCGTCGCCTGGCCCAGGATGGACACGAGGGCGGCGTGGAGCCGGGCGACCTCGTCCGCGGTCAGCCGCGCCGCCGGCTTGAAGGGCGACATCTTGGCCGCGTGGAGAACCTCGTCGGAGTAGGCGTTGCCCACCCCGGCGATGAGCGACTGGGTGGAGAGGGCGTTCTTGATCGTGCCCGACGCCGTGCTCAGGATGCGGCCGAGGGTCTCGGGGTCGAAGCCCTGATCGGTGGGATCGGGACCGAGAGAGGCCAGGGGTTCGACGTCCTCGGGCCGGTGGACGACCCAGAGGGCCAGTCGCTTCTCGGTCCCCATCTCGGTCACGTCGAACCCGGCGGAGGGCGCGAAGTCGACGGCGGCGAATCCGACCCGGAGCGCGATGGGGCTGCGGGTGGGTCGGGCCCGGGTGGTGGGAAGCGAGTCCCACCACTTGACCCAGCCCCCCCGGGCCAGGTGGACGACGAGCCAGAGCCCGTCGAAGTCCATGCAGAGGAACTTGCCCCGGCGGGTGCACGAGGTGACCGGGCGTCCGACGAGGTCGTCGAGGGACGGGTCGAAGGTCTTGAGCGCGGCGACGGCCCCGAGCTCGCAGCGGTCGACGCGCCGACCGCGCATCTGCTCGTCGAGGAATTCGACCAGGGCCTGGACCTCGGGGAGCTCGGGCACGTTCCCATGATGCCCAGCGCGGACTCCGCCGTCGACCGCCGACGGGAGGCGGTGGGGTGGGCCGCGCCGTCGACGGCGACGACGGTGATGGCACAGTGGCGGGGTGGACCCCGGCCTCCGACACGACGGTCCGGTCCGGCTGGGGGCGGTCGTGGTCACCATCTCGGTCCTGCTGGTCTCGGGGTGCGCGATGACCACCGGCCGGGTGTCGTCACCGTCGACGACGCTCGCCCCGCCCCCGGCGACGACCACCTCGACCATCCCCCCCACCGGTCCGGTGGCCCCGGTCGTCTGGTCGGCATGCGGGGAGGATCTGCAGTGCGGGTCGGTCCGCGTTCCGCTCGACTACGGCCGGGCGACCGGTCCGACGATCCGGATCGCCCTCGAACGGCGACCGGCCGCCGTTGCGTCGGAGAGGATCGGCTCCCTCGTGATCAACCCCGGGGGACCGGGCACCTCCGGGATCGACGATCTCAGAAACGAGCTGAGCGTTCTCACCCCCGGTCTGCTCGACCGGTTCGACATCGTGTCGTTCGACCCACGGGGGGTGGAGCGGAGCGACCCCGTCGAGTGCAGCCGGCAGACGCCGACACCCACGACAGCGTCGACCACCGCGCCGACGTCCACGACCGCGCCGGCGCCGTCACCGGAGCCCCTGCCCGACCCCGTCCCCGTCGACGCCGCCGCGCAGCGCGCCCTCGTGGCCGGGGACGAGGCGTACGGGCAGGCGTGCGAGAAGTACAGCGGCCGGATCCTCCCGTTCGTCGGCACCGTGGACGGGGCTCAGGACCTGGACCGGATCCGGGCCGCACTCGGAGACGAGAAGTTGACCTTCATCGGCCACTCCTACGGCACGTTGCTGGGGGCGATGTACGCCGAGCTCTACCCCGGCAACGTCCGGGCCATGGTGCTCGACGGAGCCATCGACCCTGCCCTCGGGACCGACCAGATGATTCTCGACCAGGCCAAGAGCTTCGAGTCCGTCCTCGACGATTTCTTCACCTGGTGCGGGTCGACCTCATCGTGTCCGTGGCGGACCACCACCGACCCGACGGCCGCGCTCGTGGCGCTGATCGACGCCAGCGCCACGACGAGCCTTCCCGGTGCGCACGGGGGCCGGGCCGGGCCGGGGGAGTTCTACGACGCCCTCCTCGACGACCTCTACTCCCGGTCGGAGTGGCCCTCGCTCGGAGACGCCCTGGCGCAGGCGGCCGCCGGCGACGGGACCGATCTGATCTCCCTGTCGACCAGCTACGCGAGCGGGGGTTCGACGAACGGCGGTGACGCCAACAACGCCGTCAACTGTCTGGACCACCCCGTCTCCCGTCGTGCCTCGAGCTACCCGGCGTTGGCGGCCACGGCGGCGTCGGAGGCGCCCGTGTTCGGTCCGGTCCTGGCGTGGGGACTCCTCCAGTGCGCCGTCTGGCCCGTCCCGCCGACGCGGACGCCGGCGCCGGTCACGGCCCCCGGGACGCCCCCGATCCTGGTGGTGGGGACGACGGGGGACCCGGCCACGCCCTACCGGTGGGCCGTCGATCTGGCCGGGCAGCTCGCACACGGGGAGCTCGTGACGTGGCAGGGGGTGAACCACGTCGCCTACTTCTACAGCCCTTGCGTGCGCGCCATCGACCAGGCGTACCTGGTGTCGGGCACCCTGCCGCCGGGGGGGACCGTCTGCCGCGACTGACCGGGAGGGGGCCCGACGCCGGGCCCCGGCATGCGGGGCTCGAGCCCGGCCTTCTGGTAGACACACCCTGCGGAAGACGCGAGGTCCGTTGCCCCTCACACCGGCCGCGCTCCGCGATCGGGGGAATCATGGCGAACAACGGGCGGAGACACGGACCCGGGCCCGGGGCGCGTCACCGCCGGGCCCGCACCCTGCCGGTGGCGGCGGCCCTCGTGATGGTGGGCGCCGTCGGGGCCGCCTGTGGTTCGTCGACGCCGGCGTCGTCCTCGATCCCCGCGCCGAAGGGTCTGCCCGGGTGGTACTCCGTTCCGCTGCCGCTTCCGAAGGCTCCGGGCACCCTGCTCAAGGACCAGGTGGTGGCGGCCGGCGGACTCCACGGCACCGTCTACCGGGTGATGTACACGTCGGAGTCGGTCCTGAACAAGATCGTGGCCGTCACCGGCCTCGTGATCGTCCCCGACACACCGGCCCCCGCCGGCGGGTACCCGGTGGTGAGCTGGGGCCACGGGACGAACGGGATGGCCGACCAGTGCGCCCCCTCGTTGGATCCCACCCAGGCCGTGCCCATGACCAACGGCCTTCTCGATCAGGGATGGGAGGTCACGGCCAGCGACTACCAGGGTGAGGGGACCCCGGGGCTGCTTCCGTACATCGTGGGGGTGAGCGCGGCGCGCAACACGATCGACATCGTCCGGGCCGCCCTCCAGATGAAGGCGGCCCACGCCAGCCACGACTACGTGGTGTGGGGACACTCCGAGGGGGGCCAGACGGCGATGTTCACCTTGAAGATCGGCAGCTCCTACGCGCCGGATCTCCGGATGCGCGGCGTCGTCGCCGGCGCCCCCCCGTCGCAGTTCGGGCTGATCTACCAATTCCTCTCGACCAGTCCCTTCCGCTACTACCTCTTCATGGTGGCCGGGGCCTACCAGTCCGCCTACGGCCCCCGGGCGGCCCCCCTGTCCGAGGTGCTCACCCCGCTCGGGGTCAGCCTGCTGCCCGACTTGGACAAGGGCTGCTCGGACTATCTGTCCACGGTGATCGACAAGTACACGATCGCCCAGATCACGACGGGCGACCCCTTCAAGATCCCGGCCTGGAAGACGCTCATCATGGCCAACGATCCGGAGAATTTCGGCGCCGCCAGCAGCGTGCCGCTCCTCATCATCCAGGGAGGATCCGACGAGCAGATCCCGGTGGCGTCGACGCAGCTGCTGGCCCACCACCTGTGCGGGGTGGGCCAGGATCTCGAGCGCTGGATCTACCCGGGCCAGAGCCACGCCGGGGTGATCGGGCCCTCGTTCGACGACATGGTGCACTGGATCAAGGACCGCTTCGCCGGTGTGGCCGATCCGGACACCTACGCGCCGACCGGACTGGCCGGGATCCAGACGACGACCTGTTCCTGATGCTCGCGTCCGCGCCTCAGCCGGCGGGGTCGTCGGCGGGGACCGCCGGCGACGGTCGTCCCGCCCACGCCGCCCAGGCCAGGTAGCCGCCTTCGAGGTCGGCTGCGTGGGTGAACCCCATGTCGCGCAGAGACGCCGCCGCCAGGCTGGAGGCGTAGCCGGCCGAGCAGACGATGACCACGGGCTGGTCATGGTCGCGGACCTCGGGGAGGCGGTGACGACCCGTGGGGTCGAGTCGCCACTCGAGCACGTTGCGCTCGACGACGACGGCACCGTCGAGCTCGCCTTCGATCCGGCGCTGCACGGTGGGGCGGATGTCGATGACGAGTCCCCCGGCCTCGGCGACCGAGGCCAGATGGGCCGGTGTCACCCGGGTGATCCGGCTCCGGGCACGGTGGAGGAGATCGTCGGTGGTCGAGTTCACCGCACCCGCCTCCCGGTCAGGCGCAGACCGACGGCCGGGTGCCACGGCAGATGGCAGCCGTTGTCCCGGTGGGGGGAGGTCCGGGACGACGGCTGCCGCGAGGTGGGCGACTCTCGGGGCCGGGGCCCAGGAGTGCGATCACCACGGGGACCATCCTAAACCAACAAATCCGATAGAACAAGTCGAATTTTCCAGAAGACCCGGGGGTCGTGGGGGACGGGGCGAAAGGGAGAGGCCCCGGTGATGCGCCCGGTAGCCTCGCCCGACGTGGATGCCGCAACGGCGCGCCGCCGGCTGGCCGAGGCTCCGGTCGGGCATCTCGCCACCGTGACGCCGGAGGGCCGGCCCCACGTGGTTGCCTGCTGCTTCGTCCTCGAGGGCGAGAACCTCTACACGGCCGTGGACGCCAAGCCCAAGTCCACGCCGGCGCTGCGGCGTCTCGACAACATCCGCGCGCACCCTCCCGTCAGCGTGCTCGTCGACCACTACGAGGAGGACTGGGCGCAGCTGTGGTGGGTGCGGGTGGACGGAACGGCCCGGATCGTCGACTCCGGAGCCGAGCGCACGGGCGCACTCGGGGCCCTGGCGACGAAATACCGGCAATACCGGGAGGAGGTCCCACCGGGTCCCGTCATCGCCGTGGAGATCACCGGTTGGCGGTCGTGGCCCTGACGGCGCCGGCACCGGGGCTCACCACTCGGCCCAACCGGTCGGCGTGACGGATCCGGTGATGGAGCGCGGGTCCACCGGACTCCGGGTGTTGCCCGCCTGGTAGACGGCGAAACAGAGCTGGAGGACCTTGGCCGCCTGCTCGGCGCTCATGTCGGCCGGGGTTCCGGCCAGGAGGGAGTCGATGAAATGGGCCGAGGAACGCTTGAATCCGGCGCCCCAATCGGCGTCGAGGTCGGTGTACCCGGTCATGGCCATCTCGGTCTGGTCGCCCCGGTAGACCATTACCGACGGCAGGTCGAGCATCTCCCCGGTGCAGCGGGTGACCCACAGGAAGCCCTCGTCGCCCTGGACCTCGAGGAACTCGTCGGCGCCGTAGTAGGCGCTGCGGAGCCACATCTTGGGCGCGTAACTCACCTCCATGGATCCGAGCAGGCTCTCGTCCTCGTATTCGAAGATGGCAGCGCAGGGCTCGAAGAAGAGGTCGCGCCGCCGGACGACAGCCTGGACGGAGACGATGTCCTGGTCGAACAACCACAGGGCCAATGCGTACTTGTGGACCATGTCGTCGAAGAGGTGGCCCCCGGGGCTCAGGTCGTTGAGGCGCCAGACGTACCCGTCGGCCCGCAGTCCCGCCTGGAAGGCCGAGTCGGTCTGACCCACCACCGTCCGGATGCGGACGTTGGTGGGGTGGCCGATGGCCCCGTCGGCGATGAGCTTCTTGGCCCGTTCGAGCGGGGGGTAGTGGTAGAAGCACTCACTCACGCGGAGGGTGACCCCTGCCGCGGTCGCCGCCTGCCCCATCTCCTGGGACTGGGTGACGGTGTTGGACAGCGGCTTCTGGCACGAGACGTGCTTGCCGGCCGCCACCGCGGCGAGGACATGGTCGTAGTGGAGGTGGGTGGGCGTGAGGATCTCGACGGCGTCGATGTCGGGATCGTCGAGGAGGTCCTCCAGGCGGGTGAAGACCTGGGACGCTCCCCAGGTGGCCGCCGCCGCCTGGGCCAGTTCCTTGTCGGTGTCGCACACGGCGACGACGTCGCACCGGTCGTGCTCGAGATAGCCGGCGACGTTCATCTCGGCGATGTTCCCGGCGCCGACGACACCCAGTCGGATACGATCCTTGCGGCCTGACACGGGCGTCATGTTAGAAGGTCTCTGTGGCGGCCGCCGGGGCCGTGCCGACCAGGCCGGGCCGGCCGCCGGTGGCGACGCCGGACGAGGGGAGCTGCGGTGACTGTGTCTGTGACGGGGACGAGCACCGGCCATCCGCTGGCCCCGCTCACACCGGAGGAGATCACGGCCGCCGCGACCATCGTCCGAGGTGACCCACGGTGGGCCGACAGCTGGCGGTTCGCCTATGTCGGCCTCGAGGAGCCGCCGAAGTCCCGGGTCCGGGGCTTCGCCCCCGGAGACCCCGTCGACCGGCTCGTCCGCATGATCATCGTGGCCGGTCCCGAGGCCCACGTCATCGAGATCGTGGTGTCGGTGACCGCCGGTGAGCTGCGCTCGTACCGTGAGGTGGAGGGCATGCGTCCGGGACTGCTCTTCGAAGAGTCGCTCGGGGCCATCATCGCCCTGAAGGAGGATCCGCAGTGGCAGGCGGCCATGCACCGGCGGGGGATCGACGACCTCGACAGCGTGCAGATCGACCCCTGGCCGGCGGGGTCGTTCGGTATCGCCCACGAGACGGGTCGCCGGATCTGCCGGTGCCTCTGCTACCTGCGCGAGACACCGGACGACAACGGCTACGCCCGGCCCATCGAGGGGGTGATCGGATTCGTCGACATGGCCCGGGGTGAGGTGCTCGAGATCCTGGACACCGGGGTGGTCCCGCTGCCCCCCGAGAGAGGCAGCTACTACCCCGAGGACAACGGGCCCCTGCGTGAGGATCTGAAGCCGCTCGAGATCACCCAGCCCGAGGGACCGAGCTGGGAGGTCGACGGCAACCTGGTGCGGTGGCAGCGCTGGTCGATGCGGGTCACCATGGACCCCGTCGAAGGCCTGGTCCTCCACGACGTCGGGTACGAGGACGGCGGACGCGTGCGCAGCGTCATCTATCGGGCCGCCATCAGCGAGATGGTGGTGCCCTACGGAGACCCCGGTCCCATGCACGGGTGGAAGAACGCCTTCGACGCCGGTGAGTGGGGACTGGGCCGGATGGTCAACTCGCTCACCCTCGGGTGCGACTGCCTCGGCGTGATCCACTACTTCGACGCCGTGTTCACCACCGAGCAGGGCAAGCCCTACACCATCCCCAACGCCATCTGCCTCCATGAAGAGGACTACGGGATGTTGTGGAAACACAGCGATCCGCGTTCGGGCCGGACGGAGGTGCGTCGCTCGCGCCGACTAGTGGTGAGCTCGATCGCCACCGTGGGCAATTACGAGTACGGGTTCTTCTGGTACTTCTACCTCGACGGATCCATCCAGTTCGAGGTGAAGATGACCGGGATACTGTCGACCATGGCCGTCGAGCCGGGCGCTCGGCCGCGATTCGCCAACATGGTGGCCCCCCAACTGGCCGCCCCTTACCATCAGCATCTCTTCAACATGCGTCTGGACATGGAGGTGGACGGGCCCGCCAACTCCGTGTACGAGATGGAGGCACTGCCGGTGGCGCCCGGCCCCGACAACCCGTGGTCGAACGCCTTCGACTCGGTGGCCACGCTGTTGCGGACCGAGCGGGAGGCCCGCCGCGTCGTCGACCCCACCCGGAGCCGGTACTGGAAGGTGGTCAACAACGAGTCGGTCAACCGACTGGGCGAGCCCGTCGGCTACAAGCTCGTCCCCGGGTCGACCCCGACCCTCCTGGCCGCCGAGGACTCGAGTGTCGGCCGGCGGGCGGGATTCACGACGCGGAACCTCTGGGTCACCCCCTTCGCTCCCGACGAGCGCCGCGCCGGGGGCGACTACCCGAACCAGAACAGCGGGGGTGACGGCCTGCCCCGTTGGACGGCGGCCGACCGGTCCATCGTCGACGGGGACATCGTGATCTGGTACACGTTCGGCGCCACGCACATCCCGCGGCCGGAGGACTGGCCCGTCATGCCGGTCGAGTACACGGGCTTCTCCCTGGCGCCCGTGGGGTTCTTCGCCCGCAATCCCGCCCTGGACGTGCCGCCCACGCCCAGTGCGTCCTGTCACAGCGAGTAGCCGCCCGCCCGCCCGCGCCGTGGCCCGCCGTCGTCTGCGACGGGCTCAGGGCGTCAAGGTGGTGACGTCGCCCGGCTGTCCGCAGGTGGTCGGGGCCGGAGCACCGGAGAGCCGGTCCGCCATCCACGGCAGGATCACGGGGACGGCCCGGAAGACGACCGTGTCGTGGGTGGCCCCCGTGACGTGGACGTAGTCCAGGGTGTCGTTGCGCGGGCACGCCATGGTGGTGACGAAGAGATCGGTGAGCGCCGGCGGCACCGTCGTGTCCGCTGTCCCCTGGACGACGAGCAGGGGAGCGGGGGTGCGCCGGCGTCCCGGGTCGTTCAGGCGTCCGTGGGCCAGGACGACGGGGTTCGTGTCCACGCCCGGTTGGTAGAGGTCGGCCGGGGTCAGCTGTCCACGGTGGACGGACTCGACCAGGTGGGTCTGGCACCCCGTCTGGACCAAGGACGCGGCCAGGGTGGCGCCGGTCGGGGTGAAGACGTCGGACAGGGGCAGATCCCGATAGGTCCGTGCCCAGGAGTAGAGAGCGGGAAGCTCGAAGAGGAGCACGCTCTGTCCTTCGGGCGTGTCGGCCACACTGACGATGAGTCCCAGGTTCGTGGCCGGGGCGGCGGCGACCACCCCGACGACGCGGAGGTCGGGTGCATAGGTGGGGGCCAGCTCACCGGCGAACAGCGCCGCCTGACCGCCTTGTGAGTGGCCGTAGACGACGACCGTCCGGCTGGCGTGCACGCCGGGGAGGTGCGCGGCCGCCCGCGCCGCGTCGAGCACGCCTCGGCCCTCGCTCTCCCCGAGCAGGTACGGGTGGATGCCCGGTGTGCCCAGACCCTCGTAGTCGGTGGCGGCGACGATGGCACGAGCCCGGAGGAACGCCCCGATGTCCGGCATCAGATAGGGGCCTTGACCCTCGAGCGCGTTGAACAGCGAGGGAGCGCAGACGTCGGCCACACCGGTGGTGCCGTGCGCCCAGGCGATGACGGGGAAGCCACCGCGCGGCGCGGCGCCGGGCGGGACGACCACGTACCCCGAGACGGCGATGTCGGCTCCGTAGATCGAGCGGGAGCGGTAGAGGATCCGCCACACGGTGGCGTCGGCCGCCACTCCCGGCACGCCCGTGACGCGCTCGGCCCGCACGAGCGTGCCCGGGGCACCCGCCGGCAGTGGATCGGGCGGTACGTAGAAGGCGGGAACGCCGTGGGCACTGGCGCTCGCCGGGACCGGGGCCAGGATCGCCGGTCCGCCGCCGGTGGTGTGCCCCGGCGCGGCCGGACCGGCCGCGCATGCGGTCAGGAGGCCTCCGAGGACGAGCGGTGCGGCCCGGTGGAGAGTGCGACGACGACGGAGATGCGGCGGAATACGACCATCTTGCCCGGCGGCCGCCGTGCCCGGCGCCTACGTTCGCACCGGCGGCCAGCCCGGGACGAGTCCGAGGTCGCGGCACAGCTTCTGTGCGTGGACCAAGGTGCCCGCGTACTGCTCGGCGGCGGGATCGGTGGCCAGCCAGGCGACGGCGGCACCGGGAACCTCCGGAGGGACCCCTCGGAATCCGGCGTCGGTGAATTGTCCGGCCCCGGCGGTGGCCCGCATCCTCTCGTTCACCACGAAGCCGGGATCGACGTTGAAGGCCCAGATGCCGTTCTCCGCGCACTCGACATGGAGGACGGGGACGATCCGCGCCAGTGCCGCCTTGGCCGCCGCGTAGGCGACACCCCATCCCCCCTTCCCGGTGGGCGCCGGGGGATCGAGATAGGCCGTGCCCGAGCTCATGTTGACGATGCGTCCGCCGCCGCGGCCGACCATCGCCGGCAGGACCTTCTGGATGAGAAGGAGCTGATGGAGGTAGTCGGCTCTGATGGTCGTCTCGGCGTCGTCGATCGAGAGCCCGTCCACGCGTTCCATGGGCCCTGACCCTTGATAGATGGCGTTGTTCACCAGGATGTCGAGACGACCCCAGATCCCGGTGGCGACGGCCGCCGTCTCTTCGACCGAGGCCCGATCCAAGAGGTCCATCGCCACGGCGTGAGCGCGCGCCCCGGTCGCGGCGATCTCGCGTGCCGTCGTGTCGAGGCTGCCGGGCAGGGAGACGGATCCTGACGCCTTCTGCGCTCGGCCCTCACCTTCGTGGACCGTGCGCGCGCTGATGACCACGTCGCATCCCGCACGCGCCAGCGCGATGGCCGCGCAGCGTCCGATGCCGCGGCTGGCACCGGTGACGAGCGCCACGGGCCGGTCGTGCGCGGTCATGGCGTGGTTCGGCGGCTGGACATGGACGCACACCATACGACCGCCCCACACACCTCTTCCGACCGTCGCGGTTGCGCCGCGGCCCCCGTTTGCCGGCGGTGGCCGACGCCCTCTCCCACGCCACAGCGCGACCCGTCCCGGGATCTCGCGGTCGGTCACACGGGGTGGTCGTGGATGCCAGGCGACCATGAAACCCACGCCCTGGTCCGCCAAGGTCGTCCGACCGGCTAGGCTGGGGCTCGTCCTGATACGCGAATCGTCGCGGCAGGTATTCCTCCGCACGAAAGCGCGATCATGCCCCCTTCCTTCGCCGATCTCGGCGTCCCCTCTGACCTCGTGGCCGCACTGGGCCGTCGCTCGATCACCGAGCCGTTTCCCATCCAGGCCGCCGCCATCCCCGACGCCCTCGCCGGCCGCGACCTGTGCGGCAAGGCCCCCACCGGCTCGGGGAAGACCCTGGCCTTCGGCATCGCCGCGGTGGCGCGTCTCGACCCCTCCCCGGCCAAGCCCCGCCAGCCGCACGTCCTGGTTCTGACCCCCACGCGCGAGCTCTGCTCCCAGGTCGCCTCGGAGCTGGCCGTCTTGGCCAACGTCCGGGGCAAGCGGGTGGCAACGTTCTACGGTGGCGTGGGATACGACCGGCAGATCAAGGCCCTTACGCGGGGCGTGGACATCGCCGTCGCCTGCCCCGGCCGCCTCGCCGACCTCATCGCCGGACGGCACATCCGTCTGGACGCGGTGCGGATCGTGGTCGTCGACGAAGCCGACCGGATGTCCGACATGGGCTTCCTCCCCGAGGTCCGCCGTCTGCTCGACCAGACTCCCGATACCCGGCAGACCCTGTTGTTCTCTGCCACCCTCGACGGCGCCGTCGACGTCCTGGTGCGTCGGTACCAACGTCATCCGGTGCGCCACGAGTTGGTGGGCAGCGCCGAGGACGACGCACAGACCGAGCACTACTTCTGGCGCGTCGAGTCGACCGACCGGGCCGAGATGACCGCACAGATCGCGGCGGTGTCAGGGCCGACCATCGTGTTCTGCCGGACGCGGCACTCCGCCGACCGCACGGCGCGCCAGCTCATCGCCCGTGGGATCCGGGCGGTGGCGATCCATGGTGACCGCAGTCAGTCCCAGCGGGAACGGGCGCTGTCCTCCTTCGCCGGCGGCCATGCCGCCGCCCTGGTGGCCACCGACGTCGCCGCCCGCGGCATCCACGTCGACGGCGTCGCCGCCGTCGTGCATTTCGATCCTCCGGCCGACGCCAAGGACTATGTCCACCGATCAGGGCGCACGGCCCGAGCCGGCGCCACCGGCATCGTCGTGTCGCTCGTCACTCCGGACAAGACGAAGGCGGTCAAACAGCTCCAGCACGATCTCGGCGTCCCCGGCGGAATCGTCGGTCCCGACCTGGCCACGCTTCCCACCGGAGCGACCGACGTGTCGCGCCGTCAACGCCCCCTGGCGCGGACACCGGTCCCTTCCAACGCGAGCGTCGTGGGTGTGTCGGGACGGGCCGCCACACCGCGTCCGCGTCGACGTCGTCCGCCTGTGCACGGCCGCAAGCGCCAGCCGCAGCGGCGCGCCGGCTGAGCGTCCCCCAGGGACGACCCGTCCCCGCACCATGATCGCCGGATCGTCGCTCACCATCGAGATCGGGAGCCGGGTGTTGCTACGCGACGCCTCGTTCACGGTGGGTTCCGGTGAGAAGGTCGGGCTCGTGGGCCGTAACGGCACCGGCAAGTCGACCCTCGTCTCGGCCGTCCTCGGTGTCCCGGCGCCGGGGGTGCGGGTGAGCGGCAACGCCCGTACCCGGGGCACCGTCGGCTTCCTTCCCCAGGTCCCGGCCCCCGAGGGGCTCGGACTCGACTCCACCGCCTTCTCCCACGTGTTGTCGGCCCGCGGGCTCGATGTCCTCGACGACGGACTCACCCGGGCCCGCCAAGCCATGGAGAAGGATCCGACGGCGGACGCCATCGAGCGTTTCTCGGACTTCGAGGAGCAGTTCCGAGAGAACGGCGGCTACGAGGTGGAGGGGGTGATCGCCCGACTGGCGGACGGCCTCGGTCTACGCCAGGACCTGCTGCTCGAGGACATCGCCGAGCTCTCGGGTGGCCAGCGCCGTCGGCTCGATCTCGTCCGGGTCCTGTTCCAGCAACCCGACGTCATGGTCCTCGACGAGCCGACCAACCACCTCGACCTGGGGGCCAAGAAGTGGCTCATGGAGGAGCTCGAGCAATTCAACGGCGCCCTCCTTCTCATCAGCCACGACATCAAACTTCTCGACCGGGCCATCACCAAGGTCCTCCACCTGGCCGACGCGTCGTTGCGTGAGTACAAGGGGACGTACACGAGCTACCGGGCCCAACTGGCCGCCGACCAGGCCCAGCGCGAACGATCGGCCACCCTGGAGGGCCGCGAGATCGCCCGGCTCACGACCCTGGCCGACTCCATGCGGGGTAGCACCGTACGCCGGGCCCGTATCGCGCGCTCCCTCGACACCCGGGTCGGGCGCCTGGAGGCGACGCGCACGGTCGTGGACAAGCGTGAGCGCACCACCCGCTTCTCGTTGCCCGAACCCCGGCGCTCGGCGGCCACACCGCTGTCGGTGTCCCGTCTGGTGGTCGCCTACGGGCCGAGCCCGGTGCTCAGGAACGTGACGTTCTCGCTCGGACGTGGCGACCGGGTCGTGGTCATCGGACGGAACGGTGCCGGCAAGTCGAGTCTCCTGCGATGCCTGGCCGGGGTGCAAGATCCCACGGAGGGTCAGGTCGAGCTGGGGGTCAACGTGGCCCTCGGGTACTTCGCCCAGGAACACGAGCAGGTGGACCCGGGCCGGACGACACTCGACAACATCGACGATTCGATCCTGAAATCGGTCACCGAGCGCCGTGCCCTCCTCGGATCCTTCGGATTGTCGGGCAAGCTCGTCGATCAGATGCCGGCCACCTTGTCCGGCGGTGAGCGGGCCAAGCTCGGACTGGCCATGCTGGCCGCCGGACAGGCCAATGTTCTCGTCCTCGACGAACCCACGAACAACCTCGACCCCGGATCGACGGTGGCGGTGGGAGAGATGCTGAGCCGCTGGCCGGGGACGATCGTGGCCGTGAGTCACGATCGCTCGTTCGTGGATACCCTCCGACCGACGCATTGCCTGCAGCTGCCGGCGGAACGCTTCACCCACTGGCGCGACGAGTACCTCGACGACGTGGCCCTGCGCTAGGTGCTCGGCGTCACCGGTGGAGCGGGAGACCGGTCACCGGGGCGCCGCCCAGGTGGGGGCCACTGGTATGCAGGTGGCAGCGCACCGTCGTCCCCACCGACGTGACGGTGGGCTGTGGCTCGACCGACGTACAGACGTCCATGGCGTAGGGACACCGGGTGTGGAAGGTGCAGCCGGGTGGCGGATCGATGGGGTTGGCCACCTCGCCCGTGAGCACGATGCGCCCGATGCCCGACGGTCGGTGGACGTCGGGGACGGGGATGGCGGACAGCAGTGCCTCGGTGTACGGATGGCGCGGCCTGAGGTAGACCTCCTCGGCGTCGCCCTCCTCGACGATCCGACCGAGGTACATCACGGCAATCCTGTCGCTGATGTGGCGGACGACGGAGAGGTCGTGGGCGATGAAGAGGAAGGCCAGCCCCAACCGGTCCTGGAGGTCGGTCAGGAGATTGATGACCTGGGACTGGGTGGACACGTCGAGAGCGCTCACCGGTTCGTCGCACACGAGCAGCCGCGGCCCCGGTGCCAGTGCCCGGGCGATGGCGATCCGTTGACGTTGCCCGCCCGAGAATTCGTGCGGACGCCGGTACAGCGCGTACCTCCCCAGGCCGACCTGGTCGAGGAGCTCGGCCACACGCTCGTCGCGCTCGGACCCCGTCAGTCCGTCGTAAATCTCGAGCGGCTCACCGACGATGTCGTTCACGCGCATACGCGGGTCGAGTGAGGAATACGGATCCTGGAACACGATCTGCATGGACCGCCGCGTGGCACGGAGCTCGCGCCCGCCGAGGACCGTGAGGTCGTGTCCGTCGAGGACGATCGTCCCGTCCGAGGGATCGACCAGACGGAGGATGAGGCGGGCGAGGGTCGACTTGCCCGAGCCACTCTCGCCCACGAGTCCGAGAGTGCGCCCGACGGGGACCCGGAGATCGACGCCGTCGACCGCCTTCACCGCCGCGGTAACCCGCCGCAGAGCGCCGGTGCGGACGGGGAAGGTCATCCGCAGTGCCGTGACGTCGAGAAGCGGTTGGGCGGGGGCCGCCCGATCGGAGGGCCCGGGCCCGGGTTCGACCCGGAGGCTCCCCATCCCGGACAGGGCGAGCTCGTCCCGGCGGACACACCGGACGAGGCCGCCCGAGGCGGCGACCGGCTCGAGGGCGACAGGCCGGGCCCGACAGGCGTCGGTGACGTAGTCGCAACGCGGGCCGAAACGGCACCCGGCCACCACCTCGTCGGGACGCGGCACTTGTCCGGGGATGACCTTGAGCGCGCCCCCCGGGGGTGCCAGCTGGGGCATGGAGGCCATGAGCGCCTCGCTGTACGGGTGGTGGGGATGGTCGAAGAGCTCCGACACCGCCGCCCGTTCGCCCACCTGACCTCCGTACATGACGACGACCTCGTCGGCGATGTCGGCGATGACGCCGAGATCGTGGGTCACGAAGATCATGGCCATCTGCCGTTGCTCCTGGAGAGTGGTCAAGAGCTCGAGGATCTGGGCCTGCGTCGTCACATCGAGGGCGGTGGTGGGCTCGTCGGCGATCAACAGGCGCGGCTCGCACGAGAGGGCCATGGCGATCATGACCCGTTGGCGCATCCCGCCGGAGAAGGCGTGGGGATAGTCGCGGGCCCGGCGCGTGGGGTCGGGTATCCCCACCTGATCGAGCATGTCGACGGCGCGTGCCCACGCCTCGGCGCGTCCGACACGGCGGTGGGCCCGGACCTGTTCGGCGATCTGGTTGCCGACGGTGAAGGCGGGATTGAGGCTCGTCATCGGCTCCTGGAAGATCATGGCGATGTCGTTCCCGCGGATCCGCCGCATCCTCTCGGCGTTGAGCCGGGTCAGCTCCGTCCCGTCGAAGTGCACGGATCCCACCGGGACACGGCTCTCGCGCCTCGGAAGCAGGCCCATGATGGCCAGAGCCGAGACCGTCTTCCCTGACCCGCTCTCGCCGACGAGACCGAGCGTCTGTCCGGGAAGGACTCCGAAACCCACGTCCTCCACCACCGGGAGCCATCCCTCGCGGGTGGCGAACTCGACGGTGAGATGTTCGACGGTCAAGAGCTCCGCCGTCGCCGGCCCGTCCGTCGACACCCCCTGACTATCTACCGCGGGACGCGCCGGCTCGGCGGCGACGCGTACACGTCGCCGGGCCCGCGGCGACGGCGCCGTCGATCCGAAGCGCTCCCGCCCGAGAGCGTCGCGCAGGCCATCGGCCACCAGATTGAACGCCAGCACGGTGAGGAGGATGGCCAGACCGGGGAAGACGAGGGTCAGAGGGGATTGGAAGATGTAGCGGTAGGCCTCTGTGAGCATCAGGCCCCAACTCGCCGTCGGGGGTTGCTCGCCCACACCGAGGAAGCTCAAGCCGGCGTCGATGAGGATGGCGTAGCCGAGCGCCAGAGCGGCCTGGATGATGAGGGGGGACGCCACGTTGGGCAGGATGTGCCTCCGGATCAACCGGCCGGGGGCCACGCCCGTGGCCCTGGCCGCCTCGACGTAGTTCTCCTCCCGGACGGCGATCACCTCTCCCCGGATCAACCGGACGAAGCTCGGTACGAACACGATGGCGATGGCGATGGAGGCGTCGTTCAGGTCCGGACCGAGGAGGGCGGCCACCGTCAGGGCCAGGACGAGAGGGGGGAAGGAGAAGAGGGCGTCCATGGCCCGCATGACGATCATGTCCACCCACCCGCGCACGAAACCGGCCACCAGGGCCAGGGGAAGGGCGAGGGCGAGGGCGAGACCGACGATCTGGAAGGCGGCGCGCAGTGGTGGCTGGGCGCCGAAGATGAGCCGGCTGAGAATGTCACGCCCGAGGTCGTCGGTCCCCAGCCAGTGCGCCGCCGACGGTCCCGCGTTGATGAGCAGAAGATCCTGGACGTTGGGCTTGTAGGGCGCCAGCAAGGGGGCGGCGATGGCCATGAAGACGACTCCGACGATGAAGACCAGTCCGCCCATGGCCATCGTGTCGCGAACGAAGCGCCTCAGCGCGCCGGAGCGGGTTTCGTCGATACCGCTCTCGGGCTCCGGACCCGGCTCGGTCGTGAGCGTGGAGGGGCTGACCACGAGCGGGTCACCGCTGCCCGGAGGTGGGAGCGCGCTCACGCCAACCGCACTTTGGGGTTCAAGTAGGCGTAGATGATGTCGACGACGAGATTGATGACCACGAAGGTGACGGCCGTGAGAAGGGCCACGCCCTGGACGACGGGAAGGTCCTTCTCGCCGATGGCTGTGATCATGTAGGCGCCGATACCGGGTAGCGAGAAGATGTTCTCGATGATGAAGGTGCCCCCGAGCAGATAGCCGAATTGGATGCCCACGATGGTCACCACCGGACTGACGGCGTTCTTGAGGGCGTGCTTGCCCACGATCCGGCTGGGGGACAGGCCCTTCGCCAGTGCCGTGCGCATGTAATCCTGGTCGAGCGTGTCGATCAACGACCCCCTCATCTGACGGGCCACGGTCGCCGCCCCACCGAAGCCGAGAGCCAGCCACGGCATCAGGAGGTGATCGAACCAAGACGACGGTGATGCAGAGAAGGGCGTGTAGCCCAGCGGCGGGAGGAGGTGGGCCTTGATGGCCAGGAGGATCACGAGCAGCATGGCCAGCCAGAAGTCGGGCACGGCGACACCCAGGCTGCTCACGGCGGTGACGATGCGGTCGGCCCACGAGCGCGGCCGTAAGCCGGCCACGATGCCGGCGGGGAGGCCGATCAAGACGGCGACGACCATGCCGCCCACGGCGATGCTCAACGTCACCGGGAACCGGCCGCGGATGCCGCTGGCCACGTTCGAGCTGGGGACACTGGCCGGCGTGAAGAGCGAATGGCCCAGGTCGCCGCGCAGGGCATGGCCCAGCCACATCCAGTACTGGGTGAAGAACCCCTCGTTCAGGTGCAGCTGCCGGCGGATCTGTTCCACGGCGGACGCCTTGGCGTGAGCGCCACCGGCCAAGGTCAGCGCCGGGTCACCGGGGAGCAGAAGCACCAGGCTGAACACAGCCAGGGAGATGACGAGCAGGAGGGGAACGGTGATCAGAATTCGCCGGAAGACGAACGAGAGTAACGACCCACCGGACTCCATGACCAGAGACTCAGGTCATTTCTTGATGTAGATGCCCGCCAGGTTGGCCTTGCAGAATCCTATGGGGGCGACGACCGAGCCGCCGACACGTGTCTTGTTGTACGCCACGATCTCGGGGATGAAGGCGATGGGAACCTCGAGACCCTGCGCCATGACGATCGCCGACGCCCTCTGCATGAGGGGTCCCTGCACCGACGCGTCGATCGAGGCCGAGGCCTGCTTGATGAGCGGCGTCAGCTCGGCGTTGACCGATCCGAGCGCCACGGCCACGAAGCCGGTGCTCTCGTACGAGCTCTCGAAGTTGTTGGCCAGGTCGGGTCCGTTCGACGAGTTCTCGATGAGAACGGCGTTGGCTTCCTTGTTCTCGTACACGTCGGTGAGGATGTCGGCGCCGGGTACCTGGGTGAGCGACACGTTGAAACCGGCCGGAGCGAGCTCGTTCTTCATGATCTCAGCCGCGCTCTGGTACTCGGCCTCCCCTGCCGGGTAGACGAGCTGGAAGCTCACACCGTGGGGGAAGCCGGCGCTGGCCAGCATGGCTTTGGCCTTGGCCGGCTGGTAGGAGTACGAGTTGCCGACCGACGGGTTGTATCCGGGAGACGTGCTCGGGAAGGGCTGGAATGCCGGCTGGCCGAGCCCGGAGAGGACCACTCTGTTGATCTCCGGCCGATTCACGGCGTACTCGAGGGCGGCACGGACCTGGGTGTTGTTGAAAGGTGGCGAGTTCTCACGCAGCTGCATGAGCATGTACTCATACGACGGGGTGATGGCGATACCGATGTTCGGGTTGGCCTTGGCGGTGGAGTAGTCCTCGGGCATCAGCTCGATCATGTCGACCGAACCACCGATGAGAGCGCCGATCGCCTGCGGGCCGGGCGACAGCTGCACGAAGTCGACCCCTCCCAGCTTGTAGGCCGACTTGTCGAAGTAGCTCTTGTTGGCCGTCAGGGCGATCTCTGACCCGGGCTGGTAACTCTTCAGCACGAACGGGCCCGAGCCGATCGGCTTGGTGGCGGCCGTGGCAATCGACGATGGTTCCATGACCATCCCGTCGATGAAGCTGAAGGCGAGGAGGAGGTCGCCCGGGGTGGGAGGCTGGTTCAGCTGGATGACGAGGGTCGTGGCATCGGTGGGATTCATGCTGGCGATCGCCAGCAACGAGGTGCGCAGGGGACTCTTGCGGACATGCTCGATGCTCTGCATCACGGCCTGGGCGGTCACCGGTGTGCCGTCGGAGAACTCGACGCCGGGCCGGATGTGCAGTGTCAGGGTGGCGCCCTGGATCTGCCAGCTCTGGGCGATCCCGGGCAGGATCTCGTTGTTGCCCTGCGTGCCCGGCGGCTCGTAGGTGACGCTGGAGTAGATCTGCGACAGCTCCTGGAACGAGCAGTCATTGGTCCCCGTGCCGGGATCGAAGTCATTCGAGAACCCGTTGTTCAGGTCGACGCCGAAGCGCAGGACCCCGTTCGGGTCGGGGGTCCCGGCGTTGGAGGACGCCTTCGGGGTGCCGCCCCCGCTGCTACAGGCAGCGAGGACCACCGACATGGCCGTGAGGCAGCCCACGATCCACCGGGCCCTGCGAGTCCGTCCGCCGTTCGCCGCCGCTGATCGCATGGCTCGCCTCCCGTGCCGTGGCGGAGCTGTCCGAGTCCACCTACATCTCTGACGTCGGTGTCAGTCGGGCCAGGGTAGTTCCGGCCGACCCGGGAAGCGAGCAATCAGGTCGCCTCGCAGTAGCCTGTCGCCGGTGGCAGGCAACTGCAGCAACGTCAGTGACATGACCGGCCGCACGGTCGTCGTCACCGGCGGAAACAGTGGGATCGGCAAGGCGACGGCCGAGTCGCTGGCGCGCCTCGGGGCCCGCGTCGTGATCACGTCACGTGACCCGGACCGTGGTGCTTCGGCCGTGGCCGACATCCGCAGGGCGAGCGCCAACGACGCCGTCGAGTGCGTGACCCTCGATCTAGCCAGCCTGGCATCGGTGCGATCCTGCGCCGCCGAACTCCTCGACCGTCTCGACGAGATCCACGTCCTGGACCTGAACGCCGGGGGTGTCCTGTCGCGCCGGACCGAGACCGAGGACGGGTTCGAGACCCAGTTCCAGGCCAACCACCTCGGCCATTTCCTGCTCAGTCAGCTTCTCCTCGACCGGCTGAAGCAGAGCGCCCCCGCCCGGGTCGTCGTCCTCTCGTCGTGGGGCCACACCCAGGCGCGCGGTGGTCTCGACTTCAACGATCTCCAGTGGGCGATCCGCCCCTACCGGGGTTCGTTCGTCTACAGCGCCACCAAACTGATGAACCTCTATTTCACCTTCGAGCTGGCCCGGCGACTCCGAGACTGCGAGGTGACGGCGAACGCCATGCATCCCGGCTTCGTGGCATCGGGGTTCGCCATGTCGGGGGACACGCACTGGCTCCGGCTCGGCATCATGGTCAGCCGACCCTTCGCCCGCTCGCCGCAGAAAGGGGCGGCCACCGCCGTCTGGTTGGCCGCGTCGGACGAGGTGAAGGGCATCACCGGGAAGTACTTCGTCGACTGCCGGGAGAAGGCACCGTCGACCGACGCCCTCGACGCCGACGCCGCCCGCCGCCTGTGGGAACTGAGCGCGGAGCTCGCCGGACTCGGCTGAGGGACCGCCGCCGGTGTCGACCGAGCCGTACAGGCAGATCCTCGAGGAGCACCTGGCCCAGGTCGACGCGGAGCTGGCCGAGCGCCGACGTGCCGCCGCTCCGTCCGGGGAGCGCCCCGGCTTCGGCAAGCGCGCCGGGGACTACGTGGCCCAGGTCGTCGAGGACAGGACCAACAACCAACTGGCCGACGGCCTGGCCATCACCTCCGCCTCCATCCGCCACGCTCTCGACCTGATCGACGACGGTCGCTTCGGTCGCTGCCAGTCCTGCGGGGAGCTGATCGGTGACGACAGGCTCCAGGCCGTCCCCTGGGCCCTCCTCTGCGTGCGCTGTCAGTCCGTCGGCGAACAGGGACGCCGGGCGGCGTCGCTGCGCCGGCCCACCCGCTGACGTTCCGGTCCTCACGCGACGACGGTCACGGGAACGCTCCATGCGATATCGGCCGACGACCGGCCGATACGGAGCACGTACGGGCCGGGGTCGATCCGCCATCCCGGTGGGCGGTCGGGTCCCGCCGCCTTGTTGATCATGCTCCCGAGCGGCATCCGCGCCCGAAGCTGCGTCGTCTCGCTCGTCCCGGGGTCCCAGCAGGCGAACGAGCGGTCGCTCAGGACCAGGGTGACGGTCCCCGTCTCCCCGGGTTCGAGCCCGATCTTCCCGAACGCCTTCAGCTCCTTGGCCGGGCGGAAGAGCTCACCGGCGGGCGGCGCCACGTAGCACTGGACGATCTCGGTCCCGGCCCGCGCCCCGCTGTTGGTGACGGGCACGGTCACCACGAGGTCGTCCCCGGCGGCGAAGGAACCGGCCGAGAGCACCGGTTCGCCCAGGGTGAACGTCGTGTACGAGAGTCCGTGGCCGAAGGGAAAGGTGACGTCGATCTTCCGTCCCTCGTACCAGCGGTACCCGACGAGCAGGCCTTCCCCATAACGCAGTTCGCTGCGTTCTCCGGGGAAGGTGGGGTACGCGGGGGTGTCCTCGATGCGCACGGGGACGCTGGCGGGCAGACGCCCACCGGGCTCCGCGTCCCCGACGAGCACATCGGCCACCGCCGGGCCCATCTCCTGGCCGCCGAACCAGATCTGCACCACGGCGCCCACCGCGTCCTCCCACGGCATCGCCACCGGGGCGCCGGTATTCACGACCACCACCGTCTTGGGGTTGGCGGCCGCCACCTCCCGCACGAGATCGTCCTGCTCGGCGGGGAGGGCGAGCGATTCCCGGTCGAAACCCTCGGACTCCCATTCGTGGGACGTCCCCACCACCACCACGGCGACATCGGCGTCGCGGGCGGCGGCGACGGCCCGCCCGACCAGGTCGGCCGGCGCCTTCCACCGACACCCCACCCTGAAGGCGAACAGGCCGTGGGCTCCGAGCGTGTCGTACTCGATCCCGATCTCGACGTCGCGACCCGCATCGAGGTCGACCTCGTGCGTCAACTCCTCGCATCCGAGGCCCATGAAGCTCTGACCCCGGGGGAGCGACTCCCCGAAGCCGTCGAGGATCACGGCACCGTCCACGAGCACCCGGGCCTGCCCGACGTGGGTGAGGGTGAAGAGGTACCGGCCCGTCTCCGACGGCCGGTACCTCCCGGTGGCACGGATGGAGAAGGGCCCGTCCATCCCGGGAGCCGGGGGGCCGAGGTGGGTGAGCTCGGTGGCGTGCAACTCGGCCTCGTGGACCACCTCGCCGCCGCCCCCGAGGCCGCCGAAGTACCGCGCCACGAGCGGGATCCGGAGGGTCGACGTGGTCCGGGTCAGATCGACACCCGGTTCGTGGACCACCGTGACGCCGTCGCCCAGCTTCATCCGCAGGGCGTCCAGAGGACTTGTCCGGTGATCGGGCTCGACTCCGGCGGATCCTCCGCCCATCATGACGGCGCGGTCGGCGTTCGGGCCCACCACCGCCACCCGACCGAGGCTCTCGGGTAGGGGAAGGACGCCGCTGTTCTTGAGCAGGACGATGGAACCCGTCGCGGCCCGACGGGCGACGCCGGCCCGGCGCTCTGCCTCCGGTCGCGGCGGCGTCTCTCCGGCGTCGCCGCCGTCGAGGAGGCCCAGACGGTCGTAGACGGACAGGAGCCTCACCACCTGATCGTCGAGGGCGGCCTCGGTCACGGACCCGCCCCGCACGGCGTCGGCCAGGGCCGGACCGTAGGCGCGGCCCGGCCCGGGCATCTCGAGGTCGACGCCGGCGTCGGTCGAGCCCACCGTCGACGCCACCGCGTACCAGTCGGTGAGGACGAACCCGCCGAAGCCCCACTCCCGGCGCAGGATCCCGGTCAGAAGACCCCGGTCCTCGGAGCACCACGTCCCGTTCAGCCGGTTGTACCCGGTCATGACCCCGAGGGTCCCCCCGTCACGGACGGCGAGCTCGAACGGGACCAGATAGATCTCGCGCAACGTGCGTTCGTCGATCACCGAGCTCATGGTGTACCGCTCGAATTCGGCGTCGTTCCCCACGAAGTGCTTCACCGTCGTGGCCACGTCCTGCGACTGGACTCCTTCGATGAAGGCGGCCGCCAACGTCCCCGACAGAAAGGGATCCTCCGAGTAGCACTCGAAGTTGCGCCCGGCGAGCGGTGACCGGGGAATGTTCACGGTCGGCGCCAACAGGACGCGACATCCCCGGGCGAGTGCCTCCTCGCCGAGCAGGACCCCCACGTCCCGGACGAGGTCGGCGTCCCAGCTGGCGCCGAGAGCCGATCCGCACGGCACGCAGGTGGTGGGCTCTGCCTCGGGGCCCGGAAGCGTCGTCCCGCGCGCCCCGTTCGGCCCGTCGGTCACGCCCACCGACGGGATGCCCACCCGTGCCACGCCCGGAACGGTCCACAGATCCTGACCGGCGGTGAGAGACACCTTCTCGTCGAGGGTGAGTCCGGCGACCATTCTCCGGACCTTCGCCTCCCCGGGCCGGCCCCCGGCGTCCACCGTCGAGCCGTCGCCGGCTCCGTCCCCACTGTCTGTGTCGTCTCGGTCCATGCGACAGTCTGGCGTCTCGGCCCGCCCCCGGGTCGGTGGCGCCTTGGGCCACCCCGTTACTGTGACGCGGCGACCGTGGCCCACGGCCGTCGGGGACGTTGGAGGTGGACGGGTGAAGACGGGCGATCTGACGACGCCTGCCCTCGTGGTGGACGCCAGCCTCCTCGAGGCAAACCTGGCCACGATGGCCGCCGCCCTGCCCGGCCCGCGCCTTCGGCCCCACGTGAAGGCGCACAAGTGCACGGCTCTGGCCCGGAGGCAGGTGGCCCACGGACACGGCGGATTCACGTGCGCCACCATCTCCGAGATGGAGGGGATGGCCCGTGCCGGTCTCGGTGCGGACCTCCTCCTGGCCAACGAGGTGGCCGACGCTCGTCGCCTGGGCCGGCTGGTGGCCTCCGGTGCCCGGGTGACCCTGGCCGTGGATTCCCCCGAGACGATCGCCGCCGCGGCGGCCGGTGGTGTGGTCGAGGTCGTCATCGACGTCAACGTCGGCCTTCCCCGCTGCGGATGCGCCCCCGCCGACGCCGGTCGGCTGGCGGAGACGGCCCGGGACCAGGGCCTCGAGGTGCGCGGCGTCATGGGCTACGAGGGCCACATCGTGGGCGTCGCCGACCGGGCCGAACGGACGGAACTGATCGCCCCCGCCATGGAGGCCCTTCTGGCCGCCCACGGTGACGTGGGTGGCGACCTGGTGACGGCGGGCGGGACGGGCACCTACGACATCAACCCGTGGGCCACCGAGATCCAGGCCGGGTCGTACGCCCTGATGGACACGGCCTATGCACGGCTCGGGCTCCCCTTCGGGCAGGCCCTGCACGTCGAGGCCACCGTGATCTCGGTGTCCGCCGGCTGGGCCGTGGCCGACTGCGGCCTGAAGGCCCTGGCCCTGGACCACGGCAACCCCGCCATCGAGGGATCCGAGGTGTGGTTCTGCTCCGACGAGCACGTGACCTTCGCGCCGGGCCGCACCGTGAAGGTGGGTGACCGCATCCTCGTGACACCGGCTCACGTCGATCCCACCGTCGCCAAGCACGAGAGGATCTTCGTCGTGGACGGGGACGACGTCCTCGAGACCTGGCCCGTCGACCTCCGCGGGTGGTGACCGGATACGGTGCATCCCGTGACCCCCGACTCGTACACGCTGGCGGGCAGTGATGTCTCGATCCCCCTCCTCGGGGTGGGGACCTGGGCGTGGGGTGACCGGTCCACCTGGGGTATGGGCGGCTACGACTCCGATCTGACCCTCGGTTCGATCGAGGGGGCCTGGGACGCCTCCATCGATGCCGGCGTGACCCTCTTCGACACGGCCGAGGTCTACGGGCGCGGCGAGAGCGAGCGGATCATCGCCGAGATGCGCCGCCGTGACCCGGCCCGGGCGGCCACGGTGGTCCTGGCCACGAAGTTCATGCCCTCTCCGTGGAAGCTGAACGTCAAGGCCGCTCTGCTCAGGTCGCTGCGGGCGTCGCTCGATCGACTCGGTGTGCCCTGCGTCGACCTCTACCAGATCCACGGACCCGTGAGCCTCCGTTCGCACGCCGCGCTGGCCGACGCCCTGGCCGCGGCCCGCGCCGAGGGACTGGTGAAGGCGGTCGGCGTCTCGAACTACTCGGTCAAGGAGACCCGTTCGATCGCGGCGGAATTGGCCAGGCGCGATCTTCGGCTGGCCACCAATCAGATCGAGTTCTCACTGCTGCGCCGCGCTCCCGAGACGGGAGGGCTCCTGGCGGCCTGCGCCGAGCTCGGTGTCGTCCCCCTCGCCTACTCCCCGATCGGCCAGGGGCGCCTCACGGGGAAGTACTCGGCGGCCCAGCCACCACCGGGCAAGCGCACCTTCTCCAACCACCCGATGGCGACGGTCGACGCCGTGGTGGCCGAGCTCCGGGCCATCGGTGACCGGCACGGAGGCAAGACGCCCAGCCAGGTGGCGCTCAACTGGATCATCGCCAAAGGGGCGGTGCCGATCCCCGGGGCCAAGAACGCGGCCCAGGCGCAGGAGAACGCCGGTGCCCTCGGGTGGCGCATGGACGCCGACGATCTCGCCGCTCTCGACCAGGCAGCCCTCGCCGGGATCCGGAGCATCGCCAACCGCGTCTGGCAGCACGGCTGAGCGCGGGCGACGTGCACGGGCGCGCCCTCACGTCACGGGCGTCGCCGCTCGCCGTCTTCGTCGCCGTGGGACTCGTCCTCGGCTCCTGCGCGGGGACGTCGCCCACCCCGGCGCCGACACCGTCCACCCGTGCTCCGGGCACTGCGGGCGTCGCGCCGTCGGCCGCCCCATCGGCACGGAAGGCAGCCCTGGCCGACGACGCCACCCCGGCCGATACCGACGCCGCCGGTGTCGAGTGGCTCTGCCGCCCGGGCCAGGCCGACGATCCCTGCACCGCCAGCCTGACGGCCACCGTCGACCCGCGCTCGGGTCCCACCCGTCTCGAGCGGGCGTCGGACGCCGCCCACCCCGGCATCGACTGCTTCTACGTCTACCCGACCGTGAGCGGTCAGGCCGGAGCCAACGCCACCCTCGCCATCGACCCGGCCGAGACGGCGGTGGCCGAGTCCCAGGCGTCACGCTTCTCGCAGGTCTGCCGGGTCTTCGCCCCCGTCTACCCCCAGCTCACCCTGCGTGCCATCGAGGCCCCCGGCGATCTCACGGCGGCCAACCTGTCCCGGGCCTACACCGGCGTCGCCGCCGCCTGGGACGACTACCTGTCCCGGTACAACCACGGCCGGGGTGTCGTTGTCATCGGGCACTCCCAGGGAGCCGCCATGCTCATCGCCCTGCTCCGCCGGCAGGTCGACGGCGATCCGGCCGCCCGTCGGCACCTGGTCTCGGCCATCATCCTCGGTGGCAACGTCACCGTCCCCGTGGGCCGGACCGTCGGGGGCAGCTTCGCCCACATCCCGGCGTGCACCTCGACCGAGGAGACCGGGTGCGTCGTCGCCTATTCGTCGTTCGACCAGCAGCCACCGGCCGACAGCCTCTTCGGCCGGCCCGGAGCGGGGGTGAGCTCCCTGGTCGCCGGCGCCGCCTCGACGACGGGGATGCAGGTCCTGTGCGTGAACCCCGCGTCCCCCTCGGGTGGGTCCGCCCCCCTCGAGCCCTTCTTCCCCTCGGCCCGGGTGACGGCGAGCCTCGGACTGCCGGGTTCCGGGGCACCGGCGGTGGCGACGCCCTGGGTGACCGAACCGGATCTGTACTCGGCCCGCTGCGAGGACAGCGACGGCGCCAGTTGGCTCCAGGTGAGTGCCCCCCTCACCCCGGGCGACACCCGTCCGGTGGTCACCGAGACCCTCGGACCGACCTGGGGACTCCACCTGGTCGACGTCAACATCGCCCTCGGCGACCTGGTCTCGCTGGTGGCGGACGAAGCCCGCGCCTATTCCGGTTGAGCCCCGTCCATCCCGGTCGAGACGGGCGCGTCACCACAGCGCCTGGAGCCGGACCAGCGACCTGACGTAGGCGCTCTCCGCCGGGGTGAGATCCTCGAATTGGATACCCACCCTGATCCCGTCGTCCCGAGCCTCCACGGCGTGCCTGACCTCGCCCCGCAGGTCGACCGACAAGATGATCGTCCGTTCGGCCATCTCGTCGGGACTGGTCCCGAAGAGCTCGAGACCGGCCCCCAGGGTGGACACGTCGACCACCCGACACGGACGCCAGACCTCCCCCGGGTCGCCTTCGATCATGTACCGGCCCTGCCAATCCGTGAATTGACGCGGCAGCAGCCGTCTCAGCCTGAGTTCCACGACGCCCCCCTTGCCCACGAGCGGTGCGTGTGGCCTCGACATGTCCGACGGGCGACTTGAACAAGCGGTGCCCAGCGTTCTCCCAACGGCGGCCTCCGCCACCGCGCCGGCGGCGTCAGTCGGCGGGGGCGCCGGGGGGCCGGAGCCAGACGGTCATCCGGGTCCCCCGCCCGTCCATGACGGGGGATTCCGCCGTCACCACGGCCTTCATGGCCGCCGCCAGCTCCGACACGATGGCCAGACCGAGCCCCGATCCCAGACGCCTGCTCGCCACTCGGTCGGACGTGAAGTGTCGTTCGAAGACCCGGGGCAGGTCCTCGGCGGCGATGCCCGGACCGTCGTCGACCACCCAGATGGCGATCGAGGAGCCGACGACACCGGCGCCGACCACCACGCGCGTCCCCGCGTGCTTGAAGGCGTTCTCGGTCAAATTGGCCACCACCTGGCCGAGCCGGTCGGGGTCGGCGTCGGCCCACAGACCGGCCCCGGGGGCCACGGCCGTGATCAGCTCGAGGCCGAGGCTCTCGGCTTCGGGCCGGAACCCGGCCGCCGTCAGGCCGACAACCTCGGCGCAGTCCACCCGCTGCACGTCGAGGGAGAACCTCTGGGCGTCGAGCCGGGCCAGATCGAGAAGATCCTGCAGCAGGCGTCCGAGGCGGCGGGCCTCGGACCCGATCACGGCCGTCGCCGCGGCGATGTCCTCGGTGGTCCCGTCGCCGATGGCGTCGGCGTACCCGATGATCGAGGTGAGCGGTGTCCGCAACTCGTGGGAGACCGAGAGCAGGAACTGACGTTCGAGATCCTGGGACCGGCTCAAGCTGTCGCCCATCCTGTTGATGGCCTCGGCCAGCTCCGTCAGCTCCGGGTAGTCATGGGCACTCACCGGCACCCGGGCGGACAGGTCCCCTCCGGCCAACTCCCCGGTCGTCGTCACGGCGCGCACGAGGGGTGCGCTGATGCGACGGGCCAGTCCCGAGGCCACCACGGCGGCGACGAGCAGGGCCCCCCCGGCCACCAGGAGGAAGTACAGCAACCCGTTGACGGGGTCGCTCACGGTCCGCATCGCCAGCAGCACGGCGCCGTCGCCCGCCGGCACCTCCAGATTGGTCCGTTGCCGCGGCGTGAGGACGACCGGGACCGCCGCGAAGACGACGTCCCCCACGCTGCCCGACACGGTCTGGTTGTTCTCCAGTGCCACCGCGCTGAGCAGCGACGGCGTGAGGGGGGAGGGGAGCGAGGCGAACTGCCCCGACGGGCTCAGCCCGACCGGTTGGAAGTAGTCGTAGGAACCGACCACCCGCAGCGCTCCGAGCACCCGGGCGGCGCGCACCTTGGACCCCACTCCGACGTCAGAGGCGAGGGTGCCCTCGGCCAGAAGCTGCGCCACCGCGGTGGCCTCCTGGGTCGTCTCCGTCCCGGCCGTGGAGGTGCTGGCCCGGCGGACGAGGAACAAGCTGCCGGCGGTGGTGAGGACGAGCGTGCCGGTGACGACGGCCAGGATGGCGATGGTGAGACGGCGGCGCATCGCAGCGGGCCCGTCCTTCTCAGGCCAGCCGGTAGCCCACACCCCACACGGTGGTGAGTGGCAGCTCGTCACCGAGCTTCTTCCGCAGTTGTCGGACGTGGACGTCGACGGTCCGTTCGTCACCGTACCAACCCTCGCCCCACACCCCGTCGAGCAGCTGCCGACGCGACAGCGCCAACCCGCGGTTGGCGGCGAGGTAGGCCAGGAGGTCGAACTCCCGGGTGGTGAGGGCGACGACCTCACCGCCACACAGGACCTCGCGCCGACCGGTGTCCACCACCACCGTCCCGATCTCGGTCGTCACCGGTTCCGCTCTGGTCGTGGTCCCGGCCCGGCGGAGGATGGCCTTGACCCGGGCCACCAGTTCGCGCGGGGAGAACGGTTTGGTCACGTAGTCGTCGGCGCCCAGCTCGAGCCCGAGCACCCGGTCGATCTCGTCGTCGCGGGCGGTGAGGATGATGACGGGCACGTCGTTCGTCTTGCGCACCAAGCGGCACAGCTCCAGGCCGTCGAGCTCACCGGGCAGCCCGATGTCCACGATCAGGAGGCTGGGGTGCTCGCGGTCGATGTAGGACAGGCCGTGCTCGGCATCGTCGGCCTGGAGGACCCGGAAGCCCTCCCGGCGCAGGTACATGGCGACCAGGTCGGAGATGTTGTGGTCATCCTCGACCACGATGACCGTCTCGTCGTGGGTCGTCACCGCACAAGCCTGCCATGCCGTCCCGGCATCGCCGGGGCACGGTCCCCCCGTGTCGGACCCCTCCCGGACCACGGGCGGCGCCACGGCGACTGACGTACCCGGGTCATCGCTCCAGTGGACCCCCGGGAGGTGAGGAGACCTCGGTGACGATGTTAGGGAATCGTGAGCTCAGTCCCACAGCCCGGCCGGCGCTTCGCCCCGGCGGTAGTGGCCGGGGAGCAACTCACCCGACGCGGCCCGCTCCATCCGGCGCTTCATCCCGTCCGAGAGGGCGTCCGCCTTGATCATCTCGATGAACAGTGACGTCGCGTTCCCGACGTCGAAGAAGTCCCGCTGCCAACTCCACCGCCAGTCCCCCCCGTAGCGGAACCAACTGCCCCCGATACCGGCGATCTCGTACGGGGACCCGTCGGGGCGGCTCCCGTCGGCGACCTGCTTCCACAGCCCGATCACCTCACCCTGGACGGGGTCGATCAGAACCTTCTGATACGGATAGCTCCACCCGTCGAGCCCACCCATCTCGAGACCGAGGGCGATGTCGCGGATCTCACCGATCCCGACGGCCATGAACTCCTCGTGGGGGCCGATGTTCCAGCCGTAGGTGGCGTCCTCGGTGTACATCTCGGCCATCGGGCGCCAGTCGCCCGCGTCCTGGGCGCGCCGGTTGGCCTCGAGCCACCGGCCCACCATCTCGTCCAACTCCTCGTACGCAAATGACGGCACTTCTCAGTCCTCCTCGATTTTCAACGCCTTGGTGGGACAGAACGCCACCGCCTGTTCGACCATCGGCCGCATCTCCTCGGCCGGGTTCTCGTCGACGACGGTCAGGATGCCCTTCTTCGACACCGAGAAGACATCGGGCGCCTCCGACTCGCACACCCCGTGACCCTGGCACAGGTCCCGGTCGACCACGATCCTCACGTCGTCGCACCGTCGGGGCGACCACCGCGCCGACGGTAGTGCACGGCACAGGGCTGCTGGAGCTGGACGACCATCTTCGAGTGGTCGTTGCGGTAGGTCTCCGACGGCTGCGCCAGATCGAACTCCCAGCCCCGCAGGAGCACCGAGAAGATGGCCTTCAGCTGCATCATGGCGAACGGTGCCCCCACGCACCGGTGCCGGCCGGCACCGAAGGGGATCCACGTCCACGGGTTCAACCGGTCCTCGGCCCGAGGTTCGAGGTAGCGCTCGGGGACGAAGGCGTCGGCGTCGGGGAAGTCCTCGGGCAGCCGGTTGGACACGGCCAGGCTGGCCCCCACCAGCGTGCCCGGGGAGATCCGGTACCCCTCGATCTCGAGCTCCTCCTTGGCCACCCGCAGGACGAGGATGAGCGGCGGATGCAGCCGGAGCGCTTCCTTGATGGCCGATTCGAGCTCGGGCATGGCCCGCAACGCCTGGTAGCTGACCTCCTCGCCGTTGGCATAGAGGGCGTCGAGCTCGTCGGTGACCCGGGCCAGGGCGTCGGGATGGCGGAGCAGCTCGATGAGCGTCCACGCCGCGGTCCCCGACGTCGTGTGGTGGCCGGCGAACATCATCGAGATGAACATCCC
>Ga0209415_10000972_pt1 | contig 54466 bp, 41 predicted proteins | sample PeaSoiSIISIP2007_FD_187696 | JGI IMG/M metagenome (GOLD analysis project Ga0209415, IMG submission 187696) | Peat soil microbial communities from Weissenstadt, Germany - SII-SIP-2007 (SPAdes) (version 2) | ecosystem: Environmental > Terrestrial > Soil > Wetlands > Peat | place: Germany... | reverse complement strand
GCGGCCGCCGCGGCCAGTTCGGCGCCGGCCGAGAAGCCCATGATGCCGATCTTGTTGGGATCGATATTCCATTCCCTGGCGTATGCGCGCACCAGGCGGATGGCCTGCAGCGCGTCGTACACTTCGTCGGTCTGCGGGTTGTAGCCGTCGCGGCGCAGACGATTCCGCAGGATGATCGTGCTGACACCGTAGTTGTAGAAGAAGGGAACGAAGTCAGCGGCCTCACTGCCCACGTTGAGAGTGTTATGCCCGCCGCCCGCCGCCAGAATCACCGCAGCGCCGGTATTGAAACCGCGCTCCACCGTGTGCACCTCGATGGAAGGGTTATGAATGTTGACGATGCTGTTGATTCGCCCCGGCACGGCCTGGCTCATACTGTATTGCTCAGGCTCGCGGACGCGCGCCATATTGAGGAAAGGCGAACCCGCCGGATAGAGCGGCACGACCACGCCGCCCTGCAAAATGGGCAACGGAGCGTAAGGAGCGTCAGTCGCCGGCCCGGGCTTCGGCACTCCGAGAGGCGCAGGAAGTGAAGGCAGGGCGGCGCGCGGCGCGGATGTGGCCGGCTGGGAATCCTGTGCGCGGGCGGTGGCGAAAACCAGCAGCAGCACCAGCGTTGCCCCAGCGGGGTTCTTGCAGATCGCGGTCAGAGTCATCGTGTCCCGTGGATCCGCCCCTCAGTTTGCATCTGGATTCGACGGATTGCCAAAACTATATCATCTGCGGCGCGGAGCCGGTGCGGATTCCGGCGTCGCGGCGCGCCCGCCAAAGGGAAGCCGGAGCTTCAACACACGCTCGCGCCGGCGTTCTTCGTGCAGGTTTCGGACCCTGGCAAGCAGCAGATCGTCGAGCGAGATCATCCCGGCCAACTTTCCGGTATCTCGATCGACCACCGGAAACCGGGTGAGACCGGTCTCGGCCATACGCATGACGGCCGAGCGCAGGGGCTCATCGGGATACGCCACCACCGGCTCCCGGAGCGCATCGGCAAGAGATCTCTGCGTGGCGGGCGACGCCGCCAACTCACGCAACTGCCGGCGCGTGATGACACCCTTGACCCTATGTCCCCGATCCACCACCGGAAAGAGATGCTGGCCGCGGCCTGCCGGTGCGCGAACCAGGATGCGTCTCAGATCCCCCACCGTCGCCTCGGCCGGAAGCGCCGCGAGATTGGTTCGCATCGCCTCCCGCACCAGCAGAACCTCCAGTGGATCGGTCTCGTATTCGCGCGTCAGATGGAAACCTCTCCGCGCAACCTTCTCCGTCAAAATGGAACGTTTCAGCAGCAGCACTGTGGTGCCATGAGCCAGCATCGCCGCCACCAGCAGGGGAAGCAGCACGTTGATGTCATGCGTCAGTTCCAGAGCGAAGAGAATCGCGGTGAACGGCGCCCTCATGGTGCCGCCCAGAATCGCTCCCATGCTGACCAGCGGCCAGAATCCGGCGCCCTCGTTGGGCAGGAATGCCGCTTCCACGCCTCCCAACGCCGCTCCCATCATCAGCAGAGGCGCCAGCACGCCGCCCGAAGTTCCCGAGCCCAGCGAAATCGCCCAGATAGCGGATTTCACCAGCAGCACGCCGGCGATCACCGCGCGCGTCGCATCGCCTTGGAGCAGAGACCGGATGGTGTCATAGCCGACGCCCAGCGCCTGCGGGAAGATCATGCCGCCCAGCCCGACCGCCAGACCGCCAATCGCCGGCCACCACTTCCAATGGATCGGCAGTTTCAGGAACGAGTCTTCGGCCGCGTAGACTGCCACCGTCAGCAGCGATGACAGGCCGCCGGCCAGCAGACCGGCCACGACGCAGCCCAGCAGGCCTTGCGGCCCGATGAAGATCGCATGCTGGGGCACCGGAAACAGAGGGCCCATTCCGAGAACGTATCGCCGCGCCGCACCCGCGGCTGCGCTGGCCAGCGCGACCGGAATCGCGCTGCGCGGCTTCCATTCGAACAGCAGCAACTCAACCGCGAGCAGCACCGCAGCGATGGGCGTGGCGAATGTGGCGGACATCCCCGCTGCCGCGCCCGCCACCAGCAGCGTCTTTCGTTCCGCCGCAGTCAGGTGGAACAGTTGCGAGATGACGCTCCCGAGCGCGCCGCCGGTCATGATGATGGGGCCTTCGGCGCCGAACGGGCCGCCCGATCCGATGGAGATCGCGGCGGAGATCGGCTTGAGAATTGCGAGCCTCGGCTGCACTTTGCTGCCGTTGATGAGAATCGATTCGAGCGCTTCCGGAATGCCGTGGCCGCGAATGCGTTCGGAGCCGTACCGCGCCATGAAGCCGATCACGAGACCGCCCGCCACAGGTATCAGCACGGCGAACCATCCGAGATGGTTGCCGGCTGGAGACGCGAACGTCGTGCTCATTCGCCCGTAGTAAAAAACGTTGGTGAAGAATCCGATGAGGCGAAGCAGCGCCCACGCAACGAAAGTGCTCAAGATGCCGATTCCGATCGCCAGCAGGGAGAGCGGAACTACGCGCGCCGTGGCCGTGAAATCGCCCAACTCCTCCGAACGGCTGCTCATGACGCCGCCCGCATGCCATGCCGCAGCGCGGACTCGAGCGCCCGCGCCAGTTCCGGGCCGGACCGTTCCAGTTCGGTGCGATGTGCCAGGGCGAGTTTGCGCAGAATCGCGCGGCCGGCCGGCGTCAGCCGGACCCATACTTCGCGTTTATCCTGAGTTCCGGAACGCCGCTTGACAGCCCCGGTCTGTTCCAGCCGGTCGACCAGTTCCACCGCACTGTGATGCTGGATGAACAGCCTCGCTGCGATCTCCCGAATCGTCGGGCTGGCGCCTTCCGGCAATCCGTGCACGGCCAGCAGCAGTTGGTGCTGCTGCGCCTCCAGGCCGTGCTCCTTTGCGGTCGCCTCGCTGAAGTAAAGAAACCGGCGGATCTGCCGGCGGAATTCGGCCAGATCGCGATATTGATCGGGCGTTAAGTCGCTGCCTCTGGACACAATTATATCGTATCACGATCTATTATCGGCCAGTGGCGCAGGCCCCTGGCCTGCGAACCGGGTGTTGAGCTGGCAGGAACTCGGTTCGATTCACGCATCGAATCGCTTCCGCAACTCAGCCGGAACAATGGGGCACAGTTCATCGCGCCTCCCGAAGACGCGGTACCGAATGCGGGCGATTGAATTATAGAAGGCGTCTCGCAGCGGTCGCGGAACTACGGCCACCAGGGCCGCGCCAATTCTCCACCCTCCGCCGAGCCGCCGCAGAATATGCAGCCAGGCATCCGAGCGCAGGAGCAGCGCGCCGCTCGCAGTTTGCACCGCCATGCTGTCAGGCAGGTCGGTTCGCTGGCCGGCGGGGACCCGTTCCTGGAATGTGGTTCCCTGCAAGGGCGCGAATCGAAACGCCGTTCCCGAACGGTCGTGCTTCAAGACAAACCTCACTGCGCGATGACACAGCCCACAATGCCCGTCGTAAAAGATGATCTCTGTCTGTTGCGGGGAAGGAAGCATGGCGCTGAGATCACATTATCCTGGGAAAATTGCCGTTCCCGTGGCGCACGCACTCGTGCGTGCCGCGTCGGCACTCGTGCCGACGCCAGGGCTTCCCGCGACAAGCAGGTGTCGAGAGGAGTCTCGACACGGCACGCACGAGTGCGTGCGCCACGTCGCTGTCGTTGGCAGGTCGGGGACCTGCCTCACCCTACTCGCCTTTCTTGCGGATCTTGATGTCCAGCCGTTTGATCTTCTGGTTCAAGGTGGAAAGCGGCACGTGCAGGCCTTCGGCGGCTTCGGTCTGGCTCCAATTGCACTGTTCCAGCCGCTCGATGATGACGCGCCGCTCGAAATCGTTGACGATCTGAAACAGCGTCGCGTCGGGCGGCAGCGGCGTGCCTTCGCTGCGTTGCAGGCGGATGCCGTTGGCTTCGAGCAGCGCTTCGGGCAGCACGTCGATGGGCACGCCCGAATCGGTCGCCAGCACCACGGCGCGCTCCACCACGTTTTCCAGCTCGCGCACATTGCCCGGCCAGGAGTGCTCCATCAGCACCTGTAGCGCCTCGGGGAGGAAATGCAGAATCGAGCGGCCGTTCGCGTCCAGAAACTTGCCGTTCTCGCGGCAGTAATAGGTGAAGAAGTAATCGGCCAGCAGCGGAATGTCTTCCTTGCGATCGCGCAGCGGGGGCAGCGCAATATTGATGACGTTGAGGCGGTAATAGAGATCCTCGCGGAACCGGCCATCCTTGACCAGTTGGTGCAGGTCGGCGTTGGTGGCGGCGAGAATGCGCACGTCCACTTTGATGGGGACGGTCGAGCCGAGCGGCGTGAACTCCTTCTCCTGTATCACGCGCAGCAGCTTGATCTGCGTCTCCGGGCCGATGGTGCCGATCTCGTCGAAAAAGATAGTGCCTCTGTCGGCGACTTCGAAGTAACCCTTCTTGGATTGCACGGCGCTGGTGAATGCGCCCCTGGTATGGCCGAACAGAGTGGATTCGAGCAGGTCCGGCGGCAATTGGCCGCTGTTGACGGCGACGAACAACTGGTCGGCGCGCGGCGAGTTGGCGTGAATCGCCTTGGCGATGATCTCCTTGCCGGTGCCGGTCTCGCCGGTGATCAGAATCGTGGAACGGCTGGAGGCCACCTGCGCCACCAGATCGAGCGTGCGCACCATGCGCTCGCTCTTGCCGATGATGTTGGGAAAGCTGTAGCGCTCCTTGAGGGCGCGCTTGAGGTGCGTGTTTTCGTATTCCTTCCGGCGGAGCGCGATCATGCGCCCGATTTCGATCACCAGCTTTTCGTTGTCCCACGGCTTGGAAAAATAGTCGCTGGCGCCCAGCTTGAGGGCCTCCACCGCGGCTTCCACCGAGCCGTAGGCGGTGATCATGAAGATCGGCGTCTCGCGGTCGTGCGTGCGGACCTCGGCCAGCACGTCCATCCCGGAGCGGTCCGGCATCATCAGGTCGAGCAACACCAGATCGTATTGGCGCGCCTCCATCTGTTCGATGCCTTCGGTGCCGTTCTGCGCCAGGGTAACCTGGTACCCTTCGCTGGAGAGCAGCAGCTCGAGTCCTTCGCGGATATCGGCTTCGTCGTCGACGACGAGGATATCGCCCTTGGTCTCAGTCGGGCTCAATGGTGTATCGGTCATTTCAAGCGGCGCTCACCGGCTGCTGGGCAGCGGCGATCTTGGTGAGCGGCAATTCGATGCGGAATCGGGCGCCGCCGGCGGGGCGGTTGGTGACCTCGATGGAACCTCCGTGCTCCTTGATGATTCCGTAAGTCACCGCCAGCCCCAGGCCGGTGCCCTGGCGCGCGGGTTTGGTGGTGAAGAACGGGTCGTAGATGCGGTGCAGGTGCTCGGGGGAGATGCCGGTTCCGCTGTCGGCCACTTCGATGTGCGCGTGCGTCCCTTCCGCCCAGGTGCGTACCTCCACCGCCCCGCCGCCGCGCATGGCATCGCGCGCGTTGAGGATCAGGTTGAGGAATACCTGCTGCAACTTGCCGGCGTTGCCGTGGACCGGCCCTAAGTCGGGATCGAGCTCGGTGCGAACCTGGATACCCGTCTTTTGCAGCTGGTGCTCGAGCAGCGAGAGCGTTTCCTGAATCACCCGGTTGAGCTTGACTTCGCCGAACGAAGTGCTCGAGGTGCGCGAGAAGTTGAGCAGCGAGTTGACGATTTCGCTGGCGCGGAAGGTCTGTTTGGCGATCTTGTCGAGGATCACGGATTTCTGCGTGTCGTCGGCCACCTGCTTGGCCAGCATCTGCGCGTAAGTGGAGATCACCGCCAGCGGCGTATTCACCTCGTGAGCCACGCCGGCGGCCAGCAGCCCGATGCTCGACAGCTTGTCGGCCTGCACCAGGCGCTGCTCCAGTTCGGCGCGGTCGGTGACGTCGTCGAAGATCACCAGCCGGCCGATCCGCTCCTGGTCCTTGGAAACCAGCGGCGCGATGGCGATGTTCAAGGTGGCTTCGCGGCGCGGCGGCGCCGAACCCTGGTGGCCGTTGCCGTTGGCGCCGGCCGGCGCCTTCAGCACGAACTTGTAAATGTGATGGATGCCGGTTTCGCCGCGCACGCGGTCGAACTCGCCCACCAGCGCCGCCGGAAACAGCTCCGCCAAGCGCCTGCCTACAGCCCGCTCGCGCGGGATACCGGTCAACTGCTCGATCTGGCTGTTCCAGCTTTCCACCCGGTCGTCCAGATCGGCCGCCAGAATTCCCACGTTGATCGATTCCACGATGTTTTCGCTGAATTCCTTCAGCCGCTCGTACTCTTCGACCTTGCGCTGCAAGGAGTGGTAGAGCCCGGCGTTCTCAATCGCGATGCCGACGTAACCGGCCAGCGTGGTCAGCAATTCCATGTCGACACTGGCGAGGTAGTCGCCGTCGGTGGTGCGGCTGATGCCCAGGTAAGCGATGGTGCGGCCGCGCACGGTGCACGGCAGGTAATATGTGAGGTCCAGGTCGGCGATGGTGCGCCGCACCGAAGGAGGCCAGGAAGTCGAGATGGCGTCGATTTGATGGTGCGTGCGCTCGAAGAACAGGTACGGCTCCGGCAGGCTCCAGTTGAGAAAACTCAGGTCCAGATCCCCGGCCGCGTCGAGGGCCAGCCGCGGGTTGCCGCCCATGGGGCTGCGCAACCGGAAAACCGGATCGCCTGTCGCGGAAACCACCCCCTCATCGCGCAGGAAGAAGGCGAGGTGGCTCACCGAGAGCGTCGCGATCAGCCGTTCCCCGGCTTTGGCCAGCATGGTGTCCAGGTCGGCCTCCGAGCTGAGTTCCTGGGCGAATTCCACCAGCGTGCTGCGGTAGTCGTAGCGGTCGCGGTAGAAATGGCGGTCCAGTTTCTCCTGGATCCAGGTGCGGATCGGCTGAAACAGAAAGGCGCCGATCAGCATCACGATCAGCGAACCGCCGTTGCCCAGGTCCTTGAAGTAGACGTGTGCCAGGGTGCCCAGCGTGGATACGATCAGGTAGAAGCCCGCCAGCACGCAGAGGGTGGCCAGCGTGTACGCGTATCCGCGGCGGAACAGGATGTCCACATCCATCAGCCGGTAGCGAACGATGGCGTAAGCCAGGCTCAACGGCAGCAGGACCACCGAAAGCACCGCCAGGCGCAAGTTCTCGGGAGGCACGGCGCCCAGCGCGTAAGGCAGCACATACAGCGCCGCATAAGGCACAATGGCGCAAAACGTGCCGTTGCGCAGCCACTTGAGCTGTTTCCGCACAATCGGGTCTTCCGCCTTGCGGTATGCCAGACTGACCGCGATGCCGCCCAGCAGATAAGGCGCCACCGTGAAAATTACCCAGATGCGGTTGATCAGCCAGTTCAGTTCAATGGGGGGGAGAGCGGTCTTCAGCGAACCGGAAGAAAAGCCGATATACACCAGCGAGAGGAGTGTAGCGGGGATGTAAAGCAGGGCCCGCCGGTAGCGCTTTCCGAACCAGCCGCGCGGTTCCGGGAAAGTCAGACAAAAGTGGAGAAACACGGTGGCAGCCATCATGCCAGCCACGAAATTGCCGTCGGAGATGACTTTATCGAGACTGTTGAACTGGCCGGTGTAATGAAAACAGAGGAAGATAAACGACGTCAGGCAGAGCACATAGAAATGCGTCGCTTTTTGAGCGCTGCCACGGCGGAAGTAAACGAAAAGCCCGATGACCAGGTAGGCGCAGCCTACCAGGTACTGGTAGGTCACCGCGCGATCCCGTGCCACCTCTTCGGTGATGACGAAGGCGTCGAACTCCTTGCCGCGGCGCAGGTGGTAAGTGGCCTTGGTCCAGGTGCCAACGCGGACCAGGATGCGGGTCACATCCAATGCCTGTTTGACCGGCTCGCCATTGATACTCAGCAGCCAGTCGCCAGCGTGAATCCCGGCTACGGCAGCGCCGCTGCGGGCGCGGACGTGCTCCGCCTGGACCTCGCCCTGGCGGTCCACCCAAATCGCGCCATCTTCGGCAAGACCGTGAAATTGAAGACGTTGTTCGAAGTTGATGGCAGCCGCAACAACCGCGGCAACGGTCACCATAGTGAGCAGCGCGGTAGAGAGTTGGAACTTCAGTTCCTTCATGGTGGCCGCCGGTCGGGCTCAGCGGGACAATTTCCCCTGGCCCCAGAGCACGTTTGATGCCGTGGGAGGAATGCCTCGCTCCCTCCAGACTAGCTGATAATCCTATGGCTTCCAAGTCCCGGACTATGCCGGCCTCCGGTTTTTGGGAGAAGACACTATGCGGAAGTGTATACCTTTGGCAGCGGCCGACATATCTCGATTCGCGCAGTACTGTAACTGGTAGTCCAAACTGGTTGGAACACGTTGCCGACGCAGCTGAATGCTGTACAATTGGACGAGATGCGCCTTAGTGGGCGGCGAGCCGCCGAAGGCGCGTTTTCACTTGCTCATTTGAGGAATTCATGAGAACCGTTCTGATTGCCACGGCGCTGGTCGGGTGGTCCCTGTGTAGCCTGGCTGCCCAGGCGCCGGAAGCTGCGGGGCAGGCGGCGCAGCCGGCGGCGTCTCCGGCGCCGCAGAACCCGGCGGGCGACGCGACCACGCATCCGGCTGCCAGCACGACCGCCGACCCCGTCAAGATGGCAGCCCCGGCCGCCGCGACCAAGGCCACTCCGCCAAGCACGAAGGTCTATATCATTGGCGCTGAAGACATACTACGGGTCGTCATCTGGAACAACACTCCCATGTCGGGGGAGTTTCCGGTGCGTCCGGATGGCGCGATCTCCATTCCGCTGCTGGGAGATGTGATGGTTGCCGACAAGACCCCACAGCAGGTGGAGGAAGAGATCGCGCGCAAGCTGGTCGAGGGCCAATTGATCCGCGACCCGCACGTTAGCGTGGGCCTGACGGCGGTTCACAGCAAGAAGTACTATATCCAGGGTGAGGTCGCCAAACCAGGCGCCTACGATCTGGTGGTGCCGACCACGATTATGGAGGGGCTGGTAAATGCCGGAGGGTTCCGCGAGTTTGCCAACACACGGGGGATCCGCATTCTGCGGGGCAACCAGGAGTTCAAGTTCAATTACAAACAGGTGAGCCACGGCAAGAACCGGGAGCAGAACATTTACCTGGAGCCGGGAGACCAGATCATCGTTCCCTGACGCCCCGACCTGGGGGACATCAGGGTATTGGAGGTAACCAGCAAGCCATATGGGTGCAGCGCAGAATTATGTAAGTGCTTCGCGGCGTCAACCGGACATTGAAGACTATATCGACATGGTCCGGCGTTACCGTTCCTGGATCATCGGACCGATGTTCGCCGGGTTGGTGATTGCAGTTGTGGTGGCTTTTTTCTGGCCCGACACGTACGTCTCGAAGGCCGTGATGACCATCACGCCGCAGCAGGTGTCGCAGAACCTGGTCCGGACGGACGTCAACACCCAGATGGGCGAGCGGCTGCAGGAAATGCAGACCGAAATCTTAAGCCGCAGCAGCCTTTCGGATTTGATCGTGCACATGGATCTGTACAAGAAAGAGCGCACCCAGAAACCGCTCGAGGACATCGTGCAGGACATGCGGCTCAAGGCCATCCGCGTGGAGCGTTACGACGTTGCGGCGTCGGGAAATGAAAACCGCCGCACCCAGGCCTTCATCATCTCCTTCAGTTACACGGATCGCTACAAGGCGCAGCAGGTGGTGCGCGAGCTGGTGAGTAAGTTCGAATCGCAGAACATCTTTTACATGACCAAGACGGCCACCTTGACCACGGAGTTTCTGGGCGACGAACTGAAGAACTCCAAGCAGCACCTGGACGAATTGGATCAGAAGCTGACGCGGTTCAAAATGGCCAACCAGGGTAAACTGCCCGACCAGTTCCAGGCCAACGTGCAGGCGGAAAACGCCGCCGAGGCCGAAGCCGGCAGGCAGGCCGACGCGCTCTCCCAGACGCAGGCGCGGAAAGTGATGCTGGAGCAGTCGCTGCAAAACCTGATCGCCGATCAGAACTTCTATACGCAGCACGGCGAGGACGTGGTGCCGGCCGGCCCCACGAGCGTCAAGAACCAGCAGTTAGTCTCGATCGAGGCGACTTTGACTCAACAGAAGGCGACCCTGGCCTCGGCGTTGAAGATGTACGGCGAGAACTATCCGGAAATCACCTCTCTCAAAGCCGCGATTGCGAGTGCCGAAGCGCAGAGAGCGGACCTCGAAAAGCAAGTGGAAGCGCAGGCGGCTGCGTCCGGAGATCGGGGCCCGGCGAAAGTGGCGAACCCGGCCGTGCAGCAGCGGCTGGAGGATCTGAAGAACAGCATTGCCATCGTCAAAACGCAAATCCAGACGACGCAAGGCGATATCGACCGCCTGATGCGGAACTCGGCTAGCCTGAACCAGAAAATTGCGGCGTATCAGGCGCGCATCGAGCAGGCCCCGCTCAACGAGCAGGAGTACATGGCACTCAACAGCGAGTACCTGCTTGCCAAGAAGAATTACGAGGACATGGTGCAGAAGCGGGATTCCTCGGAGACGGCCAAGGACCTGGAGCAGCACAAGGGCGGCGAGAACCTGGAATTGCTGGATCCGGCCTCGTTGCCGGAACAGGCTACCGACCCGAACCGTCCTGCCTGGGCGGCGATTGGAACGGCTCTCGGCCTGGTGATCGGGGTTGTACTGGCAGGCGCCCGGGAGATGCGCGATACCTCGCTTAAGAATCTGAAAGACGTGCGCGCTTACACCAACCTTCCGGTGTTGAGCAGCATTCCCTTGCTGGAGAACGCGCTGCTGGTGCGGCGCAAGAGGCGCCTGTTCTGGCTGGCGTGGTCCAGTTCTTTTGTTGTCGGCACCATGGCGATGACGGTTTCCGTTTATTACCACTTTTTTGGCAGGACCTAGCGGCAGGGGCCGGCTGGAGATAACCATGAGTCGAGTACATGATGCTTTGCGCCGAGCCGAACAGGGCGCCCTGTTGAACGGGGAGACGCCGGCGGAGGTCCGCGCGGACGCACCGCGCATGCCCGAGTTCCTGCAGGTGAATGCCGGCGTTGCGGGGGCGCCGGCCCGCTTGAGCCTGGATCCCGCGGCGCTGCTTGAAGTACAGACGGTGCCGTTCAGTCCGGCGCCGGAATCGCACCTGCTGGATTTGAACAACTCCCACGAAACCCCGGCGGAAGAGTTCCGCACGCTGCGCACGCGTCTGAATCACTTGCAGACGTTGCAGCCGCTGCACACGGTGGTGGTGACCAGCCCGTCACCGGCGGAAGGCAAGACTTTCAGCGCCGTCAACCTGGCTCTGGCCCAGGCGCATCTGACGGAAAACTCGGTGCTGCTGGGCGATTTCGATCTGCGCCGGCCCATCATCCACAACCTGCTGCAGATTGGGCGCTCGCCCGGCCTTTCCGATTACATCGCCGGCGCGTGCAGCTTTACTCAGGCGCTGCGCAAGCTGGAGGGCACCAACCTCTACCTCCTGCCGGCCGGCACGCCGGTGAAGAACCCGCTCGAACTGCTGAATATGCGGCAGGCGAAGCAGTTGTTCGAAGATCTGCCGCGTCTTTTCAATTGGGCGATCTTCGATACTCCGCCGCTGCTGTTTTCGGCCGACGCGAATTTGCTGTCGACAATGGCGGATGGCACCGTCCTGGTGGTCAAGATCGGCTCCACCACCTTCGACAATGTGACGCGCGCCCTGCAGTCGCTGTGCGAGAACAATGTGCTGGGAATCGTCGCCAACGGCGCCCGGGCCTCGGAGCTGTACAGCAAGTACACGTATTACTACTCGAAGACCGAATAGCCCCGTGGCGCAGGCTGTCAAGCCTGATGTGTCGAGAGTCATCTCGACATTTTCTTTGGTTCGCGGACGCAGCCGATTAGAAGAAGAGCCGAGATGACTCTCGGCTCAGCAGGCTTGACAGCCTGCGCCACGGGAACATCAAATCAATTCGGTGAGCAGTTCCGGCCTCGGGCGCGGGATCACGACCTTGTTCACCAGCATGCCCTTCTGGCCCACCACGGCTGCGCCGGCATCGATCGCGCTCTGTACCGCGGCCACGTCGCCAGTCAGCGTCACGAAGGCCTTGCCGCCGAGCGCCATGGCCAGGCGGATTTCGATCAACTGCACGGCCGCCGTTTTCGCCGCCGCATCGGCGCCTTCAATCAGAGAAGCCACCGAGAACGATTCCAATATTCCCAGCGCTTCCAGCACCTCCACCTTGGCGGCGCCGGCGATAGCCGGAAAGACAGATTCGTGCAGGTTGGGAATGACGAAGGAATCGATCACGGAAAAATGGCCCGCGCTGACGCCCGCCGCGACGCTGGCCTCGACGGCTCCCACTTCGCCCTTCACCATCACCATATACTTGCCCGAGCAGATGGAACGCGACAGCATGATTTCGACGGCCGCCGCCTTGAGCATGGCGTCGGTCACTTGAAAGCCCGCCGCGATGCTGGTGAGTTCGATCAATCCAATGGAATTCGCGGTCATGGTTTATGCCACTATCTCCACGTATTCGGGGGTGACGGCGCGCACCTTGCCGGAGATGCTCGCATGCACGGGTGCACCGAGTTTGGAGTCTTCGACGCGTCCGGCCACTTGCCCCTTTTTGACTTTCTGCCCTTCGCGGACCGCCGGCACGGCGGCTTCGCCGGCATGCTGCCGCATGCGGATGCGCACCATGGCGGGCCGGCACTCGGCGGGATCGAAGGGCGTCTCCCGCTCATACTCCTCGATCTGCAGCCGCCGCCGCAACTGCGCCAGCGGCACGCGCCGGTATTCCTTCATCGGATGCACCGTGACCGGCTTCTGCTGCACGAACTTCAAGCCGGCGGCGCGGCGGTCGCGCTTGCCGTCGTCGCAGGCCTCCTTGGGGTAAAGGTCCTCGGGACAGGCGTAGAGCGTGCATAGCCCGCAGGCGCAGCACAACTCGGACCACTGGTTCCAGATGTCGGCGCCGGTGGCCGTGAACCCGAGGCTGCGCATCACCTTGTGCGGCTGCACTTCATAGCCCAGCAGGTAGCGCGGGCAAAATTCGGTGCAATAGCTGCACTGGTCGCAAGCGGATTTGCCGATGTGATTCATCTCCGCCTGCGAGCGCGTGCGCCGCGTCATCAGGTAGTGGTCGCGAGGGAGCACGATCAGGCCGCCGGTGGTTTTGGTGACCACTTCATCGGCGTCGAAGGTGAGGGTGCCCATCATGATGCCGCTGACGAAAATGCCGTAATCGGGCACCGTGGCGCCGCCGGCCATTTCGAGCAGGTCGCGAAATGGCGTTCCCACCGGCGCCCAGAGCGATTTCGGCTGCGCGACCGCGCCGCACACAGAGAGAAACTTTTCCGTCACGGGCCGGCCTTCGAGGGCCAGCTTCACGTTGTACAGCGTCTCCACGTTGTTCACCACCGAGCCGACCTGGAGCGGAATACCGCCGGGCGGAATCAGGCGGCCGGTGGCGCTGTACACCAATTCGTACTCGTCGCCCGAGGGATAGAAATCGCCCAGCAGCACGAACTCGACGCGTTCCGAGGGGTGGCTGCTTTTGAGCGCATCGATCGATTCCTGGTTCTTGGTCTTGACGCCGAACTTGCCGAACCTGGCGCCGGTCGAGTCGATCATGGCTTCCATGCCGGCCAGAATCTGGGAGGGGAAGTGCTTCATCAACTCGGCGTCTTTGTGGATCAGCGGCTCGCATTCGGCGCCATTGGCGATCATGTACTCCACCTGCGATTGCGCTTTCACGTAGGTGGGGAATCCGGCCCCGCCGGCGCCCACCACTCCCGCCTCGCGCAACTGATCGCTGAGCATACCTCACAGGATACCGTGGTGGGGCACGCTTCAGCTTGCCCAGACGCTTGCCCAAGACGAACGTCCACTTCGCTAACCTGGAACGTGGATCGACTGTCAGGATGAGCACGGCGGCCGGCACATCTCGAGTTCTCATACGCCGCGACCGGCTATGGATCGTACTGGCGTGCGCCGCCTACGGCGCGGTTCTGCTGTGGCTGATGCCGCTGCTGCCGTTCTGGCTGGACGAAGTAACGCAGCTCGTCGGGACCACGCAGCCCACCTTCGCCGCGTTTCTGGCGTATCACCGCTACAACGCGGGCGGCGTGCCGCTCGGGTACCTGCTGCAGTTCTGGCTGATCTCGACCTTTGGCCTCAGCTTCGTCACCGCGCGCCTGCCCTCGGCGATAGCGAGCTTGCTGGCGTGCCTGGCGCTGGCGGGGTTGGGCCGCGAGGCCGGCATCCGCAGCCGGACCGCGCTGCTGGCCGTGTTCATGATTTTGCCGATTCAACTGCGCTACGCGGTGGAAGGGCGCAACTATTCCCATGGGCTGCTGTTTGCCATCGTGGCCACGTGGTGTCTGGTGCGGCTTGACCGCTCGCCCGGAACCGGACGGGGTCTGCTTTACGCGCTCGCCGTGGCGGCCAGTTTCTACTCGCAGGGCTTCGCCGCCTTCATCCAACCGGGACAGGTGCTTTCGCTGGCGCTGATGCGGCGCTGGCGCTCATTCGCGTTTGCCAGTGTGGCGCTGGCACTGGCATTGCTGAGTTTTTTGCCGTGGTACATGTGGACTAGGCCTGGATGGCAGCAGACCATCACCGCGCTCTCGCTCCGTTTCGAAGCCTCGCCTCACGTCGCACTCGTTCTGCTGCGCGAAATTTCCGGCGATGGATGGGTGGCCTCGTTGCCGCTGGTCGCGGGCGCCGTCTACGGATTCAGGCGGATGGAGCGCTGCACTGGCCTGTTGCTGGCTGCCGGCATTCTCTCCGGCGTCGTACTCGGCCTCGCCGTCGATTACAAGTACCACTACTTCTTCGCCGCCCGCCAGTTCATTTTCGTCGTGCCCGCGCTGGTGCTGCTGGCCGTGCACGGGCTGATCGAGAGCCGGCGCTCGTTTGCCTGCGCCGCCCTCGCGGTCCTCTTTCTGGGTGGCGTGCTGGCCAAGAACTACACCTATTTCAGCCGGCCTCACGAGGATGTCGCCGCCGGTGCGCGCCTGCTCCGCGACACCGCCGCCCAAGGGCCGTGCATCGCTTTTGTTCCCACCGACGATCCCCGGCTGTATGCGCTGTTTGAGCCGGCGGTGGAGCAACACCGCTGCGTGTGGCCGCCCACGGCTCCTTTGATTGCCTTCGCTTCGAACATCCACAGCGTGGAGGAGGAGCGTCGAAACGCGATCGCAGGCCTGACCGCCGCTGGATATCAACCTGGAGGGCAACGCGAGGTGGGAGGCACGACGGTCACGCTGTTCCGCATGCGCGGCCCTCTGAGTGGTAGCGGGAGCGGGAAAGAAGTTCGATAGGCGATCACGGAAGGTTCATCACTGAGGATTCGGCAAGATTGCCGGGCTGCGCCCGGCTGGGCCGATTAGCAATCGGCCCGCAGGTTATCAACCTGCCCTACCTGGCCCGCGCCATCACGATGGCCTGAATGCCGTCGGGAACGGTTTCGTAGCGAATATCTTCGAAACGCGGCGCAAGCCTCTGCATGATGTAGTCCGGGGAGTGAAAGGTCGTGTGATACCAGTCGGGGACGATGCCGCGCAGCTTTCGGGAGCGGCGGTGAACGAAGCCGGCCGTGCCAAGCGCCGCCAGGCCCTCGTCATCGAGAACCTTTGCAGCCAGGTCGCTGTGAACGGTGAGCAAGACGACCCCTCCCGGCACCAGCAAGCGGCTCAGCTCTGCCAGCCAAAGGTCCTGCATGGCCTCATCGAGATGCGTAAACACCGACAGACAGTAAATGACGTCGAAGTGCCGGTCGGGATACGGCAGGGGCGGCTTGGGTTGGTTCTGAAAGAAGATGGCGCCCGGCAGATTCTTGCGGCACCAGGCAATGGCCTCCTCGTCCACGTCGACTCCGTGAAACTCGACGCTCGGAAAATCGCGCAGAAACCAGCGGAGCGTACGCCCGCAGCCGCAGCCGAAGTCCAGCACGCGGCGGGTTCCGGGCAGGTCGACGCCCATCAAGCGCGAATGCCGTTCCATCAGCGACGCGCAGCCCTCGCCGATCGTTAGGAAATCGTCCCGGCCCAGGAGTTCGCTCACACGATATCGAAGCATGGCGGGAGGCAGAGGCAATCCCGACGCATCGGGAGTCGCAGTGCGGTCGGCGTACCAGCAGCGAAGGCGAAGTTGAAGCCGGAACAGGAGATGATAGACGCTCTGCACCGCGCGCTTCAGCGCAACGGGAAACGGGAGGTGCGGAGGACGGCGGCGCGAGCCGGATTCGTGCCCTTTATCCCCGAGTTCCATCGGGTCGCTTGCGCCTTCTCACCAGACCGATTATGGCATGATCGGGACGGTTACCGCCGGGCGCCAGCCCTGCCGGCTCTCTGCCCCCCGTAGGGGCCGGGCATGCCGGCCCGCGCCTCCGCACCTGCAGAGATGAATCGGATTTTCTCACTCATTTCATTCGGCGGTAGTGTCCCAACCGACCCCAATTGGCAGGTCGGGGACCTGCCTCACTCTGCTATTCTCGGAATTTGCGCAAGCTTGGTCCTCCCCTCGCCCGTGCTCCCGGTTGGCTGAATACGGCTCTGCTGGTGCTGGCGGCGGTGTTTCTGCTGGGGCTGTTTTCGACCGAACTGGCGGATACGGATGCGTGGTGGCACCTGGCGTCGGGGCGATATATCGCCCGGACACACCACCTGCCGGCGCCGGACCCCTTTGCGTACACGACGGCCGGCGCGCGAGACGCCTACTCCGGCGAGGCGGCCACGCGGCACTTCAACCTGACGCACGAGTGGCTGGCGCAACTGGCGATGTACGGCCTGGAAGCAGCGGGGGGCATAGGCGCGGTGGTTTTTGGCAAAGCACTGCTGCTGACGCTGCTGTGCGGCGCGGTTGGCTGGACAGCGGCGCGGCGCACCGGCTCCCTGCTTTGGGGAACGGCGGCGGCGCTAGGGGCCGCCTCGCTGGCGGTCGAGTTCGCGCACGACCGGCCGAGCATCCTGAGCTACGTTTTCACGGCCGTGTTCATCGCCATTTGCGAGCGCGGGCGCCGGCTGTGGCTGCTGCCTGTGTTGTCGCTGGTTTGGGCCAACTGCCACGGTGGATATTTCCTGGGGTGGGTCGTTGTGGCCGCGTACACGGCCGAAGCGCTGCGGCGGCGGGCCGGGGACGGGCGGCGCTGGCTGGCGGCGGGCCTGGCGACGGTTGTGATTTCGGGCGCGAACCCGAACGGTTTCGGTGCTCTGGCGGCCGTGTTGCGCTACCGGCAAAGCCCGCTGCAATCGTCACTGATCGAATGGTCGCCTGCCAGTTTGTGGGGGTCTCCCTACGCGTTCGACCTGCTGCTGTATGCAGCGGTGTTGGCGATGATCGTTTCCTGGCGGCGGGTGCGGCTAACGGATTGGCTGCTGGCAGGCGTGTTCGCCGCGGCAGCGCTAACGGCTTTCCGCAATGAGATGCTGCTTGGCGTGGTGGCGCCGATCCTGATTGCGGACTATTTTCCCTGGAAGCGGCGCCTGCCGCGTGCGGCGCAATACGCAGCCGCGGCGGCGCTGGCGGCGGGGCTGGTCTGGGGCGCCGGCACGGGGCGGTTCTTCCAGTTGCGGGCGGCGGAGTGGCGATTTCCGGCGGAGGCCGTCCGGTTTCTGCGCGAGCACGGTATCCGGGGGCCGCTGTTCAACACGTATGAATATGGCGGTTACCTGATTTGGCAGGGAGAACGCGTCTTCATCGACGGCCGGGCGTTGAGCGAACAGGTGTTTCAGGACTATCGCCTGATTCTCGGCTCGCCGCCGGGAGATGCGGCGCGCGAACTGACGCTGCAACGCTACGGCGTGACGGCGGTGGTGGCGAACGGTTTCGAATATAACTCGGGAACGCTGTATCCACTGGTGCCGGCGTTGACATCGTCGCCTGCCGAGACGGGCTGGCACCTGGTCTACGAGGATCCGCAGGCGCTCATTTTCGTGCGCGATTTGCCGGCGGGCGTGGCTGCGCTGCCGTCCGGGCGGGTGGATGCGCACCTGGAAAATGAGTGCAGTTTGCACGTGGAGCGCGATCCGGAGTTTTCTTTGTGCGCGCGCACGCTGGCAAACCTGTATCTGCGGGCGGGCAACCGCGAGCGGGCGCGGCGCTGGCTGAGGTTCTACCTGGACCATCCGTACGGCGACGACCCGGAGGCGCGCCGCGCGTACGTGCGGCTTTTCCAGCGATAAGGGTCCGGGCATGGAGACCACCGGCGTTACAGCGCTGCGTTTCTTCGTAACGCCTTGCCGCCGGTGCTTTGCGAGCCGAAGTTCTGATGCACTAAGGCGTCTGTCCAGGGCAAGCTAAAGCGTGCCCTACCCTTGGTGGGCGGGAAACGTTGGCACTGCGATAGAATGGGGGCTAGAGGCCGGTCGCCGCTGGTGAGAGGTAATTTGAAGAAGTTTATCATAATCCCGATTCTTGTGTGTGCGTTCGTGGCCCAAACCGAGCCGCTGGCGATGGTGGTTTTGAACACTACGGGGTGGACCGGCGGGCGCGTACCCGCCGGATGGGAAATCAAGGTAAACCACGGCAAACCGGTTGTTTCGCTGTGCAAGGACCTGGATACGGCGTGCCTGCACCTGAAGAGCGTCAGCGCGTCTTTCTCGCTCGAAAAGGCGGTGGATGTGGATCCGGCGCAGATGCCGTACCTGACTTGGAGCTGGAAAGTGGCGCAACTTCCCTGGGGCGGCGATTTCCGCAAGTCGTCAACCGACGACCAGGCGGCGCAGTTGCTGGTGGCGTTCACCGACCGGCGCGTGATTTCCTACATCTGGGACACGGATGCTCCGAAGGGAGCGATGGAAAGCATCAGCTCGATTCCGCTGCTGCACATTGTGGCGGTGGTTTGCGAATCCGGCTCCGGGCAGGCCAACCAGTGGATTGCGGAAAGCCGCAACCTGGCGGCTGACTACGCGCGGGCGTACGGCAGGACGGCGCCGCGGGTGCGGGGCCTGCGCATTCAGATCAACTCGCAACACACGGGCACGGTAGCGGAGAGCTACTTCGGCGAAGTGGCCTTCCGCAGCACTCCCCAATAGCAATGATCCTGCTCACCGGCGGCACGGGCTTCGTTGGCAGCCATGTGCTGGAACGGCTGCGTGCGGATGGCGCGCCGGTTCGCTGCCTGGTGAGGCCGAAGGCGGGCAGAGCGCTCGATGCCGGGGCAATGGGCGCAACCGAGGTTGTGGCGGGCGACCTGGAGACGGGCGCGGGCCTGAAAGAGGCACTGGCGGGAGTGGAGACGGTGATCCACCTGGCAGGGGTCACCAAGGCGGTCTGGCGGGACGAGTATTACGACGGCAACGTGCGCGCCACGGCGAATCTTCTGCTGGCCATGGCGGGGGCCGGCGCGCGGCTGGTGCACGTGAGCTCGCTGGCGGCGGTGGGGCCGGCGGAATCGGTCAAGCGGCCAGTGGATGAAGATACCGGGCCGCACCCGCTGACGCACTACGGCAAGAGCAAGCTGGAAGGCGAAAGGCTGGTGCGGGCCAGCCGTCCCGACGCGGTGATTGTGCGGCCACCGGTGGTGTACGGGCCGCGCGACACGGATGTCTTTCAGATTCTGAAGCCGGCGGCCAAAGGGTGGTCGCTCCAGATGACCGGCGGGGAGCGCTGGTTCAGCATGATCTACGTGGGTGACCTGGCGGCGGGGCTGGCCGGCCTGGCGGAGTCGCAGGCGGGCGCGGGGGGAACGTATTATCTGGCGCACGAACAGCCGGTTTCGTGGAGCGGCCTGGCGGCGTCGGCGGCCCGCATCATGGGAGTGAGGCTGCGGACGGTACCAATACCGCTCCCGCTGGCGCGCGCGGTGGGGGCGTGCGGAGACGCGTGGTCGCACATTACCGGGCGGCCCAGCATCATCTCCCGGGAGAAAATTGCCGAAGGCCTGTGCCCGGCGTGGATCTGCGATACGGGGCGGGCACGCGCGGAACTGGGGTTTACGGCGCCGACGGACCTCGATCACGGGCTCGCCCGGACGCTGGCGTGGTACAAAGAGGCTGGATGGCTAAGCTACTGAAGGCCTCTGAGGCCGGCCGGCGACTCTGGGCAGTCGACAAAGTCATCCTCAGCTATGTGGTTTTCACCAGCGTGGCGCTGGCGGGGTGGTGGCGCATGATACCGGATGCGCCGGTACTGGGGGCGCTGCACCTGGGCGGGGTGGCGCTGCTGCTGATCGAGATCAAAGTGCCGAATCCGACCAGCTGGCATTTCCGCTGCTGGTATCCCCTGCTTTACGTGGCGGCCTGCTACAAGGAAATGGCGATGCTCATCCCGGCAATCCGCCACAGCGATGCGGACGGCTGGCTGGCAGCGGCGGATTTTCGTTTTTGGGGCGCGCATCCGACGATCTGGCTGGAGCGAATTTATAGCCCGGCGCTCACCGAGTATTTGCAGATTGTGTACACGCTATTTGTGCCGGCGGTGCTGCTGGTGGCGTTTCTGCTTTGGCGTGGGCGGCGGTATGGAGAGTTCCAATATTATGCTTTTTTGATTGCGTTGGGTTTTTTGGCGTCCTACGTGGGCTACCTGGTGGTGCCGGCGCGGGGTCCGCGGTTTCTGCTGAAACCCTTGGAGCATTTGCCGTTGCGTGGGCTGTGGTTGTTTGAAAACATGCAACATACGCTGGACCGGCTGGAATCGGCCGCGTACGATTGTTTTCCCAGCGGGCACACGGAACTCACCGTACTGGCGTGCTGGTCGAGCCGGCTGGTATCAAACCGGTTGTTTTGGGCCTATTTCTACTACACACTGTCGATCATTTTTGCTACAGTTTATCTTCGATACCACTATACGGTCGATCTGCTCGCGGGGGCAGCCCTGGCGCTGGCCCTGATTTTGGTTTCACCATTTTTTTACCGCATTCTGCGGGAAAGGGCGTGAACGTTTGGGAGGAATCGAGGTTGCGGCAGCGGAAGGCAAGGGCGGCCTGAAGCAGTTCGTTGAGCTGCCGTATCGGCTCTACCGGAACGATCCGCACTGGGTGCCCCCGCTACGCATCGCGGTGAAGGAACTGCTGGACCGGAAAAAGCACCCGTTTTACGGCAATGCCGAAGCGGAGTACTTTCTGGCGCTGCGCGATGGAGAAGTGGTGGGCCGGATTGCAGCCGTGCTGGACAAAGCACACAACCGCTTCCACGACGAGGAAGCGGGCTTCTTCGGCTTCTATGAATCAATCGACGATGGGGCGGTGGCCAAGGCGCTGCTGGACCGGGCGTGGCAGTGGCTGAAGCAGCGGGGCGCGAAGGTGATGCGCGGGCCGGTGAATCCGTCCCTGAACTATGAATGCGCGATGCTGATCGACGGCTTCGATTCCGATCCAATGGTGATGATGTCGTACAACCCGCGGTACTATCCGGAACTGATGGACGAGGCCGGCCTACATAAAGCCAAGGATTTATACGCCTACAGCAGCAGCGTGGCCGGCGTCGGGACGGAGAAAAGCGAGCGCGTGGCGGATAAGGCGCTGGCGGCGGCGGGGGTTACCGTACGGCCGATCGACACGAAGAACTTCAGCGCCGAGGTGGAGCGGGTGTGGCAAGTTTACAACTCGGCTTGGGAGCGCAACTGGGGATTCGTGCCCATGTCGCGGGAGGAATTCGCCGCGATGGGCAAGGAAATGAAGCAGATTCTGAAGCCGGAGCTGGTGCTGATCGGTGAGGCAAAGTCGCGGGTGGTGGGGTTTGCGCTGGCGCTGCCGGATGTCAACCAGGCGCTGAAGCCGGCGGGGGGTAGGCTATTCCCCACGGGTTTAGTTAAAATACTGTATTATCAACGTTTGATCAAAAGCGTGCGCGTGCTGGCGCTGGGAGTGGTGGAAGAATACCGCTCGTCGGGGCTGGCGCCGGCTTTCTATGCCACTCTGACGCGCAACGCGCGGAGGTTAGGGTATAGCGACTGCGAGATGTCGTGGATACTGGAAGACAACGTACTCATGAACCGGTCCCTGGCCATGATGGGGGCGAAACGGTATAAGACTTACCGAATTTATGAATGGAATTGAGACAGATGCGCCTTTCTACTAGCGACGTCGCCGGCAAGAAAAGGGGCAGCGGAACCAACGACATTTTCGAGAAATGCCGGAACTTCACTCGTCCGGGTGATCTCCAGTCCGCTGGGCTCTACATGTACTTCGAGGTCTTTGGGGATCGCGAGGGATGCGGGCCTGGAGAGGTCCGCATAGGCAAGCGGAAAGTGCTGATGTTCGGGTCGAACGATTATCTCGACCTGATCACGCACCCCAAGGTGAAGGAAGCCGCGGTCCAGGCGGTGAAGAAGTACGGCAGCGGGTGCAGCGGTTCACGCTTGCTAAACGGCACGCTGGATCTGCACGTGAAGCTGGAAGCGGAACTGGCCGCGTTCGTGCACAAACAGGCGGCGATCATCTTCGGCACGGGATTCCAGGCGAACTACGCCACACTGAGCGCGTTAACGGAAAAGGGCGACGTGATGGTATGCGACCACAACCTGCATGCCAGCCTGGTGGAAGGCGCGTTGCGCTCGCCGGCGCGGACGGTGCGGTTCCGGCACAACGATCTGGAGCACTTCGAGCGCTGCCTGGAGAATTGTCCGCCCGAGGAGAAGATTTTCATTGTTTCCGAAGGGGTGTTCAGCATGGAAGGCGACATCGCCGACCTGCGGGGCATCACGCGTCTGGCGAAGCCGTACGGGGCGCGGGTATATGTGGACGAAGCGCACGGGATCGGCGTGCTGGGCCCGACGGGCGCCGGCGCGGCCGAGCACCTGGGCGTGCTGGACGACGTCGACATTGTGATGGGCACGTTCAGCAAATCGCTGGCGTCGGTGGGCGGATTTATCGCCGCGGAGCGCGCGGTGGTCGACTACCTGAAACACACGGCGCGCCCGTTTGTGTTTTCGGCGGCCCTCCCGCCGGCTTCGGTGGCGGCGGTAGGAGCGGCGCTGGACATCATGCGGCACGAACCGGAGCGGCGGCGGCACGTGCTGCGAGTGGCGCAGATGCTGCGCGACGAGTTACGGTCGCGTGGGTTTTCGGTGCTTCCCGGCGAGACGGCCATTGTCCCGGTGGTGGTGCGCGAAGAGCTGGACCTGTGCCGGCTATGTAAGACGCTGCTCGAAGGCGGGATCTATATCAACCCGGTGCTGCGTCCGGCGGCGGCGCAGAACCTGCTGCGGATTTCCTGTACGGCGGCACACACCGAACAGCACGTGGACCGGCTGGTTCGCACGCTGGTGCGGGTGACCTCGGAACTGGGCATCGAGCTGTAAGGGGCGTTCGCGTGTCCGTCAAAGCCCGCAGGGCAGCTCATCTCGACGACGTCCTCACGGCGCAGGAGAGCGCGCTGGTGAAAAAGGCTGAGCGAGAAATGCGGCGCGATAGGTACGTGACCCTGGCCCAACTGCGTCACGATCTGGCACCTGAGCGTTGGCAACGAAGACGCCAGACAGACTGAAGCGTTTCCGGCTATGGTTACGTCAGAAGTCGAGGCCCTCTTCGCGCGGACACTCCTCGGCGGATATGAAGGGGAAGACGCGTCGGCGGCGGTCAATGCATTACGCGCAGATGGCAGCCGGGAAATCTTCGAACATGCCGCGGCGTGGTGCCAGTCTGACGAACCGCTGAAGAGGGCACGTGCAGCGGAAATCCTGTGCCAGCTTCGACGCGCGCGCGCGACGAATGCGGCAGAGGAAAGGACAGATTGGAAACCGGAATGGATGTTCCGTGATGAGTCTTACTTGCTCATCACGAAGATGTTGCCGAACGAGCAAGACCCGCTGGTTCTTAGCTCCGTCATCAGCGCTCTGGGGCATCTGGATAACGCCGGCGCCATCCCGCTGATCGTACGCTACCAAGATCACCTCCACAAAGACATCCGGTTTTCCGTGACGTGTGCCCTTGGGTGTTTTCCCAACGACCCGGAGTCGGTTCAGGGCTTGCTGAAACTCACTACGGATGCGGACAACTATGTCCGCGACTGGGCTACGTTTGGGCTTGGAGTGCAAGGGGATGCCGACTCGCCCGAGATTCGCGACGCTCTCCTTCGATGCCTGGATGATGCGAATGAGGACGTTCGCGAGGAAGCTGCCATCGGCCTGGGAAAACGTCAGGAACCGCGGCTCATCCCTAAACTCTGGGCGATGCTCAACAAGCCTGAGCTTAAGGTTCGAGTGGCGGAAGCTGCTGCGGCTCTCCTCGGCTTGGATCAAGACCCGCCGGAGTGGGTTGCCGAGGATTACAAAGCTGCAATGAAACGCAAGTTCCAGGTTTCGGACTGAACCGTGTCTCTGAAAAGCTTAGAATAGTCATCAATGCCTGTTTCTCCTTCCGATCTGCTGCTTCTGGGGCAGTGGGATACGCCCACGATTTCCAACGTAATCGAGCTGTTCGAGGTGCGGCCGCGCCGCGAGGGGTTTATGGACGGGCGCATTCGCGCCTGTTTCCCCGAGATGGGGCAGATCGTGGGCTACGCTTCGACGGCCACGATGCGGACCGCTTACCCGCGCGCCGAGGGCGACGTTTACAGCGGGTTGGACGAACAGGTGGCGCGCTTCGCGGAATTGCCCGGGCCGGCGATCGTCGTATTCCAGGACCTGGACGAGCCGCCGGTGGGCGCCACGTTCGGAGAAGTGATGTGCGCCAGCTACCAGAACTTCGGCGCCCTGGGCGTCATCACCAACGGACCGGCACGCGATCTGGAGCAGGTGCGGCGGCTGGGCTTCCGGGCGTTCTCGGACGGTGTCGTTGCATCCCACGCCGACAGCCACATCACGTCGCTCCACCAGCCGGTGCGTGTGGGCGGGCTGCTGGTGCGGCCGGGGGACCTGCTGCACGCCGATGCCAACGGAGTTTGCAGCATTCCGGAGGACATCGCGGCGGACGTAGCCCACGCCGCGCAGGAATTCGTGGCCGCCGAGGCGGTTTGCATCGATTGCGCGCGCAGTTGGAAACACGACGTGGTTGCCTACGCGGCCGCGCGGCGAGAGATGGCGGACCGCATCGCCGCTCTGGGCAAACAGGTGCGGGCCAAGCGGCGTGGGGAAGGCTGAAGCGAATCGGAGGCAGGACAGACGATCGGTTTTTGTCGTCTGTCAAGGCGCCGTGCTTTAGCGAGGCATGACAGACCGCGAAAGGCGATGATCTGTCCTACCGGCTCAAAGCCGCAGGCCAGGGGCCTGCGCCACAGGGGATAATGAAACCGGAGGCACCAAACCAGTGGCAACCACGACGTCGCCCATTTCCATTTCGCTCGAAAACGAAAAGAATCCGTGGATCGCGGCCGCGGCTCGCTTCGACGAAGCCGCGCTGCGTCTGAAGCTGGACGAAGGCATCACCAAGGTGTTGCGCGCGCCGAACAAGGAGATCACCGTCAACATTCCGGTCCAACTGGATGACGGACGGATCGAGGTGTTCACCGGCTACCGCGTGCAGCATTCGCTGGCGCGCGGACCGGCCAAAGGCGGAATCCGCTTCGCGCCTGACGTCACGCTGGACGAGGTGCGCGCGCTGGCATCTTGGATGACCTGGAAATGCGCCGTGGTGAACATCCCGTTCGGCGGCGGCAAGGGCGGTGTGATCTGCGACCCGCACCTGCTGTCGGACACGGAACTGGAGAAGCTGACACGCCGGTACACGGCGGAGATCATCGATTTCATCGGGCCGGAGCGCGACGTGCCGGCGCCGGACGTCAACACCAACGAACAGGTGATGGCGTGGATCATGGACACGTATTCGATGCACATGCGCCACACCACAACGGCCGTGGTGACGGGCAAGCCGACGTCGCTGGGCGGATCGCGCGGCCGGCCGGAAGCCACGGGACGGGGCTGCATGATCGTCACGCTGCAGGCGCTCAAGCGGCTGGGCCTGGCGCCGGCGGACTGCCGCGTGGTGATCCAGGGATTCGGCAACGTGGGCGGCATGGCGGCGCGGCTGATGGCGGCGATGGGCTTCAAGATCGTCTGCATCATCGAGTACGATGGTGCGGTTTACAATCCGCGGGGCCTGGACATCGCAGCGCTGCAGAAGCACCGCAAGGACACGGGATCCATCACCGGATTCAGCGGCGGCGAAGGGATGGACAAGTCGGAGGCGATGTTCCTGGACTGCGACGTGTTGCTGCCGGGGGCCACGGAAAACGTGATTACGTCGGCGAACGCGGACCGCATCCGCTGCAAGATTCTGTGCGAAGGCGCCAACGGCCCGACCACGCCGCTGGCCGATGAAGTGCTTTTTGAGAAGAAGGTTTTCGTGATCCCCGATATCCTGGCCAATGCCGGCGGGGTGACGGTCTCGTATTTCGAATGGGTGCAGGACCGGCAGGGCTACTTCTGGAACGAGCAACTGGTGAACGCGCGGCTGGAAGAGATCATGGTGGAGAGCTTCGATGCGGTAGTGGAGTACGCGGAAAAGCACCACGTGAACAACCGGATCGCGGCTTACATGCTGGCGCTCGACCGGGTGGCGGCGGCGATCAAGCTGAGAGGCATTTACGCGTGAGGGGGAAGACGGGCATATTGGCCCCGCCAAGCCCTGGTGGCCGACGTGGCGCACGCACTCGTGCGTGCCGTGTCGAGACTCTTCTCGACACCCGCTCGCGCAGGGAACGCCGGGCGTCGGCAAAAGTGCCAACGCGGCACGCACGAGTGCGTGCGCGACGTAAATCCGGCAAAAGCGATGTCGGCTGACGCTTCGACGCCGCTGATGCGGCAGTACAACAGCATCAAAGAGCAGGTGCCCCACGCCTTGCTGATGTTCCGGCTGGGCGATTTCTACGAGCTGTTCTTCGAAGACGCGGTGATTGCGGCGCGCGACCTGGAGATCACGCTCACCTCGCGCAACAAGGAAAAAGGCGCGGCGATCCCAATGTGCGGCGTGCCGTACCATGCGGCGGAAGGATACATCGCGCGGCTGATCCAGAAGGGCCACCGGGTGGCCATCTGCGACCAGATGGAAGACCCGAAGCTGGCCAAGAAACTGGTGAAGCGCGAGCTGACGCGGGTGGTGACGCCGGGTACGGCGATGGACGCCACCCTGTTGCGGTCGCACGAGAACAACTACCTGGCGGCGGTGGCGCCGGCGGGGGCGCGTGCGGGCGTGGCACACGTGGACGTTTCGACGGGCGAGTTCCGGGTGACCGAAATGGACGCGGCGGAAGTGGCGGGTGCGCTGGAGCAACTGGCGGCGAAAGAGGTGCTGTTTCCGGCCGATCTGGCGCCGGCGGCGGCCGAAGAGCGCGCGCCGCGCTTCGTGCGGACCGAAGTCGAAGAATGGACGTTCAGCGCGGATTACGCGGACCGCACACTGCGCGATCATTTCAAGCTGCTGACGCTGGATGGCTGCGGGCTGGGCGGGAGGCCGGCGGCGGTGGGGGCGGCCGGCGCCATTCTGCACTACCTGCGCGAAACGCAGCGGGCGGCGCTCGATCACCTGGACCGGCCGACCTGGTACAACCGCGCCGATTCGATGGTGCTGGACGCGGTGACCGTGCGCAACCTGGAGTTGACCGAGCCGGTGTTCGCGGCGGATGCCGGCGGTTCGGCGCAGGCCACCGTGCTGGCCGTGCTGGACCAGACAAAGACCGGGATGGGCGGGCGGCTGTTGCGGCAACGGCTGCTGCGGCCGTCCATGGAAGCGCGCGAAATCGAGGAGCGCCTGGGCGCGGTAGGCGAGCTGCTGCAGCAGACGATCCTGCGCGCGGAACTGCGCGAGCAACTGGGCGGCATTCTCGATATCGAGCGGCTGCTGGCCAAAGTAACGCTGGGAACGGCCGGGCCGCGGGAACTGCTCGCGCTGGGCCGCTCGATCGAAAAAATTCCCGCGCTGCGCCAGTCCATCGCGACGCGGCAAGGGGCGCGCCTGCGCGCCATCCACGGCGGGCTGGACCCACTCGAAGACGTGGCCAAGCTGGTGCTGGAGGCGATCGCCGACGAGCCGCCGCTCACCGTGGCCGACGGCGGGACGATCCGCGCCGGCTTCAACGCCGAGCTTGACGAGCTGCGCGACCTGAAGCAGAACGGCCAGCGGTACATCGCGCAGATCGAATCGCGCGAGCGGCAGCGCACCGGCATCGGGTCGTTGAAGGTGCGGTTCAACAACGTGTTCGGATACTACATCGAAATCACGCGCGCCAACCAGCACCTGGCGCCGGCGGATTACGAGCGCAAACAAACCCTGGCCAACGCGGAGCGATTCACCACGCCCGAGCTCAAAGAATACGAGCACAAGGTGCTGGACGCGGAGGAGAAGATCCTGAGCCTGGAGAAGGATCTCTTCACGGACGTGCGGCGGCGCGCCGGCCTGGAGGCGCAGCGCATCCGCGCGACGGCGGCGGCGGTAGCGGAGTTGGACGTGACGGCGGCGCTGTCGCAAGTGGCGGCGGAGAACCGCTACCATCGCCCGGCGTTTTCGGACACGGGCGAGATGCGGATCCTGGCGGGCCGCCATCCGGTGATTGAACGCCTGTCCGGAGAAGAAGCGGGCCGATTCATTCCCAACGATCTGTACCTGAACAACGGGTCGAACCTGATTGCCATCATTACCGGCCCCAATATGGGCGGCAAATCGACGTACCTGCGGCAGGCGGCGTTGATTGCGATTCTGGCGCAGATGGGCAGCTACGTCCCGGCGGAGGAGGCGGAGCTACCGCTGATCGACCGCATTTTCACGCGCATCGGCGCGTCGGACAACCTGGCGAGGGGCCGCTCCACGTTCATGGTGGAGATGACGGAGACGGCGGCGATTCTGAATACGGCGACGGCGCGGAGCTTCATCGTGCTGGACGAAATCGGGCGCGGCACGGCGACTTACGACGGCCTGGCGCTGGCCTGGGCCGTGGTGGAACACATCCACGCGCGGACGCGGGCCAAGACGCTGTTCGCGACGCATTACCACGAGCTGACCGAGCTGGCCGAGCAACTGGAGGGAGTGGGCAACCTGCGAGTCACGGTGAAGGAAGCGGGCGATCACATCATTTTCCTGCGCAAAGTGGAACCGGGCAAGGCGGACCGCAGCTACGGGATTGAGGTGGCGCGGCTGGCGGGGCTGCCGCTGGCGGTGATTGAGCGCGCGCGCGAGGTGCTGCAACTGCACGAGCGCACCGAACACGCGGTGAGCGAGGAATTGGTGAAAGCGGAGGAGGCGGGACCGGTGCAGATCCGGCTTTTCGAGCCGGTGGGATACGGCCTTGCGGAGCGCGTTCGCGGCCTTGACCTGGACCGGCTGCGGCCGATCGAAGCGCTGGAATTGCTGGCGGAATTGCAGAAGGAATTGGGGTAGGGCCGGGCATGCCCGGCCCGCTGGGCGCGGCGTGGTAGGTTAGGCCGGCCGGTGGCAAAGGTAAGAACCGCTCCCTACGGTCGCGGCTCCGTTCCGATCTGAGCCGCGACCGTAGGGAGCGGTTGCCGGACAGGCCGTGAGAGCGGGGCGAGCACGCGAAATGCGAATAGCGGGCATCATGAGCGGGACGTCGCTGGACGGGATAGACGTGGCGATTGTCGATGTGGGCGGGCGCGAGCGGGTGCGGGTGATCGGGTTCCAATCCACGGCGTATCCGGCGGCGGTGCGGAGACGGCTGCTGGCGGTATCGAACACGACGACGCACATCAGCGCGGTCTCGCGGCTTCACTTTGAGTTGGGTGAATTGTATGCGCGCGCGGTGAACCGAGCGATGCGCCGGTTCGGTCCGGTGGAGCTGATCGGCTGTCATGGACAGACGATTTTTCACCAGGGCCGGCACAACACGCTGCAGATCGGCGAGCCGGCGGTGATCGCAGAGCGCACAGGGGTACCGGTGGTGGCGAATTTCCGTGCGCGCGATATCGCGGCCGGAGGCGAAGGCGCGCCGCTGGTTCCCTATGTCGACTACCTGCTCTTCCGGCACCCGAAACGGACGCGCACTGCGCTGAATATCGGCGGCATCGCCAATATCACGGTGATACCGGCGGGCGTGCGGCCAGATGACGTGGTGGCGTTCGATACGGGCCCTGGCAACATGGCGATTGACGCGCTGGTGCGGGAGCACATGCGCGGCAAGCAGAACTTCGATCGCGGCGGCAGGCTGGCCGCTTCGGGCCGCATCCATCAAGGGCTGCTCGACGAGCTGCTGGGCGACGCGTATTATCGCCGCGATCCGCCGAAAAGCGCGGGGCGGGAACAATACGGCGCGGAGTTCGTGGAGCGGATGAAGCGATCCAAGCTGCCGATGCGCGACTTGATCGCTACGGCGACGGCGCTCACGGCGGCTACCATCGCCATTGGCGTGCGGCGGAGCGGCGCGGCCCACGCGGAGCTGATCGTCTCCGGCGGCGGAACGCACAACCCGCGCATCATGGCGCTGCTGGCCGGTTTTCTGCCGGATGCGGCGGTGGCTACGACAGCGGATTACGGGATCGACATCGACGCTAAAGAAGCGGTGGCTTTCGCCATGCTGGCGCACGAGACGTGGCATGGCAGGCCCGGCAATTTGCCCTCGGCGACGGGCGCGCAGCGGGCGGTGGTGCTAGGAAGTATCACTCCGGGCGAAGGACCCCAGACGCGCGCCGGGGGCCTGCGCCACTAGCGAAACATCGGCTGCGCTTGCTGGACGGCTTGCTGAACGGTGGGCGGCACGGTAACGGCAGGCCTGGCTGCCACCGGCGCGACCACCTGCTGCCCCACGCGCATGGTCTTCCAATCGTATGCGAACTCCTTGCCGCAATCGAGACAAACCACATAAGTACCCAGGATCGCGGCGTTCTGCGCCGTGATCACATTATTCCTCCGACCAGGGGTCATGGGGAAAGTTGTGCGCGAGTGAGCGCATCCAAACAGCGTGTTAACCAAAGACTGAAGCATGTCGGGCCCTCCTTTTCGTCACTTTATTAGACACACCAGCATGGCAGAACGTTGCAGTTTGCCGACCAAACGCGTAGTTAGCCCGCTCCAGTACTGCTGGAGGACGGTGCAACTGGCGCGTGCTGCGGCAGATGTTACAGGCGGGAGGCGATGGATTCCGCGATCTGTCGACCGTGAAACCGTCCATTTTCAATGAATATCTCGTTGGTGTGCATACCGGCGACGATGACGCCCGCTAGGTAAATACCGGGACACTCACTTTCCAGCGTGGCGGGATCGGTGCGCGGTTTCTGTGTGGCAGATTCCAACGAAATCCCCGCGGCGGCAAGGAAATCCAGATCGGGACGGTATCCGATCATGGCAAATACAAAATCGTTCTTTAATGTTTTTTCACCATCCGGGGTCGCAACGCGAATAGAATCGGGCAAAATCTCGACGACGTGCGAATGGAAGAAGGCGCGAATTTCGCCGCTTTTGATGCGGTTTTCCAGATTTGGTTTGATCCAGTACTTCACCCGGCTTGAGATCGCAGCCTCGCGGTGTATCAAGGTGACACGCGCGCCGGTCCAGTTCAATTCGAGCGCGGCGATAGCAGCCGAGTTCTGGCCTCCAATCACCGCCACATCATGGCCATAGTAAGGATGCGGCTCCTTGTAATAGTGCAGGACCTTATCGAGTTCTTCGCCCGGCACCCCGAGCATGTTTGGTACGTCATAGTACCCCATAGCCAGCACGACTTTGCGCGCCAAGTAGATGCGGGGCGCGCCGAGCCGGTCGGTGGTATGAATTTCGAAGGCGTTGTCGGCGCCGGCGATGCGTTCCACGCGCTCATACTGGCGAATATCCAGCCGGTAATGGTCTGCCACGCGCCGGTAGTATTTGAGGGCCTCGTGGCGGTTGGGCTTTTCGTTGAGGCTCGTCATCGGAATGTCGCCGATCTCGAGTAACTCCGGCGTAGTGAAGAACACCATGTTGGTGGGGTAGTTGTAAAGGGAGTTGACTACGCAGCCCTTTTCGACGATCACGGCATTGACACCACGGCGCTGGAGTTCAATGCCGCAGGCCAGGCCGGTCGGCCCGGCGCCGACGATGAGCGCGTCGAAGGATTCGGTCGCTGGGTTGGCTGGCATGACACAAGTTTACAGCGGCCCGTAGTTATCCCGTAGTTATACGGAGCCTGTCAGGAAATAACCGTGCCGCTCCGTCGTGGCGCACGCACTCGTGCGTGCCGTGTCGCGACTCTTCGCGACACCAGCTTCAGCGTGGAGGCCTTGCGTCGGCACGAGTGCCGGCGCGGCACGCATGAGTGCGTGCGCCACGCTGGCTAACTGAGTTTATTCTCCAACTCGCGGTAGACGTTTTCGAGTGCGGCGTCGATTGCTGCCGCATCTTTGCCGCCGCCTTCAGCCATGTCGGGCCTGCCGCCGCCTTTGCCGCCGAGCGCCTGGGCGACCGCACCCACCAGCTTGCCGGCCTGTACTTTGGCGGTGAGGTCCTTGGTGACCGCGGCCACGATGGAGACGTTGCCCTCCTGGCCTGAGGCCAGCACGACGACCGCGGACTTCCACCTGTTGCGCAGCGAATCGGCCAGCGAGCGCATCTGCTGGCGGTCCATGTCTTCGAGGCGCGCGGCGAGCACCTTGGATCCGTTCAGCGTGCGGGCTTGCGATTCCAGCGCGCCGGCGGCGGATTGAGCCAGCCGATCCTTCAGTTGCTTGACCTGGTGCTCGAGCGCGCGCTCATTGGCGAGCAGTTTGGCTACGTGATCGGCGAGCTCGGGCTCGGAGGCGTGGACGATCTCGGCAACGCGGCGCAGGGCTCCGGTGGATTCCTGGAATTGGCGCAGAGCGCCTTCGCCGGTGATGGCTTCGATGCGGCGTACACCGGAGGAAATGCTGCCCTCATAGACGATTTTGCAGAGGCCGATGTCGCCGGTGCGGCTGACGTGGGTGCCGCCGCAGAGTTCCTGGCTGAAACCGGGGACGCTGACCACGCGCACCTGCTCGCCGTATTTTTCGCCGAACAACGCCATGGCGCCGGTGGCGATGGCCTGATCGAGCGGCATGACCTTGGTGCCGACCTCGGCGTTGCGGAGAATCTGCTGATTGGTGAGCCGTTCGACCTCTTCGATTTCGGCGCTGTCCATGGCCGCGTAGTGGGTGAAGTCGAAGCGCAGGCGGCCCGGGTCCACCACACTGCCGGCCTGCTTGACATGGGCGCCGAGCACCTGGCGCAGCGAAGCGTGGAGCAGGTGGGTGGCGGTGTGATTGCGGCGGGTGGCGTCGCGCAGGGGCGTGGCTACGCGTGCAAAGACGGTGTCCCCGAGCGCGAGGGGCGCGTGGGTTGTGATGCGATGGACGATCAGGCCGGGAACCGCATAAGATGCGCCTTCCACGTCGGCCACTTTGTTGGCCAGATCCGCGTACAGTTCGCCGCGGTCGCCCACCTGGCCGCCGGCCTCGGCGTAGAACGGGGTCCGGTCGAGCACCAGTTCCGCGCTGACCGCAGCCGGCACGCGGTCGACCGGCTGGCCGTCAACTACCAGGCCGACCACGCGCGCCTCGGCTTCCAATTCCGCGTAGCCGAGAAACTTGGTGCGCCCCTGTTCGATCAGTTTCTGGTATGCCGGCGCGACAGCGCTTTTGTCGGCGCCTTTCCAGCTGGCGCGGGCGCGTTCGCGCTGCTGCTCCATTTCCTGTTCGAAGCCGGCGCGATCGATGGCGAGCGAGTGCTCGCGCGCCATGTCTTCCTGCTCGTCGAGGGCGAGGCCGTAGGTGTCGTAGAGTTTGAACGACACGGCGCCGGGAATGAGGCCGGAGACGGATTTGATGGCGTCGTTGAACACTTTTTCCGCCACCAGGAAGGTGGTGGCGTAGCGGTGCTCTTCGTCCTTGACGACGCGGGCGACGCGGCCGACGCTCTCCATCAACTCGGGAAACGCGGGCCGCATCAGCTCGGCCACGAAGCCGGTGAGCTGGTAAAGGAACGGCTCCTGCTGGCCGACCATGCGGGCGTTGCGCATGGCGCGGCGCATGATTTTGCGCAGCACGTAGCCGCGGCCTTCATTGGAAGGCAGCACCCCGTCGTGAATCAGGAAAGCCGCGGCGCGGGCGTGGTCGGCGGCGATGCGCAAGGCCGTATCGATGCGTGGATCCGAGCCGTGGTCCAGATGAAAGAGCTCGGCGGCGCGGAGCACGATGGGGTGGATGAGGTCGGTATCGTAGTTGGAGATTTTGCCCTGGAGGACGGCGCAGGTGCGCTCCAATCCCATACCGGTGTCGACCGAGGGACGAGGCAGGGGAGTGAGCTTGCCACTCGCGTCGCGGTCAAACTGCATGAAGACGAGGTTCCAGATTTCCACGTATCGGTCGCCGGCATCGCCCGGAAACGCGACGTTCTCCTTGCCCGGGTCGGCCGCCGCCGGTCCGAAGTCGTAGTAGATCTCGGAGCAAGGCCCGCAGGGCCCGGTCTCGCCCATCTGCCAGAAGTTGTCTTTCTCGTCGAGGCGGAAAATCCGCTCTTTGGGAACGCCGGCAACCTTTTGCCAGAGCTCTTCGGCCTCATCGTCTTCGCGGAAGACGGTGACGTAGAGCTTGTCTTTGGGCAGGGCGAATTCCTTGGTGACCAGGTCCCAGGCGAATTCGATGGCCTCGGCCTTGAAATAGTCGCCGAAGGAAAAATTGCCGAGCATCTCGAAAAAGGTGTGATGGCGGCGGGTGTAGCCGACGTTCTCCAGGTCGTTGTGCTTGCCGCCGGCGCGCACGCATTTCTGCGTGCTGGTGGCGCGCGAGTAGGGGCGTTTCTCGAGGCCGAGGAACGTGTCCTTGAACTGGTTCATGCCGGCGTTGGCGAACAGCAGGGTCGGATCGTTGGCGGGCACCAACGAGGAGCTGCGCACCACGCGGTGGCCGCGCGCGGCAAAGAAGTCGAGAAAGCGCTGTCTGGTTTCGTGACCTGTCACGGAGATTCCTAAGGGGCGAGAGAGTAAATCCAATTGTAGCGAAGCTGGGCGTTTAGAAACGCGCTGGCCGGGCATGCCCGGCCCCTACGGGTTACGATGCGTCTGCGCGTACCTCAGGCGACGGTAGCCAGCGCCTGTTCGAAATCGGCGAGCAGGTCGCGCCAGTCTTCGATGCCGGCGGAGATGCGCACCAGGCCGTCGGTGACGCCGGATTCCGCCAGTTCCTGCGCGGTCATGCCGGAATGGGTGGTGGATTTGGGATGGCAAGTGAGCGTCTCGACGCCGCCCAATGACACGGCGCTGCGGGCGATGTGCAGGTGGCGCAGAAATTCGAACGCGGCGGGCTTGCCGCCGGCAAATTCGAGAGAGAAGATGCCGCCGGGAAAGTCGCACTGCTTGGCGTAAATGCGTTTCTGTTCGGGGTCGGTGAACAGCGTGGGATACATCACGCGGGTGAGCTTGGGGTGGCCGTGCAGGGCTTCAGCCAGGCGCTGCGCGTTCTTGCTCTGGCGGTTCATGCGGAGGGCCACGGTAGGCAGGCGGCCCACCAGCATCCAGCACTCGTCGGGCTGCAGGATATTGCCGAACATGCTGCGCCGGCTGCGGAGTTTCTGAATCATCTCCGGGCTCTTGGTGAGGGCCACACCCCCGAGCATGTCGCTGAAGCCGGAAAGATATTTGGTGGCGGAATAGAGCACGATATCGGCGCCCAACAGGAGCGGGTGCTGGAAGGTGGGCCCGAGGAAAGTGTTGTCCACCATGACGACGGGGTGGTCGGGATGAGCGGCCGCGGCGGCGGAGGCGCGCTCCAGGTCGGTCATGGTCATCGTGGGATTGGCCGGCGTTTCCAGGTAAACGATGCAGCAGTTCCGCGCGCTGCGAATGGCGGCTTCAATGCCCTCGGTATCGTCCGCCCGTACCGGAATGCCGCGCACGCCGAACGGATCGAGAAACGTGTGAATGAGGCCGGTAGTGCCGCCATAGAGCGGTGTGGTGTACACGATGGTGGCGTCGGGGCGGGCGTAGGCAAAAAACGCGGTCATGATGGCGGCCATACCGGAGTTGAAGACCGCCGCGTGGCGGGCGCCGGCCTCGAGCGGCACAATCTGGTCCTCCAGGATCTCGGCGTTGGGATGGGAGAAACGGGAGTAGATGAGGTCGGCGCGTGCGGCATCCGCCGGCTTGATTTTTCCGGTGGTGATGGCGAAGGCATGTTCGGCGGCCTCCGGGCTCTCGAAAACATAGGTGGAGCTGCGAAACACCGCCGGCCGCGCCGATCCTAATGAGAGACTGGGGTCGAAGCCCCTGGTTAACACCGCGGTGCGTGGGCGCACGTGTCCGTGGCCGTGGTCTTGATCCGCCATAAACTCTCCTCAAGCAGAGTGTAGCTGCTGGCACGAGAAGAGTGGGCGCAGAGGCAGGACAGACGATCGGTTTATGTCGTCTGTCAAGGCGCGGTGCGTTAGCCAAGCTTGACAGACCACACAAGGCGATGGTCCATCCTACCGACGCGGGCGGGCGACGATTGGCTTGCGGTTGGTACCATAGAAATTACCCCTACAATGGATGATCCGCAGAGCACAGACTTCAGGCAAACCGTCAATTTGCCGAAAACAGCTTTCTCGATGAAAGCTAACCTGCCGCAGACAGAGCCGAAGACGCTGGCGCGGTGGGAGAAAGAGCGGCTGTATCACCAGATTCGCGGCGCATCGGCCGGGCGCCCGCGCTACGTGCTGCATGACGGGCCGCCGTATGCGAACGGGCGCATTCACCTGGGCACGGCGTTCAACAAAATCCTCAAAGACTTCATCGTGAAATCGAAGACCATGGCGGGCTTCGACGCGCCTTACGTGCCGGGCTGGGATTGCCACGGGCTGCCCATCGAGATCAAGGTGGATAGCGAGTTGGGCGCGAAGAAAGCGCAGATGTCGGCGGTGGAGATCCGCCGCGCGTGCCGCCGTTACGCGGAAAAGTACGTCGATTTGCAGCGCACCGATTTCAAGCGGCTGGGCGTGCTGGGGCAGTGGGAAGATCCGTACCTGACGATGAGCGCGCAGTATCAATCGGTGATCGCCGGCGCGTTCGTGGATTTTCTGGAGAAGGGCTACGTTTATAAGGGGCTCAAGCCGGTGCACTGGTGCATCAAGGATCGCACCGCGCTGGCCGAAGCCGAAGTGGAATACGAGAACGATACCAGCCCGTCGATCTGGGTACGCTTCCGGCTGGTATCGGACGGGGCGGCGATCGATCCCGCGCTGGCGGCGCGCGCGGTTTACGGGCTGATCTGGACCACGACGCCGTGGACCATGCCGGCCAACGTGGCGATCGCGTTCAACCCGAAGTTCGAATACGTCGCGGCGGAAGTGGGCGACGCGGTGTACATCGTGGCCGCGGATTTATTGAAAGTGACGGCGGAGAAATGCGGTTGGACGGAGCCGCGCATAGTGGCGACGTTCCCCGGCGCCAAGCTCGACCGCGCGGTTTTCCGGCACCCGTTTCTGGAGCGCGATTCGCTGGGTCTGCTGGCGGATCATGTGACGCTCGAACAGGGCACCGGCGCGGTGCACACGGCGCCGGGGCACGGCCAGGAAGACTACGTGAGCGCGCGGCAGTATGGGCTGGAAGTCTATTGCCCGGTGGACGCGGCGGGACGGTTCTTCCACGCCACCGGCGCAGCCGGACGCCTGCCGGAGGAACTGATCGGCAAGACGGTGTGGGACGCCAACCCGCTGGTGATCGAGATTCTGAAGGCGCACGGCGCGCTGCTGGCGATGGAGAAGCTGGCGCACTCGTACCCGCACTGCTGGCGCTGTCACCGGCCGGTGATTTTCCGCGCCACCGAGCAGTGGTTCATCGGCATGGACCGCAACGATTTCCGCCAGCATGCGCTGGAGGCGGTGCGGCGGGCGCGCTGGATTCCGGAGTGGGGCCAGGAACGCATCTCCAACATGATTGCCACGCGGCCGGACTGGTGCATCTCGCGGCAGCGGGTCTGGGGTGTGCCAATCATCGTGTTTTATTGCGAAGGCTGCCGCGAGCCGCTCACCGACCGCAAAATCATGGACGGCATCGTGCAGTTGTTTAGCGAGCACACGGCCGACGTCTGGTATGAACGCACGGCCGCCGAGTTGCTGCCGGCGGGCGTCAAGTGCGCCAAGTGCGGCGGAGCGGAGTTCAGTAAGGAAAACGACATTCTGGATGTGTGGTTCGATTCCGGCTCGAGCCACCTGGCGGTGCTGAACGAGCGCTTCGGCCTGGAGTGGCCCTCGGATATGTACATCGAGGGAGGCGACCAGTACCGCGGATGGTTTCAGAGTTCGCTGCTGGTGGGGACGGGGCTGAAGGGCGGGGCGCCTTTTCGGGCGTCGGCACTGAGCGGCTGGGTGCTCGATGGCGACGGCCGCGCGATGCACAAATCGCTGGGCAATGCGATCGAACCGGAAGCGGTGATCAAGCACCACGGCGCGGAAATTCTGCGGCTGTGGTCGGCATCGGTGGAATTCAGCGAAGACGTGCGGCTGTCGGAGACGATTCTGACGCGGTTGGTGGACGCATATCGAAAGCTGCGGAATACGTTTCGCTACCTGCTGAGCAATCTCTACGATTTCGATACGCAGAAAGATGCGACGCCGGCAGAACAATTTCAGGAAATCGACCAATGGATTCTGGTACGGGCCGCGGACCTGGTGGAGCACTGCCGCGCCTGGTACGACAACTACGAGTTTCACAGGGTCTACCACGCGGTTTACGCTTTCGCCACGGTGGATTTGAGCTCGGTATATCTGGATGTCCTGAAGGACCGGCTGTACTGTTCGGCTCCCGGCTGGCCGGCGCGGCGCAGCGCGCAGACCACGCTTTATCGGCTGCTGGATGCGCTGGTGCGGCTGCTGGCGCCGATCATGAGCTTCACCACGGAAGAAGTGTGGACGCACATGAATCGGCCGGCCAGCGTTCATATGGCGCTGTTCCCGGAGCCGGGCGAACTGACGGCGGGGCTCGGCGAAGCGGCGCGCGCAAGCCACGATAGCTGGGACCGGCTGATGGAGACGCGCGGAACAGTGCTGAGGCTTCTGGAGGAGGCGCGCAATTTAGGACTGATCGTCGGCGGTCCGCTGGGAGCGCGTCTCGTGCTTACCGCGAGCGGCGATCAGGCAACGCTGCTGGAGCAATACGCAACGGAGTTGCCGGCGCTCATCATCGTGTCCCAGGTGGAAGTGAAGCGTAAGGCGGAAGGCGCACTGGAAGTGACAGTCGACCGCGCGGCGGGGCAGAAATGCGAGCGCTGCTGGCGGTACACCACCGACACCGGCGCCGACAGCCGCTACCCGACAGTGTGCGGCCGGTGTGCGCGAGCGGTCGACGAGATGCGGCGTGGCTGAGGGCCGCTTCAAAGCGTACGCGGCGGCGGCGGCGGTATTCGGGCTCGACCGGCTGACCAAGTGGATCATCGAGCAGCGGGTTTCCGAGAGCGCCGCCTGCCGCGTCATTCCGGGCTTTTTCGACATCGTGCACTCCGAAAACCGCGGTGTGGCGTTCGGCATCTTCAACGATTCCGCCGTCGCGTGGCGGCCCCTGGCGCTAATCTTGGTAGCGGTGATCGCAGTGATTTTTGTCAGCGTATTCCTGTGGCGCGCGCGGCACATCGACGCGATAATGCTGTGGGGGCTGGCGCTGATTCTGGGCGGCGCGGCGGGCAACGCCTTCGACCGCATCGTGTCGGGACGCGTGACCGACTTTCTGGAATTCTATATCGGCGAATACCACTGGCCCACCTTCAACGTGGCAGATTCGGCGATCGTCATCGGCAGCGGACTGCTGCTGGTGGATATGCTTCTATCGAAGCGACAGGCGGCGAATGTACCCTGAAGTGTTTCACATCTCGTTCCTGCACACCTATGGCGTGCTGGTGGCGCTCGGCTTTCTGGCCGGACTGTGGATGGCCGGGCGGCTGGGTCTTCGCGCCGGGCTCGACGCGGAGCACATCACCAACCTGGGTCTGTATTGCGCACTGGCGGCGCTCGCCGGGGCGAAGCTGATGATGCTGGCGGTGGATGCGGGCTACTATTGGGAGCACCCGGACCGGATCTTTTCGCTGGAAAGTTTGCAGGCGGGCGGCGTTTTTTATGGCGGGTTATTGGGCGCGCTGGCGGTGGCGGCGTGGTACCTGCACAAGACACGGCTGCCGGCGCTGGTGGTGGCGGACGTGTTCGCGCCGGGCATCGCGCTGGGCCACGGTATTGGCCGGCTCGGCTGTTTCGCCGCAGGCTGCTGCTGGGGCACCAAGTGCTATCTGCCGTGGGCTGTCACTTTCACCAACCCGGCAGCTCACGACCTGGTGGGAGTACCGCTGGGGGTGCCACTGCATCCGGCGCAGCTTTACGAATCGGCGGCGGAATTCGCCATCTTCGGTGTCCTCTACTGGCGCTTCGGCCGGCCCCACGGGCGAGGCGACATCATCAGCCTGTACCTGATGCTGTACTGCGCAGCGCGTTTCCTGGTGGAGTTCGTCCGGAACCACGAGCAGGGCAACCTGTGGGGTACGCCGCTCGACGCATCGCAATGGATTTCGCTGGTCCTGTTCGCGGCCGGCGCGGCGCATTTCGTGGTGGGGAAGCGATGGGCGAAGGGAAGCGGCGGCGGACGGGGATGAGCGTCCAAGAGCAATTGCTGGCGCCCAATGCCGCTATCCGTGAGATGATATAGGCAACGGAAAAACCCCGATGAAAACTGCCGATTTTACAGGGGAGCTCACATCGAACGGCCAAATTGCCGTGCCGCCCGAGATCGCATCCCAAGTTCCTCCCGGGGAGCCGATTCAAATCGTACTGCAGTGGGGAATGTCCGCAGACGAGGCGGCGTGGCGCGCCGCGGGACGGCAGCAATTCGAGGCGGCATACTCTGCGGATGATTCGGTCTATGAGCAGCTAATCCATGACGCTCCGGCCCGGTGAAGTCGTTCTGATTCGGATCGACTTTCACCTTGCCGTGGCGCGGGCAGTCCTGCCTGCAGCGTCGCCAGTCGTGGCGACGTTTCCGGGACAGCAACGCGTCGCGCGCATCAAGAAATGTCGAGATGACTCTCGACACAGCAGGCTTGACAGCCCGCGCCACGCCGGCGGAGTGAATTGTGAGAGCTGCGGTCAGCTAGGCTTTCCGCCGTGCCTTGTATCTGAGCCGATAGGAACCCGCGATGCCGATCGCCAATCAGGGTCTTAGCCCGGCCGACCTGGTGGAATTGGTGCTGGCGGCGCTGCTGGTGGTGGGCGTGCTGGTCTGGCACCCGTGGCTGATGCCGCTGGCGCGGTGGTTCGAGTCACGCGCGGGCTGGTCGATGGTTTTCTTTGCGGCGCTGCCGGTGCTGCTGCGGCTGGCGCTACTGCCGCATCATCCGGCGCCTACGCCCGACCTCTACGACGAATTCAGCCACTTGCTGGCGGCGGACACCCTGCGGCATTTCCGGCTGGCCAATCCGCCGCACGCGTTGCCGCAATTCTTCGAAACGTTTTTCGTTTTGCAGCGGCCGACCTACAGTTCAATCTATCCGCCGGGCCAGGGGCTGATGCTGGCCATCGGATGGACGCTGTTCGGCCATCCGTGGGCCGGTGTACTGTTGGCCACCGCTGCCTTCTGCGGACTGTGCTATTGGATGCTTCGCGGCTGGGTGAACCCGCGGTGGGCGCTGGCGGGAGGCTGGCTGGCGGTGATCGAATTCGGACCGCTGAATCAGTGGATGAACGAATACTGGGGCGGGGAATGGATCGCGGCTTCAGGCTGCCTGGTATTCGGCGCGCTGCCGCGGTTGCGGGCGGCGCCGCGGCGGCGCGACGCCATCCTGCTGGGGCTGGGCCTGGCGATGCACCTGATCACGCGGCCCTATGAATCCATCTTCCTGTTCCTGGCGGTGGCGCTCTTCTGGTTGCCCTGGCGGCCAGCGGAACTGAAGGCGGCGGCCAGGTTCCTGCCGGAAGTGGCGCTGATCCTGCTGGCGGCGGTGGCGCTGCTGGCCGTCCAGAACAAGCAGGTCACGGGAAGCTGGGCCACAATGCCGGAGGCACTGAGCCAATACCAATACGGGGTGCCCGCGGCGCTGACGTTTCAGGCCAAAGTTGCGCCGCACCTGCCGCTGACCGAGCAGCAACTGATGGACTACAAGATGCAGCGTGCTTTCCAGGGCGAACGCACGGAAACATTGGGGACGTTTCTGCTGCGCCTGGAATACCGCGTGCGCTATTACCGGTTTTTCTTTCTGGCGCCGCTTTATCTGGCGTTGGCGGCCTTCCTGTTGGCGCTCCGCGAGCGGCGCTTCCGGTGGGTGGCGCTGACGCTGGCGCTGTTCGCCCTGGGCACGAATTTCTTTCCGGCGTTTCAATTACATTACGTGGCCGCCGTCACCTGCCTGTTTGTGCTGGTTTCGGTGGTGGGGCTGGAACGCATCTCGCGCCGGCTGCCGGAAGCCGCGCGGCTGGTGTTGCTGTTGTGTGCCGCGCAGTTCGCCTTCTGGTACGGCCTGCACGCGTTGTTCGACACGGCGGAATGGTCGGCCGCGGTGCGCCGCTATGAGACCTGGGACTCGATCAACCACGGCAATCCGGAGCGCCGCATTTTCGTCAACCGGCAACTCGACCATGTGCCCGGCAAAGTGCTGGTCTTCGTGCGCTACTCGCCGCGGCACATCTTCCAGGATGAGTGGGTGTACAACCGTGCCGCGATCGATGAAGCGCGCATCGTGTGGGCGCGCGACCTGGGCGATGCGGAGAATCGGCAACTGCTGCGCTACTACGCAGACCGCACGGCGCTGGTGCTGGAGCCGGATGCGCAGCCGCCCACGCTGGCGGTCTACGGGACGGCGGCGCCTTAGCCGGGAAGAAAAGCCGAGATGACTCTCGGCTCAGCCGGCTTGACAGCCGGCGCCACGGGCGATCGGTTTCATCGCTTTGGGAGGGCCGCAGGCCGCCGCTCCCTCGCGGTCGCGGCTCCGGTCAGCGGCGCCTTTTACGGACGCTTGAGAACCTTCAGGTCCTGCGAGGCTTTATCCCCGGCCGCGATGGTCACGGTCTCGGTCACGGGCGCGTACTGCTCCCATTCTTCTCCGCCCACCAAGACCGGGTTGATATCTTCTTCGGTAATCACGGCCAGCTTGTAGGTGCCGGGGACCACCGAGTTAAAGGAGTAGCTTCCGCCGGCGCGCAAACCGCTGAGCTGGAGCGGCATTCCGCCGCCCGGCCCCTGGCTGTCGCGAAGCAGCAGCACGCGCAGACCTTCCGTGGGTGCTCCGTCAGTCTGCACCGTCCCGGAGACCGAGCCGAACTGCGCGCTGACTACGACGGTGAGCGCGGCGCCGGCCGCGCCGCCGCTGAGATCGAGGATGCCGTCCGTCATCTCAGTCGCCCCCAGCCGGATCGATTTCACGTACCCTGAGCCACCTGTCCACATCACACTGTAGCGGCCGGGCACGACTTTCTCCAAGGTGAAAGCGCCGCTGGAATCGACCTGCCCGTTTGCATTTCCGTTGGTGCCGTCAATCCCTTGCAGCATCAGTTGTGGCCCTCTGCGGCGCATCGGTTGCGTCTGTGCCGCCGGAGCGGGCGGTTTGGCGTCGTCGCTTTCGTATTCCACCAGGCCGGTTACGTCGGCAGCCGCCATCATGTGCAGCTCGATGCCATCGATATCGGATTCGCCCACCACGACTTCGACCGGCGCCGACGCGACCATCTGTGCGCCGGCATTGTTCCATTGGGCGGCGATTCGATACGGGCCGGGAGCCAGCCGCCACATCGTGAAAGTCCCGTCCTTCTTCACCTGGGCGCTGCCGTTCCAGCCGGAGTTCCTGGAGAAGCCTCCGAACAAGCGGCGGTTGTCGTCGTGCTGGCGCTGGACCATCAAGAAGACGTTGTCGGCGCCCGGCGGGATGCCCGTTACCTTGCCGCTGACCCGCACGATGGGAGTGCGCACCAGGCGAATCTCGGTGCCGCCGGATTCGCCGCCGGCTGCGACGTTGATCGTCCCGCCGCCCGCCGCGTCGAGCACGCTCGGGTAGTAGGTTTCGCTGTAGTGCGCCTCCGCCGTGCCATCGGTACGGATCTCGGGCGGGGTCTGCGGGTCTTCAGGCGTGGCTTTAACCCTGTATTTGCCGGGCGCGAGCCCGCCAATGCGAAAGCGGCCTTGCGCATCGGACTGCGACACCTGTCCGCCGCGGCTGGATTCGGCAAAGACGTTGCAGTTCTCGACCGGCTCACCGTCTGCGTCCACCACCGTGCCCGCAATCGCGCCGGTGGGAGTCAGCTTCAGCGTCACATCGTTTTTGTGGTCGCCCGGCTTCAGGGTGAACCCGTTCGGGCCACGCGGATTGAAGATGAAGCCCAGACGATTGACCGAGACGTTGTAGTTACCTACGGGCAGGCCGGTGACGGAGAACTTGCCCTCGGCCGTGGTCATTGCGCCGTACCTCTGCTGCCTGCCTTCGGCGAAGCTGAATAGCGCCACGTGGGCCCGCGCCACCGGATCGCCGGTGACTGCGTTGACCACCACGCCTTCCACGCTGGCGGAGTTTTGATCGGCGGGCGGCGCCGTCTGCGCGAACGGCGTGGCTGAGGCCGCGAGCAGCAGAATCAACGTGCGAGTCGGGAGTCGAATAGCGCCGTGGCGCACGCCCTCTTGCGTGCCGCGTCGAGAATCGTCGCGACGCTTCTGCGCCCCAGGGCAAAGGGCGTCGGCAAGAGTGCCGACGCGGCACGCATGAGTGCGTGCGCCACGGAGCCTACTGGCGGGGCTTCGCATCGGCGTCCTCCTTCACCAGCAGCTTCAGGTTCTTCACCTTGCGGTCGCCTTCTTTGATCTCGATCTCCTCGGCCGCGGCGGCGAGCTTTTTGATCATTTCCGAAGACTCGGGTACGTCAGCAAGCAAGAACTGTTCGAAGGCCAGCAACCGGTACTTGCCCGGGCGTATCCCCTGGAAACGGTATGTCCCCTCCTCGACCACTTTCAGGGAGCGCTCCAGGTCGATGTCTTTCGGGTCCGCCACCAGAAGCGTCATCACGGGCACGGCGCCCACCGGCTCGCCGTCCTTGTCCAGCAGCTTGCCTTCAACCTGGCCGCCGTTGGGGCTGACGACGACCCGCAACAGCGATCCCTGCGCGCCGCGCGAAAGGTCCAATTCGCCGCCGGGCGCCTCTGCGCCATCCAGCCGGACCGATTTGAGATAGGCGTTTTCCGGCGTCGGCGCCACCTTCACGCGGTAACGGCCCGGCGCGATATCGGCGATGCGGAACGCACCGGTCTGGTCCACTTCTGCGGAAGGGTTCGATCCGCCAAAAAAGCCGGCTGCCATTCCCTCCAGGCTGACGGAGACCTTTTCCGCGCCCAGGCCGCCCGCCATCTCCAGTTTCCCGGTGATCTCTCCGCCCGGCGCCAGCACCAGGTTCACGCCGGTGACATCGCCGCCCCCCAGGTGCACATCCACCGGCTGGCTGTAAAGCCTGGTTTTGTCGAAAGAGTGCAGCGCGAACAGCCGGTATGCGCCGGGCTGCAATTCGGGGAACGCGAAATGGTTGCTCCGGTCGGTGCCGGTATTGCTGACAAGGCCCATGTGCCGCGGATCATCGCCCTGTTGGAGCATGACCAGGCTGCCGCCAGGCGCTTCGGCTCCGCCGCTGACCATGCCGCTGATGCTGAGTCCCCGCGGCTGCCGCGCCAGATGGATGTCAATGCCGGTCAGTTCAGCTCCTGCCCCGGCTTCGACGATCACTGCTTTTGCCTGGACCGCCGAGCCGGGGTAATAAGTTTTCCCATATCTCGCGTCGGCAGTTGCATCGGTGCGGATCTCCAGTTCCGGGTTCCGGCCGCCGCCAGGTTCCGCGACGATGTAATACTTCCCCGGCGCGACGCTGATGTGGAACTCGCCTCGCTCATCGCTGTTGCCGAAACGGCCGTAGTTCATGGCCCGCTCGGTCTCGCTCTCTACGTGAATATTCGCTTGTGCCGGGTCGCCGTAGTCGTCCACCACCCGGCCGGAAATGGTGGCGCTCTGGGCCATTTCGATTTTGAAATCCGAGATCTGCTGGCCGGCCTTGAGCGACACACGTGGAACCGCTCCACCGCCCTTCGGCGGCATATAGAAAAACCCGCGCAGCTCAGCTTGGGCGATATAAGTCCCGGCGGGCAGGCTGGCGATGGAGAAATGGCCCGCGCGGTTGCTGATGGCGCCGTATGGCTGGCCTTCGGCGGAGGAAGTAACGCTGTTGAGCCGGACATGCACGCCGGCCATGGGCTCCCCCGACGTCTGGTTGACGACCACACCTTCGATCGCGGCCGTTTGCGCGCGCAGACATGCGCAACAGACCAGAAGCAGCGCCCCGCGTTGCATCAACTTCGAATATACCGCAGAGCCACTCCTGGAGCCGTTGGCCTAAAAGTACCGGCGCAAGTGCTGGGCATCACACATACTCCGGCGCGTCCACCGTGGTAGTACGCTAAGTACCGACGAATCAGGAGTTAAAGCCGCCGCTGCGGCACTAATCAGATGGACAAGAAGTTCAGAAAAAGAGGCTTTTTCTGTTGTCGCAGCGGAAAGTCGAACGGCCGCACGGGTTTTGGCATCGCTTCCATCGGACCATCGGTCGCGTTGGGCCGCCGTCACTGGCTCTCTTCGCACTGGCTGTGTGCCTGGTGTCGGTGGCGAGATATTACCTGGGCGGGCGCGCTTCGCTGAGGCCTGAGGAATCCTTCGAAACATGGTCCGAGGCTCCGGTCAGGACCGGAGTGCGGCCGGCGGCGCTCGCAGTGGACAGGCCCTACTACCGGTACTCGGTGATTCGCGGCGGCGCTTACGACGGCGAAGAGCTGGCGCGGGCGCTGGCCGCGGACCCGGTGGCGGCCCGACATTACCGCGGCTTTCGCGTCCTGGCCACGCGCGCCGTGCCCGCCGTGGGGCAGTTCGTATATGTTTCGTACCGGGTGGGGAGGTCCATCTACTGGACCAGCCATCCCATCCGCCTGCTGCGCGGCGAAACGCTGCTCTCCGATGGCGAGAACTGTGCGCGCGCCCGGTGCGGGAACCGGATCTCTCCCAGGAAAATGTCTCCGACCCAACGCGGCGCCGAACCGGAGGACGCGCTCGATCTGCCGGAGCAGCCTGTCGACGGCCCGCCAGTGACCCCGCGCGCGACGGCGCTGGTGGCCGAAGTGTTTCCCTCCGCGGTTCCGGCCACGCTCAGCCAGATTGCCGCCGACCCTTCGGCGCTGCTCCCGGCGGGAAATGCGAACAGCGGGGCTGTAAACAAAGGCGGGTCGCGGCCGGTGATTGCCTCCGGCGTGTATGCGGATGTTCCCGGTCTGCTGCCTCCTGTCACCAGTCCCAGCGGTCCAGTTTCCTCGCCGGTCCCGCCGGCGCTGGTGGCGCCGACGCTCACGCCGTTCCTGATCGTCCCGATTCCGGCGACCATCACAACCAGCGCCTCGCGGACCGTCCCGGCGATTGCGTCGAATCCCGTTGACCTCGGGGCCCGGGTCCCGGGCGCCTCCTTCGGCGACCTGATGGCTCTGCCGTCGATCGGCGGCCGCGCGGCGTCGGGAACGGAGATGGTTGCATCCTTCCCGCTATCGAGTCCACCCACCGCGCCACCGGCTTCGCCGGACCCTGGCGGGTCCGTCCCCGGCGAGCTTCCCGCCGCGCCCGAGTCGTCGGGTACGCAGTTGTCGGAGCCGGGCTCGCTGATCCTGGCGGCAGCCGGATCGGTGGTGCTGGCGCTTGGCATGGCCCGTCGCCGCCGTTGACGGCCACGCGATGCCGTGATTCGAATGCCAAATTCCCTGTACTCGCAACCGTCCGCCAGATTCGAGGTCTCAAATGAGATACACTGTGGAAAGAGGCTGCCTATGCCGCGTCCCAGTGTCAAGACCCGAATGATTCATACCCGGATTGAGCCCAAGCTGAAGCGGTCGGCGGAGCGTATCTTCTCCGAGATGGGGATGTCGACAACCGAGGCCATCCGGCTCTTTCTGAAGCAGGTTGAGCTGCACAGAGGCCTCCCGTTTCCGGTCTCGGTTCCAAATGCGAAGACGATCGCCGCCATGAGGGAGGCAAACAATCCCAACAGGCTGAAGCGTTATTCTTCCTTCCGCGAACTCCGCGAGCAGCTCTGATGGCGCTCGCACTTCTCACAACAACTGCATTTGAGAAAGATTTGCGGCGCGCCGTGAAACAGGGCAAAGACTTAGACAAGCTGCAGAATATTGTCGGCCTTCTGCTCAGTCAGGAGCCATTGCCAGCCCGCTGCCACCCTCATCCGCTCCGCGGGGATTGGACGGGACATTGGGATTGCCATGTCGAGCCAGACTGGGTTTTGCTCTACAAACTCACTGGCAGAACACTGGTTCTTGTTCGCACGGGCAGCCACGCAGAGTTGTTCGAATGAACAGGGGCGAGCGCTCAAGGGCGGCCGGAGCGGCGGCCCGGCCGCCGACACAACAACCTGCTAGTGCCCGAAGCCCTGTTACTTGCCGCGCGCCACGTCCTGATAGATTTCGAGCACCTGGCGTGCGGAGCGCTCCCAACTGAAGCGGGCGGCCTGGGCGCGGCCGCGGTGGATCAGTTCGGCGCGCAGCGGCTCGTCGGTCAGCACCTCGCGGATGCCGCGCGCGATATCGAACACGTTGCCGGGGTTTACCAGCATGGCAGCGTCGCCTGCCACTTCGGGTAGCGAGCTCACGTTGGAAGTGACGACCGGAGTGCCGCAGGCCATCGCTTCCAGCGGCGGCAATCCGAACCCTTCATGGCGCGAGGGGAAGACGAACGCCGCCGCGGCTTCATAGAAACAGCGCAGCGTGTCGAATGGCACGAAGCCCAGGAAACGCACCGCGTGCTCGATCTTGCTCTTGAGCACGGCCTGCCGCACGGCCGGATACTGCGAGATGGTGTCGCCGATGATGACCAGCCGCAGGTCGCCATAAACCGGGTGTGCCGCCAGTTGCTCCCGCAACACCGCGAAGGCTTCCACCAGCCGCGGGATGTTTTTGTGATGACGGATGGCGCCCGCATAGAGCAGAAACGGGCGGTCGATCTGGTAACGCTCCATGATGCGGCGGCGTTCTTCCTCGCCCGCCGCCGCGTCGCGCCCCAGAAAGCCGGGGTCGGGCGCGTTATAAACGCGCGTGATGCGGGCGGAGGGCACACCCAACAGGCTTTCGACGTCGCGCCTGGTGGCCTCGGAAACCGCAATCACCCGGCTGGCGCGCGTCAGGCCGCGGCGGAAACGGAAGCGCCGCAGATACATGTGCATGGCGGAAATCGACCGCTCGCCGTAATAGAGGTTGACCATGTCATGAATCGTCACCACGTAAGGACGGATCATCAGCAGCGGCACGCGGTTCAGCGGTATGTGCACCAGGTCCGGCTTCAAGCGCCGCAGGAAAATGGGAAACCGCAGGTGGTCCACGTAAGCGTGATCGTCCCCCGCGTAGAGGGCAATGCGGAAGTTATCCGGCAGCGCGCCCCAGACGCGCGCTTCGCCCGGACCCGTGACCACCGTGTAGTGGTTCGCCGTGTCGATCCGGCTGAGTGCGTGTACCAGGCTTCGGATGTAAGTGCCGATACCGAAGTCCCGTACCCGCCGCCCATCGATGACGATGTCCAGCGCCATGACTGGAAAGTTGCGGCCCCGAAGGGCCTACCCCACTTGTACTGCGCTTTCCGGCAGCACGGCGGAACTCTCCGCCGGCTTCCGCCTCTTCCACTGGTACAGTGGGAAGCGCGCCGTCAGCGCTTCGACTTTCTGCCGCACGCGGGCGATGGTCTCTTCGTTGTCGATGTGCTCCAGCACTTCCCCGATGAGCCCACCCACCTCGCGCATCTCGGCCTCGCCGAAGCCGCGCGTGGTGACCGCCGGCGAACCCAGCCGGATGCCGCTCGGGTTCAGCGGCGGGTTGGTGTCGAACGGGATCGCGTTCTTGTTCACCGTGATGCGCGCGCGGTCCAGCGTTTTCTCCGCCTCCTTGCCGCGCACGCCCTTGGAGAAAACGTCCACCAGCATCAGGTGCGTATCGGTGCCGCCGGAGACCAGGCGGAAACCGGCGTCCTGGATGCTCCCGGCCAGCGCGCGGGCGTTGGCCAGCACCTGCTTCTGGTACTCCACGAACCCGGGTTGCATGGCCTCCCGCAGGCAGACCGCTTTGGCGGCCAGGACGTGCACCAGCGGGCCGCCCTGTATGCCGGGGAAGACCAGCTTGTCGATGGCGGCGGCGAACTTCTGTTTGCAGAGGATCATGCCGGCGCGCGGCCCGCGCAGCGTCTTGTGCGTGGTGGAGGTCACGATATCGGCCCACTGGCACGGGTTGGGATGCAGGCCCGCCGCCACCAGGCCGGCAATGTGCGCCATGTCGACCAGCAGCAGCGCGTCCACAGCGTCCGCGATCTGGCGGAACCGGGCGAAGTCGAGCGTGCGCGGGTACGCGCTCGCGCCGGCGATGATCATCTTCGGCCGGTGCTCGCGCGCCAGACGCTCCACCTCGTCGTAATCGATGCGCTCGTCGTCCTTGCGCACGCTGTAGGGCACCACGTGGTATGTCTTGCCCGAAAAATTGAGCTGGTGGCCGTGCGTCAGGTGGCCGCCGTGCGACAGGTTCAGACCCATGATGGTGTCGCCGGGCGTCAGCACCGCGGCATACGCCGCCTGGTTGGCCTGCGAGCCGGAGTGCGGCTGCACATTGGCGTGTTCGGCGCCGAACAACTTCTTGGCACGGTCGCGGGCCAGGTTCTCGACCACGTCGGCGTTCTCGCATCCGCCGTAGTAGCGCTTGCCGGGATAGCCCTCGGCGTACTTGTTGGTGAAGACGCTGGCCGTGGCTTCGAGCACCGCCTCGGAGGTGAAGTTCTCGCTCGCGATCAGCTCGATCTGCGCGTGCTGCCGCTCCACTTCGTCTTGGATTGCCCGGTACACCTCGGGGTCTGCCTCGGCTAGAGGCCGCTTCATCAGTTCCGCTGGCGTCATCAAAGTCGAAATCCTCCGTCCAGATCGTTTTCTTTGCGGCGGCTCGCTGCTACAAAGGCTCGTGTAGCACTGACGATCGCAACGTGGGGCGGGCGCCCTCGCCTGCGCCGGACCCCCGGTCCGGCAGCCGAGCCAGGGGGCTCGGCGCAGGTCAGGGGACCCGCCCCACATTCGGTTGTTCCCAGTATTGTCACGGTACTTTTTGAGCCTCGGTGGGCGCCTGCTCCATTTCGGCGATCTTGGCCAGGCGGCGCGCGTGGCGGCCGCCGGCAAAATCGGTGTGCAGAAACAGGCGGGTCATTTTCCACGCCTGCTCCCCATCCAGGTATCGGGCGCCCAGGGTGAGAACGTTGGCATCGTTGTGCTCGCGCGTCAAGCGCACTTCGTCCTCGGAAACGGCCGGCGCCGCGCGCACACCCGCGACCTTGTTCGCCGCGATGGCCATGCCGATGCCGGTGGAGCACACCAGGACGCCGCGGTCCGCGCGCCCCGCGGCAACTTCGCGCGCCACCGGCTGCGCGTAATCCGGGTAATCGCACGATTCCGCGCTCGCCGGCCCAAAGTCCGTGACTTCGTGGCCGTCCTCAGCCAGCGTCTGCCGCAGTTTTTCTTTCAAGACAAATCCGGCGTGATCGGCGGCGATGGCGATTCTCATCGGGAAAGACTTCAATTTTACCATGCTAAGATCAGGGTTTACCCCTCTGAAACTATGCTCTGGAGCAAGCTGTTCATTCCCACGCTGCGCGAGGTCCCCGCCGAAGCCGAAGTCGCCAGCCACCAGTTGCTGTTACGCGCCGGATACCTCCGCCAGCTTTCCGCCGGCATCTACAGCTTCCTGTTTCTGGCGCAGCGCTCGCTGCTGAAGATTCAGAACATCGTGCGCCAGGAGATGGACGCGATGGGCGCGCAGGAGTTTTCGCTCCCTGCGCTGAATCCGGCCGAATTGTGGCAGGAATCCGGCCGCTGGGACGTGATGGGCGACAACCTGTTCCGCTTCAAGGACCGTTTCGGCCGCGACATGTGCCTCGCCATGACGCATGAGGAAGTCATGACCGCGATCGCGCGCGGCGAGCTGCGCAGCTATAAACAGCTTCCCCAGATCTGGTACCAGATCCAGACGAAGTTTCGCGACGAGCCGCGTCCCAAATCCGGCCTGCTGCGCGTCCGCGAGTTCATGATGAAGGATTCCTACACCTTCGACATGGACCAGGCCGGGCTCGATGCGGCTTACGACAAGCACTACAAAACTTACTGCCGTATCTTCGACCGCTGCGGCCTGGAGTATATGGCGGTGGAAGCCCACTCGGGGGCGATGGGCGGCAGCCAGTCGCACGAATTCATGGTGGCGTCGGATGCCGGTGAGGACTTCGTGGCCCGCTGCCCGGGCTGCGGCTATTCCGCCAACCTGGAAAAGGCGGTTTCGGTTCCCGCCGCGCCGGCCGCCGCCGACCCCGCCGGCGACCTTAGCCCGGAGGAGTTCCACACGCCCGGCCGCAAGACCATCGCCGAAGTCGCCGCCTTCACCGGTCTGCCCGAGAGCTCACAGATGAAGAGCCTGGTGGTGGTGGCGGACGGCAAGCCGGTGCTCATCTTGCTGCGCGGCGATCATCAGCTGAGCGAGACCAAGGCGGGCGCCATCCTGAACGATCCCGAGTTCCGCCCCGCGCATCCGGAGGAAATCCGCCAGTGGTTCGGCGCCGATGCCGGATCGCTTGGGCCGGTGGGTGTCGGCAATATGCCCATCTTCGCCGACCGCGCCCTCGAGGGGCGCCGCAACATGATCGCCGGCGCCAACAAGAACGATTACCACCTGCGCCATGTGACGCCCGGCGAAGACTTCCAGGCCGAACCTTACGACCTGCGCCAGGTGGTGGCGGGTGACACCTGCACCCACTGCGGCGGCACGCTCGCGGTGGTCAAGTGCGTCGAAATCGGGCACATTTTCAAGCTCGGCTACAAGTATTCCGAGCCGATGGGGCTGCGCGTTCTCAGCGCCGACGGCAAGGAAGTCACGCCTATCATGGGTTCCTACGGCATCGGCATCGGCCGCATCCTGAGCGGCGTTATCGAGCTCCATCACGATAAGGACGGCATAGTGCTGCCACCCTCGATCGCGCCCTTCGAGCTGATCGTGACGCCCGCCAACAACGCCGACCCGGCGCAAATGGAGACCGCGGGCCGCGTCTACCAGGAATGCCTGGCGCTGGGCATCGACACCCTGCTCGACGACCGCGACGAACGGCCCGGCGTGAAATTCAAGGACGCCGACCTGATCGGTGTGCCCTTCCGCGTGGTGGTCGGCAAGAAGCTCGCCCAGGGCAAAGTGGAACTGGTGGAACGCAAAACGCGCGTCGCCACCGACGTCGCGTTGGGCGAGGCCGCCAGCGCGGTCCTCAAGCGCCTGGGGCGTTGAATATAGCACAGGTTTTAAGACTAGAACGGTCCCGGTGGCATTGGGGCCGATACCGACGCCGCAGTGTCGCGCGGCGGCGCGTGCCAACGCCTTGACATTCCGGACCTCTCCCCGGCTTACTGGAAGATATGCCACTGGTCAAAGCAGGCCCGGTCGCAGACCTGCCGCCCGGCGAGGTGATGGAGGTCTTCGTGGGGGAGCAGCCGTATGCCATCTGCAACTTCGAAGGCGCCATCTACGCCCTGAACGGCGTCTGCATTCACCACGGGGGTCCGCTCGGGCAAGGGCGTCTCGAGGGGACGAAGCTCGCGTGCCCGTATCACCTTTGGGAATTCGATTGCCGCACAGGCGAGTACGATTTCGATCCCTCGCGCCGCGTCGCCACCTATCCGGTGCGGATTGAGAACGGGCAGATCTTGATCGAGGTGCCATAGGTGCCGGAGTTGCCCGAGGTCGAAGCCGTCGTCCGGTCGATCGCACCGCTGGTGGGCCGCCGCATCGTGGCGGCCGAATTCCGCGTGGCGCGGATACTGCGCGGCGGCGACCCGGAGCGCATGGCGGCGCGCCTCGCCGGACGCCGTATCGGAGCCATCCGCCGCTACGGCAAGTTCATTCTGGTGTCGCTCTCCGGCGGCGGGTACCTGCTGTTGCACCTCGGCATGACCGGGCGTCTGTTACTGGGCGGCACGCCGGGCAAACACACGCACGCCATCTTCACGCTCGATCGCGGCGTGCTCCAGTTTGACGACAGCCGCCAGTTCGGCGCCATTGAGTTGCACGAAGACTTCCCGGCTCGCGTGGCCCGCCTGGGCCCGGAACCGCTCGAGATTGCCGCCCAGGACTTCGCCAGCAATCTCCACCGACGCCGCACGAGCGTCAAGGCGCTGCTGCTGAACCAGACGTTCGTCCGCGGCGTGGGGAACATTTACGCGGATGAAGCCCTCTTCCGCGCCGGGATTCACCCTAAGGCGGCTACCGCCCGGCTGCGCCGGGACCGCGCCCTCCGCCTGCACCAGGCCCTGATCGAAGTGCTCACCGAGGCCATTGCCGCCGGCGGTTCCTCGATCTCCGACTACGTGGATGCCGATGGACGCCAGGGTTTTTTCCAAATCAGCCATCGCGTGTATCAGCGAACCGGCGAGCCCTGCGTAAATTGCGGCGCCGCCATCCGGCGGGCGCTGGTCGCCCAGCGATCCTCGCACTTTTGCCCGCGCTGCCAAAAACGGTGATCCTCAACCCGATCGTCGCACCTGTTGGGGGGCCGGGCATGTGCCCGGTCCGCGAGGGCCCTCCTCATCGAGTTTCAAGATTTCCCACTACTCGGCGGTCACACGCTTTGCCCGGCCAAGCGTGGTGTCTCGTATCAGGGTTGAAAACACCGCTGGGCGCTCAGGCATCCTGGAGTTCGGTCGGTGGATCGACTCGG
>Ga0209415_10000971_pt1 | contig 54474 bp, 44 predicted proteins | sample PeaSoiSIISIP2007_FD_187696 | JGI IMG/M metagenome (GOLD analysis project Ga0209415, IMG submission 187696) | Peat soil microbial communities from Weissenstadt, Germany - SII-SIP-2007 (SPAdes) (version 2) | ecosystem: Environmental > Terrestrial > Soil > Wetlands > Peat | place: Germany... | reverse complement strand
GCTGCTTGCTCTCCTCGAAGGCCCGCCCGGAATTGCCGACTTCTTCCCGAAGCTTCGCCATCGCCGCCTCGAGGCTCGCCGGAGCGTCAGTTGCTGCCTGGCTGACAGACGCCATTTTTGCTTCGGCCAAGCTGGCGAGTTCGCGTTTGTTCTCCGCTATCGTCCGCCCCGAATTGCCGACTTCTTCCCGAAGCTTCGCGATCGCCGCCTCGAGGCTCCCCGCAGCGTCAGTTGCTGCCTGGTTGACGGACGCCAGTTTTGCTTCGGCCAAGCTGGCCAGTTCGCGTTTGTTCTCCGCTACCGCCCGCCCCGAATTGCCGACTTCTTCCCGAAGCTTTGCCATCGCCGCCTCGAGGCTCCCCGCAGCGTCAACTGCTGCCTGGTTGAGAGACGCCAGTTTTGCTTCGGCCAAGCTGGCCAATTGTTGCTTGCTCTCCTCGAAGGCCCGTTCGGAATTAGTCACTTCTTCCCGCAGCCTCTCCATCGCTGCCTCGGCATGCCGCTCGAATTCCTTAAACGATTGCTCTCTCGAGTCTTGCGCGGTCGTCTCTGAAAGCGCCGCCGGACTCACCGCGTTCCCGTGCGCAGCCGCCGAACCTCCGTTGGACGGCGCCTGGAACTCCCTCACCAGCGCACTTGCACGCTCCTCCAAGGAGTCCAAGGCGAGGGATGCCCGCGACAACCTGTCTTCAATGCCAGAGGCTCGCAGGTCGCGGATGTCAGTGACTTGTGGCAGGCCTTCCTCGTCCGCCGTGGGGAAGTCTGGCTCCGACCATTCCGGCATTTCCGGATGCTCATCATTAAGGGCCGCATAAAACCTGAGCCAGTAGGAGATGGCGCCGTGCTGCGCCAACAGAACAGCCTCTTTATAATAGCCAGGACTACCGTCGCTGCGGCGACTGTTGATCACGGTGCTCAGGGCGGTACCTAGAGACAGGCGGCCATTGAAGAGCCTGAAAGCCAAGGCCCTCGAGGGACTGGATCCCATACTCTGCAAGTCGAGCGGGAAGCCATTCTGAGCTCGAACGGAGTGCGCCGGGCTTCCAGTCACCCAGACTCTAACTGAGATCAGCCCGTCCTCGAGGTATTTCTCGTGGGCGAACCCGTAGAAGCCAAAGTGGCTCCCGCTTGCTCTCCAACCCTCAGCCAGATTCGCCGTGGCAATAATAGACGCCTTCCCTGAAACGTCCTCGAACCTTACCTCAAATGGGCTCATCAGGAACCTCCCGCTTTGAGGGCGAGCATTCTCGCCTTCCACAATCGAAACTGAGCAGTTTTCACACTTGAAAGATATTATAGCACCTCTTGAATGGGGAAGCTGAAGTTCGCCCTTCTGCTCAGGTGACATTTGCAACTTCCGCGCGGGCGTCTCGCCCGATGTGGCGCGGGCATTCCTTCGCTCCGCTCAGGACAGGCTCTGCCGCGAGTTCTTGCCGGGGACGAGGAGCCCCTCGCGGCGGCCGCCGGGGTGTCCGGACCACATCCAGGCAACGTCGCGGGGTATTCATGGTTTCTGGGCGGTCGTCAGCCGATGTGCATGAACCACTGCTATCTTTGTCCAGACGCACGAGCGGTGTATACTCGAACCCTTGATCCATATTGGAGCTGTCATGCCGGACGCCCTCATCGTTCACCGACTGCACTTCGCTTTCACGGTCACTTTTCACTATCTCTTCCCACAGCTCACCATGGGGCTGGCGCTGCTGATTCTGATCCTGAAAACCCTAGCGCTGCGGACTGGCGAAGAGCACTACAATCGCGCGGCGCGTTTCTGGATGAGGATTTTCGGCGTCAACTTCGCGCTGGGCGTGGTGACCGGCATCCCCATGGAGTTCCAGTTTGGAACCAATTGGGCGCAATTCTCCAAGGCCGCCGGCGGCGTAATCGGGCAAACGCTGGCGATGGAGGGCGTGTTCTCATTCTTCCTGGAGTCGAGTTTTCTGGGGTTGTTTCTGTTTGGCGAAAAACGCTTGGGTCCCAGAGGTCACTGGTTTACTGCCTTGATGGTGTTTATTGGATCGTGGCTCTCGGGGTACTTGATCGTCGCCACCGACGCTTGGATGCAACGCCCGATCGCTTACGCCCTTGGCCCCAACGGCGAAATCAAGCTGACCAGCTTCTGGGGGTTGCTGCTGAACCGCTGGGCTGTGTGGCAATATGCACACAACATGAGCGGTGCGGTGATTACGGCGGCCTTTGTGATGGCCTCGCTCGGGGCATTCTATTTGCTCGTCGGAAGGCAGCAAAGCTACGGCCAGACGTTTGTCCGCGTGGGAGTAATCGCCGGCGTCATTGCCACCGTCTTCCAACTGTTTCCGAGCGGCGACGGCCAAGGCCGCTTGGTGGCCCACAACCAACCGGTGACCATGGCTGCCATGGAGGGCTTGTTCCACACGCAAAAAGGAGCGCCCATCGCACTGATCGGACAGCCTGATTTGGACAAGCAGCGCCTCGATAATCCCATCCTGATCCCCCGCACCCTAAGCTTCCTGACCTACCGGCGCTGGATGTCGGAAGTCAAAGGGCTGGACGCATTCCCGCAGTCCGACTGGCCGGACAACATCCCCCTCGTCTATTACTCCTATCACGTCATGGTAGGGCTCGGCACACTCTTTATTGCCATCATGGTGATCTGCGCCTGGAAGTTATGGAGGGGGACTTTGTTTGCCTCTCGACGAATGCTTTGGGTCCTCATGCTCTCTCTTCCCTTCCCCTACATCGCTAATACTGCAGGATGGATGACCGCCGAGGTGGGACGCCAACCCTGGGTCATCTATGGCCTGATGCGCACGCAGACCGGCGTGTCACCGCTGGTTTCGTCGGGAAACGCCTGGTTCACCCTGCTGGGCTTCATGGGAATGTACACCGTGCTGGGCATATTGTTTTTGTTCCTGGTCTATCGTGTGATTGAGGAGGGTCCCGAGCCTCCCCCACTTTTCGTTCCGCCGAAGGTGTAGGGGCGTTCCGCCAAGCGCTTATGGTTACGGTCATTTGAAGCGGCACAAGGTAAACGCGCACCCGTCATTCCGAGCGGAGCGAGGAATCTTGCTCCGAGCCTTCTTCCTAAACGAACCAGGGCGAGATTCCTCGCTTCGCTCGGAATGACACGCGCAAGGCTGCGCTCTTCGCTGGGCCGCCTAAGGAGCTGTCGGCATGGAAACGGTCTGGTTCTGGTTGGTGGCAATCATGATTGCCGCCTATGTGGTGCTGGACGGATTTGACCTGGGGGCAGGCGCGGTTCATTTTCTCGTTGCCAAGACGGATGCGGAGCGCCAGTTAGTTGTGCGCTCGATCGGGCCGGTCTGGGATGGAAATGAAGTGTGGTTGCTGGCCGCCGGCGGAACCCTCTACTTCGCCTTCCCGGCACTCTACGCCTCCGGATTCAGCGGCTTTTACTTGCCTCTCATGATTGTGCTCTGGCTGCTGATCCTGCGCGGCATCGCCATTGAGTTTCGCGAAAAGGTAGCCAGCCCCGTATGGGTCACGTTCTGGGATGTGGTCTTTGCCACCGCCAGCCTGCTGTTGGCGGTCTTTTACGGCGCCGCCCTCGGCAACGTGGTCCGAGGCGTTCCCCTGGATGGCAACGGCTACTTTTTCGAGGCCTTGTGGACCAACTTCCGTTTGGGGACCGATACCGGCATTCTCGATTGGTACACGATTCTCGTCGGAGTGGCGGCCTTGGCCACGCTCTCTCTCCACGGCACGCTTTGGCTGGCGCTAAAAACCGAAGGCCCGGTCCACGACCGTTCGCAAAGCGCGGCGCGCCCGGCCTGGTGGATTGTGTTGGTGATGACTTTCCTGGTTACCGTCGTCACTTTCCGCGTGCAGCCCCAAGTCCTGAAGAACCTCTTGGAGCATCCTGCGGGCTTCGTCTTTCCCTTGCTCGCCTTGGCCGGGCTGGCGGCAATGGGATGGTTTATCCGGCATCAGGATGACCTGAAAGGATTCCTCGCATCCTGCCTTTACCTTGTGGGGATGCTGACCAGCGTGGTTTTTGGACTGTACCCCCTCGTCCTGCCTGCCAGCACCGGCCCCGCTTATTCATTGACGATCTACAACGCCAAAGCCGCCGATTACGGACTACGCGTCGGCCTGGTGTGGTGGTTCATCGGCATGGCCCTGGCGACGACGTATTTCGTCTATGTCTATCGCAACTTTGCAGGCAAAGTGAATGTCGAGGGGTAGGCCCTGCGGATTGTCGATGGACGATTGCCGATTGTCGATTGAGGCTAGCGCAGACCTGCTCTTCAGCTCTGCGGCTCTTAGGCGGGCCTATCCATGCCCACCGCCTTGGCGCGAAGAGATCTAACATCTAACCAAACGGTTCTTTACCCGGCAACGAACTGAATGGTTCTGTTGAAAGGCGTGAAATCGGTCAGGTACAGCGTGACACCAGCAAGGCGAGGTTCGGCGCCGCGCAGTTGGGTCCATGAGTGGCGACGAAAGCCAGGGCCGATGCGCAGCCGCCGGCCCGCGAGTTCATAGGTCACGAAACCCTCTCCCAACAGATAGCCATCAGGCATCCCCTGCAAGGGCGTCACTGCGTCCCCAGCAAGCCGTCCTTCCGGACGCAGCGTGATCTCGACTGCCAGCGGGACCCCGTCCGTGCCTCGAACGTCCAGCGAAAGCTCGAAGCCGTTCTCGCGCTCGCCAATCTCCACCTGCGAGCGCAGGTGGCACAGATTGCTGTGGGCGCGGTGAGAGTTTTGCATCGCCTGCCAATTCCCATCTCCCCGACGGTCTGCCGGAGCCAGAGGCTGGAGGTAATATCCATCCAGTTCCTGTTCAAGCCGGTAGATGCTTCCCGAGCGTGTCAAAGGAGCGGAAAACTGCCCTTTCCCGAAAAAGGCGCTGGCTAAGCGTACGGCCTCGACTACCGCTCCGCCGTGGCGGAAGGAAAAGAAGCGCGAGTCTCCTCCCAGGATGGTGGCGCTGCGTTCACCGCGCCGAATATGCGCGAACCCCGAGAGCGGGAAATACCTGTCGTAGTCGACGGGCAACTCCTCGCACGGGGGCAGTTCTTGTCGCAGTTCCGGAATCTCGAGGAAGTAAAGCAACTCGCCGCCCAATTGCTCCGGGTGGTCACGCTCGAGGTTGGTCACTACGGTGGCGAAACGTCCACTACGGTCGCGGTTCGCCATATACCGGTAGACAAGGTAATAGGGCCGCAACGTGGCAGACTGGAAGCGATCCTGCCGGCGCGAGATGTCGGTAGCCACCTCGCCGTTGGAGTGCAGGAAGTAGATCATCGCCTCCAGGTTCCTTCGCACCGGCTCAAACAGAGCCGGCCGGTCGAGCAGGCGGCCGGCAGTCAGCAGCGCGCGATCGGAGATGGCATTGTAGATTCCGGTGCTGCGCTCGGTGAATTGACCTTCTTCGTCCAGGTCGATCCCTTCCGCCAGCCATTCCTCCACACGCGCAACATAACGAGGATTTGGGAAAAGATGATGACAGCGGGCCAGTGCCGAAACGGCCACCCAACGATGGTTGGGAGTATGGATGCCTCCCGTGGTCAAGGCGGAGGCGCCTCGCTCGACGAAGGCTCCCAGCGCGGATTCCAACCGGCGCGTCTCTGGATACTCTCGAATACGCAACACCTCCATCGTGGCGCAAAGCGGCTCGAGCACGAAAGCAGTGTCCGGCGGTGAGCCAAAGTTGGTGGTGGGAAGGTCGATAGTGCCGTCGGGATGCTGGACTCGAAGCAGGGCTTCAGCCGCTCTTTCCATCCGTTCGAGGGCTTCGGGCCGGCGGTGATAGCGGGACTCGGGGGCTAGAAACACGGCGGCCAAGCCTGAAAGAAATCCCGCCGTGGCCCCAGGCTGAGGGATCTCGTGCTCGTCAAGCACGCCCCCTTCCGCTTGCTGCTTCGACAAGGATTCTTCCGCCGCCCGGTCAGCCTCCTTCACCAGTTCCGGGTAGATATTCCCCACGTTCGACTCAATTCCTCCCTCTGCCGGGGACGACCGCATCGTCCCCGTCGCCCCCAGCACGGTGAGGAATTCTCTTCGGTCCATACGGCCTTCCGATGATCGTTCTCTGTCCGCGCGCTACTGTACACCTGACACCCTTCGGATGCAATATTCCGGCTTGGTTAGTGCCCGGCTTGGTTACTGGTCGACATGATCGGGCCCACGCACCCAGGCTCGTCACTCATCACTTGTCACTCGTCACTGCCTTTACTGGTTCGCCATTTTGGCGATGTGGATATCGAAGCCGGTGCCGGGCAGCAGCGTGGTGAGTTCGAAGGCCGTAAACCCGTCCCCCTCAAGCTCGGTTCGACGGTAAAGTCCGGGCTCGTTTTCTACGGTCTCGCGTCGCGCCTCGAAATTCTGCAAGTACGCTTGGGCAGTCTTCAAATCGGGATGATTTGAGACCGTGGACCGAGTCAGGGCTTCAGCCGCATAGGAGCGGACCAGCTTGGGCCAATATTTTTCCAGGAGACCGGTGCTGGCAAAAAGGTCGGCCCAAACAATCTGGTCATTCACCGCCACCACCACGCCCACGGCGTTCCGGTCGCGCAGCTCCCGCATGACTCCCTGGTAAGACTGCTCGAGAGGCGCAGCCACAGCCTCGACGCGTTGCCTTACCTCATCGTTACCCATTACGCCGGCGTAGGAAGAAGTCGCCTGGAGCTGCGGAGCGGCTGCTGGCACCAACGCCTCCATTTTCGCTGCTGAAGCGCCAACTTCCGACCATACCTTTCTTTGATCCTGGTCGGCCATGGCGCTCTTTCGAACGCTGGGCTGCGCCATCTGCGAATGGAACGATCCGAAGACGGGCTTGGTCGCCACCCAACGGTGCGGCTCAACGCAGAAGACGCCCAGGTCGATAGGGTCGCTCTCCGCCGGGACGATGCGGTCTTTGCCGACCACACGATCCTGCTTTCCGCCCGTCAGGATTTCGCCCGCCAGCAAAAGCAGCGGACGTTTCGAATTGTTCACTAATACCAACTGGTTAACCTGTGGCCCGGGCGTGGGGTGCTGGCGGCCGCGGATGAGCGGCTGAATCATTCCGCCTTCGCTCACCACAACCTCGCCGGAGCGCAAGCCTTCATCGAGCGTCAGGAAATCCTTTGTGTCATGCGTGGGGTTGGCGACCACCGGAAAGATGGTCAGATTGTTGTGCCTGATCGGCTCTAGCACTTTGTAACTTGGCGCGGCCTCACCGGCCGCTCCCAGACCCGGCCCCAGCGGCAGGGCCATCAAACCCGTCATCACGGCAATCATGCTCAAGCCAAGAAGTTGCTTTGCTCTCATCGCAGATTCCTCCCAAAGAATTGACCGAGGGCATCAAACCGGTCTAAAGGGAGAACGACTCAGGTTATAATTCTTGCATCCAAATGAGTGCCGAAATTCGAAAATCGAAACTCGAAATTCGAAAGTCGGCTGCAAGTGTTGCTAGTGGCGATATCGTCGGAGGCCCTATTACGAGTGGAAGCAAGTCACCAGGCGCGCTGTCATCCTGAGCGCAGCGAAGGATCTCGGGAGTTAGCGCTCATTTCCGTGGCTGACCGACTGCAGGGATTCTTCGCTGCGCTCAGGATGACAGCGTAGAGGCGCACCCGATTTCGATGAGTGCTACCCAAGAGAAGGCCGGCCGTTCCGCAATGTTCGTCATCCCGGAATCGGTGCGCGCCCGGCTTTACCGCCAGGCAGTGGCGGAGCGATTCGGCCTCGCCCTCGGGGATTTCGCAAGCATCCTGCAAGAGGTCGCTGCCAAGTATCTCCCTCGAGACGCGAGCCAAGCCGAGGTTCTGGAACTCATCGGAGGTTTGCGGCTTGAGGAACTGGCGATGGCGCGCGCCTGCGCCCGGGGTAACGAAGCTGCCTGGGAAGTTTTTCTGACGCGTTACCGCGAAAAGCTTTACCGCGCCGCCCACTCGATTGCCTCTGAGGATTCCGCTGCCCGCGAACTCGCCGATTCGCTCTACGCCGACCTGTACGGAACGCGCTCGGCGGACGGCCGGCGAATCTCGAAACTCGACTCGTTTACCGGCCGCGGCTCTCTTGAGGGCTGGCTTCGTGCCGTCCTGGCGCAGGAATATGTGATCCGCTATCGGCGCCAGCAGCGCCTGGTCAGCCTGGAGGAGCAGACTGACGCTGGAGCCCAGTTCCGGGCCGCAGAGCGCGACCCTTCGCAGGCGCATGACCCGCGTTTGGAAGAGGCCACGGACCAAGCCCTCGCCGCTCTGCCTGGGGAAGACAAATTCATTTTGGCCGGTTATTATCTCGATGGACGTACCCTGGCCGAGATGGCGCGCCTCCTCGGCGTGCACGAATCGACAGTCAGTCGCCGGCTGGAGAAAATCACCACGGCGCTTCGCAAATCCATTCTTGTCCGGCTGGTAAAACATGGCATGACTTCAAAAGAAGCCCGACAAACCATGGACGTGGAGGTCAGCGAGTTGTCCTTGGATGTTCGCCGGAGGCTGGCGGAGAGTGGAGGGAACAGGGAGTAGGGAACAGGGAATAGGGAATAGGGATTAGGGATCAGCAAGCACGGACGGCGACTGAGCGGTTGGAACGCATCGAAGGTTAAAGGCTGAAACACGCAAGAAGGCGGTGCCTGGAGCGTTCTATGAGAGGAATCGGAATACGGCGTTTACGCCCTCTGTTCCCTGTTCCCTATTCCCTGTTCCCTCAAGGGATGTCGTAGACTGGATCAGTTATGTGGGGAATACCAAGAATCGTGCTCGACCGGCTCAAGGGAAGAAGCTTGGGCAGGCCGAACAGTGGGCGATCGGCAATCGAGAATCCGCAATTCCAACATCCGGACGCCAACCTCCTCGCAGCCTTCCTCGAACGAACGCTGACGGAGCGCGAGCGGACGCAAGTTCTGAGCCATCTCGCGGAGTGTGCGGAATGCCGGGAGATTGCGGCCTTGACACTGCCTGCCGAAGCCGAGGCGGCCGAGCCCGCCCGATCGCCTGTAGGAAGCGGATGGAGCATCCGGCCAATACTCCGCTGGGGCGCCCTGGCCACGGCACTGGGCGCCGTAGTTTTTGTCGCAGTTTTGCGGCAGCATTCGAGGAGCGGGGTGCAGACTGCATCCATCACCGCGCCACCGGCTATCATGCCGCAGGCGAGCGAAGCCGCCCCACAGGCTCCGCAGCCCTTACCAGCCCAACCCGCTGCCAGATCAGCCACGCGAAGGGCTCGAGCAAAGCCTCTCGAGTCTGCCGGCGAGATCGCAAAACTCCAGAAACCTGCCCCGACACCACTGACCCAGCGATTCACCGCTCTCCCTCCCCGTAACGAGGTGCGAAACCTAACGCCGCCGAAGGTCCAGCTTCGCCCACCGGAGGCGCCGCCCGCTATCCCGCCGAGTACCCAATCCGCCGAGGTCCCGGCGGGCCTGAGCACTGATCTTATCCATGCTGCCGCCCAGCCGAGCGCCGTTGTGGAACATCCGCCGGCCCCCACCTACGATAAGAGAAGCTTGGCGGGCGAGGCCGGGGCATCGACGCCCATGCGCGCAAAGGCCCTGCAATCCAAACTCTCAGCGAACGCATTCCGCAGTCGGTTGCAGAGCGCCGTGGCCCAGCCCAGCGCGCTTTGGAGCATTTCGCCGGAAGGCAAACTACAACGCTCAGAGGACGGCGGAAAGAACTGGCAGGAAGTGCGCGTCGCCGACAATATCGAATTCCGAGCGATCCAGGTAAACGCCAGGGATATCTGGGCGGGCGGAAGCGGAGGAGCCTTGTATCACTCGAGCGATGGCGGCGCCGCCTGGACCCGAGTCAACCCGGCTTCAGGCGCCTCTCCCTCCACAGAAGCCATCGTCTCGATCAGTTGCTCCTCATCCAACCTTCAACAAATCAACGTCAAAACCGACTCCGGGACGCAGTGGGCATCCGACGACGGCGGCCAGCACTGGAGAACGGTGAACCGTGACGAGTGAGGAGTAGGTATTGTGGTTCGAGCCTATGCCGCCTGTACTGGCGATCGACTTGAAGGTTAAGCCTTCGCTGCTCTGAAAATCGTGGTGCGGGCGAGACGCCCGCGCCACATCCGTCCGCCGCCGGGCGATTTTCATGGTTTCCGGGTGCCCGTCAGCCGGCGGGCATGAGCGACTGCTTTGAAAATGTGTAGGGGTAAGGGCTTGCCCTACCCCGGTGGGTGCAATGTGGAACCAGGGGACGGCAAGCCGTCCCCCTACAAGCGTGTTTTCATGGTTTCTGGGTGTTCGTCGGCTGACGAACATTCGCGACTTCTCTGACGTTTCCCGATCCCGTTCTGATTTCACCGTCCGGCCAGCTTGGTCGCGGCCCCGCACACGTTGGTCAGAACTCCCATGCGTTTGTCGATCAAGGTGGCGGTCTTGCGGTCCTTGCCGAGGTCATAAACATAGATTGCCGAGCGCAGCGCTATGCCGCCTTGTTCTATCGCCACGATCCACCGGGTGCCGACATTCCAGACGAAGAAGTAGCGGCGATATTTATGCCCCTTGACATATACGTCGCTCGAGTCAAACGGCTCGCCCGGCAAAGCGATGTTGCCCATCGCCTCGCGCAATGCCGGCGGCAGCCCGGAAGGAAGAGCAACATTGACCGCTCCCGGCGGCGCCGGGCAGTCCGAGATCGCGGCTGCCTGCGCGGGTGCGCCAGACGCCGCCATCGCCAACGCGCCGGCTATGATGCAAATCCATTTCATCGCTCTCTCCTTCCCGTGAATAGACTGACTCGAGATCATAATGCGCAGCCGGACTTAGCGTCAGTGGAGAGCGCCACAAGATACGCCATAATAGTCCTCCTGTTGGCTACTTCTTCTGCGGCGGATGCTTAGGCTTGAAATTTCTGGCGACGGTGAAGAAGCTGTCGGGCAATTCAATTTTGTTCTTTTTCAGGGTAATAGCCATCGCATCTTCAACTTCAACGCGTTGCGCGTTGTGATCTTTTGCGTGTGTTTCTGCATCGAAAATACGCGCCTGCGCCAGATTAGTTTCAAATTCCTCCAAGCCCAAAGAGATAGAATCGCCAGGAGGTATTTTCGTGAAAAGACTCTGAATCTGCGCGGCGAGATCGTCCCTGCGCTCATCAATCAGGACTTTCTGCGCTCCGACAATAAGGGCATTTACGTAGTCATGCTGATCCTGAACCGCCATTTTATCGAACTGTTGTATTTCCATCGCCTGCGCCGCGCTTGTCAAGAGCAGCGCGACCGACGCCGCAATGAGGGTTGATGTGGTGGCAGTATGCATGTGTCCTCCTGTTGGCTACTCCTTCTGCGACGGATGCTTGGGCTGGAAGCTGCTGTTGACTGCCCTAAAGTGTCTTATAAAATCTTGCGACAGGGGAATATTATTCTTTTTTAAGGTAACAAGCATCGCATCTTCAACCTCAAGCCGATGTGCGCTCGGATCTTTTTCGACATTCTTATCATCCGTGACACGTGCCCGCCCCAGATTTAATTGAAACTCAACCACTCCGAGCGTGTCCTGATCACCAGGGTCGGTCGTGGTAAAAAGATGATCGACTTGCGCGGCCAAGTCCGGCCGGCCTTCATCTTTAAAAGCCTGTTCGGCGCCACCGACTAAACGGCTGACATATTCGCCCTGATCTTCATTTGACATTTTATCATACTGCTGTATTTCCATCGCCTGCGCTGCGCTTGTCAAGAGCAGCGCGACCGACGCCGCGATGAGTGTTGATGTGGGTGCAGTGTGCATGTGTCCTCCAGTTGGCTACTTCTTCTGCGACGGATGCTTGGGCTTGAAATTGCTGAGAATGGTGTAGAAACTGTCGGGTACTTCAATGCCGTTCTTATGCAAGGTAAAGGCCATAGCATCCTCAACCTCAATTCTCTGGGCACTGGGGTCCTTTACCACATTTTGCGCATCTGCAAGACGTGCTCTTGCCAAATTACTGTTGAATTCTACAACCCCTACGCTGGCTTGATCGCTACCAAGACGTGTCGTGAAAAGCTTGCTGACCTTCGCGGCCTGATCGGCTTTTCCAGCATCCGTCAGGACTTTTTCCGCGCCCTGCACAAGTTCCGCAATATATTCACTGCGATCCTGCTCAGCCATCTTGTCGAACTGCCGTATTTCCATCGCCTGCGCTGCGCTTGTCCAGAGCAGGGCGACCGACGCCGCAATGAGGGTTGATGTGGTCGCAGTATGCATGTGTCCTCCGGTTGGCTAATTTCTCTGCGGCGGATACTTGGGTTTAGTTCCCCGATTTGAGCCGCTTCTTGGCCTCGCTCAGCAGAAAACTGGAAATAGCATCCTCAAGCTCCGTATTGGGCTGAGCGGCAGCATACTGTTCAATCATTACAATTAAATCCCCTGACTGTTTGTAAGTAAGGTTTTCGGCTAACTTCTCAACCGCGTCAGCCAATTTTCTATCATTTTCAAGGCGCTGGGGTGTCTTTACCTTGCCATCGGCAAATTTCGGAGATCTGAGCTGCGTTACTGTCTTAGCAACCGCTGTCGAATAAGCTTCATTCAACATTTTGGACTGCCTGGCCGGGTCACTTCTGGCGCTTTCGTATACACTCAACGAAACAGCAGACGCGACAACAGGCGCCAGCAATGCAACTGACAATAAAATGCCTGTCATGACTCTTTGTGCCCAGGCAGTGGCCAGAAATGGGCTAACCCGATTCATAAAACCTCCTGCACGTCCTGCCGCAGTGGGCAGCAATCCTTGAAGATTAGCGCCCGGCGATCGTGGACTGGCACCTGGTACCTGAAACCCGGCACCTGCCCTTACGATGTCGCCTTGATCTGCTCGGTGAGCCGAACGGCTTTGGGGCGGTAGCCGCTACGTGTGCGAACGTGGTAGTTCTTCATATCTTGACCCACCAGTTTTACAGTGATACTACGCCAGCCGCGATTAGGGTTGGCTGCCGGGTAGTAGCTGATCGAATACAAGTGCGCAAGGTCATCTCGGATGGAAGCGAATGCGTCCTGCTGTTCTTTCCAGTTCTTCGCGAAATAGACCTTGCCGCCCGTCGTGGCGCTAACCCGTTCGAACACGGCAGTCGAGATGGGATCCAGCCGGGCTGCCTGGGTGCTGATCATGTAAATAGGAATCCCTTCCGTCTGCGCCATCTCACGGATGTCTTCAGGACCCACGGCGCTGGCGTTGTCGGGGCCGTTGGAGAATACCACCACCACCTTCCGGCCCGAAAGCTGAGCGGCATCTCTGAGCGTCATCAGCAGGGAGTTATAAAGGGCGGCATCATCTCCTGCCACAGAGGCGCGAATAGCACGGATGACATCTGACCGTTCGGGAGTGAGCATCGAGGCCCGTGAGAAATTGCGGCTATAGGAATAAAACGCCACGCGCGCGGGATCGTGCAGCGACCGCACGAATTCCGCAATGGCATCTTGAGCAAAAACGAAGCCCCGATACATGTAATTGCTCGTGTCGAACAGAATGAAGACACTGGCGCCGGCCACAAGCGAGGCCACCTGGCCCGGCGTCGCCTCCTCGAATCCGCCATCTTTGTTCCGATGTCCGCGGCCCTTGGGAGCCGAAGATGTCGCCAGCGCCGGCTTGCCCTCACCCGGCTTGTAATCCTCCAGCTTTCGCGGTGCTTCGTTCTCTTCGCCGAAGGTCGCAATTTTCTGAGGGATTCCATCCTCATAGATCGCAAAGTCCCAGGGAGTGAGGCGAGTGACGTAGTCCCCTTTCTTGTCCGTCACCGCCACATCCAACGCCACCATATTAACTGTGACTTTAAAGACCGTCACGTCCGGACCACTCTCCTGCTGCGCTCTCACCCGAGCCGCGCTGCCGGAGAAAGTAGCCAGCAAAAGTGTTGGAACCAAGATTCCCCATTTCGCCATAGCAGACTCCTCAAACCCCAGGACTAAGTTCACTCTTGGCTAAAGTGCGGATTTTTCCCTGTCGAAACTCCTCACCAGTTTCCCGCAACGCCCGAAGCAGTGCCGGCCAATCCTCCAGGTCGGTGGCGGAGATCTTCTCGATCATGCGGTGCGTCAACTCGGGCACCAGAATGTGAAGCATTTCCGGAGAGTAACCGTTCTCGTCCGCCAGGCGCGCCCAGTACAGGTTGTTGGAATCCCAAGACTCACCCAGGAGGCGGCTCGAGTACCCCATCAAAGTGGGAAGGGGTTTTATGCTCAGTAGCTCGCGCGCATACGTTTCTTCCAGCGCCGGATGCGGCACGCCAAAATCCGCCGAGAGGCGTTCCCAACTAACTTCCGCGGGATGCTGTTCGCTAAGTTCAGTCAATTCTTGCCCCGCGGGTCCCGAGTCCTGGCCCGGGGATCGTCGCCGGTATTCCTCGGCCAAATAAAAGACTTCTGCCGGCGTCACGCAGGAAATCGCAGCGTCCGGCTCTCCGCGGCGCAGCGCGTCCTCCACTTCTCCGGCCCTCTGGGGGAGCATGCGATCGGAGAGAATCGTCATCACCGTTTCGCGCAGCTTCTCATCTTTGGCCGCAGCTTCCAGAAGCTCTTCTCCGGCCCGCTGGTAGAGGCTGACGGAATGAAGTTCCGATCGAGTCACCTCCCACCACCGGGGCAGGACGGCGTCCACCAAGAGAGATGGCACCAGATCCTCCCAGATGAGAGCCTGTACGTTTTCCGGCACAATGAAGTTCTGCTCCACTTCCGCCAGAGCGTAAGGCAGATCAGCCAGCGAGCCAGAAAGGTGCGCTCCCCCGCTTGCCGCATCGCCAATGCCCATCAGAACGGGGCTCTGCCAGGAATGGTATTCTCCGTTGACCTTTTCTCCGACGGGATCGTGGGCGCGCACAAAGAGCGGGTTGGTGAGTAGCATCTGCGCCCCGGGAGGCTCGTAATAGGCGTAGTTTAGTCCCACTAAGGTGTCCCTTAGGAAGGGCACCAGTTGGCCACGAGCCGTTGCCAAGGCGGCGGCATTCGCCGGCGACTCGAGGAGCGGCGCCAGGTTCATTTGCAGCTCGAATTTGATGTGCGGGGTGGTATAAAGGCCATTGGCCCATTCCAATCTTTCGCCGGATGTGAAGAGCGGCTTCGGCAGTTCGAATTCCCGCAACTCCCCAGCCAAGACCAACAGTGTATCGACCTTCGGTTTTCCGCGCCCCGATTGGTTCAAGCCGTGTCCCAGAGCGAACAAGTTGTCGAGAGAAATGAGCCGTTGCGCATCCAGAACAACGCGGATGTTGTCAGCCAGAAGCTGCCTGACCTGCCGCCCCCCTGGGGTGGACTGACTGGGACCAGCAAGCAAGGTGATGATGGCGTCCTGGGAGCGTTGCGTTTCGCCCGTAGCGGCCCGCAGAAGCTCGCCGAACGAACTCTCCGTGGCGTCGAAAAGTTGGACCGAGGACGAGACGCTTCCGAATGGTTTGATAATCCGCTGCCAGGACTGGCTCAGGTCTTGAATTTCCCCCTGGCGCGCCAGAATTTCCCAAAGTCCGACGATGGCTTGATAAATGCCTAATGTGTCGCCTCGCACGCCGTTGTCAGGGATGCGGTCGATAGCATCAGCCACGGTGAGGAAACGGCCCACCGACTCGTCGCTCAGAGCGTGAAACTCGGAGAAGATAGAATACTGGTCCCCGAAGCGTGGAAAATCGGCCGCCAGCAAACTTGCCGCGCTGGGACTCAAGCGCTCACCCGCGGAACGCCGACGGTCAATCTCATTCAAAGTCAGGAATACTCTGAGCGATGAGTCTTCAGAGACTTGCCGCGTAAGTGCAAACATGCCAGCGACGAGATCTTCAGGAGTCTTCCACTCTCTGGAACGCTGGGCCCATTCGGCCTCGATTTTGGAATGGGTCCTGCGTCCCAGGATCCCTTGCCACGCCCCCAAACCTCCTGGGATATGCGGTTGTCCGCTCGGCTCAAACCAGAGCCGGGTTACCAGCAACATGAGGCCCGAGTCCGTTCTGAACGCGCCCTTCGCCGGGCCTGGGGTGGGTCTCTTGCCACGTAAAGCTGCATAAAATCGAGTCAATCGGTGCGGCTCAAGGAAGTAGGACTGCTGAGCCGGGTTGATGCGCGAAAGTGCGTCGAAATAAGCTGCCAGCCAACCCGCGTCTCTCCCCACCAACCGGAGCACGAAGTCCGCGGGTGAGTCGGGGTTGGCGCCGACCAGGCTCTTCCATGCCGGTTCAGCCGCGTTTCCGCCTGGCACTACCACCCGATTCGACCGAATACAAATGTGATTCCCAAAGTAATCCAGGACAGCCGCGTCCGGCCCAAGCTTCTCAAGTCCCGGGGACCGCAGCAGGGCGCGCCGCGTGCCGTCATCCATTCGTGACAGCGCCCAGTAGAGCCGGGCTGCTGCGGGATCCTGCAAAAGGACGTCGATGACGTCTTCTTTCTTAGTCCTGCTGTTTTTCGTCCAATCCGCCTGGCTGAATAGGACCGGGACCTTTGTGCTCGGGAACGGATAAGCAAACGGCTTGTTCCCTTGAAGAGTTTGTTCCAATTCTGCCAGGGGAAATCCGGAATCGACAGTAATGAACGCCTTCTTCTGGTCAGCGGTTTCGAGCGCCACTCGAGGTCCGCAAGCACTCGAAAGCCGGTAGCCAAGCGCATTGAGCAGCGGCTGTGCCTGGGCGCATGCAGAAACCCGGATGATTCCTTCCGGGCCTGCCAACGCCTGGAGTTCCCGGGCATGGTCGACGTAGCGCTTCAAGAGCACCAGAAACTCAGTGGGCCTGCGTCCGCCTTCTTGCCACGTAAACCCGTGCGTAATCACGTTCCGCGCCAGCAGCGGCAACACTTCCTGTGGAGGAACTTTCTGGCTGATGCCAGCCATGCGCAGGAAGGAGCGGAGAGGGCCGGGAATGAAATCGACTGTCCCCGAAGACGAAGGGCTCGGCTGGGTCTGCCCAACCTGCGGGGTTCGCTGGTCCTCTTGGGGAAGTGGGGCCGCGCTCGCGCCTCTTCCATCAAACCCTCCGCAATACGCGAAGAGAAGAATTGCCAGAGGAAATGCTCGGTAAACGCGGGGTTTCATAACGGACTCCCTTCCCTGCGACCTAAGGCTGCAATTCCCACGAATGCCAATAACCGGAGGAGAGCCAAAAAGTCCTCACGCGGGTGCCACCAAGCACCGTCACATATCTCCACAAGCCCTGAATTCATCTTTACAGCTTGCAGCAGGAGACATCCCACCGACCCCCTCGACTCCGGAACATAGCTGACAGACTGTCCTGTTTCTTCCAATACTAGGCCAACTGCCATCCTGCGTCAAGCGTACCGACCGCACGGTAGCGGGACGCCCACACTACACGCAGTGGCCTACGACGGAGTTCCGAGGGCCCTTTGGCTGACCCGAGGCGATGAAGATTGGCATCGTCGCCCCACGAACCCAAAACGAACTGCCTTTTAGGTCGCACAAGTCCCCAAGTAATGCGAAAATGAGGGCTGAAATCCACATTGCGGCGGCCCCCAGGCGGGTTTCAAGCCGGGACCGGACTTGCCGCGGGGATGGAGTTCAGTCAATATGTCATGATCTGGGGCTGCCCGTCGGATCGAACGGCCGCGACCGTTCGCAAGCCGGCTGTCCTTTTCTGAGTTCAGACTCTTGATTTCTGCCTCCGGCCGCTTACCTTTTTGCTCTCCCGTCGTCGTAACAGGTTGAGAGGTCAAGCAAAGTCGGTGATGGAAGGCTGCTTGGAGCTAGCCGAACATATACCAGAAGATGCGAAACTGAGTGGGGCGGATGAGTTGACGCTGATCCGCCGCGCCCAGGAGGGCGACTCTCAAGCCTTCGAGGCACTGGTGCGGGCGTACGATCAGAACGTGCTTCGCCTGGCCTTGCAAGTGGTGCATTCGCCGGAAGAGGCTCGTGACCTTTATCAGGAGGCCTTTTTGAAGGTCTACCGTTCCATCCGTTACTTCCGGCTGGAGGCTCGATTCTCAACCTGGCTTTATCGCGTGGTGATGAATGTTTGCCTGGACTATTTGCGCCGCCAAAACACCCGCAAGGAAGTGCAGGGGCCGGAAAGCGAGGACGGTCAGCCGGAATACTTCCAAACGGTGCCGGAGGAAAGGCCTGTGTCGGACCCGGAACGTGCCGTGCACTCCAGAGAAATCGGGCGACGCATCCAGGCTGCGCTCCAGCGCCTCAACCCTCGCGAACGCCTGGTCTTCGAATTGAGGCATTACCAGGGCCTGAAGCTTCGCGCCATCGGCGAGCTTTGTAAGACCAGCGAGCAAACGGTAAAGAACTGCCTGTTCCGCGCCACGCAGAAACTGCGCATGGATCTTGGAGACCTTGTTTAGTGACGAGTGACGAGTGACGAGTGACGAGCCTGGAAGGCAAGAAAGCAGCGAGACAAGTGATGAACGGAGAGCTGCAAGAGTCCTGCGAAGGTATCAGCGAGTGCGACAGAGCAATGTCGGCTGGCTTGGGTTTTGCTCGTCACTTATCACTCGTCACTCGTCACTGCCTTTAGGAGATTTGGTTATGGGGTGTCGGGAATTCGAGGAATACATGACGCTCGATCTTTACGGCGATCTTCCGCCTGAGCAACGAGCGCTTTACGAGGCGCACCTTGCCAACTGTGCTCCGTGCCGGGCCGCGCGCGAACAAGTCCGCGGCCTGCATGAGGTTCTGGCTCAGCGGCCACGGCTTGAACCGTCTCCCGATCTTCTGGTGGAATGCCGCCAGGCCCTGTCTGATGCCCTCGAGAAGGAGCGACTGGGATGGCACGGCCTGATGCGCGAGTGGTTGGCCTTCCTTCAGCTTCCGCCGCAGCGAGTGGTCTCCCGCCTGGCTTTCGTTCTCACCCTGGTTGTTTTCGGTTTTGGCCTGGGTTGGACGTTGCGTCCCCGCGCCGAGCGGGTGGTTCCCTCCGGGCCCAGCAACGTAACCTCGTCTTCCCTTGCCGAAGGGGATCTGGAAAACATGCGAATCAACGACATCAGCCGCGTGGCTCCTGATCCACAGACCGGGGACGTGCGCATCACCATGGACGCGCAGCGTCGCTTCACTCTTGAAGGCTCGCTTGACGACCCCCGCATCCAACAACTCCTGGTCAACGCCGTGAAGAGTTACGACAATCCAGGGATTCGCCGCGACACGCTGGATGCCTTGCGGGCTAACACCAAGAGTCCCAACGTGCGGGCGGCCTTGCTTTATACCATGCAGAACGACCCGAACGTTGGAAACCGTCTGGCAGCCTTGGACATGGCTCGAGCTATGCAAGGCGGCGATGACTTGCAGCAAACCCTGATTAATGTCCTCGAGCATGACCGCAACATGGGCGTCAGGGTCGAGTCTGTCGACCTGCTGGTTGACCAAATGGAGCGGCAAGGCCGTGACGAGGCGACGCTGGGCGCCCTGGCGCGTCTTGCCACAAGCGATTCGAATAGCTACGTGCGATTGAAGTGCGCGAGTGCTCTGCGAAAGCTGGGAAGCGATGGAATCCTACAAGCTAACGAAAAATAGACCTTTATGGCGGTATGCGATAGGTTTCTGCCTGGCGGCGGCCCTGCCCTGGCCTGCCCTTGGCCAGCTCAATGAACAACGAGGCGCGCCCGTACGTCGCGGGAACGCCTGGACGGAGACCTACACCTGGACCGCTCCGGCGCGCGAAGGTGGAAGACTGGTTCTGCGTGCCGACATGGGCTCGGTAGAAATCACTCCCGGAACGGGCAATCAGATCGAAGGGCGCGCGGTGGTGCGCGTTTACAAAGGAAACGAGGAGAGGGCGCGCCGCGTGTTCGACGCCTTCCACCTCACCGCCCGAACCATCGAAAGCACCGGGGTCTATGTGAGCTCGGAGTTTGCCGGTTCAAGGCACCACGATGACTCCATGGGAGTGGAATTCGACATCAAGCTTCCCGCTCATTTCAATCTGGACCTCGAGACGAGGGGCGGAGATATCGACCTCGACGGCGCCCTGCAAGGTGAAGCGCGGTTGACCACCGCGGGTGGCGACATCCACGCCGCGGACATCAGCGGCCCTATTCGAGTGGAAACCGCCGGCGGGAACATCGGTTTGGGGAACCTGGGCGCCCGCGCGGAAGTTCGCACTGCCGGCGGCAACATTCATATCGGAAATGTCAGGGGCGATGGGACCGTTGAAACCAGCGGGGGAGAAATCCAAGTGGGGCAAGTGGACGGGGGCCTGCGCGCGGAGACGGCGGGCGGCGATATTGTGATTGCAGGCGCCGGCGGCCAAGTCACGGCAGAGACGGCGGGCGGACAGATTCAAGTCGGGCCGACCGTGGGCAGCGTGCGGGCGCAGACCGCCGGAGGAAACATCGTGCTTCGCGGAGCGCGCGGGCGGGTGGTGGCGGAGACGACAGGGGGCAGCATTGACCTCTTGCAGCTCGGCGCCGGCGCCCGGGCCAATACCTCCGCGGGAAGAATCGTGGCGGAGTTCGACGCCAGCACCAAGACCTTTCTGGCGTCGCAGCTCGAGAGCTCGATGGGGGACGTTTACGTCTATCTACCTATAAATCTCTCTTTGACGATCGACGCAGCCATCGACGCCGCCGCCGGTCATCATATTGTTACCGATTTTCCGTTGAGCATTCTGGGCGACAAAGAGGATTTCAGTGAGCGTACGATTCGCGGCCATGGAGCCTTGAACGGCGGCGGTGAGGTTTTGCGCATTCGAACCGTGGCCGGGAACATCGAGATTCGCAAAATCGACGCGCGTAGCCTGCAGGAAATCAAGAGCCGCGAAGATACCACCTGGAATCGCCTGCAGCAACACGTAGCGGAAAAGGCGCAGCGAGAGCGTGAGCGCCAGCAAGAACGTAAACGGAAGCAAGAGGAACGGGAGGATGAACGTGACGAGAATTGACCGCACGCGGCTTCAAAGACCTCTGATCACCTGCCTTCTCCTCTGCCTCGGAATGGCATTTGCTGTCCGCCTCGCGGCCTCGCAGCAACTCGAACGCGCCTGGTACGGCCTCTACCCTCTCCCCGCTGGAGGAAGCGTCTCGGTCGAGAACGTTCAGGGCGAGATCAGCGTCGAGGGATGGGATCGCGCCGAAGTCGAGATCACGGCGGCAAAAATCGGGAAAGATCCGGACGACAATCTGGAAGATGTGCGCGTGGTGACCGAACTGGGGATTGGGAGCCTGGCATTCAGAACCGTCTACCCGCCCCACATGGACAAGCCTGTGCGGGTCGATTACCGGTTGCGCGTGCCGCGCCAGGTCCAACTTGCTACGCTGCGCACCCTGGAGGGCAACATCGCGGTACACAGCGTTGAAGGTTCCGTGGACGCGCGCACGCTGAGCGGAAACATCGTGGAGATGAGCGTGACGGGCCGCGTTACGGCCAGGACTCTTACCGGAAGCATTCTGGTCTCACTCAAAGCCCTGCCCGCCGGTACGCGCCCTTTGCTCCTCGACACGGTGAATGGCAACATCGACCTGCTCCTTCCCCCTCGCCCGAATGCGGATCTCGAGCTCAGCACACTGGACGGATCGATCCAGGGTAACTACGCCTTTCAGGCCAGCACCGTACCTGGAGACAGGACACGCCGGACGCGTCTTGGCCTGGGCGGCGTGACGGTTGCGCTGCGGACCGTGCGGGGCACGATTCGCGTCGCCGAGCGGGATGATCTCTTGTAGTTTCGATTACGAAGCGAGACGAGCCGCGTCTAAGTGTGGTGGTTGGTGATTGATGTGGTGCGGGCGTCTCGCCCGCTGTCGCGCGGGCATCCTGCCCGCGCTGCTGCTGCGGGAGCGAGACGCTCCCGCGACAGCGGGCGAGACGCCCGCACCACATCGAACTTGGAATGGGAGGACGATCATGAAACGGAATCTCGCGATGGGTGTGCTGCTGTCGCTGTTGTTACTGGTGAGCGTGAACATCTGCCGAAGCCAGGAACCGCCCGAAACGCTGGAGGCGCCCGAGGCACCAGAGCCGCCAGAAGCCCCCGATATGACGCTGAATCTCCTGACGCAGGCCGACTCGTTGGATGGAAACGCTTGGCTGGGTGTCCATTTGAAAGACGTGACGGCGGAGAAGGCGCCGGAATTGAAACTGCCCGGCGAGTACGGCGCGCTGGTGGCAGGCGTTGACGAGGACAGCGCTGCGGCCAAGGCGGGATTGCAAAAGGGCGATGTGATCGTCGAGTTCGCGGGTGAGCGCGTGCGGAGCGCGGCCCAGTTGCGCCGCCTGATTCGCGAGACGCCCGCGGGACGCACCGTCAGCATGCAGGTCATGCGCGACGGGCAGTCTCGAACCCTGAGCGCCAAGCTGCAAGCTCACACCAACAACTTCCATTTTCAGGCTCCCGACGTGAACATTCCGCAAGTTGAAATCAATCCCGGCTTAATGGCGCCCTTTAACAACCGAAACTTCACCTTTATGTTCGGTGGGCGCCCGACCCTCGGAGTTACTGGGGAAGAGTTGACAAGCCAGCTTGCGGGCTATTTCGGCGTCAAGCGGGGTAAAGGGGTTCTAGTCAGCGAGGTGGTGGCCGGCAGCCCTGCGGCGCAAGCGGGCCTGAAGGCGGGAGACGTGATCGTCGCCGTGGACGGGAAGGACGTGGCGACGGTTGCGGAATTGCGCAGGGCGGTCGAACTGAAATCCGGGGAAGAGACAAGAAAACTCAACTTGACCGTCGTGCGGGATCATCACGAGCAGACTTTGCCGGTAGAACTTAAGAAACCGGAGCTATTCGAGCACGGCAAAGAGACGGCCGGTTTCGGCATTGACTCGGACGAGTGGCAACGCGTTCAAGCAGAAGCGAAGAAACAGATGGCTGAGGCCCAACTTGCTTTGCAACAGGCTCAAAAACACCTGGGCGATCAGCGGCAACTGCTGACGGATCAAATGCAGCGTGCCGCCGAGAAATACCGGCAGGCCGCCAAGGAACAGCTCAAACAGCAACTCAAGCTTCAACTCGAGAAGCAGCTTAAGGCTCAAACCCAGGACGAGATTTAAAACGGGTGAAGGATTAAAGGTAAAGGTTAAAGGATAAAGACTAAAGTTAGAGCCTGGTCCTTACGTCGTCGCGGACGCGGTAGCTCAGCGTAAATGCCGCTCGTGCCGAAGCTAAGCCTCTATACTTCATCCTTTAGCCTTTACACTTTACCCTTTAACCTTTCTCTTGGTCCACAATCGGATAACAAGTGAACGCCGCCTTGTACGGCACTTCCCAGTACGGGATGTACTCTTGAGCCGCGTTTGCCTCGAGCGTGAAGTGCAGCGGTTGTCCACTGTTGGGCTTAAGCTGTTTCACGAGATCCTCATGACGCTCGCCATTCCGCACCACCAGCCGGGCGTCCGAGGAGCCAAGAATCGCCAGCAGGACCGGGCCGTACTCGAGCGCGTAGCGCTCGTGGCCGGCGATCTGATCCACCCCCGTATAACGCGTGAGCTTGAATTCCATGGGCAGGCGGAAGGTGATGGTATCGCCCTCGGACCAAGTTCTATCCAGGGTGACGTAGCTGCCGGGCTTGCCACTGGCAGCTATGTTGCCATTGATCTGAATCGGCATTTCGTGTGTCGCCCAACTCGGCACGCGCACCCGGATCTTGGCGGGCGAGGGCGGAGCGGCTGCGAGACGCAGTTGCACGTCGGGATGGAACGGGAAGCGGGTTGTCGCTTTCAGCTCAAGTGTATTTCCGCCCACCGAGCAGGTAATACTGGAGGGCTCAAATAAGTCAACGTAGAGGCCGTCAGGTGCAATTGTATAGATGTACTCCGGCAGTGACCCGAGCATCCGCGTCCCCTGCCCTTCGCAACAGGTGTTGATGGAGATACCCACCGAGTCGTCTTTCGGGCCCACCAGCTTGGCGTGATACATGATGCCCCGCGCCCCCACCTGGTTGGCGAGCGCAACGTTGTAAATGGACTTCTCAATCTCGCTAACATACTTTTCCTGCTCGGGATAAAGCAGATGCAAGCGCTGGTTGAATTTCGTCCAAAAGACACTGCCGCATAGTTCGCCGGTGCTCGTAGATAACTCGTAGGATTTGGGCGGATATTCTCCCATCTCGCAGATGGCCATGGTGCCGCCGACGTGCTCCCATTTCTCGTGGTATAAATCCCACGCGCCAAGCATGGCCTCGAGATAACGACGATCGCCGGTGGCGCGGTAAAGGTCCAGGTAGGCCTCGAAATCCGTAATCAGATAACAGTGCGGGCGATCGTACGGGTACTGCCACACCACGAGTTCCTCACGCCGGGCCAATCCCTCGAGCCAGTAATTCTCCTGGAAATAGCGCTGCACAACCTGCAGGTCTTCGGGTTTGCCGGCCGGGGTGAAGTACATTCGCGTGTTCGCAATCATTCCCTGCACACCCTGCGCGGCGCCGCGAAGCAGCTTGGGCAAATAGGGACAACGATCGTACCAGTCGTAGTATCCGCGCAGCAGGCCGAACGCTTTGGGATTGCCGGTGTAGCCGGCCTCGATGAGTCCGTGAGTCACCCAGGAGCGGGTGTAAGCCGCGCGCTCGGAATGGAAGATCGAACCCTCGGGATAAGCCATGATATAGCCGTTGGGCCGGCGGCAGTCGGCGATGCCATCCACTAACTCATCCATGCGGCGGCGCAGTTCCGGGTGATCGACCCAGCGCAGCGTATTCGCGGCGCCCATCAGGAACCGTCCCGCGCACGATCCGGCAAGGTCCTCCTCCCAGAACTTGTCCGGCTTTCTAAGTCCGGGCGGATTCGGCTTACCGGCCCGCTCGCGGAATTGGCGTAGCATCTCGTCCACGGTAAAGGAGTTGAGCAGATAGCCGATGTTGTTTTCCACGGCCGTCTTGAACAGGCCGTCCTCGAGGCGCACTCCTTTCAAGGGCGTGCTCGCCTTGTAAGCAGCAGGTTTCCAGTCGCGCGCCGGGATTACGTTTTCGGAATGATCGGTGATGATGCCTTCTCCCATGGGGCGAGCGGGGCGCGTTAAAACCGCCAGGCCCGAGTTGCCGTAAACCGTGTCGGCGGTTACGAGACAACCCTGCGCGACGTTCTTTCCTCCGGACAGCACATCAATTTTCGAAATGGAAAAATCGAAGACATCGGGTTTGCTGGCTCTTAAGCGGGTAACCGTCAATCGCACGTAGCGGCCCTCAACCCCGTGCGCGGGATAGCGAGTAATCCAATCGGCCGGATTAGGGTAGTCAGCGCCGGTGTAGTCCGCGATAAGCCGGGTGGCCTTGAACTGCGCGTCGTCGGAGGCTTCGATCTTGAACCGAACGGGGAAGCCCTCGTTGTTCCCCGTGCCATAGCCGCTTTCTTCTCCGAGGACAACAGCAGGGTATAGTCTGACCGCTTCGATTGGCTGACGCGCGCGAAGATCCACCTGCACCCACGATGTCGCATCCGCCGTGTTGGCAGGCTTCGATACATACGGCCGATACGCGGTCGCGGGCGTGAACGCCATACGCTCCTCCCGGGCGTTCGAATCAGCAGGGTTGCCGGGAACCGCGGAGAGAGCCGAAGTTGATCCCAACACTTGTAAGGCAGTGAAGCTCGCGCCGGCGCTGACGGTCTTACCTAAGAACTTACGTCTGGTGATTGACATGGTTTGATTCCCTTCCCCTTGTGGCGGTCCGATTTGCCTCGCCAACCGAACGATACTACCAGATTCTACGCGCTCCAGTTAGCCCGTTGCCATGTTAAGATGAATGCCACGGAAGATACGTTGGCGAAGCTACACACTGACTTCGCGGCGCAGGGTTGAATCATGTCTCATCCTATCGCAGAGCACGGCGGCTTTGGCAGCGGTTTCACTTGAGGGTGACCCGTCGATCGCGGGCCGATTGCTATCCACCCCGACATCTCAACGCAGTTTCCTGACTCGGAGGAATTTATGAAGCCGATGCGTGTTGTTTCTTGTCTGTTCGTCCTGTTGGCATTGCACGTTGTTATGTCTCGGCCGAGTACGTCTTCGCCGGCCTCGAGGACCTTTATCTTCGATTATCATGTGTCGCTAAAATCGATTCCCAAGGGCGCAGGGCGGGTGCGCATCTGGATGCCCCGCCCTGCTTCAGACAAGAACCAGGCCGTGACTTTGAAGAGAATGGTTGGAACGACTGCGCTGCGCGAAACGCGCGAACCGGTATTTGGCAATCAGATCCTCTACGCCGAAATGCTTCACCCCTCCTCTGATTCAGCCGAGTTCAGGATCGAGTACCAAGTAACACGCAGGGAGTACTCGCAAGGCGGCTTCGAGAATCTGCTCAGGGAAGAGGAGAGTGCGGGCGGATCACTCCCTGAGCCCATCGCGCGTTTCCTTCAACCGGATCGCCTGGTTCCCGTGCAAGGGAAGCTCAAGGAGTTGGCAGACGACAACACGCGCGATATCGAGGGCGCGGTCCGCAAGGCGCACGCGCTCTACGACTACGTCTTCCACACCGTGCGCTACGACAAGTCCGGCGCCGGCTGGGGACGCGGCGATTCGCTTTGGGTGTGCGACAGCAAGCACGGCAACTGCACGGATTTCCATTCGCTCTTCATCTCGCTGGCGCGAGCCGAGGGAATTCCCGCCCGATTCGAAATCGGTTTTCCTTTGCCTGCTGCGAAAGAAGGAACGGTTCCGGGCTATCACTGCTGGGCCGAATTCTTTGTCAATGGCCCAGGCTGGGTTCCGGTGGACATCTCCGAGGCTTGGAAAGATCCCGCGAAGCACGATTACTTCTTCGGATCGCTTGACGACAATCGCGTGCAATTCTCCGTGGGACGAGACGTGGTGCTCCAACCCAAACAGGAAGGTCCGCCTCTTAATTACTTCGTCTACCCTTACGTTGAGATTGATGGGAAGCCGTTCGAAAACGTCGAGAAGGACTTCGCGTTCCACGATGTGGCAGCAGGCAAGTCACGGGTGGCGATGTAGCACGTGAGTGGCGATGTCCGGCCAGAACTCGCGAAAGACGGCAGTAAGGGCGTCGCGCCCTATGGCGTATCCAAACTTCTCCGCCAGCGCTCCCGCAGTGCGGCTCTGGCTGGGGTAGTAGGCCGCCGAAATTCCTTGAGCCATGCCGCGGCCCAGCAACTCCGAAAAGTTAAAGCTGTTGTGCCCGTGGTAGTCCGGAGTGATCAATACACGCGAGGCCGCATAGACGCCACGCTTTGAGATCGAGCCCGAGCCCATCGCATAGTAGCGTTCGTCCTGATGGAAGACGGTCGGCAAGGCGAAGATCACCAGATAATTCCCGTCGGTCTTATCCAGGAAACCGCGCCAGTAATATCTCCCGTAGCCCGCCATCCCTTTTCCCAATTGCTTGTGCGCATCATTGCCTTCTGCCAAGAGGGAGGTAATACCCACGAAGATAAAGGCCGAGTAGTCAAAGCTGTTCTGGGTGGCAATCTTGAAGGCCTGCTTCGCCGTGGGGGGCGGCGGAATGGCTCCCGCACTCACCGCGCGATAGTTGGGCATGATGCCGAGGATCCGCTTGGGCTGTACTTTCGACTCGGGAACTGTTCCCTGCGCGGGGTTGGGGCTCGATTGCTCGGGGGAATGAGGCTGACTGGGAGAAGAGGGCTGGGCCTGCGGTGTACCCGGCTGGCCTTGATCGTATTCAGAACGGGTCTGCGCAGACTGCGGCGGGGCGGCGAGAGTCGAATCCAGACCGCCCTGTTGAGCCAATGCGCAAGCTGACGACAAAACAAGCGTGAACCCTAGAAGGAAGCGCAAACACTACCTCCGAAACTCCTGTTTACTCACCAGGTTCTTGTGATCAACTATCCTGCCACTGCATCGTCGAATGGCCCTAACAAATCCTCGCTTCGAGATGCAAACCAAGGACTCGCCAAGATTTCGCCTATTCAACCCTGCCCATTTACTTTGATGCTAAATCTCTGTCCGGGGGCGCAGGTGGTTTCTGTATGTGCGTGTTATACTAGCCCCATTGAAAGGCTTCTGGAAAGGAAGTATCGCGATGGGAATAGTCTTTGTTGAGGGCACGGTCACGGGGCCCAACGGGCGGCATGCACGATTGCAGTTCCTGGTCGACAGCGGAGCGACCTACACTTTGCTTCCGCACGACGTCTGGCTGCCGCTTGGGCTCGTTCCAAAACGCTCGGTTCGATTCACACTTGCGGACGGGAGCATTATCGAACGCCAGGTTTCCGAATGTCACATTTCCCTTCCCCAGGGCGACGGTCACACGCCTGTCATTCTCGGAGAACCCGGTGACGACGCGCTCCTCGGCGCCATCACTCTCGAAGAACTTGGGCTGTTTATCAATCCTTTCACACGCACCTTGGAGCCCATGCGGATGATGCTCGCCTAATGGACCGCGGTCCCGTGTTATACTAATCATACACACGAAGGCGAACCATCGAACGCTCAGCCCCAGGTCCGGCATAAGCCTATGAGGACTTGCCAGCCCCAAACAGTCGAGTCAGGAGTGAGCCCGCGCCCCCACCGCAGGAGCGCGCCGCTCGCCCGCTTGGATACGAATTCCCTATCGACTCGCGAAGGAGTGCTCCATGTCTGACAGATGGGTTTTCCTTATCGCATTTCTTACCGTGATTGTGATTGTCGCCGGGGCTTTCGCCATGCCCCACTACTTCAGCTTTGAGATCTTGAAATCCTTGATTTACCTGGCCATCGCCTTACTTGTCTTCTTTGGCGAGGACCGTTTCAGTTACATGCTGGGGATCGTCACGCCGCCGTTGCGGTTTATACTGGCTATCCTGTTGGGCGGCTTCTTCGGCGAATTCGGCGTCCTGTTCGGCTCCCTGACGGGAAAACCTACGCCGCCGATGGACACTCCGCTGCACGGCTTATCAATCCTGATGGAGATTCTGCTTGCCGTGGTTTGCTATCGAGCCTGGCGCAAACAGGTGAGCAGGAAATTCCTCGGGAAGACGTTTTGGATTTGCGCCGCAGTAGCGATCGGCTACGACGTGCTCCTGGCGGGTTGGTACTTCACACACCCGATTTGAGCGCTGCGCTCAATTGTATTTCCAAGCCGCGGTGTTCTCGCCGGCGGGCGCGCTCCTGGTGATGTGATCAGCCATGGTGCGAATCAGGTTCTCCTGCGTCATGGATTGCCAGCCGTGGCCCTTCTCAGGCCGCCCGAACTCAAAGCTGCCTTCGTAATGCGGGTCGTGAGTGGTTTTGAGGAAGTCCTGCAAATCATAAACAGCGAGATTGAGATAGAAGTTGTCCATATCGCCCACGTCGAGGTGAATCTTCCCCACGAGTTGCGGCCCGATACGCGGCCAATTCTGTTTGAGGTAGGCGGTGAGGTCGTAGCCGTGGTCGCGCATGTAGTCTGCGACGCCGTGATCGATCTTGCCGGTCAGCTTATCCCACAGGGGCTTGGGATAACCGTCGTCGCCCACCGGTCCGTAGGCCGCCTCCCAGATTTCCAGTTGCTGGGCGGAGCGCCCGTGGCTGCCCAGCACCGCTTCGAGCCGGCTCATCTCCGACATGGTCGTTTCCACCTGGCCTTCGGCGTTGCGCATCAGCGGCCGCCAGGCCCGCAGCCAGGTGTGGCCCGGTTCGAAAAAGGCATTATCGTCTTTGTATATATTCACAAGCTGATAATGCTCGAAGCTAATAGGATCGGGGTAAAGGGTCCAGGTGCCGTCAAAGAAGTCCGGATGGTAAAGCTCGAGGGCCAGCGACTCCCAGCCGCCGGTCGAGCCGCCCGAAAGCACGCGCGCGTAAGGCTTGCGGATCATGCGGAAGTGCGTCTCAAGGTAGGGGATCAGTTCGGTCAGGATCGCGTCGCCGTAAGGGCCGTTGTTAACGGAGTTCACGGCGTAGGAGTCATCAAAATACGGCGTGGGGTGTTGAAACGTCACGATCAGCATGCGAGGAAAATTGCCGGAGCCCCATGCCTGGTAAAACTCGTAGCCGGTTTCGCGATTGTACTGAGCGAGGCGGGTTTTGGCGAGCTCGGACGATCCCTCATTGCGGGTGGTGAATCCCATGGGCGGGCGGAGGCCGAAATGGCCCTGCTCGTAGAGCACCGGATAAGATACGGAGGGATGTGAGTCGTATCCCTTGGGCAACAGCACGGTGGCCCCGAGATAAATCGGCTGGCCCCAGAATTTCGTCAGGAGGCTGCTCTGAATCTTGATGTGCTTCACCCACTCGGTGTCGGCGGGGATCTCTACCGGCGGGATCACCTTCGTCAGGCTGAGACGGAGGTCGTAGCCAGCGCTGGGATCGAGGTGCACCTTCTGGACTTCGCTGTAGAGGTTGCCGGGGGAGCGGTTGAACTGTTGACCCTCCCACTGGTCGAGGTGGACCCAAATGGTATGCCCGTCGGAGCGGTGGCACTGCGAATAAATATTCATGAGCGCCTGAACGTAATAATCGCCGGCGGGAATATCGGCGAGGCTGGCGGGTGGGTAACCGAGCGTCGCGCCGTCGATCACGGCCGTCTGGCCGGGCTTGAGTTGGTCGACGTCCGCGCCGAACAGCGGCGACGCGTCGCCCCAGAAGCCGGCCTGAGATCGTGGTTCCGGCGTTTCGCGGTTCGAAATCACCACAAAAACGCGGCCGGTGATGGGCTCAGCGTGAGCGGAGGCCGGAAAAGAGACTTGGAATTTCAGAGACGGCGGCGCGGGCCGCGCGCCGGCGGGCATGACCAGTGCGCACCAGGCCACGATTGCGACAACTGCAACACTGAGACAGGAAAATCTGTTTGGTTCAGTTCGCCTCAAGTACACCCCCCGTCGAAATCTGTGATTCCAGACACGCAAAAAGCGCATCAGTCGCAACAACTCAAAAACTTAAGTCATTTGTTTTCAAGTACTCCCTGGCTTTGTTTCCACAATTTTCCGTTTCTTCACCGATTCGCTGAGTTGCTTGCAGGGGCGGTTCGCGAACCGTGCTTCCGCCGGCCTCGCGAAAACGTACGAACGATCCGGGAATGTTGATGAAAACAAAGGAGAAGGTCAATAAGTCCGCTAGTTGCTTGTAGGGCGGTTCGGGAGCCGCCCGTACGACGGCATCGCAAAAATGAACGAACGAACCGGGAATGTTGATGAAAACAAAGGAGAAGGTCAATAAGTCCGAGCGGCAGTATCCAGCTCGCTGAGTTGATAAAACCAGGTAAGAAATCGAACCCGTTTTACTCTCCCGACCAGGCATCCCGGCTCTCCTCAGCGACAAAACGTGGCACACGGACGAATCGTATAGTTTAGCATAGCCCAGCACTGTTGTCAAGCGAAAAATGCGGGAAAAGCTGTAAGGCCCTGGAGTCCCATACCCAAGGGCGCCGCGCTGCGAGGTCACAGCACGGCACGGTTGCATTTGGGGACGGGGAGGCGTATGGTACGGATCAAGGTAGTGCAAACACTGGAAATCAGGCAGGCCTGGCAAATTGCGGCTGATAAATGGCCAGGGGAATCTCTATTGCTGCCGCAAGGGACGCGAAGCGACTCCTGGCCAAGTCGAGAATCTGTTCAAAAGGGGGAGGATGAATGAACAAAATAGGATTGGTAGCGTTTTTGGTGATTGCAGGGGCAGCGGTGGCCTTGGCCCAGGAGCCGGCGCCGGCGGCCAAAGCTCCGAGCGTTTCGCAAGCTGTCAAGCAGCTTGAAACTGATTGGGAGGAGGCACTAAAAGCTGGCGATGCCGACAAACTCGGTGGCATCCTGGCCGACGATTGGGTGAGCCTGGGCTACGACGGCAAAAGGACAACAAAGCAAGAGGAGTTGGCGGACGTGAAATCGGGCAAGTCTAAGCTCGCGTCCTACGAGATTGGACCCATGGAAGTGAAGGTGCTCGGAAACATTGCGGTGGTTCAGGGCGGCAACACCGAAAAGAGCTCAATGGCTGGAAAAGACACCAGCGGCAAGTATGCGTGGATGGATGTCTTTGTGAAGCGCGACGGCAAGTGGATGGCCGTGCGCTCTGAAGTCGCCTTGCTGAAGTGAAGTCCGGCATTGCGAGTCCGGAACACGGGAATGACGCGGCCCCAGTTTGAATTCGTAGCGGCGAGTTTATCTCGCCAAGTGGCGGGGTAAAACCGCCTCTACGTCAAACTGGGGCACTTCCCCCAGTCGACACGAGCGGACGGGAATGATAGAATCTCGTCATGGATCGACCCTAGCCGACCAGGGCGCTAAGAAAGGAATCTATGTCAGCTCCGCGTGATAGTCAAAGGAGTGTCACATGCCGGAAAGAACCTTTAGAACGTACCTGGACAATAACACGGACTTCGATCTGATCTTAAAGGAGCAACATTTGTGCCGGGGTAAATTCACATCCAGCGATTGGACACCCCCGTCAGTGATCCCGGCCAGAAGTGAGCGCGGCTGGCAGTCGGAATCGGACGGCATCGCTCAGGGAACCGAGGGCTGGGTCAAGTATAACCGGGCCGTGCCGGCGGAGGTGGTCCCCGGTGGACCTCCGGTGCCCCCCCAATTGACTGACGAAGTCTACATTTACTGGACCAACCCGTTTCTCGGAGGTCTGACTGGCGACCTTTTCACCCGATCCAAATCCATAGTGAGCGTCTCCGGGACGACGCCAGATTGCGATGCGCCCGGCGGCAGCTCCGGCGGCAGCGGCTTCGCGCCGCCGCCATCTCAATTCCAGACGATCGGGCAGACCCTCGATCCCAATCATCCGGAGAGCACCAATGTATGCGTCGCCCGGCCGCTGGACGGCAGCGAGGGCAATACCCTCACTGTCCTGGGGGTTACCTACCTCGGTATCCCAATCGCACCGATCGTCTTCTTCGGCGACCTCAGCATCATCGCCCACGCATGGGCTCGCTACGCATTCAAGCAGTGCGGCAGCCTGAGGCAATGCCTCTTTCTGGGCGACGACCCGACGAAAGGCTTCCGTCGCTTCCAACCGCCCGGGTCTACTATTTCCCTCCGGCAGTTGTTCCACTTGTAAACAGCGAGAGAGCAGGTTTCAACCCGAGCACTCTATCTTCCCGGTTTTGCGATGGAATAACCTTGCGGCGCCAGGTCCCTATTGGAGAGCAATCAAGATCGGAATCAAGCCGCACCCTTCGCGGTGTGCTCCGAGCGCCTTGCCCAGGGATGCACCAAAGCCTCTCGCCGGATCACTGAGCCGCATCGCATGCCCCGGCGTCATGGAGGTGGTCAGCAAGTCCCCGGGCGAGATCGGACCGTTGCTCGCATCCACCCTGCAGTAAACCTTCCCAACCAAGGCGATGGGGAGCCGCCCGCTCTGTTCCGGCCGCTTGTCGAGTAAAATGGCCGGCCGGTAGTTGCCGGCGCCCGAAACGACTCCGGCCACCCGCCGGTCGTAGGGTTCACAGCACCTCACCAACCCGCCGTTTTCATCCAGCACCATCACCGTGCCTGGTTCGATCGGTTCCGGATCGGCGATGTCGAAATCTTCGGCGCAGTCCGCCTTACTAAGGATCACATCGCCGTCTGTGGTGATGTTGCCGGTGACGTGCACGGGGCCGGCGAAGTAACCGGCATGCCCCGAAGGCCCGGTCTTTTCGCCATAAATGGCGGCGCCCGTTCCATTGGGATTGCGGTGGAAGGCCGCGACGCAGCCCGTGGTGGGAGAGTTGCTTTCCGCATGCACCGCCTCGGCGGTACTACTGGAAGCATCCACTCCAGTTCCGGACTCGCTTATCCCTTGTACTCCGGGACCACCCGATGCGCTGATTCCCTCTACTCCGGGACCACTGTTTCCGATACCCAATACGCCTGGCCCAATTTGTTTCGCTTCACCCAAGACGCCCGGCGCTAGTGCACTCGTAGTTATGGTGATCTGCTGCCGCACAACGTTAACGTCGAATTTGCTCGATAAGGGGCTCATATCTCACTCCTCGCATTAGATTTTATGTGGTCAGTGGTGCCGCGGCAGAACACGCTCCCCGCCTGCGACAAGCCCTGTTTCAGAATCTTACCATTTTGCGAATCTTTAACAAAGTGCGTGATTCCGGGATCTCGCGAGATCCAAGAGACCTTTCCGGAAAAGATCCGGCTGCCGTACACCGCCGGGCAGACGACCGTCTACCGTCCGACCGCGATACAGAGTTTGGCTCCGCGCCAGGCCAGGGGTTTACTTAGTAGATACAATTGGTTTTTGCTTGGTTGATTTTCCTCTTCCAAGGGAGTAAGCTACACGCCGTGGCCACTTTGCCCCAAGTAACGCGCCGGCGGTCCGAGCGGAAAGTCGCAAAAATAGCTATAGTCGTGTTTGTGGACCACGAGCATGAGCAGGGAGGAAACGACGCTTGCACCGTGGACGTCTCGACGCTGGGAGCAAGAATCCGCTCTGAGCTGTCGCTGACGCCGGGGCAGATGGTGGAAGTTGTTCCTGTCAACGGCTCTGATCCTGTGGTGGCCCGGGTAGTTTGGGTAGGAAACCCGGCTTCAGAACTGCAAGGACAGGCAGGGCTTGAGTTCCTCGATCCCTTCAACATAACCGCATGACGTTTGTGCATCCGCGCGATGAACTCCTGGCCGTCATGGAGCGGATCTATGACTACCGCATGACGACCACTTCCGGCGGCAACTTGTCTCTGCGCACCGAAGAGGGGGACGTTTGGATTACCCCGACGCGGGTCGACAAGGGGAACTTGCGGCGCGAGGACATCGTGCTGGTGCGCGGCGATGGGAGACTGGAAGGGCGCCATCCGCCGTCTTCGGAGCTTCCGTTGCATCTGGCCATCTACCGGTCGAGGCCAGAACTGCGCGGAATTGTTCATGCCCATCCGGTGGCGCTGGTGGCCTTCAGCCTGGTTCATGATGTGCCCAACACCCGCCTTTTTCACAAAGCCAGGACAGTCTGCGGGGAGGTGGGATTCGCCCCCTACGCCCTACCAGGGAGCGAGGCCTTAGCGCGGAACGTCGCGGAAGCCTATCGACCCGGCGGCTACTGCGTCATCCTCGAGAATCACGGCGTGGTGACCGCCGGCGAGAATCTCCGCGAAGCGTTCCATCGCTTCGAGACCCTGGAGTTTTCGGGCAAGACGATCATTGAAGCCCGGCGACTTGGAAACATTCGATACTTGACCGACGAGGAGATCGAACTGGCGGCACGGCGCGCACCGGGATTGCCGGAGTTGGAGAGACCGGCTCCCACAAGCCTCGAAAAGGAGCTGCGGCAGAGGCTTTGCGAGTTCGTGCGTAGAGCTTATCGCCAGCGCTTGTTCATCAGCACGCAGGGCAGTTTTTCCGTGCGGCTCGACGAGTTTTCATTCTTGATAACGCCCTTCCAGGTCGATCGCGGCGAGTTGGATGAGGAAAACCTGGTGCTGGTGAGCCATGGAAGATCGGAGGCGGGCAAGCTGCCCAGCCTGGCTACGGGCAATCACGAGGCCATCTACCGGCAGCATCCCGCAGTCCATGCCGTCATCAATGCGTATCCCGCTAATGCGACCGCTTTCAGTGTGACGGGCGCCCCCCTGGACACTCGGACGATTCCGGAAAGCTACCTGGTGTTGCGGCAAATCAGGCAGGTGAAGTACGGAATACAGTTTCAAAATTACGACGAACTGGCCCGGCAGGTGTCTCCGCGCCAGCCGGTGGCGATCCTCGAGAACGACGGCGTGCTGGTGATTGGCTCCGATATCCTCGAAGCCTACGACCGCCTGGAGGTTCTCGAATCCACGGCGGAAGCGATCCTCAACTGCCGCGCCATCGGCGAGCTGGCGCCCATGCCCGAGGAAGTTACTCGGCAACTGGAAAAGACGTTTCTATCGTCCTGAGTCCCTTCACCATGTTTTGTCATTCCGAGCGAAGCGAGGAATCTCGCTCTGAGTCGACCCGCTGTGCCCCAAGCTGTGACCTTTTGTCACGGTGGGCCAATTGCCGTTCAGGTTATCCGAAGGCCCGTGGCGGAGAGCTAGCCCGCGGAGCGGGCGCAGTCATTTAGCCCACGGCGCTAGCCGTGGGTAAATGACGGACCCCATGACCCTAAGCCCCGTCAGGGGCGGCATCAGGTGTTCATTTAATCTAAAACGTACCGAGGGTCATACTCGATTCCGTGTTTTTCCAGAAACGCCAGCACTTCTTCTTGAAAAGTGACCTTGCGGTGATGCTCTTCCTGTTTGGAGATATAGCGCTTTACTTGCTCCTCGTGCGATTTACTGACGCTGAACGCCGCATAGCCCGTCTGCCAGCCGAAGTGGCGCTGCTCCTGCCATCGTTCCTTTACCCAGCGTGAAGAATTGGCTTTCACCTTTTCCATGACAGCAGCGATTGAAAGCGTTCGGGGTTGAACAAAGAGCATGTGGACATGATCGCGAGGCCCATTCACCAACCGCGACTGACCGCCCAATTCGCGCAGCGTGCCCCCTAAATAACGGAAGACCTCGTCTCGGATCTCGGGAATGAGCCAAGGTTGTCGGTTCTTCGTACTGAAAAGTGCGTGGATCAAGATGTTGGTGTAGGTATGGGCCATGACATGACGCTCCATCGGAACTGGACGCCGCCCCTGACGGGGCTTAAAGAGATATACTGCACGCTCCACCCCCACGGCTTCACCGTGGGCTAAACGACCACGCCCGCTCCGCGGGCTTTCTGAGGCCCGGAGGAGATTAGCTCGCGTCGGCCACCGACCCGGCCGCGCTAGACGGTTCGTTTAGCGGTGAGAGCTGTGCGCAACGCGGGATTCCAACTTTGAATTCGAGGTTCAATTTTCTCGCCTCAGGACCTTGCCGTAGTCGACTTGAAATGACGGACTGGCTCGCGTTCCGGTGATCTTGAGGGGCACGACCGTTCCCGCGCCATTCCGTTCGAATAACCGATCGACCGGTTTCAGGAGCAACGATTTGATGCCGCGGGTGGTTTGCGAGACTGTTGCCTTGAGGCGGAGATCGCCATGAAAATCCAGCGTTTGGTTGGTCAGTCCGAAGCCGCCCTGGAGGTGTAACGAAGCCCCCGGAAGACTGAAGATGAGCCTGGAGAACGTTGCCCGGTCCTGGGACAGCAAGAATCTTCCCTGCAAATCGAATGGGGTGTTTTGGATTTCTTGATCGCCGGGCTTCCCCTGGCCACGCCGGCTGAGGCCGGTGATTTTGGCCTCCGTCTGGGGGTCGGTGAACCGCGCGGACTGAACGTCGTAGCTGCCGTCCAGTTTCAGTCGCTTCGCGATGACCTCCTCGCCCGGGTGAAGATCCAACTTTGTCTGGAGGCTCAAGGCGCCGGTTAGAGACGGCGTGGACGACTTCAGCGCCAGGCGGAGAAAGTCCTCCAGCCGGGCAGGCCCCGCGGTCACATCGAGAAGTATGAATCGACCTTTCCCTTCCGGGACGCGGGCCACGCGGCCGCGCGCAAGGATCTTCGACCCGAGCAATTGAGCGTCAACGCGCTGCAAGAGTACGTCGCCGCTGACTCCATCGACAACGGCGTCGAACTGAGTCTTCAGGGGCACTCGATTGCCGCTGATCCCAAGATCGAAATCGGGAGTATCAGTCTCACCCTGCACCTTGATCTCGCCTAAAACACCATCATATTTGCCCAGGGACGTGAGGATTCCGCCCAAGCCCCGAATGGTGGAGAGGTCCGCATTTGCGAACCGATAGCTTCCGGAGACTGGGGTCAGAGACGGCTCGGACGAGTTCCAAGGCCCGAAATGTCCCTTGGATTGGATCTGCCCGACGGGCACGGGATTCGTCAAGGTAACTTGGAAAGACATCGGTTGGCCGACTCCCACCGATTCCATCTTCAGATTGTGAATGTCGAACTCGTGGGGAGGCTTCTGGGGGTTCGAGGAGACGATCTTCAGCACGGCGTCGTCCGCGAGAATCTCGTCCAGCACGAAAGTGGTTGTAGTGGCTGCTTGTTGTTGCGGCTGCTGCCGCTGCGGCTTGTTGGTCACGGCCTGTTTCGAGCGAGGAGGAATGACAAGCACCAAACCTTCCAGCCGCACCCGCCCGAAGTGCCTCGGTTGGCGCATCAGGCTGAGCCAATTCCCCGAGGCCGAAAACTTCCGGATACTGGCGAGTGGCGCCGGCCCGGATGGCCCCTGACGATTCAGCGCCAGCCCCTCACCCGTAATGCTCACTTCAGGAAAAAACGCGACGTCGAAGCTCTTCAGCTCAACCTCGCACTGGTAGCGTTTTTCGAGGCTCTGGATAACCCACTCGCGGCTGAAGGGTGAGGAACGCCAAAAATAGACCGACAGGACGACGGCAGCGATCAGCGGCACGCCGAGAATAATGATAATGATCGTCAGCACCCTGCGACGGGTCTTCGACGGATTGGACTGCATGGGCCTCCCTGCTATCGGGTCTTTGGTTAGACGTATAATATACTAGATATGCCGTTGAGCCGCTGTAATTAGATAGATTCTGAGGTTGAGTCAATGAGGCGATCCCCGAAACTTGCACTGGCAAGCGTGCTTTTCTTGGCCTTCGTCAACGCATCGCTTCTCCTTCCTCAGACGGCATCCACTACGCCGCCTTCGAGTTCCCAGGCCGCGCCGCCCGCTGCGGCCGAAGGCAACGTCATGATCGAAGAGTTGAAGAGCCCCAATGCCGGGACGCGCGCCAAGGCGGCGCGTGAGTTGGGTAAAGCCCGCGATGTGTCAGGCCTACCTGCCCTGGCTGAGGCAGTGTCGGACCCGAGCGACCAAGTTCGCCGCGAGGTAGTGCTTGCGCTGGCGCAAATGCATCAGCCGAAAGTCCTGGATGCGCTCATTAAGGCTACTCGGGACAATAATGAAGAGATCAGCGTTCTCGCGGTGCAATCGTTGGTAGGATACTATACCGGGAACGTCCCTACCCCTGGTTTCACGGGCTTTTTGAAGAAGAATTGGCAGCGTGCCAAGGAGCACTTTAACCCGGACACCACCCGGATCGACCCCGGCGTGTACGTAGACCCCAAAGTGGTTGCGGCCTTGGACGCGGCGCTGAAAAGCACACGTTCAATCCGCGCCTCCTGCGAGGCGGCGAAGGGGCTGGGCATCCTGATAGCTCGAGCGGCGGTGCAGGACTTAGTGGCAGCCGCTCACTCGTCCGACGAAACGCTGTCTCTCGAGTCTCTCAACGCTCTTTCGAAGATCAAGGATAGGTCGGCCGGGCCGCAATTGGTTGACTTGCTGGACTCGCCTGACAAGGAGATCAAGCAACAGGCTTCCGTCGCGGTCGGGATCCTGCGCACCGGTCAGGCCGAGCCGAAACTGCAGTACATTTACGAAAACGACGCCGATCCCAAGAGCGAAGAGAAGGCCATGGAAGGACTTGCTTACCTGGGGGGCAGGGCCTCAGTCCCCGTTTTCACGAAAGCGCTGGGAAGCATCGATAAGGAAATTCGCACTTCCGCGGCAGAGGGCCTGGCTCGCGCCCGCGATCCCAAAGTTCTCCCGGACTTGGAAAAGGCCTATGCGGTCGAAAAGGATGCCGGGGCGAGACTGGCTCTTGAGTTTGCGATGTCGGCCCTGGGCAAACCCGATTACTTGAACGACCTCGTAAACCAACTTTCTTCGAGGACGCAATGGGATGTAGCTCAACCTTACCTTATCGAACTGGCGAGAACGCCCGGTTTCCTTCCCAAATTGTATCCCTATCTGCAAAGCTCCAGCGCCGACGTGAGGAAAAGACTCTGCACGGTGCTGATGTTCGGAGGAGATCAAACCAGTTTGGACCAACTCGACCGCCTCTCCCACGATCCGAACAGTGACGTCGCGGCCGAAGCGCTCCAGGCCAAGAGCGGTCTGCGCGCAAGGCTCGCAGCGGCGGGAACGACGTCCGCCGCAGACTCACCCTAGCCACCTCCAACTGCTCTTATTTCCGCCGGCTAACGTCATCCCCACGGGCCGCTTTCATTCCAGCAAGCCCGGAGGGGTCGCTTCGGGGCGTCGTCATTCCCGAGAAAGCGGGATTGTGGGGTTTATCCGTTGTGCTTGCTGAGAATGTGCGGCTCTGCCGCGCTGTCTTGCGGAAAGGCTACGCCTTTCCGAGCGCGCAATCTGATTTGCCGTTTCTCGGCGAGGCTGCGCCTCGCCGGTTGAGGCACAGCCTCAACCTGGAAGATGATCTAAAGCCGTGCCCGGAAAGGCAAAGCCTTTCCGCAAGGCGCGGCGGCGGAGCCGCTGGGCGCATAAGGCGGCAACGAGAAAGAAGGATGTTGGGTTGAGAACGTACTGCCACGATGGTACAATGTGAATTGATAATCACGGTTAAATTCTTGGAGGAAGGTGATGGCGTCGTCGTTTGTGCAGAAGGCCGAGAAGATTGAGCCGCGCGTCGTTGAGCTAACGCTCGCGCACAGCCCCGACTCCGACGACGCTTTCATGTTTTACGCGCTGGCGACGAAGAAGCTCGGTGCCCGAGACGTTTCGTTTACTCACCGCCTCGAGGACATCGAGACTCTCAACCGAAAAGCCCTGGACGGCGTCTACGACGTCACGGCGATCTCGTTCCACGCCTATCCGTATCTCGAGGACAAGTATGTGCTCCTGCCCTCGGGGGCCAGTTTCGGAGATCGCTATGGACCGGTCGTGGTGTCGCAGGCTCGCTGGAACTCCAGCAGCTTGAAAGGGAAGCGCGTGGCGGTGCCTGGAAAAATGACCACGGCTTATCTGGCTTTGCGGCTTTATGAGCCCGAGGTGGACGCGGTGGTGACCCCTTTCGACCAGATCCTGGAAGTGGTGGCTCGAGGCGCCGTGGACGCCGGGGTGGTCATCCACGAAGGTCAATTGACCTACTCCGGCACGGGCCTCCGAAAGGTCCTGGACCTCGGGGAGTGGTGGTACCAGCAAACCAACCTGCCTTTGCCTCTGGGAGGCAATGCCATCCGCCGGAGCCTCGACAACTATACACAGCGCGCGGTGGCGGGCCTGCTGAAAAAAAGCATTCAGTACTCCCTGCATCATCGCGAAGAGGCGTTGTCGTACGCGCAGCAGTTTTCACGCGGCTTGGACGCCGCCACGGCCGACCGCTTCGTTTCCATGTACGTTAACGACTGGACCCTCGATTACGGCCAGCGCGGCCGCAGGGCCGTCCAGGAGCTGCTCGACCGCGGCTACCAGAAGGGCATCCTGCCAAAGGCTGTGACGGCGGAGTACGTGGAGTAAGGGCAGTTCTCAGTTTTCAGTCTTCAGTTTCGGGCGTCCCTTAACCCGTGGTCGATGATCCTGCGGTGTGGGTGCAAGCGATCAGCAATAAACAGGGCGTAGCGACTGAGAACTGACAACTGACGACTGAAAACTAACAAGGGGCAAACCGCTTAATATGGAATTAATGCTGTGCAATCACAGCAGTTACCCTCGCATCGGGGACGACCCGGACCGTCAACTCCTGCGACGCACCATTGCGCAATACGATAAAGGTGAGAAAACTGAGGAGGCCGTTCGGGCCGCCCAGGACCGCATGACGGAGTTGGCGTTGGCCGAGCAGACGGAGGCGGGTCTGGACCTCGTGACCGACGGCCAGATACGTTGGGCCGATCCAATCTCACACCTCGCCGGCAAACTTTCCGGCGTGCGGGTGAACGGCCTATTGAGGTTCTTTGATACGAACTTTTACTTCCGCCAGCCTGTCGTGCAGGGAAGGCCGGAACGAAGAGAGCCTCTGTTGTTGGAAGAATTCAGATTTGCGCAGGAGAAGTCAGCGCTCCCAGTGAAGGCAGTTCTGACGGGCCCCTACACGTTGGCCCGCTATTCCGTCGCTGAAAGCGGCGGCTCGGGCGGCTTCGATGAGATGCTCGAAGGGTATACCGCTGCGCTGGCGGCGGAGATCGCTGCCTTGGCGGCAGGCGGGGCCGCAGTGATCCAAATCGAGGAGCCGGCCCTGCTCAGGTACCTCGATGATTTCCCGCGCTTCGAGCGATGCCTTACCGCCTTGGCGATGAACAAGGATTCGTCGCAACTGGCTCTGGTCGTTTACTTCGGGGATGCCGCCGCCGTTTACGATCAACTGCAGACGCTGCCCGTGGACATTCTGGGGCTGGATTTTACTTACAGTCCGCGACTTGTCGACAGGGTCGCCTCGAGTGGTACCGCGCGGACCCTGATGTTGGGACTTGTGGACGGCCGCAACACGCGGCTGGAAGATCCCGTCGCCACGGCCCGGCAACTCGAGATTTTAGCGCGGGGCGCTGGTTTGAATCGAGCTTACCTAAGCCCTTCTTGCGGCCTGGAGTACCTTCCACGTGACAGGGCGCGGCAAAAAATAAGGCAGCTTGCCTTCATCAGGAATACTTTTCTGGGGAGCCTGTCATGAGCCGAGCAAAGCTCCAAGGGTTGGGAATCGACCTGCCGCTTTTCCCCGTCACTTCCGTGGGAAGCTTCCCTAAGCCCGATTTTCTGCTCAAGGCGCGAGCGGATTACGCCAACAACAGGATTCGCCGCGGCGCCCTGGAAAAAGCGGAACGCCAGGCGACGGAGTTCTGGATTCGAAAGCAGGAAGAGCTTGGCGTTGACGTGCTGGTGGACGGCGAAGTGTACCGTGGCGACATGGTTGCCTATTTCGCTGAAAACCTGGAGGGATTTGAAGAGGGCGGCCTGGTCCGCTCGTACGGCAATCGTTATTACCAGAAGCCCATCATTAGCGACGAGATTCGCTGGGACGAGCCGATCACCCTGGAGTGGTGGAAATACGCGCGGGGTATCACCAAAAAGCCGCTGAAAGGCATGTTGACGGGTCCTTATACGATCATGGACTGGTCATTCATTGAATACTATCCGGATCGCCGTACAGCCTGCCTGGCCCTGGCGAAAGAACTGCGCAAGGAAGTTGAGGCCTTAGTTGAGGAGGGGGCAAAAATCATCCAGATCGACGAGCCCGCCATTTCCGTGAGGCCCGAGGAACTACCCGTGGCTATCGAGGCGATGCACATCATGACCGATGGACTGCCGGCGTACTTCATCTCCCACATTTGCTACGGGGATTTCGAGAAGATCTATCCGGGCATGCTGGACCTGCCGGTCGACAATTTCGATCTGGAGATGTCCAACAGCGGGCTTGACATGCTCGAACTTTTCAAGCGAAGCAGCTACACGAAAGACATCAGTTTTGGGGTTGTGGACTCCCATTCGCACGAGATCGAAAACGACCCCCTTGTCGAGCAGCGCCTGCGCCAAGCCCTGGAGGTAATTCCCAAAGAAGCTATCTGGGTGGATCCTGACTGCGGATTGAAAACGCGGACCGTGGATGAGGCGATCGCTAAAATGCAAGCAGTGGTGAATGCCGCCCGGGCGCTGCGAGCAGTGACGAGTGACAAGTGATGAGTGACGAGCAGGGGTCAGAAGTCAGGAGTCAGGAGTCAGAATGAAAACTCCCCTCCTTAAATAAGGAGGGCCTGGGGTGGTTGATCGCTTCCCGGATTCACTCCTGACAAACTCTCTGCGAGATCCAAGGAATTACGCATTCTGACTCCTGACTCCTGACTCCTGCTTCTAGATGACTACCCTCAACAAAACCAGCCGTGTGCCGTTCACATCTACGCAACGGAAAGTCCTGTTCGCGCTTGCCAGCGTTGTTGGTCTGCGCATGTTGGGACTCTTTCTGGTCCTGCCGGTTTTTACGCTTTACGGATTGCAGTTTACCAACTCCCGCTTTCTGGTCGGCTTCGCATTTGGCGCTTATGCACTCACCATGGCGATCCTGCAGATTCCCATGGGGAGACTGTCGGACCGCATTGGGCGCCGCAAGGTTCTGATGCTGGGCATGACACTCTTCAGCCTGGGTTCGTTTCTTTGCGCCGTCCCCCACTGGTTCCCCCACTCCTTACAGATTGGCGCCCTGATCTTTGGGCGCCTGGTGCAGGGTGGCGGCGCTATTGTTTCTGTGGCGTTTGCGACGGTGGCCGATTTCATCGAACCCCAACGCCGATCTACGGCAATGGCGGTCTTGGGTATACCCATCGGGGCGGCTTTCGTCATCGGCATCGTGGGGGGGCCAATCCTGGCTGGAATTCTGGGCACCGCGTCTCTCTTCTGGCTGACCGGATTCCTGGGTTTCGGAACGGACCTCCTGCTGGCCAAGTACCTTACCGACGCCCCGCCCGCCGCCGCTGCCCCAGTGCCTGTGTCCGAGGCGCTGGGCAGCAAGCCGATTCGGACTCTCGCTGCGGGCGGATTCCTCATGAACTTCTTCATGACGGCATTCTTCTTTTACTTCCCGCTCATCGTCACCGTCCAACACCACGTGAGCATGAATCACTACTACGCCCTGTTGTTGCCCATGATGTTCATTAGCGCCGTCACGATGTTCGGGTTCGCGCGGGGCGCGGACCGAGGTTGGGCGAGCCCGCTCGCTGCAATTGCTTACCTCTCTTTTATTCCCAGCTCCCTCCTGCTTTTCCGGCCTGAGGTTGCCGGACTGGACCCTAGCCGTCTTGCCGGGGTGATGATCGCGGGCACGCTGTTCTATATCGGGTTCACCGGACTCGAACCCATCCTGCCGAGCATGGTGAGCAAGTCTGTTCCCGAAGGTAGCTACGGAACGGCGCTGGGGATTTACAACACGGCACAGTACCTTGGCAGCTCCATAGGAGGGCCGGTGGCAGGCGCCCTCTCGCACTTCTCGCCGAACCACATGATGGCAACGCTCATGGTGTCTTCCGCGGTAGGGGTGTTCCTGATGCTTGCCTTGAAACCACCACGAGATCAGCAACCCGTTCACAACTGACCATGCTTGTAGCGGGCGCCCTTGGGCGACTTTAGGGGTTGCCCCTCCGAAGCGCGTTACCCGTTTCTCGAATGCCGGTGGGAACGTAAGGCGCACGACAGATGTCTAATCTCTTAAGCCCGCGCGCTGTCAACTCCGGTTGCCGCGCCCGCATCGGATACAATAGAGGTTCCTATGTGGATCATCCGGGTGCTGCTTTTGCTGCTGGTGGGTGCGGGTGGCGTTGCAGGTCAGGGCTCCAATCCGGCTCAGAAGTCGAACCTCAAACCTTCAGACCTCTGCACTGTGGACGGCGTAGTCGTCAAGTCCACCACCGGGGAAGGCATAAAGAGAGTGACGGTTCAACTTACTCCGCTGGGTGGGGGTCAGCAATCATACTCTGCGCTCACCGAGAATAACGGCCGGTTCGTCCTACGCGACATTGCCCCTGGCCGATACGCAATCTATGCGTCAGGGAACGGATACGTGGAGCAAGCTGCCGAGAACGGCAAAGCAGGCTCCCAGACGAGAATCCTCCTCCTCTCGCCAGGGGAGAACACCAGCGGACTTGCCTTCCGCCTGGTGCCTCCGGGGGTCATCACAGGGACGGTTTATGACGAAGATGGAGAGCCTGTGATGTCGGCGCAAGTCAGGGCGATGCGTGTGACTGGTTCCGGGGCTCACCGGCCGGCCGGCGAATCGGGCTCCGAGCAGACCAACGACCTTGGCGAGTACCGCATCTGGGGACTCCAGCGGGGGAAGTACCTGGTGGCCGCAACCTATCGGGCCCCGGAGTCCGGACAGCCCCAGCCCACCGATCAGGTCTACTTGCCCACCTTTCACCCCAGCACACCCGATACCTCGCAGGCCACCGTGGTTGATGTTGAGCCCGGCTCCGAAACCTCCGGCGTTGACGTGGACCTCCGGCAGGCGCACGCCGTCGCGGTGCGCGGGCGCGTCATGGTAGATGCCCCCATGAAAACGCTAAAGGGGATTTTCGTTTCGCTCGTACCGCGCAGCGCCGACGGAAGCTATTCCTTCTCAAATTCCGCCAACTACGGCAGCCCCGTGCAAGACGACTCAGGCAACTTCGAAATCCGCGGCGTTCCCCCCGGGCCCTATAACGTCGTGGCCTTTTGGAATGATGGAAGGCGGCAACTGGGCGCGAAGGTCCCGATCGAGGTCAGCAGCGCCAACCTCGATGATGTCACGGTCCTGCTGTCCAACCCCACAACGCTCTCGGGAAGATTTCGTGTGGAAGGCGGCAGCCAATTCGACTTCATGCGCCTGGGCCTGATGTTGCAATCCACCGACAGCACGGCGGGCAGCGACAGCGCCAGGATTAAATCGGACGGGACCTTCGTGATTCCGAGCGTGTTCGACGGGAACTATCGAGTGAGCGTTTTGGGTTTTCCAGAAGAGTACTACGTCAAATCGGCGCAACAAGGGAGGACTGAAGTGCTCGTGTCCGGGCTGGCCGTCAGCCGCAGCATGCCTCCGTCCGCGATCGAGATCACACTCTCTGCTGACGGCGGGCGCGTGGACGGCACGGTCCTACACGACCAGAGTCCCGTGGGGGGAGCCCTGGTGGTGCTGGTGCCGGACCTGCCCCATCGAGACAACGACCAAATGTACAGCATGAAAACGGCCGACGGTCTGGGTCGGTTCTCCTTGCTGGGCCTGCCGCCCGGTGACTTCAAGCTGTTCGCCTGGGAATCCGTGCCAGGAACTAACTACGTTGATCCCGACTTCTTCGAAACGTTCGAAACCCGTGGCACACGAGTCCACATCGAGGAAAAGCAATCGCAATCGGTGCAGTTGGAGGCGATCACTGCGGAGGAGCAACTGCACTAACCGGGAGATCCGCTGATCGGAGATCGGGTGAACACCCCTGCCCAAGGCGAAGACTGCAGGTGCTATAATCTGGAGTCTGGGGTTTGTTTGACGGCGGAAGTTCTGATGCACGTTCTGCCTCTGGACTCTCAACTCTCGACTCTCAACTTCAGCCTGAGGCCTTTATGCAAGTTGTAATTCTTTGGATAGCCTTGGTTCTTTACGGGTTAGGGACACTTCTCCTCATTCCCTCGGTCGTTAACCGCCGCCCGACGATCTCCTCTGCTTCGCTGGGGGCGCTGGGGCTGGGGTTGTTGGCCCACGCGGGGGCCATCGCGCTCGAGGCAGCGCGCATACACCGCTTGCCGGTAACCGACGTCCGTAGCACACTGTCCTTTTACGCATTCCTGGTAACCCTGGCGTTCTTCTTTCTTTACCTGCGTTATCGCATCACTTCTCTTGGCCTTTTCATGCTGCCGTTTGTTTTTGTGCTCACGCTGATTTCGGCGTTCCGCCCGGTGCGGCCTTTTGATTTGTCGGCGTTCCGGGGCGGCTGGCTGGCCGTTCATATCGGCTCAATCATCCTGGGCTACACGGGCTTTTTCCTCACTTTTGTGGCGGCGGTCATGTACCTGATGCAGGAGAAAGAGCTGAAATCGAGGATTCCGCGGGCGTTCTATTACCGTCTACCATCACTGGAACTCTGCGATGAGCTCTACTACCGCTCGCTGTTGTTCGGCCTCCCTCTTTTGACGGTCGGGATCCTGACCGGGTTTATCTGGGCCAGCCGGACGTGGAAAGGCCCTTGGGAATTCGACCCGAAGATCCTGGCTTCGCTGCTGACTTGGTTGATTTATCTCGTGCTCTTTTCCACGCGGATGAGCGGCGCCTGGCGCGGCCGCCGGGCAGCCTATGTTGCGATCTTTGGTTTTGCCGCCATCATGGTGACTTTCCTGGGCGTGAGCCTGCTAAGCGGACCGCACGGTTATGTGCCTACGCTTCGGCAGGGACCGTAGGGAAAGACGGCAGTGGGCAGTCGGCAGTAGGCAGTCGGCAGTGGGCAGTCGGCAGTCGGCAGTGGGCAGTCGGCAGTTGGCAGTCGGCAGTGGGCAGTGGGCAGTCGGCAGTTGGCAGTCGGCAATAGGGAGTGGTCAGTTGGCGGCGGGTAGTGGGCAGTTGGCAGGAAGCTGCGGAGGGTCCGGAGTTTCCGGTTGGCGGTCGGTAGGGGATTTGTTTTCAGGTTTCGGATGCCGGGTCCTGTGTTTGAAATCTGAAATCTCAAATTTGAAATTCTTGGCATGAATTTAGCTCTCATTGGCATCAATCATCGCACCGCCTCGGTCGAAGTCCGTGAACGGATGCATATCCCCGAAACGCGTCTGGCGCAAGCGGTGTCCGACCTGATTCATCGCCAGGGAATCCGCGAAGCTCTGATCCTTTCCACTTGCAATCGCGTCGAAATCGTGACCTCGGCAGAAGACAGAGTCGATGCTGATCCCATCATGCAGCAGTTCCTCGCCGATCACCACCAATTTGACCTTGCCCCCTACCAGCACTTTTTTTATCGCTACCAGCAACATGAAGTCGTGCGCCATCTCTTCCGCGTGGCCTCCAGCCTCGATTCGATGATTCTGGGAGAGCCGCAGATCCTCGGCCAGATAAAGCGCGCTTATGCGCTGGCGCGCGAAGCGGGCGGGTTGAACGGCAGCCTGCAGGAAATTGTCAACCAGGCCCTGGCTGTGGCGCGGCGCGTGCGGCGAGAGACCGCCTTGGGCAGCGCCGCCGTTTCGGTCTCCTATGCTGCGGTCGAGTTGGCCAAGAAGATCTTTGGGAGTCTCGAGGGCAAAGCCATTTTTGTGATCGGCGCGGGCAAGATGAGCGAACTTGCCGCCAAGCACCTCATTCGCAGCGGCGCCAGCGCCATTTATGTCACCAATCGCACTTACGAGCGCGCCGTGCAGTTGGCGGCGGCGTTCGGCGGCATCCCCGTTCAGTTCGATCAACTCTTCGAACAGATCCCCAAAGCTGACATCGTCATCAGCTCCACGGGCGCGCCAGGCTACGTCATAGACAAAGAGCACGCCGCGAAGATCCTCTCTGCGCGGCGGAACCGGCCGGTGTTTTTCGTGGATATCGCGGTCCCTCGCGATGTCGATCCCCTGGTCAACGAAGTGGACAACGCTTTCGTCTACGATATCGACGACCTGGGACAAGTGGTGGAGGCTAATAAGCGGCAGCGCACCCGAGAGGCGGTTTGGGCTGAGGAGATCGTCCAGGATGAAGTCCAGAAAACCATGCGTCGGCTCGCCTCGCGTGACCTTGTGCCCACCATCGTGGCGCTCGAGGACCGGCTGGACGCCATCCGCGCAGGGGAGATAGAACGCTACCACAGCCGTTTGGGTAATCTGACGCCGGAGCAACGCCAGGCTGTGGATGCCCTCACCCGGGGGATCATGAACAAGATTCTGCATGGACCCATCACGGAGCTTAAGAGCGGCGCGGGCCAGCCGGAACAGGTGGATCTGGTGAAGTTCGTCCGAAAGGTCTTCGGACTGAAGGGCAGTGACGAGTGACGAGTGTCGGGTTAGTGCTGCCGCTGGGCAACTTAACCTCGAACCTGAGTTTCGGCTCGTCACTTGTCACTCGTCACTCGTCACTTCGTGAAAGGTCTCGGAATCGTGAATATCGTGATCGGTTCGCGCGGCAGTCAACTGGCGCTTTGGCAGGCCAACTGGGTAAAGGACCGGCTCACCGAGGCGGGCCACGAGGTCGCCATCGAGATCATCCGCACGAGCGGCGACAAGCTGCAAAGTTACGCGCCCACGGAACCGCTGCCTGCCTCGCTCGCTCAAATCGTCGCGGAAGCAGGAACCAAAGGACTGTTCATCAAAGAAATAGAGGAGGCCTTGCTGTCGAGCCAGGTCGACCTCGCCGTCCACAGCCTCAAAGACCTTCCGACTGCTTTACCGGCTGGCCTGATTCTGGCCGCGGTTCCGCCTCGCGAAGATGCTCGTGACGTGCTCATTTCTGCCGGTGCAATCTCTCTCGAGCAGCTTCCGTCCGGCGCGTCCGTGGGCACCAGCAGCCCTCGCCGTCAGGCACAAATCCGTTGGCTCCGTCCAAACCTGAAATTGGTCCCCGTGCGCGGCAACTTAACCACACGCCTCCGTAAGCTGCAAGCCGGCGATTACGCAGCGCTGGTTCTGGCAGCAGCGGGAATCCACAGGCTTGGCCTGCGGGACCACATCACTGCGTATTTCAGCTTCGACCAGATCTGCCCTGCGGTGGGACAAGGGGCGCTGGCGATTGAGATCCGGCAGGGCGATCGGGAGCTGGCACAAACCGTGGCGGCGCTTGACGATTCGCCCACACATTTTGCTGTCAGAGCCGAACGCGCCATGTTGCAGCGTCTGGGAGGAGGATGCCAGGTCCCGATTGCCGCCCACGCCAGTTTCCAGGACGCACAGTTGCATTTGCAAGGCGTCGTGGCCGCCACGGACGGCAGCCGCTTGATTCAAGCCGCCGCTACCGGTCCCCAAGGAGACCCGGAAAACCTGGGAGCGGCGGTCGCGGAGGACTTGCTCGCGAAAGGCGCAGGAGAGATTCTGAATTTATGACGCGCCGACACGTCGTCCTGAATTCCTCCGATCGTCAGACGCTGTACGGCAAGAGAATTGCCGTTACGCGTACCCGCGAGCAGGCCGGCGTGTTAAGGGAACAGTTAACGGCACTGGGCGCTGAGGTCATCGAAATCGCGACCATCGAAATCCGCGACCCCGCTTCCTGGGAACCGCTCGATTCGGCCGTCCGGCGCTTGGAGGACTTCGACTACGTGCTCCTGACCTCCGCGAACGGGGTGCGCAGTTTTCTTCGTCGGCTGAAAGCCTGTGGGCGAGATGTGGGTGACTTGAAGGGCGTGATTATAGGGGCCATCGGCCCTACTACCGCGGCTGAGCTGTTAAAGAGCGGCGCAAAAGCTGACGTCGTGCCGCGAGAATACACCGCAGAGGGTCTGCTCGATGCGCTCGGCGATCGCGACCTCCGCGGCAAAGCTCTCCTGATCCCTCGCGCCAAAGTGGCTCGGGATGTTCTCCCGCGCGTTCTGACCGAAAAGGGCGCGCGGGTGGAAGTCGTCGAAGCGTACGAAACCGTTGTTCCCCGGTTCGCCCCCGGGGAGTTGCAGCGCCTGCTATCTCCGGCCCCGGACGTGATTACGTTCACCAGTTCATCTACCGCCTCCAACTTCGCCAAGCTTGCCGGCGAACTCAAGGTCCCTGACTTGCTGCGAGGCGTCACTATCGCCTCCATTGGGCCGATCACGTCGAAAACAGTCGCAACGCTGGGACTCGCTGTGACAATAGAAGCAAAGGAGTCCACCATCCCCGCGTTGGTACGAGCCATCGAAGGATATTTCAGAAATCTGAACACAACCGCTCATGTTCGTTAGCCGACGAACACCCAGAAACCATGAAAACACGATTGTAGGGGGACGGCTTGCCGTCCCCTCGCGGTTAGGCCACCGAACCGACGAGGGTAGGGCAAGCCCTACCCCTACACGTTTTCGGAGCAGCAGGATGAAAAACCAGGAACGCATTTCTCGGTGTCTCCGCGCCTCAGTCGTGAAAAAAACACTTATGATCGTGATAAGAATTTGTCATCTTGACAGAAGAGTACTGATTCAGGCATATTGTCACTCTGAGGGCTGGCGGGTGATTCTAGCAAACCCCGCGGGCCCAGGGTGAGATGAAGCTCTGCTGCCAAAACGCGTGCATCTGTTGTTGCCACATCCACGTGTCGTCTGGCAGGGGGGCGCCCATGAAGTAAGAGCCGAATAACCCAAGATTGGGAGATCAAAGCCCACACGCCAGATGACGGCGGGTGGGCTTTTTTGTTTTCGGGGCATCCCGGACGAGCAAAGGAGAAGCAATGGCCACCACGGGCCAGGAAACGAAGACCCAGCGGGTCGAGCGACTCAAGCGGGAGAAGAACGCCTGGGAGCGCCTTGATGAAATTCGGGAGTTTGCCCGCAAGGGCTACGAGTCGATTCCCGCGGACTGGCTCAGTACGTACTTCCGCCCCTGGGGCGTCTACACTCAGGGCGATGGCGCGGGGGCACTGGGAGGCAAAGGCGGCGAAGGGAAGGCCGTTCCTTACTTCATGGTGCGGATTCGCGTCCCTAACGGCCTGTTGACCTCGCACCAGGTGCGGGCGATCGCAGAGGCATCACAACGCTACGCGCGCGGACTGGCGGACCTCACGGTGCGGCAAAACGTGCAGTTGCACTGGGTGACCGTCGAGGCGCTTCCAGACTTGCTGGAGATGCTATGGCGCGCAGGGCTCACTACCAAGGGGTCCTGCGGAGACGACGCCCGGAACATCACGGGCTGCCCATTGGCTGGAATCGACGGAGATGAGATTTGCGACGCCTCACCCCTCGTGATGGAAGCCACGCGCCTGCTGGTCGAGAGCCCGGCGTTTTACAATCTGCCACGTAAGTACAAGGTCTGCATTACAGGCTGCCGCGCATGGTGTTCCTATCCTGAAATCAATGACGTCGGTTTGACCGCCATCACGCGCAGCCTGAACGGGCGCCCCGAAGTCGGCTTTTCGCTTCGCGTCGGCGGCGGGCTTTCAACCGAGCCTGCCTTTGCCCAGCGTCTGGATGCGTTTGTGCGCTGGGACCAGGTAATCCCCGTCATACAAGGCGTGACAGAGATCTTCCGCGATGCCAGCGAGTTGCGTGAGAATCGGGAGCGCGCTCGTTTGAAGTATCTCTTCCTGCGCCACGGCTGGACCACGGCGAGTTTCCAGGCGGAACTCGAGCGGCGCATCGGATTCAAGCTGGATCCCATGGTGCAAGAACGTCCACCCGCCGATGTCTACCGCGATCACGTTGGGATTCACCCCCAAAAGCAGGCCGGCTTCAGCTACGTGGGCGCGGAAGTGCTCCGGGGGCGCATCCGAGCTGAACAACTGCGAGCCGCTGCCGAGCTTGCGGATCGTTTCGCCTCGGGTGAACTTCGAGCCACCAACATGCAAAACCTGCTGATCGCCAATGTCCCCAACCATCGAACAGCCGAGTTGGCGCGGGAGTTAGAGGCTATAGGATTGTCGCCGGGTGGCTCGAGCTTCGCGCGCGGCGCCGTTGCCTGCACTGGCACGGAGTTCTGTAAACTCGCCATAACGGAGACCAAGAGCTTTACGCGCTGGCTGGTCGAGGAACTGGAGGAGCGCCTGCCGGAGTTCGATCAGCCGCTGAGGCTGCACGTCACAGGCTGTCCCAACAGTTGCGGCCAACACTGGATTGCCGATATCGGCATCGAGGGCAAGAAGATCAAAGTGGACAATAAGCTGACGGACGCCTATTATTTCTGCGTCGGGGGGTCTGTAGGCAATCATCAAACCTTTGCGCGCCCGATCGGCTATCGCTGCGCGTCCATCGAGGTCCCGGATGCCATCGAGCGCCTGCTCCGCGCGTATCTCCTGAGACGCTATCCTGCCGAGAATCTGCGCGAGTTTTTCGCTCGCCACAGCGATGAGGGGCTTCGCACTTTTATTGCCGGCAGTCAGGTGATGGCTGTAGCCCGTGATCCCTCGCCCGGCCGCGTCCCGCACGGTGTGGAGGGTTGATCAGGACCGATATCGCGGAGTTGCAACCCGGTCGCACGCAAGGCCAGCGTCTTACTGGCGATGGCGCCCCGAATTGGGTCTTAAATCAAATGGAGGAAATGAATGAGCACAGCTCTTGGTGAAGTCGGCTTGACCCCAGCGGATGCGGAGACTTTCAGCGCCGCTGACCTCGTAAGTTTTGCCCTGGAGCGGTTCAGCCCCAAAATCGCCATTGCATCCAGCTTTGGCGCCGAAGATGTCGTATTGATTCACCTCGCCGCCCAAGCGCGTCAAGGCTTTCGGGTTTTCACACTCGATACTGACTTCCTGTTTCGCGAAACGTATGAACTCATTGACAATATCGAGCGTCGTTATCAAATCAAGGTGGAGCGGACCAGACCCCGGCTCTCCCCCAAGGAACAGGCGGCAGCGTTCGGTGAGGCACTTTGGAGCCGTCAACCCGACCAGTGCTGCAACCTTCGCAAGGTCGAGCCGCTCACCCGAAAGCTCAGCGAACTTGACGCTTGGATCACGGGAATCCGCCGTGACCAGGCGCCGACCCGCGCCCAGGCGAGCAAGCTCGAGTGGGATGCCAGGTTTGGCCTGGTCAAATTCAACCCCTTGGCCGACTGGAAATGGGAAATGGTGTGGGACTACATCCGGTCGAACGACATACCGTACAATCCTCTCCACGACCGGGGTTATCCCAGCATCGGCTGCACCTACTGCACGCGTCAGGTGCAGGCTGGCGAAGATCTGCGGGCAGGGCGGTGGGCCGGTTTCCAGAAGACCGAATGCGGGCTGCACGTAGCGAAGTAGGCCGCGGGCGGCCTGGGGGCGTAGCGCCGACCTTTAGGTCGGTATCCGGAAGATGCTGACGTAAAGCGTCGGCGCTACGTCCCGGCACGCCGCGGGTAGCCCGTAGCCCCATGGAGATGAAGTGAGCTTATTCCCGGTATTCCTGAAACTGATGGACCGCCCGTGTCTGGTGGTGGGCGCGGGTCGGGCGGGCGAGCCAAAGATCGCGAGCTTGCTGGCGGCGGAAGCGGCAGTCAGAGTCGTCGCTCCGGAAGCGACAGAGGCAGTGATGCAGTGGGCTCGCACCGGCAGGCTCAATTGGCAGCCACGCTGCTTCGAACCCGCCGACTTGGACGGCAAGTTCCTTGTTGTGGTGGCGACGCCGTGGTGCGAGTTGAACGACAGCATCTATCGTGAAGCACAGCAGCGCGGCGTTTTGTGCAACGTGGTCGACGATCCGCCGCGATGCGACTTCTACTACCCGGCAGTGGTGAATCGGGGCGAACTACAGATTGCGATTTCTACCAATGGCCGGAGTCCGGCATTGGCCCAACGCCTTCGCCAGGAACTGGAGCAGCAGTTCGGGCCTGAATACGAAGCGTGGCTCGAGGCGCTCGGCCAGAAGCGCCAGGACCTGTTCGCGCTTGCCATTGACTCCGAAGAGCGCCGGCGGCTCCTTCACAACCTTGTGACACACGAACGTTTTGAAGAGTTCGTACGCGGCAGATCACTCCCGGCGACGACGACGCGTTAGAATTCAGCGCCTAATGCATTTTTGCAGACGCATGCGTTCTTATTCGACTGGCGTCGGAAGGGCGGGGCTTCAGCCCAATACTGTTCATTTAACACTTCTTGATGCGTACCGTCACTAAGATTCGTTTTTTG
>Ga0209415_10000970_pt1 | contig 54484 bp, 34 predicted proteins | sample PeaSoiSIISIP2007_FD_187696 | JGI IMG/M metagenome (GOLD analysis project Ga0209415, IMG submission 187696) | Peat soil microbial communities from Weissenstadt, Germany - SII-SIP-2007 (SPAdes) (version 2) | ecosystem: Environmental > Terrestrial > Soil > Wetlands > Peat | place: Germany... | reverse complement strand
GCTGGCAAGAAACTTCCTCGCGTCCGTCTGCCTCGTCGCGGCGATCGTTTGGTGGATTTTATGAGTCTGGACCCTAGAAGATCGGGCCTCTGCATCTCTGCGGTCGCCCACTTAAGCACGCATGAAAGGCAGTAGCGGAAGCAGAGTCCGTACATGCTGTCGGGCTGCGCTTTACCGCCCCACCCACCTTCGCGGTAGAATTTCTGGTAGTCGGCTTTATCGAGACGAACGACAAATCCAAACATCAAATTCTCGTCGGCGATTTTCACACCCTTTAACGCGAAGGGATGGTCGCCGTGTTCCTTCGAGTGGAAATATCCCAACCCAGCTTTGCGGAGCGCCTTCTTCCACTTGTGGTCAAAGCGGTTCCACTCACCGAGGCGCGCGGCATATCCGCCCATCACCATGTAAGGCGTATCATGCGTCCCAGATTCATCAATCTTGGTGATGATTTGCACGAAAATGCTCTCCAGCGCCCATTTGCCGCTAATAGTTAGCACAAGCTCGCCGGTCGGCCCGATGCAACACGGCTCGTCTAAACGCACCCGCTCAAACCATTCGGGTTGGTGACGAGCAAGCCAACGTCCCATCATGGGGCGCCCCCATCATAGGAATGGGGCTTGGGTACGGCAACTTGAACATTGCCCTCGCAAAGGTACTTGATGCACCTTCCATCGCGTAAATGGGAAGCGACTGTATGACAGCAAACCGTCGCCACGCTTCCACTCCGCTCCGCTTTGCGTCGGCCGCTCGATTTCGGCGCGTGGGCGAGCATCCGGCATGCATCAGGCCATGGCTGCGCGTTCATCTGTCCACGCCCTAGGTCGATGATGGAAAAATATGGCATAATCGCCCGGATCAGGACGCCACCGGAACCCGGAGACGATCGATGAAGCTCGGCTTTTTCACCATGCCGGTCCATCCCAAGGAGCGCAACTACACCGAGACGCTCAAGGAGGACCGCGAGGCCTTCATCCTCGCCGACAAGCTCGGGTACGCGGAAGCCTTTTGCGGCGAGCACCTGACCGATCTGTGCGAGAACATCCCCAACAGCATGATGTTCGTGGGATCGCTGATGGACGCGACCAAAGAGATCAAGCTCGGCACCTCGGTCGCGAACCTGCCTTTCAGCCATCCGGTCGTGGTCGCGACCAACGCGGCGATGCTCGACCATCTGCTCGAGGGGCGGCTCATCCTGGGATTCGGCGCCGGCATCCTGCGCTCGGACGCCGAGGCGCTCGAGCTCCTCGAGCACGACCGCGGCGCGATGTTCGTCGAATCGCTGGACCAGGTGATCAAGCTCTGGACCGGCGCCGCGCCCTACGACGTCAAAGGCAAGTTCTGGAACATCAGCACCGCGAAGACGCTGTGGCCCGAGATGGGCGTGGGCGTCATGGTGAAGCCCTACCAGCTTCCGCACCCGCCGATCATGGGCACGGTGACGGACCCCAATTCGCAAGGCGTCGTGGCGCTGGGGCGGCGCGGATTCATTCCCGCGACCGCGCCCTATCTCCATGCCAACTGGGTCAAGAACCATTGGGCGCTCTATGAGAAGGGCGCCGCCGAGGCGGGGCGGAAGGCGGACCGTTCGATCTGGCGCGTCGCGCGCTCCATTTTCGTCGCCGAGGACGACAAGGTCGCGGATGCCTATGGCCGCAGCGACGCCGACAGCCCCTACCGGTTCTACATGCGCCAGCTCTCGACCAAGCTCGCGCGCGCGCGCAAGATGGGCGCCTTCAAGCGCAACGACGCGATGGCGGATGCGGACGTCACCGTCGATTACATCATGCGCGACATCGTCATCGCCGGCAGCCCCAACAAGGTGGCGGACGCGATCCTCGCGCTCCACGAGGCGACCGGCGGGTTCGGCACGCTCCTCTATTGCGGCAAGAACTGGACCGACCCGGCGCTGGGGCGGAAATCGATGGCGCTCATGGCCGAGAAGGTGATGCCCGCGGTCAACGACGCTTTGCGGACGAAAAACGCCGCGGAATAGACAAAATCCGGGGGGGTGCTGACAATCCATAGGCGGCGTCGAAGGCGTCCGATATCGCGTCCTTGCTCTTGCCGGCGCGGCGCGCGTCGCCGATGACGACGATCTCCTGCCCTGGCCGCGCCAGCGCGCGGAAGCCTTCGCCGGTCGCGGCCCGCGCCGTGAAATAAAACCACTCCCGGAACCGCGGCGACGAAAAGATCGTGCGCAGTCCAGGCCAATGCGCCGCGCCGCTTCGGAGCAGCAGCCTCGCCGCCGGCCCCAACCCCCAGCGATAGCACGCCCCGGCCGCCAGCACGATCCGATCGAACGGCTCGAGCAGCTCTGGCGTACTCGCCACCTCGACACCGAATCTGAAAATCACGCCCTTTTGCCTACAAGCCTCGACAAGTTGCGCGATGTAAAGCTCGAACGCGCGCGGATTCGCCTCGACTTCCTGGAACAGCGGCGCATGGCCTGCGAGGCGGAACGCGCCGCCGGGCTTGTCGTCGCGCTCGAATACGGTGACCGCATTGCCCGCGGCCATCAGCGCCGCATAGCTCAATCCAGCGGGGCCGGCGCCGATCACGGCGATGCGCGCGCCCGTCGCCGGCGCCATGGCGAGAAACGCTGTCTCGCGCCCGGCTGCGCCGTTGACGACGCAGCCGATGCGCGCGCCGCCGCGCATCTCGTTGATGCAGGTGTTGCAGGCGAGGCAGCGCCGTGCCGGCTCGCCGCGGCGGAGCTTCTCGACCCATTGCGGCTCGGCCACCGAGCTGCGGCCGAGCGCGATGAAATCGGCCTTGCCGCCTTCGACCGCCGCCGCCGCGACGAGCGGATCGCCAAGCCGTCCGACCGCGATCACCGGCACGGCGACCTCGCGCTTGATTCCGGCCGCGTAGTCGAGCCACAGCCCGTCGGGCAGCGCCATCGGCGGCAGCTGCATCGCGCCCGACGGCAGCGAGCGGTAATGCCCCGCGGCGACATGAAGCGCGTCGGCGCCGGCCTCGGCGGCCCACAGCGCGATCCTCTTGCCCTCGTCGTAGGGCATGCCCTCGGGAAAATAATCCTCGACCGAGATGCGGTAAATGACCGGCATGCCCGGCACCGCGTCCTTCACCGCGTGCAGCACTTCGAGCCCGAAGCGCGCGCGGTTCTCGAGGCTGCCGCCGTATTCGTCGGTGCGGCGGTTCTCAAATGGCGTGTGGAACTGCGAAATGAGATAGCCGTGCGCGGCGTGGATTTCGACGCAATCGAAACCTGCGCTGCGCGCGCGCGCGGCGGCAGCGGCGAAAGCGGCGACAGTCTCGGCGATGCGCGCCTTCGACATCGCCTGCGGCACGATGGTGGCGTTGGTGATCTCGTAGACCGGGTGCGTGATCGCGGACGGCGCGATCGGCGTCTCGCCGCATATGTCCTGGCGCGTGTGGCCGCCGGCATGGCCCAATTGGATCGACGCCTTGGCGCCGCCCATGTGGATCGCCCGCGTCAGGCGCGCGAGACCGGGGACGAAGCGGTCGTCATAGATGCCGAGCTCGTGGAAGCGATGCCGGCCGGCGCGCTCGGGCGCGGCCATCTCGCAGGTAATGAGGCCGACGCCGCCCTCGACCCGCGCGCGGTAATAGTTGATCGTGTCGTCGGTGACGAAGCCCTCGGCGTCGGCGAGCCGTGTCGTCATCGGCGGCATGACGATGCGGTTCCTGATCTCGACCGCGCCGATCCGCGCCGGCGTCAGCAGAATGTTCATCGCACCTGGCGCGCGCGCGCCTCCTCGATGAGCCGCCACACCCGCGGCGGCGACAGCGGCAGCGCGCGCGGCTCGACACCGAGCGAAGCCAGCGCCGAGGCGACCGCGTTGGCGATCACGCCGCCCACCGGAACGATGCCACCCTCGCCTGCCCCCTTGGCGCCAAGCGGATTGACCGGCGACGGCTTCGCCTCGAGCGCGATCGCGATGATCGGCGGGACGTCCGACGCGGTCGGCATGAGATAGTCGGCGAGCGACCCGGTGAGCAGCTGCCCGTCCTCGTCATAGACCAGGTGCTCGAGCAGCGCGCCGCCCAACCCCTGCACGATCGCGCCCACCGTCTGGCCGTGCAGCGTCAGCGGGTTGACGATGCGCCCCACATCCTCGACCGCGACGTATTCCAGTACCTCTACCGCGCCCGTGCCGGGATCGACCGCGACATGGGCCGCGTGCGCGCCATAGGCATAGGTGCGCCGGTTGTTTTTGAACGTCGCCTCGGCCGCAGCGCCGGCAAGATCGGCGAATGACAGCGACACGCCGTCGCGCGCGGCGACCGTGCCGTCCCCGATCGCGAGATCATCCGTGCCGCAGCCGAGCCGCTTCGCGGCCGCCGTCTTGAGCGCGGTCTTGAAGGCGTCTGCGGCGAGGAGGATCGCCGAGCCGCCCATCACCGTAGAGCGCGAGGCGTGCGAGCCCACCCCGTCCGACACGTGCGCCGTCGAGCCGTGGCGCACGCTGGCGATGCGGCTCATCGGTAACTCGAGCGCATCGGCGGCGATCTGCGCGAAGATGGTCTCGATGCCCTGCCCCACCGAGGACGAGCCGACCGCGACCGCCACCGATCCGTCCTCCTCCATCGCGATGCGCGCGGTCTCGTGCGGGCCCGAAGCGCCACCTTCGACATAGCAGCCGATGGCGATGCCGTGGCAACGGCCGTCGATCTCCTTGCCGGCGAGCGCCTGCTTCTCGTCCCAACGGAATTCAGCGAGGCAGCGCTCGAACGTGTCGCGATAATCGCCGCTGTCATACTCGCCGCCGCCATAGGGCGCCATGCCGGCGTGCGTCCACGGCATCTCGCGCTCGGCGATGAGATTGCGGCGGCGGAACTCGACGCGGTCGAGCCCGAGATCGCGCGCTGCCAGGTCGATGAGCCGCTCGCGGAAGAAATCGGCCTCGAACCGGCCAGGGCCGCGATAGGTCCCGATCGGCGTCTTGTTGGTGGCGAGCAGCACCGATTCGACGCGCACGTTCGGCACGCGATAGGGACCCGCGAGCACTTGCGCCACATTGCGCGGCGCGGTCGCGCCGTTGGTGCGGATATATGCGCCCATGTCGGCCCGGACCAAGCCGCGCAGCGCGAGGATGGTGCCGTCCTTGCGGCAGGCGATCGCGATCTCGCCGTGCAAGTCGCGTGCGTGATTGCTGGCGAGGAAATGCTCGCGCCGGCCCTCGATCCATTTGACCGCGCGGCCGGCGCGGATCGCCGCGAAGGGGATGAGGAAATCCTCGGGATAGAATTCGCCGCGCACGCCGAAGCCGCCGCCCACGTCGTTCTCGGCCATCGCGATCGCGCTCTCGGCGAGGTCAAGCTGGCGCGCGAGCATGCGGCGGTTCATGAACGGCGTCTTCGCCGCGCCCGAGACGGTGAGGAGGCCGCGCGCAGCGTCCCATTCGGCGAGCAGGCCGCGCGGCTCCAGCATGACCGCGGTGTGGCGTTGCACCTCGAAGCGCTCGCTGCGGCTGTAGTCAGCCGTGGCGAAGGCGCGCTCGGCATCGCCCAGCACAGCGGTGAGGCGCACCATCTCGTTGGTGCCGGCGGATGCCACGACCAGCGCGGCGCCGCTCGCGGCGGCGTCCCGCTCGACCACCGCGGGCAGCGCCTCTATATCGAGCGCGACCGCGGCGGCCGCGTCCTCGGCCAGCGCGGCGGTGGCGGCCAGCACGACGGCGACCGGCTCGCCGACATAGCGCACTTCGTCGCTGGCGATCACCGGTTGAAGGAACGGCGTGAGCGAGGGCAACGCGTGCTCGGCCCGGAGCGTGATGACCGGGACGGGACGGGCGAGATCGGCGGCGGTGATGACGGAATGGACGCCCGCGAGCGCCAGCGCCGCGCGCGCGTCGATGCCGCGGATGCGGCCATGCGCCACGGGGCTGCGCACGATCGCCGCGTGCAACAACAAGTCGCGCGCGATGTCGTCGACATATTCGCCGGCGCCGCGCAGGAAGCGCCAATCCTCGCGCCGCGCGATCGGACTGCCGACATAGGTGTTGCCCTTGGGACCGCTATGCACCTACGCCTCCGGCACGCCGTAGCTTGCCAGCAGCTCGTCGGCATAGGCATGGAACGCGTCCCACGGCGCCTCGCGGTAATTGTGGTTGCGGATGATGAAGGACGCGCCGGCGTAGAACTTCTCGTATTGCAGGTGACGCCCGGCGAATTCCGAGCCGACCAGGTCCCACACCAGCTTGAACAGCTTGACGCGGTCGACGGCGCCGAGCTGCGGCGTCTGCCAATAGGCCTCGAACAGGCCGCGCAGATGCGGATCGTGCATGACGCTGACGCTCGCCGGCATCTGGAACACGCCGCCGCCCGACAGCTCGCGCAGGATGTCGATGAGCGGCGAGTACATCTCGGTGCACCAGTTGAGCGCTGCGTACATGTAGCGCCGGTTGAAGCAGGCATAACCCTCGGGCCAGCGCTCCCACGCCTCGATCTGGCCGTGGATCATGCCGGCCAAGGTCGCCTCGAGCGCGGCGAGCCGGCCCAACAACTCGCGCACGGCGGGGATTTGGTCAGCGCCCGAGGCCGACGCGACCCGGCTCGCCAGCCCGACGATGAGGCGCAGCTTCGACCAGTAGCGCACGTTCGACTGGTGGTTGCCGTAGCAATGGCCGGGCGTGCGGATATAGATCTCACGCGCGCGCACCGCGTCGTCCATCACGAAGACGCGCTCCCACGGCACCTTGACCTGGTCGCACATCACCATGCAGTCGCTCTCGTCGAAGCGCCAGGCGAGCGGGCTGTCGAACTCGCTATTCGCCGTGAAGGGCTGGCGCGACCACAGCGTGAGTCCCGGTGCGTTGACCGGCACGGCGCAGGTGACGGCCTGCTTCACCTGATCTGGCGCCAGCGGGATCAGGTTGCCGATCCAGATCTCGTCGGCGAACGCGGCCGCCGTGGCGAGCATCTTCATGCCGGAGATGACGATGCCGTCATCCGCCTCGCGCACGACCTGGAGCGTCGGGACAGGGAGGTTCTGCTTCACGTAGAACTCGGGATTGCGCGCGGCTTGCGGGGGGACGACGGCGTAGCTCGCATATATGTCGTTGCGCCGCATGAAGCGATGGTAGGCGACAAGGTTTTCGGCGAAGGGGCGCCCGCCCGCTCCGAACACCGACGGGTCCGTCGCCATGCCGCTAACGAAGCTCGCGACATGGTCGGGCGAGCGGCCGAGAAGACCATAGGTCATGTCGGCGATCGCTTTGTGCGCGCGCATGCGGCGGCGCAAATCCTCCTGCGTTCGAGGCAGCAGGAAATGCATGCTGTAGCGTTCTCCGCCCTCGGCGAACGACATGGTGTCGCGGTTCGCCGGGTCGGCCTTCATGTCGTAGATCGATGCCACGGTGCGCGCGGCGTTGCGGAACAACGGATGGGACGTCACGTCGTCGATCCGCTCGTTCCCGACATAGATGACGCGGCCATCGCGCAGCCGCTCGAGATGCTCCGCCCCCGAGCGCAGCATGGGTCAGGGCGCGATCCGCGCGAGGAGCGCGTCGATGCGGCAGGACGCCAGCGCGGAGGCGGTCGCGTCGTACATCGGCCGCACCGGATTGAAGAACGAATGCCCGGCCCCTTCGTAGCGGTAAACCGTCACGTTGGCATTGCCCGCGACCCCGGCCGCGACCGCGTCGACCTCGACAATCGGCACATGTTCGTCGGCGAGTCCGTAATGGAGCTGCAGCGGACAGGCGATCCGCGCCGCCTCGGCGAGATCGCGCGATATGCCCAGCGCGTAGAACGACACCGCGGCATCGACATCGGTGCGCGCGGCCGCCAGGAAGGCGAGCCGGCCGCTGAAGCAAAAGCCGAGCGCCATGACCTTGCCGTTGCAACGCGGCGAGCGCCGGAGCGCGTCGATCGCGCCCTGCAATCCTGCGACCGCGCCGTGGAAATCGAACGCGGCGATGCGCGCGCCGGCGCGCTCATGTCCGCCGTCATAGGACAGCTCGCCGCTCGGCTCGGAGCGCCAGAACTGATTCGGCACCATCGCCGGCATGCCCCGGCGCGCATACCCCTCGGCGAGCGCGCGAAAGGGCGGCGTGATGCCGAACATGTCGTGCAGCACCAGGAGCCCGGTGCCCTGCCCTGAAGCGGGCAGCGCCGCATAGGCATCGCAACGCAGCGCGCCCTCGACCGCAAGCGTGGTCCATTCCGTCGTGAAAGCGCCGCCGCCGTCCATACCGCAAGCATAACCGCGAAAATTGCGGTTTGACAAAGATTCCGTGGCTCGTTATCGGGCGCGGCGATGGACGGGTCGGCGCTCATTGCCATTGAACGAGACGTGGAACGGTCGCGCGGCGTCTCGGCCGCACTCGCCGTGGCACTGGCGCGCGTCACTCGCGACCGGCGCGACGAGGCGTGGCAGGACGGACTCGATCTGATCGCCGTCATCGCCGGGCTGAAGCCCGCCTGCCTGCTCGGCCGCGGCGCGCGGGACGAGGCGTGGATCGACGGGCTCCATGCGATCGCCGTGCGCGAGGGATTGAGGTCCGTCGCAGCCGCGGCATGGGAGCCCGATGCGCGCGCAGCGGCGCTACCCGGCTGGTATCTGGATGCGACGGCGCGGCGGCGCGCGGCGCTGCCAGTCCTCTATTTGTGCCGCGACGCCGCCACTCTCGCGAAGGTGGCCGCGCTCTCCGCCGCGGGAAGGGTCACTGTCGCGGACGAGGCGGCTTTCCTCGGCTATCCCGCCTGCTGCGTCGCGCAGCATCATGCGCAGACGCTGGAGCTCGAGCGCCTCCTCGCCAAAATGGCCGAGCGCGCGGCGTGGGGCGATCTCACCGGCGCGGCGCGCATGATCGAGGCCGGAGTCGAGCCGCTGCCACGCTCGCGCGAAGAGTGGGCAAGCTTCGAATCCCTGACCGCGATCGCGCCCTCGCGCTTCACCAGCGTCAACATGTGCGACGCTTGTGCTGCCGACGGCGACGCTCCGGCGCAAATTCTGTCGCGGCGCTACGAAACGTTGGCCGCGCGCGCGCAGTATCCCGCGCGCTGAAGCCCCATGCGCGACCAGTCGATCCGTGGCCACATCGCCAATCTCGAGCAGCAGGGCGAGCTCATCCGCTTCACCGCCGAGATCGATCCCGACGAGACCATGTCGGCAGTCGCGCACAAGACCTTCGCTGAACTCGGAAAGAGCTGCCTGTTCGAGAATTTGAAGGGCCATCCCAACTGGCGCGCCGTGGCGCAGATCGTCGCCAACCGGCGCAAATGGGCGATCGCGCTGGGCGTCGGCGAAGGCGCGGTGATGACGACGCTGGCCGAGCGCATGGCCGAGCCTGTCCCCACGACCGAGGTGCCGCGCGAGGACGCGCCGTGCAAGGACATCGTCATGCTCGGCGACGCGGTCGATCTGCGCCGCATCCCGGCGATGTGGACCTCGGAGAAGGACCCCGGCCGCTACATCGCCGCGGGCATGTGCTTCATCAAGGATCCCGAGACCGGCATCCGCAACGTGTCGTTCCACCGTGCGCAGATCGTCGGGCCGGACCGCACCGCCTTCCTCATCTGCCCGCGCCAGGCGCACAAGATCTTTCAGATGTACGGCGCGCGCGGCCAGCCGATGGAGGTCGCAATGGTGGTGGGCGCCCATCCGCTCATTAATTTCGCCGCCGGGTTCGTCGCGCCCTATGGCATGGACGAGATGACCATCGCGGGCGCGCTGCTCGGCGAGCCGGTGCGGATGGTCAAATGCGAGACCATCGACATGGAGGTGCCGGCCGACGCCGAGCTCGTCATCGAGGGCCACATCTTCCCGGGCGAGCGCACCGAGGAGGGACCGTTCGGCGAGGTCACCGGGACCTATGCCCAGGAAGGCTCGACGCCGCTCTTCCGCGTCACCGCGGTGACGCACCGCAAGGACCCGATCTTCTATGCGATGCAATGCGGCCTCGCGCCGAGCGAGGCGCATTCGCTGATCTGCACCACGGTCGAGATGAAGCTCATCGAGCATTTGCGCGGCATTGACGCCGGCGAGCTCGAGCTCCTCGACGTGCGCTGCATCGGCGCAATGTCGCCGATGATGGTGGTCGTGCAGGTGCGCCAGCGTCATCCGGGCCAGGCGCGGGCGGCGCTGATCGCCGCCCTCTCGAGCCCCTATCTCCATCCCAAGTTCGCGGTCGCGGTCGACGAGGATATCGATCCCAGCGACGTCGGCCAGGTGATGTGGGCGATCGCGACCCGCACACACGCGGCGCGCGATGTCGAGCGCGTCGATGCGACGCGGGTCTTCACGCTCGACAACGCCTCGCCGATCGAGCCCGGCATGAGCGCCATGTACCGCGTCGGCACCAAGATGGCGATCGACGCGACGCGGCCGGTGGCGGCGAGCGCCGAAGAACGTCGGTGCTTCGACCGCGCGCTGCCGCCCGGCTACGCCGAGATCGACCTCGACCGCTATCTCGCATGACTGCGCAGGAGCAATCGATCCGCCCGCTGATCGCCGCGCTCGAGGCCAAGGGCCGCCTCAAGCGCATCGCGCGGTCGGTCGATCCACATCACGACATGGCCGCGGTCGCGCTCAAGACCCATCGCGAGCGGAATGGAGCGGTTCTGTTCGAGGATGCGCGAGGGTTTCGCGCCGCGGCACAGATTCTCGCCGGCCGGGCACAATGGGCCGAAGCGCTCGGCGTGCCGGCGGCGGATGTGCTCGGCTTCGTCCAGCAGGGACTGCGCCGCAGCACACCGCCGTCGTTCGAGGGAACGTCCCGGCTCGAGCGGTCGGACATCACGCTCGCGCGCTTGCCGATCGCGCGCGCGAGCGCAGGCGACGCGGCGCCGCAGATGAGCGCAGTCGCGATCGCGCTCGATCCGGCGACTGGGCAAGCATGCCTCGGCCTGACGCGCCATCATGTCACGGCACCGGACCGGCTGAGCGTGATGGACCTCCCGCCGGCACTCCAGCGCGTGCGACGGCATCATGTCGAGTGCAACCAGGTAATGAAGCTGGCGCTGGCGATCGGCGCCGACCCTGCGCTCATTCTCGCCGCGGCGGCTGGGACATGGCGGTCGGCCGATTTGGGGCTGGCGGGCAGTCTCGCCGGCGCGCCGATGCGGCTCGCGCGCGATGCGCCCTCGGGCCTGCCGCTTCCGGCCGAGGCCGAGTTCGTCATCGTCGGTGACGTGCCGCCGGACGAGACGGCGCAAGCGGGGCGTCTTGCGACGCCGTTCGGGACCCACGCCGAAGCGACATCGTGCCCCGTCTTCGTGACGCGCGCGGCGTTCGCGCGGCGCGAGCCGGTCTTTCACGCGATGCAGGCGGGCCCCTTCGGCGACCATGCCGGCGCGCTCAATCTCGCCGCCGCGGCGCTCGTCGCCGAGCATGTCCGCAACATCGAGGGTGGCATCGACTTCCTCGACATCGTCTGCCCTGCGGCGACAGGCGCGCAGATCGTGGTGGTGAAGCTCCGCGCGCGCGTCGAGGGGCAGGCCAAGACCGCGCTCATGGGCGCGCTGTCGGGCCCGGTCAACACGCTGAAGCTCGCGATTGCGGTGGACGAGGATGTCGACCCCGCCGATCTGCGGGACGTGTTCTGGTCCGTTGCGAGCCGCACCCATGCCGAGAAGGATGTCGGCATGATCGACGGGCTGCGCGCCCATCCTTTCGATTTCGCGGCACCCCTTGCCGGTGACGGGATAGGGCGGCTCGGCACGCGCTGGTTCATCGATTCGACCATGCCGCCCCTGACCCAAGGCAAGCGGCGCGAGGATTTCGCGCGCGCCATCCCGAAGAACTTGGCCGCGACCGACCTCGCGCGCTTCCTGCCGGATTAACGGGGCCGGGCGCGCGACACTCTTCCCTCGGCGACCGGGTTCTTCTATAAGGGTGAAGGATTCGAGCGGTCGCTGACCGATAAGTCGACCTGTTCATCCGAGAAAGCCCCGTCCGGCACCCGGGCGGGACTTTTTCTTTGCCGGCGCCTCCGCTAGTCTCGCCGCCCCCAGCCGATCCGGCGCTAGGGAGGGGTGGCCGAGTGGTCTAAGGCGCACGCCTGGAGAGCGTGTATGGGGGCAACTCCATCGCGGGTTCGAATCCCGCTCCCTCCGCCATTTTTCAAGGGCTTACGTCGCTGGGGCTTACGGCATGCCGACCTTCTTGTTGACGAACTGCGTCGTGTAGGCAGCGCGGTAGTCGAGATCGGGCTTGTAGACCCCGGCCTGCACCATGGTCTGAAAGAACGCCTGCCAGCGCGCATCGGTCATGGCGCCGATGCCGAGGGTCTTCGCGTCGCCCGAATCGATGATGCCGTTGGCCTTCAGGGCGCCCAACGTGTCGCTGGCGTTCTGCGGCTGGTAATTCGGATCGCCCTTGATGATGAGCGCGACCGCCTTCTGATTCGGACCGTTGAGGAAGCCGTACCAGCCCTTGATCGAACCGTCGACGAAGCGCTGGATGAGCTGCGGCTTCGCGGCCGCCATTGCCTTCGACACCACCAGCAGATTCGAATAGGGGCTGTAGCCGTAATCCGACAGCAGGAAGACCGTGGGCTTCACGCCGGCCGCCGCGAGCAGGAACGGCTCGACCGTAAGATAGCCTTGCTGGCTCAGCGTCTTGTCGACGATGAAGGGCTGGATGCTGAAGGCATAGGGCCGTGCCTGGTCGTCGCTGAAGCCGTATTTCGACTTGAGGAAGGCCCAGAACGTCTCATGCGCGAAGGTTGCGATCAGAACGGGATGGCCCTTGAGATCGGCGAGCGTCTTGAATCCCATCTCCGCGTGCGACACGAGGATCTGCGGGTCCTTCTGATAGAACGCGGCGACGGCGACATAGGGAATGCCCTGACGCACCATGTTCAACGGATCGAATGAATTGGCGGCCAGCGCCATGTCCAAGGCGCCGGAGACGAGGAGCTGCTGCGTGTTGATCTGCGGCCCGCCCGGCCGGATCGTCACATCGAGGCCAGCGGATTCGTAGATCCCCTCCGCGAGGGCCTGATAGAACCCGCCGAACTCGGCCTGCGGCGTCCATTCGATGCCGAAATTGACCTTGTCGTTCGCCGAGGCGGCGCCGGCCCAAAACGCTAGGGCAAGAACGCCGCAGGCGGCCTCGCGCACGCGCCGGAAGGCGCTCGATCCGAGTGTTCCCAACACCCCCTCCCCGGCGTAGATGGTCTGGAAGACGCGCGCTATTTCGCCGGCGCCATCGCGGCGAGCCGTTCGCGGGTGCGCGCTTTCTCGACCTCCATGTCGCGCTTGCCGGTGGTGAGGTCGTAGCGGTTGCCGTCGATGTCGTGGGCAGCGTGCTCGACGAAAGGCCGGTCGATGGTCGGATTGTCGGCGCGCGGGTCCCGGGGCGGCAGTCCCATCGCCTGGAGCTTGGCGTAGATCCCGGCCTTCGCGTCCTGGCTTATGGTGAAGCCCCAATGGTTGATGCCTGCGCGCGGCGCCTTGGCGTTCTTGCGGCTGATCAGCGCCACGTCGACATAGCCATCGGTGACCCAGACGTCGCCCTGGCTCTCGCCGGTGATCTTGAGGCCGAACACGTCGACATAGAATTTGGAGAGCTTGGCCGGATTCTCGGAGAAGATGGCGATGTGCTTGATCCGGGCCGGCTCGTCGCCGCCGCCGCCATTGCTGAGCGGTGTGCCGGGGGCGTCGGTGCCGGTGCGCACGGCGCGCATCCCGGTCGAGAGGTCGAAGCGGTTGCCGTCGGGATCCTTGACCGCGTCCTCGGCATAGGGACGATGGGCCTCGGGCGAATCGACATAGGGGCTGTAAGGCTCGATGCCGAACGCCTTCATCCGGGCGAGGACATCGTTGCGCTCGGCGGGGTCGATGGTGAAACCCCAGTGATGGATGCCCGCAGGGGGCGCCTTCTCGCTGCGCCGGCGCAAGAGCGCCACGTCCATGTAGCCGTCGGTGACCCAGGCATTGCCGAGCTCGTCCGTGCCGGTGACCTTCATGCCGTAGACATCGCCGTAGAATGCGGCGAGCTTGGTCGGGTTCTCGGAAAAGATCGCGATGTGGCGAATCTTGGCCATGGCTGGTCTCCTGCGGCGAAGGATCGATCATCTTCGCGGGCGCTGCGAAAGTCAATCGGACCCCCGAAGAGGAAGCCGCGTCCTACGGCGCGGGCTTCCACCCCGACGCCTCGATCTCGGCGATCACCTCGCGGATGACCGAGAAATCGAACACGCGTTCAGGAGACGGCACCTTGTCCGGGGCAATGCCGTTGAGCTCGGCGCGCGCGGCGAGTTCGCGCGCGGCCGCATCCATCGACATGGCGCCGTCGCGCTGCACATCCGCCATCCCGCCTTCGACGTCTGGGATCAGGATATCGTCCTTGAGCGACGGATCGCGCTGGCGCAGGAGCGCGGTCACGCCGTCCCGTTGCGTCATGAGATAGAGCGTGCCCTTCCATACGGCGCGCAGCACGCGCTTGGCGCGGTCGCGATGCTCGGCGATTTCCCTGGCGGTTGTGACGAGACCGCCGGTCTGCAGCACGATCTCGTCGTGGAAATTGACAATCATCCGGCCGCGCCCCAGGAGACCTTCGCGCGCGAGTAGACCTTTCTCGGTCCGTGTCACGATGCCGTTTTGCTGCTGGCCCGAGATCAGCGCCGCGACGACATTGGATAGCGAGCCGACCAGAACGGGCAGCAAAAAATCGGGCGGCAGGTTGCGCTGCTTCAGGACCATGCGCAGCGCCAGCTCGTCGGTGCCGCCGCGCGCTGCGAGGGCCACCGACTTGCCCTTGAGGTCGTCGAAGCGCTTGACCGCCGGATCGAACGACCACAGCTCGTAGATCGGCTTCGACTGACCGACCAGGATCGACTTCAAGGCCGCGCCGCGCAGGATCGCGCTCATGGCCGAGGAGGGCGATCCCGAATAGGCGAGATCGCCGGCAATGAGCGCCGGCGTCGCGGTGCCGCCGCCCAATTGCACGATCGTGACGTCGAGCCCTTCCGCAGCGAAATACCCCTTGTCCTCCGCCGCGAAATACTGCGCGAAGTTAGCGTTCGTCGCGGCCACTGAAATCTTGATCTTCTCCGCCGCGGCCGGACCGGCGATGGATAAAAGCACCGCCGCCAGCAGGATCAGACGCGCCATTCCGTCACCCCTCGCATGAGCGAACCTTGCATCCTTGCCTTCCCCGGCAAGGGAATGCATTTTGCGGTGTAGCCGACCAACTGCAAGCGCCCAACCACCGGAGGGAACGGGGATGAAGGCATTTCTGATCGCGGCGGGGCTCCTCGCCGCTGTCGCACAGGGCGCCGCGGCGGAGGAGACCGTGCTGCGCTTCACGCCGCTGGCACAGTCGGGCACGGCGGGTTTCGACCAGTTCTACAAGCCATGGGCGGAGAAAGTGACGGCGGCGTCGCAGGGCGCGCTCAGGATCGATATCCGCGAAGGCACGTCGATCGCGAACATCACCAATGTCTACGAGCGCGTGAAGGGCGACGTGACCCATATCGGCTTCACCCTCTTCAATTACGTCGCCGGAAAGTTCCCGTTTGCCGAGGTCGCGGCGCTCCCCTTCATCGCCGACAATTCCGAGCAGGGCTCGCTCGCGCTGTGGCGCCTCTACAAGACCGGCATTTTCGATGCCGAATTCGACGAGGTCCGGCCGCTGATGCTGGTCGCGCTGCCGCAATCGCTGTTGCATCTCGCCAAGCCGCCCAAGAGCCTCGACAATCTTTCCGGTCTCAGGATCATCGGACCGACCCAGATCACGTCCTTGTCGGCCAAATATCTCGGGATGCAGCCGATCACGCTGTCCTCGCCGGAGGCCTATACCGCAATCCTGCGCGGCACGGCCGACGGCACCATCCTGTCCTGGAATCCCTATTTCTCGTTCAAGATCGGCGAAGTCACGACCTACCACGTCGATGCGCCGCTCGGCACCGCGGCCGGCATGCTGTTCATGTCGAGGAAGGTCTTTGACGGCCTGTCGCCGGAGGCGAAGCACGCGCTCGACGTCAATTCGGGCGAGGAAGCGAGCCGCGCCTGGGGCAAATGGTGGGATGGCGACAACGACATGAGCCGCGCAAGCGCAAAGAGCGATCCGAAGCAGACAGTGGTGACGCTCGACCCGGCGATGCGCGCGAAATGGACGGAAAAGCTCGAGGGAGCGGTCGCGGAATGGTCGAAGAGCCGTCCGGGCATCGACACCGTGATCGCCGAATATCGCCGCCTGAACGCCGAAATGAGGGCGGGGCGCTGAGCCGCCCTGGCATGGAACGACAGGCAAAGGGAGAGACGTCATGGCAATGAGCAGCAAGGCCGAGAATCGCGTCCGCCGCTGGCGGGAACAGCGCTGGATGCTCGATACCGTCGTGAGCCAGGTCGGCGTCGAATTCGATCAGGCGCGTATCGCCTATACCGCGGGTCCGGCCGGACCCGAGGCGCTTGCCGAGTTCCGCCTCACGGCAACGCGGGTCAAGAAGATCAACGACATCGACCGCGAATTCGCGCAAGCCGCGGGGCGCCGCGAAGCCAAGGCGGCCGCTTTCGAGAAGGAGGGGCGAGAGGTCGCTGCGCGCGAGAGCTACATGATCGCGGCGCTGCTGTGGTCGATCGCGCGCTGGCCCATCTTCGAGCTCAACGACGAACTCGAGCATCTCGAGGCGAAGATGAACGAGTGCTACGCCAAATACATCAAATACGCGGCGCACCCGATCGAGCGTATCGAGGTTCCTTTTGGCGGGCGGTCCCTGCCCGCCTATCTGCACTTGCCGCGCAAGCCGACAAGCGGCGAGAAATTCCCTTGCGTCATGGCGATCGGCGGCATGGACGGCACGAAGGAGAATTCGGCTGCCATGTATGGAGACAAGCTGCTCGAGCGCGGCATCGCGATCTTTGCCGTCGACGGGCCGGGACAGGGCGAATGCTTCGCGCGGCGCATCAACGTCACCTACACTTCGCATATGGAAGCCGCCGAGGCGAACTACAAGTTCCTCGCCTCGCACCCGGCGCTCGACAAGGACCGCATCGTCGTGCGCGGCACCTCGATGGGAACGTTCTTCGCGACGCAGGCCGCCGCCACGCTCGGCACCAAGATCAAGGCGCTGTCGGAATCGGCGGTATGCCACGAGCCGGGCTTCAACACCATCTTCAACATGGCGGCGCCGTCCTTCAAGATGCGCTTCATGTACATGGCGGGGTTCGAAGACGAGGACGAATTCGACGCATGGGTCGCGAAGCTCGACCTGCGCCCCATTGCCAAGGACATCAAGGTGCCGATGCAGGTCATCGCCGGTCAGGACGACCAGCTCTCGCCGCTCGAGCACACGCGTGAACTGCTCTCGCTGGTCAAGACGCCGAAGCAATTCGTCGTCTATGAAGCGGCCGTGCACGGCGTCTATGGCGCGCCTTCGACCTTGACCGGCGAGAACCCGCAGACGCTGCAGGCGGACTGGATCGCCGACCGCTTGGCCGGCAAGCCGATGGCGCGATCCGAGGAGATCTTCATCTCCAATGCCGGCAGGGCCACGGTGACGCCGCTCGATTAATTCCGCCGAAGGCCGGGCCTGGTCTGCTAGCTTCGCGGGGATTTCTGGACTCGCGAGCGGGATGTTTCGTGGAACCTTCGATCATCCACACCGAAAAGCTGACCAAGGTGTTCAAGGGGCACGGCCGGGAAATGGTCGAGGCAGTGCGCGGGATCGATCTCGACGTCGGCAAGGGCGAAGTGTTCGGCCTGCTCGGCCCCAACGGCGCCGGCAAGACCACGGCCATGCGGATTCTCTGCACTTTGCTGCTGCCGACCGGCGGCAAGGCCACAGTCGCAGGATTCGACCTCGCGACCGAGGCCGCCGAAATCCGCAAGCGCATCGGCTATGTCGGGCAGAAGGGCGGCATGGAACCGGTCGCCACGGGCCGCGAGAACCTGATGCTCCACGCCCGGCTCTATCGCATGAGCAAGGAAGACGCGGCACGGCGCATCGACGCGCTGATCGACCGGCTCAAGCTCTCGCATTTCGCCGACCGCAAGGCCGACACTTATTCGGGCGGGCAAAGGCGGATTTTCGATCTCGCATCGGGCGTCATCAACGCGCCGGAGCTGCTGTTCCTCGACGAGCCGACCACCGGCCTCGATCCGCAAAGCCGCTCGCGCGTGTGGGAAGAGGTGAAGGCGCTGCACCAGCAGGGAACGACGATTTTCCTCACCACCCATTATCTCGAGGAGGCCGATGCGCTGTGTGACCGCGTCGCGATTGTCGATTTCGGTAAGATCGTCGCGTTTGGCAGCCCGACCGAGCTCAAGAAGCAGATCGCCGGCGACATCATCACCCTTGGTTTCGACTCCGCGCGCGAGGTCGAAGCCGCGTCCGACGTCCTGACAGCCGATCCTATGATCTTGGAAAGCCACGCCACCGACGCCACGCTGCAAGTCTATGTCGACAAGGGCGAGGAGGCGCTCCCGGTCCTGTTCAGACTGCTCGGCCAGGGCCATGTGCCGCCAAAGACCGTGCATCTCTCCCGGCCGTCGCTCGACGACGTGTTCCTGAAGCTCACCGGGCGGACCCTGCGCGAATCGGAAACCAACGCATAGAGGGCGGACGAGCCCATGCACGACATCTATCTCATCACCAAGAACGAGCTGTTGGTCACGGTACGGAACCGGTTCTGGATCTTCCACGGCCTGTTTCAGCCTATCATCTATCTGCTGCTGTTCGGGCCGCTCTTGAACGGGGTGTCGGGCACGCGCGGGTTTCCGGGCGGCAGCGCAATTCAGTTCTTCGCGCCCGGCCTTCTCATAATGAACGCCCTCTTCAGCGCCGGTTTCGAAGGCTTCACCTTGCAGGACAAGGTCGATTGCGGCTTCCTCGAGCGGCTCAGGGTCACGCCGATCAGCCGCCTGTCGCTCGCGTTGGGATTCATCCTGCAATCGTCAATCACGCTCCTGTTCCAGAGCGTCGTCCTGGTCGTCTGCTCGCTGTTCTTCGGCCTCAGGATCGATCCGTGGGGCGCGGTCGCGCTGGTGTTTCTCATCGTCCTGATCGGCATCACCATGGCGTCGCTGTCATTTTGCCTGGCGTTGATCACGCGCGAGGGCGGCGTCCTGGCCGGCGTCACCAACACCTTCATCCTGCCGCTCCTCATCCTATCGGGGGTCATGCTTCCTATTAGCTTCGGGCCGCCGATTATCCAAACGCTGGCCAGGTTCGATCCGTTCCTCTACGCGGTCAACGCGGCGCGGGCGCTCATCGACGGCGCCATCGGCGATCCCTCGATCCCCCTGGCCTTTGCCGTCTTCGCCGCGCTCTCCCTGGTGACCCTAACGCTGTTCATTCGCGCGATGCGCGAAGCCGTGGCGTGAGTGCCGCCTCAGGCTTTCACGAAGTCATGGACCAACTGCGCGAATTCCGCCGGTTTTTCCATCTCCGGCATGTGCCCGCAATCGTCGATCGTCGCGAATCGCGATCCCTTGATGGCGCGCCGGTAAAGCTCGCCGCATTCAAGCGGCGCGATCGCGTCCTCGCGGCCCCAGACAATCAACGTCGGCGTCCGGATGCTCGGCAGGAAGTGGGGCAGGGTCAGGCTGTGCATGTAGGGCTTCCACGCCACCCGGCAGGTCATCTCGCGGTGCTGCTCGACGAGATCCGTCATCTCGGGCGTCCACTCTTGGCCGTAATAGTGCGCGAATTCCCGCGACTGGTCGGGTCGATGGAAGGCGCGACGAAGTCCGGTCCGTCCTGATTCGACGAAATAATCGAAGATCTCGCCGGCTTCCGGCTTCACGCCCATCGCGCCGACCAGGACCAGCTTGGCGATGAACTGCGGCGCGACAGCGGCGAGCTCGGCCGCGACCCAGCCGCCGAGCGAGCAGCCGATCACGTTCACCGGCACAGCAAGCGCGCTGTCACGCGCGAACCACGTGATCCAAGCCGCAAGATCGTGAACGCCCATGATCCAGTCCGGGCGAGCCGATCTGCCATAGCCGGGAAGCGACGGCACGATGACCTCGAACGATTCCGCAAGCTGCCGGTACGATTCGAGCCAGCCCGGCACGCCCAGCTCGCCATGGATGACGAGCAGCGGCGCGCCGCTTCCGCCGCGCCGCACCTCGACGGCGATCCCTGCCGCGTCGACCAATTGCTCGGTATGGGCGCTCACTGCTGCGGCCATGGCGTGACCTCCTTGCCGGTGAGGAGCGCGGATTGGTGCTCGCGCAGCGCGGGGATCACCTCCTTGCCGAGCAACTCGATACCGCGCATCGTCGCATCGTGCGGCTTCTTGCCCTCGCGCGCCCAGAACGCGACATAGCCGGGATCCGTCCGGTCGATGATGTGCTTGAATTTCTGGATGATCGTCTTGGGACTGCCGGTCAGGATCAGGCCGCCGCGCACAGCCGCCTCGTACGTCCCTTCGGACATGCGGCGCTCCCGCGCCATCGCGCCGCCCTTCGCCTGCTTCGACATGTAGCCGGGCGGCGCCGCCCATTCGGGGTGCGCGCCGCCGCCGGTCGCGCCGGCCGATCCGGTGGACTGCGTCAAGGCCGACGCCGACACGCCGGCGCGCCCGATGACGGAGGTGGGGCCGTAATGATGGCGGCCCATCTCGAACGCTTCCTCGTCGGTGTCCATGACGCAAGTGTGGAGCAAATAGCCGAGATGCTCCGAGGTCGGCGTCCAGCCGTCCTGCGCGGCGACTTCATGATAGATGTCGCGGCACGCGGCGGTCGCATCGAGGGCGCTGCCCAGGACCAGATAGGTGATGCGCTGCTTGGCCGCCCAGCGGACCGTCTCGGGACTGAGGATGCCCGCGACCCAGATCGGCGGGTGCGGCTTCTGCAACGGAAGCTGCCACGGATTGACGACGCGCAGGTGGTAGTGCTTGCCTTCCCAGCGGAACGGCCCAGGCTCGGTCCAGGCCTTCTTGATAAGGTGGTACGCTTCCTCGAAGCGTTCGCGGTTGTAGGCCGGATTTGCGTTGGTCGAGAGCTGCTCGACGCCGCCGCCGCGCACGAAGCCGGAAATGATCCGGCCGCCCGAGATGAGATCGAGCATGGCGATCTCCTCGGCGACGCGCACCGGATTGTCGTGGATCGGAATCGGGTTGCCGACCAGCGCGATGGTGCCTTTGATGCGCTGGGTCAGCACCGCGGCGGAGATATTGACGCTCTCCTGCATCGACAGCACCGTGTTGTGGTGCTCGTTGCAAACCGCGCCGTCGAACCCCATCGCCGACGCGTGTTCATGCTCGTGCAGGAACATCTGCCACAGGTCGCGCGCCTTGGCCGCGTCGAACAGCCGGTTTGGGAACATCAGGTTGGTGAAGCCGTACTGCGCGGCTTGTTCGAGGGTGTACGCGTTGTAGCCCATTTCGGAGAAATAGAAGAATTTTCGCGTCACCTTGCTTCTCCCCTCGGAGACGATTGGGTCCCGATGCCGCATTGTCCTACGCAACCTGCGGCAAGGTCCAGCGGTCCCGCGACGGCCTTGCCCGTAGCCCGGAATCGGTAGATCATCGGCTTTAGTTTAAGGTGATGGGGGCAACTTTGACTTTAAACCAACAACGAGGCGTAACTAGAATTACTACAATGTAGTGGCGCCGCCTGATTTTGGGGTCTTCGTGACGGCGATGTTCGCAGCGACCGTCAAGGCGGGAGGGGAGAATTTTCGCGGAAAGAGAGCGCCGTGTTGCGACGGGGGAAAAGAGCGCTGATTGCCGTCGGCATCGCGTGTGCGGGCCTGACGGGGGGCATGGGGCGGCAGGCGGCGGCGCAGACGAGCCCGCCGCGCGAGCTTCCCGGCGCCGTCGAGCCCGGCCGCGATCGTCCGCTGCCCGCGGCACCGGTGCAGCCGAACTTCGACTTCACCATCGAGGCGCCGCAGCGCTCGCAGGTTCCGCGCGCGGTGGAGGAGCTGCATTTCGTCCTGCGCGGCATCCAGATCGAGGGCGCGCAGACGATTTCGCCGGACCGTTTCCGGCCGCTCTATCAAGCGCTCCTGGGTCAGGATGTCACGGTCTCGAAAATCCTGGACGTGGCCGACGCCATCGAGGACGAGTACCGCCGCGAAGGCTACATCCTGACCCACGCCTTCGTGCCGCCGCAGCGGGTCACCAACGGCGTCTTCACGATCACCGTGGTGGAAGGCTACGTCGCGTCGATCTCGGTCGAGGGCGGCGATCCGGGCACGCAGGCGCTGATCCGGTCCTACCTGCAGCCGGTACTCGGGGCGCGGCCCTTGTCGCTCGCGGTGATGGAGCGGGCGCTGTTGCTGGCGAACGATCTCCCGGGCGTCACCGCATCGGGCGTGGTGCGGCCGTCGCCCGACGTGACGGGCGCATCGGAAGTCGCGGTGAGCGTGGCCGAAACGCCGCTGAGCGGCGGGCTGGCGCTGGACAATCGCGGCTCGCAATTCCAAGGAATATGGACGCTGGGCGGCGACGTTGCCGTGAACGGCCTGATCGTCGCCGGCGACCAGCTCGCGTCGAGCTATTCGTCCTCGCCCAATGCCTTGGAGAAGACCTCGAGCCAGGTGCGCTATCGCCGGCCGGTCGGCAGCGACGGCATGGTGGCGAGCTTCACCGTCACCACGACGCACGGCGAGCCCGGATCGAGCCTGCAGCAGTTCAATCTCGTGACCGACAGCTACGCCGTCGGCCCGCGCCTGTCGTATCCGCTCATTCGCTCGCGCGCCGAGAGCCTCACGCTCGACGGCGGATTGACGGTGCAGAGCGCGCGGGTAAGGGCACTGGGCGCGCCCTTCTCGAAGGACGAATGGCGGGTGTTGGATATCGGTGCGAGCTACGCGCGCGCCGCGCTGGGAGGCTCGTGGACGGCGAGCATCGACGCGGCGCAAGGCTTGGACGTGTTCGCCGCGACGCCCAACGGCTCGCCCAATCTCTCCCATCCCGGCGCCGCAACCGAGTTCACCAAGATCACCGGCACGTTCCATCACACCCGGACCCTGTTCGGGCCACTGAGCCTCGCGCTCTCGGGCCAGGGGCAGTACGGCTTCGCGCCGCTGGTCGCGGGCGAGCAGATCACCTTCGGCGGGACCCAGATCGGGCGCGGCTACGACCCGGGCGCGGTCACCGGGGACGAGGGCGCGGGCGGCTCGATCGAGCTGCGCTGGGACGAGCACTTGCCGGCGCTGGCGCTCGATACGGTCGAACCCTACGTCTATTACGACACTGCCAAGGTCTGGAATTTCCATCCCAACCAGGGCGGCGGGCAGGCGGTGGCATCGACCGGATCGGGCATCCGGTTGTTCATGCCCTATTCGATCACCGCCGATTTCGAGATCTCGCGCACCTTGAAGGCCGTCCCCGGCAGCGACAACGGCAAGAAGGCGACCAAGCTCCTGGTGGACGCGGCGGTGAGGTTCTAGCCCGATGACCGTGCACAACGCATCGCCGTACAGAGATTCGACCCGCGCGCGGGCGAGCGCGGCGCTCGTCGCCGGCATCGCCGCCCTCGTCCTGCCGCAAGGCGCCGCGCGGGCGGGCAGTCCGAGCGTCGCCGGGGGCGCCGCCACGATCGCAACGGGCGGCACCAGCACGATCGTCAATCAAACGACGCCACGACTCATTCTCAACTGGCCAAGCCTGTCGGTTCCGGCGGGCGGCATGCTCCAATTCATTCAGCCGAATGGCGCCTCGATCGCGCTGAACCGCGTCACGGGCGGCGGTACCTCGTTCATCAACGGCAGCCTGCTCGCCAACGGCCAGGTCTGGATCGTCAACCCGGCGGGCGTGCTGTTCGGCCGCGGCGCCTCGGTCAATGTCGCGGGCCTCATCGCCACCACGTCGGATATCAGCGACCAGAACTTCCTCGCCGGGAATTATGCCTTCAGCCAGCCCTCGGCCGGCGCCGGCGCGGCGGTGGTAAACCGGGGCACGATCGACATCGCCCCGGGCGGCGCGGCCGTGCTCGCGGCACCGCACGTCGCCAACAGCGGCGTGATCGAGGCGACGCTCGGCAGCGTCGTGCTGGCCGGCGGCAACGCCTTCACGGTCGATTTCCAGGGCGACAAGCTGCTGACCTTCCAGATCGCCGCCCCCGTCGCCGCGGCGCCGCTGCTGGCGAATGGAAGCCCGGCCGCCGCGCTGGTCGAGAACAGCGGCACCCTTTCGACTCCGGGCGGCACGGTCCTCCTGACCGCGCGCGCCGCGCGCAGCGTGGTCACGCACGCGATCAACACCACCGGCCTGATCGAGGCGGTCTCGGCGCACGAGGAAGACGGCGCGATCGTGCTCGACGCCGGCGGCGGCGACGCGCACGTGTCCGGCACGCTCGACGTCTCGGGCAAGGCGGCGGGCGAGACCGGCGGCACGGTCAGCGTGACGGGCTCCTCGGTCGCGCTGGATACGGGCGCGGTTATCGATGCCTCCGGCGACCGCGGCGGCGGCAGCGTCGCGATCGGCGGCAATCTCCACGGCGCGGGCCCCCTCGCCAACGCTGACCAGACCACAGTGGCCCAAGGCGCGCGCATCGACGCCAGCGCGATCACGGCGGGAAATGGCGGCATTGTGTCGGTGTGGTCGAACGGCACGACCATCTTCGACGGCTCGATCACGGTGCACGGCGGCGCCCAGGGCGGCAATGGCGGCATGGTCGAGACTTCGGGCGAGGGAACGCTCGTCGTCGGCAGCTTTGCCTCGGTCACCGCCGCGGCACCCGCCGGGACCGGCGGCTCCTGGCTCCTCGATCCCAGCTCCAACGTCAACATCACGAATTCGACCTCGGGCGTGACCTGCAGCGGTTCCGGCACCGCCACCTGCTCGCCGACCGCCGACGGCTCGAGCATCGACGCCGCGGTCGTGATCGGCGACCTCAACGGCGGCACCAACGTCACCATCAACACCAACAATGCGACGGGGACGCAGGCCGGCACCATCACCGTGTCGAGCCCGATCGCGGTGACCGGCTCGACCGCCGTCGCGCTCGAGCTCGACGCCACCAGCGACATCAACGTCAACGCGGCGATCACCTCGAGCAACGCGCCTCTCAGCGTCACCCTCAACGCGACCAACAGCGGCGCGATCACGATCGCGCAGAATGTGACCACCAACGGCGGCACGGTCACCGCCGGCGCCGGCAGCAATTTCACGGTAAATACGGGCGCTTCGATCACGACGACCGGCGGCGTCGGTGCCGGCGGCGGCGTCTCCCTCGGCGCGAACGGCGGGTCGTTCACGCTGAACGGAGGATTGACCGCGGCAGGCGGCGGGCTTGTGCAGGCCAGCGTCAATGTGGTGCTGGGGGCAAGTTCAAGCATCGTTGTGCCGGGCACCTCGAACTTGACGCTCGTCGCCGGCCCAGCCGGAAGCATCACCCAGACGCAGGGTTCGACCATCTCGTTGCCGGTCGACGGCAGCGTCCTGGGCCTCAATGCGAACAGCATCACCCTCGCCGCGCTCGCGGGCGGCACGCCCTCGATCACCGGCAACGGCTTTATCGGTCTTGCCGGGGCAACCGCGGCGACGACGATTGGCATCGGCACCGGCGCCGGCACGCTGAATATCAGCCAGACGTCGATCAATGCGATTGGCGCCGGCGATCTCCTTATCGGCAATTTCGGCAACCAGACCGGAACGATCACGTTTGGCGGCGGCGTCAGCATCCCGATCGCGGTCGACATGAATGCCGGTGGCGTCGGCGGCAGCATCGCATTTGCCGCGAACGCCGTTGTGACGTTCGCGACTCAGAATAGCGTGAACATCTTCGCCAACCCGAGCGGGAGCATTACCGAGGCGCAAGGCGCGACCATCGCAGTGCCGAATAGCAGCGGATTCCTGAACTTCTACGCGAACAGCATGACACTGGTCCCGCTCGCGAGCGGCGCGCCCTCGATCACCGGCAACGGCCATGTCAGTCTCGCCGGGACGACGGCGGTCACCACGATCGGCGTCGGCAGCGGCGCCGGCACCCTCGCCATCGGCCAAACCACGCTCAACGCGATCGGGACACGCGAACTCGATATTGGCTTCGACCAGAGCAACACGAGCGGCCCCGATACCTTGCAGAGCGCCGCGATGAATGTGACCGGGCCGGTCACGTTCCCCATTCCGACCGTCATCGGCGTCGCGTCCGGCGGCGGCACCGCGTTCGGGACCGGTCCGATCAATCTTTCCGGCACCATCACGAGCACCGCCACGACGCCGTCGCAAGGGGGCGGCTTCACCTTCTTCCTCGGCTTCATCGAACCGACCGTGCTGGCGGGGGCGACCACGATCAACACGACGGCGGGCGTGGCGAGCGGCGGCACGGTGGTCTTCGACAACACGATCGACGACGCTGCCGGGACGGCTTTCGCCAATACGCTCACGGTCACGGCCGGCGCCGGCGATGTCGATTTCACGCAGCGGGTCGGCTTCGATCCGACCTTGGGGGGCGTGCCGCTGGGCGCGGTCTCGATCACCACCACGGGGGCCGTGAACCTGACGATGCCGTCAGCCGGCTTCGACGCGGCCGCGTTCACGGCGAACGCCGGGAGCATTTCCGCGACGGCCGGCTATGTCAGCACGCACGGCGAATCGGGCGGGACGATTCACCCCAACGGCGGCGCGATCAACATCACCACCGCCGGCAACGTCTCGATCGGCGGCGAGGTCAATTCGGGCGGCGGCATCAATACCACCACCAACGCGGGCGGCAACGGCGGCGCGATCACCATCAATGCCGGCGGCACCGTCGCCATCGGCACCGCGCTCGTCCTCACCACCTCGGGCAGCGGCGCCGCGCTCGTCACGACCAACAACAGCGTGTTCTCGGGCGGCTTCGACGCCACGACAGCTCCGCAGACGCCAGGGAACGGCGCCGCCATCGCGATCACCGGCACGACCATCGACCTGCCGCTTGGCGTCATCAGCCGCGGCGGCGAGGAGGAGTTTGCCGGCTCGGCCACTGCGGGCGGCAACGGTGCGCCGATCACCCTCACGGCAAATTCGGGCGGCGTCACGGTCGGCATCGCGACCGGGCCCAACGCCACCGGCAACGCCGCGCTGGTCGATGCCGTCGGCGGCAATACGCCGGCCGGCAATGTCGGCGCCGGCGCCGCCGTTACCATCCAGGGCACCACGATCAGCCTGTCCAAGGTGATCTCCAGCGCCGGATCGTCGGCGGCTGCGAGCGGGACGGCAGCCAGCGGCGGGGCCATCACCCTCATCGCCACCGCCGCGAGCGGCCCGGCAGTGACGCTTTATGGCGAGCACGACGTGGCCGCGACATCGACGCCCAGCTTCGCGACCTTGGGCACGCGCGGCAGCGTCTACGGCGCCACGGCACTGAACGCCATCATCTATACCGGCGGCACCGTCACCGGCACCGGCGGCAACATCACCATCGAAAGCAGCGCCGGCGGCGCGCCGCTCAACGGCACCAGCTACATCCAGCTCGCCACCGGCACGCCGAATTCCCTCAACGGCGGATCGACCATCGAGATCGGCGGCGGCGTCAATTCGATCAAGGGGCCGATCGAGGCGACGACGGTCGGCCCATCCGCCGAGAGCATGCATTTCGTCGGCACGACCACCGTGACCGGGCCGGTGGGCGACCTCTTGCCGCTGGGGACGCTCGCGCTCAATTTCGCGGGCGTCAACTTCCCCGACACGTTCCAGGGGCCGGTCACCGCGAACACCTTGGTCAGCGTCCTCCACAACACCGCGACCGTGATCTTCGACGGGTTCCTGTCCACGCCGCAGATCACGATGGCCGCGGGCAGCGCGACCCTCGAGCTCTTGGGCGGCGCCACGATCACCGTGCCGTCGACCTTCTCCGGCGGGCCCATCGACCTCGCCGGCACGCTATCGACCCCCGGCCTGGCGCTGAATTTCCCGTCCACGGTCACGATCGAGGGCGCGACCACGATCGACACGACCAACGGGGGCGTCGTGCCGACCGGCGCGCCGGTGACGTTCACGGGCACGCTGGGCGGCGCCTCGGCCTATCTCGACGATCTGACCATCCGCGCCGGCAGCACCGGCAACGTCGCGTTCAGCACTGCAACCGGCACCCGCCTCGGCGCGGTGACCATCGCGAGCGCCAACGCCGTCACCATGAACGGCAATCTTTCGGCGGCGTCCTTCGCCATCGTCGGCCCCGGCAACATCCCCGGGGCCGTGTCGCTCACCACCACCGGCGCCGCAGGCATCAACACCGCCGGCGCCACGTCGCCGACGCTGCCCACCACCGGCGGCGCGGTCGACATCGTCACGTCGGGCGCGGTGACAGTCGCCGGCAGCATCAATGCCAATGGCGGCGTCAACACTGCCACCAATGTGGGCAGCGACGGTGGGACGGTGACGATCAACGCCGGCGGCGCCGTGACGATCGGGAACGGCATCGCGCTCACCACGAGCGGCAGCGGCGACACGCTATTGGTCACCTCGGCGCCGAGCATCTCAGCCAACGGATTCACGCTGACCGCCGCCGCACAGACAGCGGGCGATGGCGGTGACGTTATGGTTACGGGATCCAGCATCACGATGGCCCGTTCGGTCTCCACCAACGGCGGCAATGCCGAGATCGCCGGCTCGGCGCAGAATGCCGGGAGCGCGGGCTCGGTGTCGCTGGACGCGACGGCGGGGAACGTGACCATCGGCAGCGCCGCCACGGGCAACGCGATCCAGGTCAGCGCTCTTGGCGGCGGCTCGGTCGGCGGCGCGGGCGGCAATGGCGGCAATGTTACCATCAGCGGCACCACCCTTTCGCTGTCGCGGGTCACCTCGACCGCCGGAGATGCCGAGGATTCGATCGCTACGGCAAGCACTGCCCGCAACATCACGCTGCTTGCCACGGCGACGAGCGGCGATGCGGTGGTCATCTATGGCAATGCGCTGTCGCCGGCCATCGGCGGGACCCTGATCTCGACTTTCGGTGCCCTCGGCGGCGTGACCGGCGATACCAACCTGCTGACATTGGGCGCGCTGCCGAACGGCCTGCTTTCGGGGCCGGGAGGCAATATCACGATCGAAGGGACGCTTGCCGGCGGACCCTTGCGGGGCACGAGCGTCGTCCGTCTCGTGGACAACAGCGCGGCGGGAGCGCTCAACGGCGGGCCAACGGTCACCTTCACCACGTCGGGCGGGACAGGCGGAACTATTTTCATCAACGGGCCGGTGGTGGGGACGACGACCAACACGGAGAACCTGCATCTTTCCGCCGCCAACGGTGTCGGAACCGTAGCAGGCACCGTCGGCACCGCGTCCATAGCGCTGAACAACGTGGTGGTGGGACCGGCCAGCAATGTGCCGGCGACCCTCCCGCCCGGCAGCACCTCCGGCGCTTTCACGTTCCAGGCCGCGGTCACCGCAGGCACGCAGATTCAGGATACCGGCACTTCCGGCAGCCTCACCTTCGACGGGTTGGTCACGACACCATTGTTCACCATGGCCGCGGGCAGCACGAACCTCGCGCTGCTCGCCGGCGCATCGTTCACCGGCCCCGTGACCTTGGCGAGCGGACCGGTTTCGCTCGCGGGCGGCTTCACCTTCACCGGCGCGGCGACCGGCATCGACATCACGGGCGCGACGACGCTCGCGGGCGCGACTACGATCGACAGCTCGGCGGTCACCGGCGCGCTCACGCTCGGCGCTGTGACCGGGACGGCGGCGGGAGCAGACGACTTGACGCTCCATGCCGGGTCCGCGCCGATCTCGCTCGGCACCGTCGGCGCGACGCCGCTCGCGAGCCTCACTGCCACGGGCGGGATCGTGACCCTCAACGGCAGCGTGACGACCTCGGGCGTTGGCGGCATCAACCTGAGCGGCGCGACCGGCGTGACGCTGGGCACGACCACGACACTGACATCGAGCAACGCGCCGGTTACGCTGGGCGCGGTCAACGCTGCCGCCGCGGGCGCGCAGGGCCTGACCGTGAATGCCGGCACCGGGGCGATCGCGCTCGGGACCGTCGGCGCGACGACGCTGTCGAGCCTGACCGCGACGGGCGGGACCATCGCGCTCAACGGGCCGGTCACGACCACCGGGGCGCAGAGCTACACCGGCACCACAACGCTCAATACTGACGAGGCGCTGACGACTGCCAACGCCGCCATCACCATGGGCGCCGTGAACGCGGCGACGGCTGGCGGCGAAGCCTTGACGCTGAACGCCGGAACCGGGGCGATCTCGCTGGGGACGGTTGGGGCGACAGCGCTCTCGAGCCTGACCGCGACGGGCGCGACGATCGCGCTCAACGGCAACGTCACGACCACCGGTTCCCAGACCTACACCGGCGCCGTCGCGATCGCCGCCGGCGGCGCGACCTTGACCGGCGTCAACCTCAGCTTCAACGGCTCGATCGACGGCCCAGGCGCGCTGACGCTGGCCGACCCGCCGCCTCCCGGCACGATCCTCGTCACCGGCAACATCGGCACGAATTCCGAGCTGTCGGGGCTCGCCGCATCCGCCGGAACCATCGATCTCGAGGGGTCGGTCGAGACGTCAGGCTCGCAGAGCTATACGACTTCAGGCGGCAATATCGTTCTCGGCAACAGCCTCGCGCCCCCTGGCGCCGTCGACCCGCTCGGGACCTCGGGCGGCGCCATGAGCTTCAATGGGCCGGCCATGCTCAACCAGAATGTCGCGCTCAACACGGCGCAGGGCGGAGCCGCGGCCGGAGGCCCCGTCACCTTCACGAGCACGATCAGCGGCGCTCCCGGCACCACGCTGAATATCACGGCGTCGAACGTCACCATTCCCGCCAATGCGCTCAATGGCGTCACGGAGACCACCATCATCACGATGGCGCCACCGCCGACGAATTCGACGACGAATTCGACGACGACAAGCGATATCGACGCGGCCGTCCAGCAGGATCTCGCACCGCCGCCGAGCACGACCAACGAGACTTCGACCAATTCGACCACATCGTCCGGGCCCGCGGACCAGAGCCAGACCACGGGGACGACCACCGAGACCACGACGGCGCCGAATTCAGGCAATGGCGTGACGACGCCCGCCGCCGGCACGACGACAACGGCACCGACGACGGCGACGACGACCAGCACCGACATCGTGTCGTCTCAGACCAACAGCCTCCTCGACGCCATCACGCCCGCCCCGTCCGGCCCGACGACCGCCCCCACCGGAGCCGGTCCGCTCGAAACGCTGGCGAGCCAGACGACCGGGACCAGTACCGACACCACCATATCCGGCGGCACCGGCACGGCGGGCACTGGGACCGGCGGCGGACCGCAGAGCGCAGGCGCACCAGGCACCGCCGATTCAAGCGGCAGCCAGCAGGGCGCCGGCAGCACGTCGAACGTGGAAGCCGGCGGGCTGCAAGGCACCACGTCCAGCAGCGGTTCGCTCGCAAGCCAGACGACCGGCGCACAAGCTGCCGCCACAACGGCGGCGAACAATGCCGGCGGCGCGGACACCGGCAACGCGGCTACGACAGTGGCTTTCACCGTGACGGGCTCGGAAGCCACCCCCGACGCGGGGACGGAAACCGACAGCGTCACCAGCTCGATCTCGCAATCCCTGGGCTCCGGCCCGGGGCAATCGCAATCCACGTCATCGGGACAAGAGCAATCCACGTCGCGGCAAACGACGACCACCCGGACCGTTCCGATCATCGGCGGGCTGCTGGTCGAGACGCCGCCGCGCCAGCCGCCCCAAAGCACATCGCACGGCGTGCCGCCGGCGGACCAGGAATATTCGAGTTGGGGCAACGAGGCCTTCTGGCAATGAGCGCGCACGCACGGCAAATCCTAGCCGCCATCGCCGTCCTGGCGCTCTCGGGTGCCGGAGCGGCGCGCGCCGCGGACCAGAGCAATGCGCTCGGCAAGAACCTCGCCGGCGAGAGCTGCGGCTTCGGCGCGACGGCCGGCGCGGCGAGCGCGCTCCGCACCATGCCGATTCAGTGCGGCGGGAGCGCGGCTGCGGGCGTGCTCTATGCCGCACCGCTCGCCGCAAACCTGCCCGACGATGCCGACGCGCGCCGGACCGCGATCATCGCCGCAGCGAAGGCCATGCCGGGCGGGCTCGGACGAGGGGCCGGGATGCGCTGCGACCCGGGCTCGGACGTTGCGACGGGGAGCGATGGCATGCTCTTCGCCTGCACGCTCTCGAGCAACGGCTGGCCGCGGATCGTCGTGCTCGCGGTCTCGGACCGCTCGCTCTACCAGGGCGAGGGCATGCCTGCGCTCTTGCCGACGCTGCAGGCGGCCATCGCCGCGTCCTCCGGCCGGCCGGCCTCCGCGGCCGAGACCGAAGGCGCGCTGCGTCTGCTGGAGCAGCGCTTTCCGGGAACCCTGGCGCGCGCGGGCGGGGCCGAGACAGCGAGCGACACGGCGCTCGTGGAGCTGGCGCGGCTCGACGGGGCGCAGCGCAATTACGCCGGAAGCGAGGCCGCCGACCGCCGCGCGCTCGAAATCGAGACGCGGCTCTTCGGCGCAAGCGCGGCGGCCGTCGGCGAGACGCTGGCCGAGCTTGCGCTTCAAGTGAGCAACCAAGGCCGGTTCGACGAGGCGGCGGGCCTGTTCCGTCGCGCGCAGCCGATCATCGACGCGTCGGGCAACGTCGCCGTCCGCGCGCGGCTGCAGTCCTATCTCGCGCTCGATGCCGCCAATCAGCGCCATTTCGACGATGCGCTCAAGTTCGCGCGGGCGGCGACCGCGATGCGGCGCGCCCAGCTCGACGCGGCCGCGGCGCAGGGGGGCGGCCCGGTGAGTCATGGCGAGCTGGCGCACAGCCTGCGCATCGAGGTGGCGATGGCGATGCGGCTCGGCGATCTCCCGACCGCGCTCGCGGGCGCCGAGGAGGTGCTGCGCATCGTCAACGACGAGCCCGGCCTGCCGCTGTGGTGGCGACCGGACGCGGTTGCGATGATGGCCGACATCAACACTCAGCAGGGTCGCGTGGTCGAGGCCGAGCGCGAATACCGCGAGGCGCTCGTCATGGACGAGAAGCTGTTCGGCAACACCGCGCCCACCGCCTACGCCGAGCTCCGGCTCGGCCGGTTCTATGCCGACCAGCAGGTCTATCCCGCCGCGGTCGCCGTGTTCCGGCAAGCGATCGCCATCCTGGCGCAGGACGACACGGCGCGCGCGGCGATCCGGCCGGACCAGATCGTGCCCTTCCTCGCCGCCGGCAGCGCACTCGCAGCGCTCGATCCGAAACAGCGCGGGGCGCTCGAGGACGATATGTTCCGCGCCAGCCAGCTCGTCAGCTCGGACGTGGAGGGCCGTACCATCGCGCGCGCGGCGGCGCGGCTCGTCACCGCCGATCCGGCTTTGGCCGATCTCATGCGCGCGGTCCAGGACGCCCAGCGCCAACGCGACGATGCCCGCGTCGCGCTCGCCGCCGAAACCGCGAAGCCGGGCGAACAGCGCGACGCCGCGCGCGAGACGGCGCTCGCCGGCGACGTCAAGACCGCCGCGGCGAAGGCGGATCAGCTCGCGCAGCAGGTCGAGACGCGCTTCCCCGACTACACGAAGTTCGCCAATCCCGGCCCGGCGGAACTCGCCGCGTTCCAGCGCGCGCTCGGCGAGCGCGAGGCCTTCTTGTCCTTCATGTTCGGCGCAAGCGGCTCTTATGCGCTCCTCGTCACGCGCAGCGGCTTGAGCGTCGCGCGCGTCGACGAGACGGACGCCGCACTCGCCGCCGACGTCGCCGAACTGCGCCAGGCCTTCGTGCCGCGCCTCGGCGGGTTGCCGGAATTCGATCTCCAGGCCGCCTACGAGCTCTATCGCCGCCTGCTCGGGCCGATCGAGGCCAAGCTCGCCGATGTCGATCGGCTCGAGGTCGCGCCGTCGGGCGCGCTGGCGAGCCTGCCGATCGGGCTCCTCGTCACGGAAAAGCCTGCCGTGCGCGCCGGCTATTCCCAGGCGGCCTGGCTGGTGCGCCGGCTCGCCGTGAGCGAGGTGCCTTCGCCGCGCGCCTTCCTCGCCCTGCGCGAAGCATCCGCCCGGCGCACCAAGGCGCCGAAGCCGTACTTCGCGGTCGCCGACCCGAGCTTCCTCGGCGCGGCGCCGTCCGCCGGGGGCAAGAACGCGCTCGACGCTCTCGCCAGCAATTGCCGCGCCGACGGACCGGTCGCGGCCGATCTCATTCGCGCGCTGCCGCCGCTGCACGAGACCGCGGACGAGGCGCGCACCGTGGGCCGGGCCCTGGGCGCCGGCGCGGATGCGATGCTGCTCGGCGCCGCCGCGACCGAGGCCAATCTCCGCGCCCAGCCGCTCGATCAATATGCGGTGCTTTATTTTGCGACGCACGGGCTCCTGCCCGGGGAGCTGCACTGCCAGGCTGAGCCTGGCCTGGTGCTGTCGCCGCCGCAGCGCCCGGCCCGCTCGGCCGCGGAGGACGGGCTGCTCGACGCGAGCGAGATCGCGGCATTGAAGCTCAACGCCGACCTCGTCGTCCTCTCGGCCTGCAACACGGCGGCGAGCGGTGGCGAATTCGGCGGCGCGGCGCTGGCCGGTCTCGCCGATGCGTTCTTCAACGCGGGCGCGCGCTCGGTGCTGGCGAGCCATTGGGAGGTGCCCTCGCTCGCGACCGTGAAGCTGATGACCGGGTTGTTCGAAACCTATGCCGGTGCGCGCGACAGCAGCCTGGCGGACGCGCTGCGCCAATCGCAGCTCGCGCTGATCCGCGATACGGCGACCGCGCACCCCTATAATTGGGCCGCATTCACCATCATCGGCGACGGCGCCAAGGCGGCGCCGCTCTCGCCCGCCGAAGCCGTTCCCGCGCGAGGTCGGTCGTGAAGAGGCCAAGCGCACGCAAGCCCCGGTCGCGCGCGGCGGCTCTTCTCGCCGCCGGACTGATGCTGGCAGCGGCGCTGGCAGCGCGCGCGGACGAACTCGTGGTGGTGGAGGCGCGCGGCATCGGGCTCCACCCCGGCGACGTGCTCAACGACGCGAAGACGCTCACGCTCAAGCAGGGGCAGCACGTGACCCTGATCGCCGTCAACGGCGCGACGGTGAAACTCGACGGTCCCTACGATCGGGCGCCGAACGCCGAGGGAGGCGCCAACGGCGATCAGTACGGGACCGCGCTCCGCGCCCTCGTCACGCAGAGCGTCGCGCGCGCCGAGGCCGGCGTGTCCCGCTCCGGCATCGCCCGGGTGGTGCTGCCCGAGCCCTGGCTCATGAACATGAGCCGATCCGGCATCGTCTGCCTGCGCCGCGGCGACCGGCCGGTGCTGTGGCGCGAACAAGCGGGTCCCGAATCGCGCCTCACGATCATCGCCGGCGATCGCACGTGGCGCGCGGATGCGACTTGGCAGGCGGGCGCGGACCGGCTCGCCGTCTCGGGCGACTTCCCGATCGCCGGCGGCAAGACCTACCACGTGCGGCTCGACGCGAACGAGGCCGCGGTCACGGTCAAGACCGTGCCGGGCGAACTCACCACGGGCGTGATGCAGGCGGCGTGGCTCGCGGACGTGGGCTGCGAACCGCAAGCGGAAGCCTTGTTCAAGACCCTGCGATGATCGCCGACTTCCTGCGCCGCAAGGGTGCGCGCATCATCATGGTGGCGGCGCCGATGGTGGTAGCGCTGGTGTGCGGCGCGGTCGGCGCCCTCGTGGTCGAGGATTTGGCCTTCCTCAAATATGTCGACCGCTTCATCGCCGACTGGGAGACGGCGGCGCTCTTGCCGCATCAGCCCCAGGACCCGGACATCGTCATCGTCGCCATCAACGACGAGACCTTGCAGCAGTTCCCCTACAGCACGCCGGTCGATCGCGCCTTTTTGAGCGACGTGCTCGAGACGCTTGCCTCGCGCTCGCCGCGTGCGATCGGGCTCGACATCCTGCTCTCGCAGCCGACCGAGCCGGAGAAGGACGAACGCCTCCGCCGCACGCTCGACACGATCAAGGTCCCCCTCGTCGTGAGCTATGCCGATGAGGAAGGCATCGTCAACACGGCGCAGCGCGAATTCCTCGACGATTTCGTGCCCGAGCGGCTACGTGGCCTCTCGGCCTTGGGCGCCGACCAGTTCGACACGGTGCGCTGGATCTATCCCGGTCATGTCGGGCGGAACGGGCGCTGGATACCGAGCTTCGACCGCGCGCTCGCCGCTTCCGTCGGCGTCCAGACGCCGGCGGAGATGACCGACATCGTCTGGCACGGGCTACCGGGCAACGGCGTGCCGCCGTTCCGCGTCTTTCCGGCGCACGTAGTGGCGGCGCTGCCCGGCGCCTGGCTCAAGGACAAGGTCATTCTCGTCGGCACCACCGCCGACCGCCATCGCACCGCCTTCGCCACTATCTTCGAGCGCGGCGAGGGCATGCTGCCGGCGGTCGAGATCCACGCCGACGGCGTGGCGCAACTGCTGCATCACACGCCGCTGCCGGCCCTCACGCCCAAGACCAGCCTGTCGATCGCGATCATCGCCTCGTCGCTGGGCGCGATCCTCGGGCTAGTCGGGTGGCCCCTGTGGCTGCGTCTCGTCGCGGGAACGATGCTGCTGGCGGCGATCTGGATCGGCGGCGGCGCCCTCTTCCATTTCGTCGGGCTGATGCCGGGCCTGGTCGCGCCGACGCTCGCGCTCACCGCCGCCTTCTTCGCGACCGAGGCGCTGTCGGGGCGCGAGGCGCGGCGCCAGCGCGAATTCATCACCGGCGCATTCTCGAGCTATGTCTCGCACAAGGTGGTCGAGGCGCTGATCAAGGACCCCTCGAGGATGACGCTCGAAGGCGAGCGCCGCGTCATGACCTTCCTGTTCACTGACATCGCCAACTTCACCACCATGTCCGAGATGCTCGATCCCGGCGAGCTGGCGCGCGTCCTGAACGGCTATTTCGACGGCCTCCTCGAGATCGTGCTCAAATATGACGGCACGATCGGCCGTTTCGAGGGCGATGCCGCGTTCGTCATCTTCAATGCGCCGGTGGACCAGCACGACCACCACGAGCGCGCGGTGCGGTGCGCGCTCGAGATCGACCAGTTCGCCGCCGCCTATTGCACCCAGCAGAATCTCGGAGGCGTCCCCTTCGGCACCACGCGGATCGGCATCCACACGGGCTCGGCCGTGGTCGGCAATTTCGGCTCGCGTCGCCGCTTCGATTACAGCGCGCAGGGCGACGCCGTGAACACGGCAGCGCGGCTCGAGGGCGTCAACAAGCAGTTCGGCACGCATATCTGCGTCAGCGAGGCGACGCATGCGCTGTGCCACGGCATCGCGTTCCGGCCGCTGGGGTCCGTCGTTGTGAAGGGCAAGAGCACCGGCATCCGCGTGTGGGAGCCGAGGAGCGCGGAAAGCGCCTATCTCGCGCGTTATCGCGAGGCCTATGCGAAGCTCGAAGGCGAGGCGCCCGAGGCGCTAGGCCTTTTCGCGGCGCTCAATCAGGAGAACCCGGACGACCGCTGTGTCGCGCTGCATCTCGAGCGGCTCTACCGCGGCGAGCGAGGCGCCGAGCTAGTGCTGACCGAGAAGTAGCCGTCATCGACACGCGCCGGTCGGGCGGCGCCGGGTTCACTCGTCGAGCCGTAGATGCTCACCACGCATTCGTCGCGTCCCGGCCGGCCGATGACGACGAGACCGATGCTCTGGTCGTTTGCCCCCGCACCCCGCGACGCTTCGCCGAGCGCATGCCACAGACCTGCCGCGATCCGCCGCAGCAGCGCCTTGGGTCCGTTCGGAGCGGATCGGCCGGTTTCGACCGCTGCAATCGGGGCGGGGCCGGAGAACGCGGCGCAGATCGCATCGGCGACCGAATTGGCCGCCGCTTCGAGCTCGCTCTCATAGGAATTCGAACCGGCGCTGGCGGTATCCTGGCGGTCCGGCGCGACGACGGCGTCGGCCACGAGCAGGGCGACCGATCGCCGCGTGCGGCAGAACGGCAGCTTGCGCCCTCTGGCTAAGGTGATCGGGTCGAGGCGGGTGAAATTCCCGGCGGCGTTCATGGTCCCCTCCCTGCATTACCGTAGTCGCGATGGGGGGAGGCTACGCGGCGGTGCAGGCCCGCGATGTGACGCAGTTCACAGATTCACCGAAATCGCCCCTTATTTTTCGAAACTTTTGTGAACCGGTTCACATTTGAGGCACCGGTCGGGGCGCAGGGTCATTCCGCCTGCTGGCGCAATGCGTCGGCGTCGAGAATGGTGATCGCGCCGTGTCCGACCTTGAGGATGCCGGCCTGCTGCCAGACCGAAAGGTGCTTGTTGATGCTCTCGCGCGTCAGCCCGATCATGTTGCCGAGCTCGTGTTGCGAGATGGTGACGACCGGCTCTGCTTTGACCCCGCGCGGCTTTCCGCTCTGTTCGGCGAGCTCCACCAGCTTCTTCGCCAGCCGCGCCGGCGCATCGAGGAAGATCATGTCCTCGACCTGCTCGGTGGTGCGGCGTAGCCGCTGGCACAGCACGCTCAAGAGACGCAGCGCCACCTCGGGATTGGCGCGCACGAAGGGGACGAAATCGCGCCGGTCGATCGCCAGCAGCTCGCATTCGGTCATCGCCGCCGCGTCGGCGGTGCGGTCCTTGCCGTCGAGGAGCGCGATCTCGCCGAACACGTCGCCCTCGTTGATGATGTTGAGCACGACCTGATCGCCCTCGCGGCCGAGCGAGCTGATCCTGACCCTGCCCTTGAGAACGGCGAGGAGCCCGAGCCCGGGCGAACCTTTCTCGAAGATGGTCTGCCGCGCCGCATAGGTCTGGACACGTGCGTGGGCGATAAGCTGGTCGAGCTCGTCGGGGGTGAGGCTGCCGAACAGGCTGTGACGCTCGAGGATATGTCGCACCACGGCGACCCGGTCCTGCTTCACTGGCATGATGGCGACCCCCTTCGTCGACCAAACGCCGCACCGGCCCAATCACGCGCGCGATCCTGGCACCTCCCGCGCGACGGCGCAACGCGCCAAGCGACTCGAATTCCGGCTTTGTCGGCAAACTCGGCAGGCGTAATGTTTCCGGGGACTGCGGCGCGTTTTTTCCGACGGTGTGTTGGAGGGGAATATGTTGCGATTGTCGATGGCGGCGGCGATCCTCGTCCTGGCGCTCGGACCGGCGAGCGCGGCGACGCAGGTCAAGGTGCCGGGTTGCGACGTGATCGACGCCTGGGCCGCGCGGGTGAACATGGCCGACACCTACAACGTCGCACCCCGGCTGACCCTGCCGAAGGCGTTCCAGGATTCGGACCTTGTTCCCATGTAGGGCACTCCGGTGCTGAGCTGGAGCGCGGATGACGTTCAGGCCGCCAGCCAGAGTCTGGTGAAATGCTACCAGGACGCCGGCAAAGCGCGCGACCAGACTGCCGCGGCCGCGCTCGCCAACGCCAACCGGGCGCTCACCGGCCTGGTGCCCCGCACCAACGCGGCCTTGCTGCAGGCCAAGGCGGGCGCCGAAGGCTTGAAGAAGCAGATCGACGCCCTGCCCGATTCCGCCGAGCTCGGCCGCGCGATCGACGCCCTGGTGAAGGCCAACCCCGCCGCGCCCGACATCAACGCCTATCGCGGCCTGCCGCGCGAGATCGGCGATCCGATCTGGCGCCTCGCCAACACGGTGCTGACCCTCGCCGATACGGATCGCGAGCCGCTCTACCAATCGCTCGCCGATCGCAGCAAGGCGATCCAGGCGAGCATCGGTGGCGATGCCGAGAAGGCGATCGCCGCGGCGCCCGAAGATGCGGGCGGCGTCATCGCGGTAATGGAGGTGCGCCAGCGCGTCGCCGCGATGAGCGACCCCGACGCGAAGGCCAAGCTGGCCAAGGAAGCCGACGACCGGGCGCAGAAGATCCGCGACGCGCTGCGTCAGGCGAAGCCGCCTGTGTTCGTGCCGCCGACCTGCCTCGATGTCTACAAATGGAGCGGCGCGCCGGGCGCCGTCACCGGCGTGCCGCTCGGCGGCCGCGGCGTGTTCGGCGCCTTCCTCGACGACCGCGCGGTGCCGGTGTTCGGCATCCCGGTCGCCGATTGGAGCGACCAGGATGTCGCGCGGCTCAAATCGCTGCGGACTCTGTGCCAGGCGGCGTCGCAGCCCAGCGTAGCAGCGGCCGGCGGCCCCGAGGCGGCCGAACTGGTTCAAACCGCCAGCCGCGGCCGCTGGATCGAGGGCGCGGACCCGCAGATCGCCGACGCTCGCACGGTGATGACGACTTACCGCAAGGCGAAGCAGGAGCTGGCCTCGGCGCTGGATAAGGCGCAAGCCTTGCCGGACACCATGGCTGCGATGCTGCCGCTCGCCCAGATTGCGGTCGATCCGGCACAGCAAGCGGTGACCCAGGAGGACCGTGTCGCCTTCACTAATGCGATCAATGAAAAGCGCGCCAAGATCGGGGCGCAGGCGACCGACGCCGCGATGAAAGGCCTCGCCGACATTAAGATTGCGTCGCTGGCGGACCTGCCCAAGCTGTTCGCCTATGTCGGCCAGACCACGCCCACCATTCCCGATCCGCGCGGCCAGCAGGCCTTCGGCGCGGCCGCCAGCCGCAGCCTCGAGGAGGCGGCGGGGCGGCTATTGCCGGAATTCCAGTCGAAGCTGGCATCATTGCCCGCCAATTTCGACGGCGCGGCCCAGGCGGACGGAGCGCTGGCCAAGGCGATCGGCATTCCCGACACGAGCACCAGCCGCCTGCCGGCGTTCAAGCCCTTTTTCGACGCGGCAAAGGCCCGCTCCGTCGCGATCACGAAGTCGGTGCACGATCAGGCCTGCAGCGACCTGCAGTCGAGCCTCAGCGTCGGCGGCGACGCGACGCAGCTCGTCTGGGACGGCGACAAGGGGATGCCGCTCGGCGATTTCATCTGCGGCCTCGCCACACACGGCGTCGCCGTAAGCAGCTATTCGGGCGCGGGGATGTTCTCCAGCACGTCCACTCTCAAGATGGCGCCGCTCAAGGAGGAGATCCAAACCGTCTCGATGCACAAGGCCGAGGTCAAGGCCGGCACTTCCATGCTGGTCGGGTTCAAGGTGGTGGACTCGAACGGCCAGCAGGTGAGCATGCTTGGCGCCGGCGGGGGGCCGAAGGGGGACGCCAATGGCGACGCCGCGCTCTCGGTCATGGGATGGGAATTTTACGCCGGCCAGGCCAAGGGTCGAAACCCGAACGAGGATGAGGAATGCAAGCCGCTCGTCGCCCAACCGCCCGACAAGCTGCCGCCGGGCCAGAATCTGTTCTGGCTGGATTGCCAGGAACTCCCGTCGGTGGTGCGGGCGCGAAATTTCGGCGCCAAGTGATCGCTACGTCACGGCGTCAACACGGAACGGGGGCATCATGCGCGTTCTTCCGACCGCTCTGGGGCTCGCGCTGGCGTTCGCGGGAAGCGTGCGCGCCGCCGAGCCCGTGACGATCCGCGTCGGCTGGGCCGTGGTGCCGGCCAACCTCGCGCCGCTCCTCGCCGTGACGCCCGGCGTCGCGCGCCATCTCGGCCAATCTTACGCGCTCGAGCTCACGCATTTCACCGGCACGCCGCAGCAGATGACCGGTTTCGCCGCGGGCGAAATCGATCTCGGCTCGTTTTCGTATTCCACCTTCTCGATCGCGATCGAGAACGCGGGCCTGACCGATGCGCGGATCGTCGCGGACATCCTGCAGGACGGCGCGCACGGCGCCAATTCCAACGAATTCATGGTGCTGAACGACGGACCCATCCGCACAATCGAGGATCTTTCGGGCAAAATCTTCGCCAGCATCGGCGGCGGCGGCTCGTCGGACATCGCCATGCGCGTCGCGCTGCGCCGGCACGGGCTCGACGACAAGACGGCGGTGACCTTCGTCGAGGTCGGGTTTCCCAGCATGAAGTCGATGCTGCTGTCGAAGAAGGCCGACATCGTGACGGCCGTGACGCCGTTCTCGAAGGACCCCGAGCTGCGCCAGGCGGCGCACACGCTGTTCCGGCAAGCGGACGCGATCGGCCCGACCGAGCTGCTGATGATGGTGGGACACGGCGCCTTCATCGCCAAGAATCGCGCCGCGGTGGTCGACTTCCTCGAGGACGATTTGCGCGCGGTGCGCTGGTACACCGACCCCGCGAACCACGACGAGGCGGTGGCGATCGTTGCGCGCTTCACCAAGCAGCCGCCCGAGCGCTTTCAGTCCTGGCTCTTCACCAAGACCGGCGACCAATACCGCGATCCCAATGGCCTGCCCGATATCGACGGCGCCGAGGCGAGCATCGCAATGCAACACGAATTCGGATTCCTCAAGGCGCCGCTCGACCTCAAGCCCTATGTCGACCTGTCGCTGGTGAAAGAGGCCGCGAGCCGGCTCTAGGGCGGCGCCGCGCCGCCCTAGATTACGGTTCCTATCAAGGCACGGGACAGGTTGCGATGCTGCTTGCGTTGTTGCCCCAGCACGCATTGAATGACCCGATCGGCGGACTGGCGTCGGCGATCGACGGGTTCGAGGTCTCGCCATAGGGGTCGACCATCAAGATGGCGTCGACGCCATCGGTGCCGCTTGGTCCCGGCGGAAACACCGGCGCGGAGCCCGCATTGACGGTCGGGTCCAAGGTCGCCGTCCCGAAATCCGCGAGCGGAAGCACGCCGGCCGATGAAGACGGAGCCTCCTGAATCCACACCGCCGACAGCAACGTGGAGGCGTAAGTGACGGTCGTCGACCAGTTCCATCCCCGCGTCCGGTTCGCCATCGACAAGAGCCAAGTCTGGCTCGCGCCGGGCGTGCAGTTGCTCTGACACGCGAGCGAGGCCGTCATGGCGTCACCCGGATGCACCGCATAGGCGCAAGACAGCGAGTTGCAGGCGGGGTAGGTCGGCGAAACGATGACCGGATAGTTCGGCAGCATTTCGATCCAGGCATAGTATTGCGTCGATCCGCCCGACGAGACGTCCTGCTCGGTGCCGAGCTGGATGAGGGTGTTGTCGACCGCCGTGCAATTGGCGTTTTCGCAATATCCGCCGATTCCGACCCACGACGACGAGTACTCCGCCGGGGCATTCGCCGACGAGCAGATGGTTTCGGTTTTGCGGCCGATCTTGATGACATGGCAGACCGGCGGAGGCTTCACATATGAGACCTTGGGGACGGTCCAGCTCAATTGCGCTGCAGTGTAGGTCGCCCCGGTCGAGAAGTTCGCGAGCGCGTAGCCCGACCAGTTCGACGTTTCCATCTCGTTGCGGACACCGCGCTTGATGCTGCCGTCGTCGGCCCGGTGAACCGCGATCCGGGCATGGTCGATCTGCGACGGTCCGAGCAGTACCGGCGCTTGCGTCTGCGCCGTCACCATGAGGAGACCCGCGGACAACACGAAGCCGGCAAATTGCTTGCAGTAGGAAATGCGCATCGTCAGGACCCCCTGGTCGGCAGCGCGCGCGGCAACGCATGCCAGCCGCTGCGTGAACCCCTCAAGTGCCCACGAATTTAACATCGTGTCGCCAAAAACGCCACACCGACGAGGCATCGTCTTGGATTCATGGTGGCGATTCGTTAAGGCGCGGCGGTTTCCCGCCTGCCGGCACGACGGTCGAGGCCTCGTCGGTCTCGACCGTGCGCCTTGCACATTGCCAATTCGTTAACATTCAGTCCCGGTCGTGGTGCACCACGGCGCCAGTCGCGGGATCGAGAATGAGCTTGCGGTCGTCGCGCGGGCGATCGTCGAAATCGAACATCGCGGTCACGGGCCCGGCGAGCCGGTCGAACGAGCTTTGCCCTGCCGGCGGCGGCGTCGCGCCGTCGACCGTGCCCAGGCCCCAGTTCTCCTCGACGAAGCCGATCATCGACGATTGATCGGTGGTGGTGTGATCGACGAAATTCTCGCGCGCCCACGGCGAAATCAGCAGCAGCGGAATGCGCGGGCCGTAGCCGCACCTTCCCTCGAACGCGGTCGCGGCGGGCGTGCCGCAATTGCCCGTGCCGGCCAGGAAATCGGCGCTGGTATTGGACCGGTTGATGATCGGGCCGGTGACGTGATCGTACCAGCCGTCGGAATCGTCCCAATTGATGAAGACCGCGGTGTCGCCCCAATACTTCGATTCTTGCAGCGCGTTGATCACCTGCACGAGAAACGTCTGCTCCGACAAGGGATCGGAGTAGCCGGGATGGCCGTCCTGGTATTCCGGCGCCTTGAGGAACGTGACCGCCGGCAGATGGCCGCTGTCGAGCGCATTCCAGAAATCGGCGATGTCGTATTGGTGGTTGGCCTGGTCGGTCTTGCCGATCATGGCGACCGAGCTGGGCGGCAGGTGATGCGGATTGCGCGTCGAGGGGTAATACATGAACGGCTCGTGGTGCGCCGAGTAATCGGCGACCGGCCCGTGGATGTCGGTGGGCGGCGTCGTGGTATTGCCGTCGGCGGCCGAGGGATTGGGGACGTCGGGATGGCCGTCATGGCTCGCGCCGCACACGGCCGGCGATTGATCGGGCCCGGTGGTCACCGCCGGCGCCGTTGGCGCGAAGCCGCCCTGGAACCATCCCCAAGTGACGTCGTTCGCGTTCAGCAGGTCGCCGATATTGGTCCCTGCCATCAGCACGGTGGACGCGCTGGGCTTGGTGCCGCCGGCATCGGCGCCGCAATCGTCGAGATAGGCGTCGAGGTCGCCGATGATGGTGCCGTCGATGACGCTCGACGAAGCCGGGCCGGCCGGGATCGACGCGCCATGCGTCTGGCCCGTGATGAGATTGAGCGCGCCCGGCGTCGAAGGCCCGAAAGTGGTGCCGAACGAATTGTCGTTGAGGGCGTAGTGCTGGGCATAATTCCACAGCGCCGTCACCGTGTTGCCGTCGAAATAACCCATCACCGTCGAGCCGTCGGGCCGGCAGCCGAGCCCGGTCTTGCCGGTCGCCTGCACGAACTTGTCGAGCAGGCCCATGTCCACGGCCTTCTGCTCGTCGCTGTAGTTGTGGTCCTGGTCGCACGTGTCGGCTTCGGCGCGGTCGAGCCGGAAAGGCGCGAACTTGTTGAGGTTGCTGGCGAGGAGGCCCGCGCTCAGACCGTTCACCGACGGCGTGTCGTCGCGCGCAACGAAGCGCGGCTCGCCCGCAGGATTGGCGGCGACCGGATAGGTCGCGAAGTAATGATCGAAGGTGATGTTTTCCTGGAAGATGACGACGACATGTTTGATCGGCGTGGTCGTGCTGTTGTCGCGGCCCGCGGCGTGGCCATGCGTCGCGATGGAGCCCGCGAGGATCGTGCCGCCGGCGAGAGCGGCGAGCGCCCGCCTCCGCCGGGTCGTTGGCGTCGTTGTCATGGTTCCCCTCCTCGATGTGCGGCACGTCGGCCGCGTCAGCGCGAGCGTCACCATAAAGACCGGCGGTTGCGGAAAGTTTGCGGCGATATTGCGGTGCGATGTCACTCGCGTGCATCGAGAGAGGGGCCGGCCGGTCAGCCGCCGCTCATTGCGGTCGTGACCAGCACCGCCGCGCCGGGCGCGAGGCGCGTCTTCAAGTTGGCGCGCTCGCCATCGACGAAGACGTTGATGTGGCGGCGGATGGACGGCGTCGAATCGCACAGGCGGTCGCGCATGCCCGGCCATCGTGCATCGAGCACATCCATCATCTCGGCAATTGTCGCGGCGGACAGCTCCACCCGCGGCACAGAACCCGCGAAGAGCCTTACCAGCGCGTGGGGAAGCGTGACCGCGACCGGCGCGACGGCAGAAGAACGGCTGTCGCCGGGCACGAACCTGGCCCCGTGCGACACCGTCTAAGCGCCCACGACTAGCGTTTCCACGGACGAGATCGTGGGCAGGTATTGCGCGATGCAGGTCCAGCTGTCGCCCTCGTCGGCGCTGGCGAACAGCGCGCCAGTGCTGGTGCCGAAATAGAGTCCGGCCGGCGCGAGCCGATCGGTGGCCATGGCCTGGCGCAACACGCCGAAGAACGCGTTCTCCTGGGGCAGGCCTTGCCGCAGCGCCTGCCAGCTGTTTCCGCCGTCACGCGTTCGCCACACGGCGGCCTTGCCGTCAGGCACGTACCGGCCCGCCGTGTCGCCGTTGAGCGGCAGGAGAAAGAGCGTCGCCGGGTCGCGCGGATGGACCGAGGCGGGAAAGCCGAAGCTCGAGGGCAAGCCCGCTTCGATGCTCTCCCAGCGCCGGCCGCCATCGTCGCTGCGATACATGCCGCAATGATTCTGCTGGTAGAGCCGGTCGGGCGCGCCGGGCGCCATCACCAGGCAGTGCACGCACTGGCCGAATTCCGGGTATCTCTCGCTCTCCGGGTTGTAGTCGCAACGCGTCCCCTGATTGCGCGGCTGCCATGTCTCGCCGCCGTCTTCGGAGTGGAAGACGCCGCCCGTGGAGATCGCGACCCAAAGCTGCCGTTGATCGCCGGGGTGCGGCACGATCGAGTGCAGGATCAGCCCCCCGCCGCCCGGCTGCCATTTCGGCCGCGACGGATGGTCGCGCAATCCCGCGACGTGGCGCCAGGTTTGGCCGCCATCGTCGCTGCGGAACAGCCCGGCCGGCTCGACGCCTGCATAGAGGCAGCCCGCGCCCGGCGCCAGGCTCCACACCGACTTGATCGGCTCTTCCCCGGCCTGATACGCGAGCCCCGCGCTCGAATGCGTCCAGCTTGCCCCGAGATCGGTCGACTTCCACACGGCGGGGCCGAACCAGGCATTGCCGCCGCCGCCATAGATCGTGCCGCTCGCGGGGTCGGCGATGACATGGTTCATCGGCCACGCCTCGCAGAACGGGCCGCGGAGCTGCCATGAGCGTCGCGCGGCATTGCCTTCCAGGATGAAAGCTCCCTTCTTCGTTCCGATGAGGATGAGGAGTTTCTGCGCCATCTCGGCCTCCGCATTGTCCCTGTCGCCGATGATGCAGGGCGACGGTCTTTGGCGCCACCCCCCGAAAGTGACCGAATGGCCGGCGAAGACCCTGGCGAGCGGCTTGGGGACACCCGCCCCATTCCATGCTATGAGCAAGAAAAGTCATCGACGGCAGGGAGCGATGCGGCGGGGGTGGATTGTCACGGCCATTTTTGCGGTGGCGGTGGCGTGCCCGCCGGGGAGCGCGCTGGCGCAGATCACGGTGGACGGGACCCTGTCGCCCGCCCATTCGCTTACCGGACCCAACTATTCGATCCCGGCGACCCTTGGCCGCCAGGTCGGCGCCAACCTGTTCCATAGTTTCGGGCTGTTCAACGTCAATACCGACGAGACCGCGACCTTCTCGGGCCCGAATTCGGTGGCCAACATCATCGCGCGCGTGACCGGCGGCAGCATCTCGACGATCGACGGCACCATCGCCTCGACCATCCAGGGCGCCAATCTGTTCCTGATCAATCCGGCCGGAATGGTCTTCGGTCCCAATGCCCAGCTCCAGGTGTCCGGCGCATTTCACGCCGCGACGGCCGATTACCTGCGCTTTACCGACGGCGCTACCTTCAGCGCCACAACGCCTTCGGGAAGCGGCCTGACCACCGCGCCGCCGCAGGCCTTCGGCTTCCTGGGCACGAATTCGGCGTCGCTCAGCATCAGCGGCAGCGTGCTTGCGGCGGCGGGAGGGCGGCAGCTCTCGCTGATCGGCGGAGCCGGCGGCGTCTCGGTCGACGGTGCGGTGCTGTCGGCGCCGTCGGGCACGATCCACATTGCCAGCGTCGCGGGTCCGGGCGAGATCGGCGTCGATCCGACCGACCGCGCCAGCCTGACCGCGACCGGCTTCGGGCCGGTCTCGGTGACCGATTTCGCCTCGGTCGACACGGGCGGAAACCCTGCCGGGGCGATCTTCATTCGCGGCGGTGTCGTCACCGCCGATGCGAGCTCGATCACCAACGAGCAGTTCGGCGTCCCGGCCGGCGGCGGGATCACGATCATCGGTGCGACGTCGGTGGCCGTCGTCGATGGCGCCCAAGTCGGCGCCCAAAATTTCGGCGCGGGGACGATGGGACCGGTCACGCTGCAGGGCGGCACGATTGCGGTGGACTTCAGCACGGTCGCGACGTCAAATTCCGGCGCGGGTCCGGGCGCCGCGGTCGTCCTGTCCGGCTCCGATATCCGCATCACCGGCAACAGCTTTGTGGGCGCCTTCACGCTCGGCCCCGCGCCATCCGGCGCCGTCATGGCGACGGCGAGTAATTCGCTTACGGTCGACGGCACTGGCTTCGAAGCGCCGACCGGCATCGTCACCTTCGTCGTGCCGGGCGCTTCCGGCAATGCGGGCGCGGTTACGATCTCGGCCGGTTCCACCATGCAACTTCTCGCCGGCGGTTTGGTCGGCAGCGAGACCCAAGGTTCCGGCAATGCCGGACCCGTTTCGGTCACCGCGGGCAGCATCGCCATCGATGCCAGCACGTCCTTGTCCTTGGGATCGTTGCCCGGCGGCATTTTCTCCCTGGTCGACGGCGTGCAGACCAGTGCGTTTCTCAACCCGTCGGGACACCCCGCGACCGGCAACGCGGGCACTGTCAACGTGACCGCGGCCGGATCGATCACCGTGACGGGCAGCGCCCAGATCACCGGCGCGACCTTCGGCGCCGGCGCCGGTGGTGCCGTCATGGTCCATGGCGGGTCCATTCTCATCGACGCCAGCCTGACGCCCAACGCGTTCACGGGCATCAACGCGGACGGCGAAGGCGGCTCGACCGGTCATGCGGGCAACGTCACGGTCATTGGCAACAACTCGGTCGTCGTCAGCAATTTCGGCTCGATCAGCAGCAATGCGCTGGGTGTCGGCAGCGGCGGCGCCGTCGAGGTCGACGCGCCGCAGATCGCGATCTCGGGCGGCGGCACGATCGCAAGCGTCAGCATCGGCGCGGGCAACGGCGGCGCCGTAACCGTCAATGCCGGCACGCTGACGATCGATGGCGCCGGCACGGATTTCAACACGGGCCTGACGACGGTTGCAGTCACTGGGTCGACCGGAGCCGCCGGAAACATCGTGGTCGACGCGGCGACCATCGACATCATAGCGGGCGGCGCCATATCCAGCACCACGTTGTCGCCGGGCCGTAGCGGTGACATCGCCATCAATGCCGGTACGCTCGCGATCGACGGCGCCGGCGGACTGGCGCAGACCGGCGTTTTCGCGAACGCCGAGCCGGGTTCGACCGGCGACGCGGGCGCCATCAGGATGGCCGTCAATCAGCTGACGATTTCAAATGGCGGATTGATCCACACCGTTGCTCAAAGCAGCGGCAACGCCGGCTCGGTCACGATCGACGCGACCGGCATCGCGCTTTCTTCGGACGCCTTTATCACCAGCGACACGAGCGGCAGCGGCAACGCCGGCACAGTGACGATAACGACCGGCACGCTCAACCTGTCCACGAACGCCGCAATCAGCAGCAGCACCAATTCCAGCGGCAATGCCGGCACGGTCACGATCACCGCAGGCACGCTCGCCATGGCGTCGAACGGCGGCATCAGCACCAGCACGGCCGGAAGCGGCAACGGCGGCGCGGTCCTCATCAATGCTTCGAGTATCATCGCTCTGGGCGGCGACATCGTCAGCGGGACGAGCGGCGGCAACGCAGGAACCATCACGATCAACGCGGGCGACGTGACGCTGTCGGGTACCGGCGGGATCGACAGCAGCACCGCCGGCACCGCCGACGCCGGCAGCGTAACGCTAGCCGTGACCGGCTCCCTCGCCGTATCGTCCGGAGCCGGCATCGGCAGCGCGTCGCGCAGCACCGGCAACGCTGGAAAAGTTACGATCACCGCGGGCAATATCGATGTCTTGGATGCCATCATCTTCACCGACACGGCGATATTCGGAAGCGCAGGCAAGATCGACATTACGGCCGGCAGCCTGTTGGTGTCGGCGGGCGGGATGATCTCCAGCTCGGCGGGTGGCACGGGCACGGGCGGCAACATCACGCTTGCGATCGCGCGCGACGCGTTGCTTCAAGGCGCCACGAGTTCAATTCAGGCTCAGTCCTTCGGTAGCGGGCCGGCTGGCAGCATAACGCTCTCGGCCGCGCGACTTATTCTCATCAACGGCGCGACGATCTCGACCCAGGCGACCCTCGGCGGCGGCGGCGACATCGCCATTCACGCGGGCACACTGGTCGATCTCGTCTACAGCGGCATCTCGACATCGGTTGCGGGCGGTAATGGCAATGGCGGAAACATCCTCATCGACCCGCCCGCGGTCGTGCTCGACCACGGCTTCATCACCGCGAATGCCTTCGGCGGCAACGGCGGCAACATCATCATCGACGCGTCGATCCTGATCGATAGTCCCGGCAGCCTCATCACCGCCAGCTCCACGCTCGGCATCAGCGGCACCATAACGATCGCGGCGCCGTCGACCGACGTGACGGCGGGGCTCGCCGAGCTGTCCGGCAAGACCGCTTCCCCGCCGCGCATCGCGCGCGAGGGCTGCTTGTCGGTCGCGCGCCTCGAGAACGCCTCTCGTCTGGTCGTCGGCGGTCTCGGCGGACTGCCGCCCGACGCGACCGAGCCGCTGTCGCTGGGATATTTCGGCGGCGACCCGGTCGGCGGCACCGCCACGCTGACATCAACACGCGCGACCGTGGCGCAGGACGAGACGCGCGATGCGGCGATCGTCTGCCGCTGATTCGCGCGCAGTCTTCTTTGGGCGCCTCGTGTTGGCCGGACTCTCGATCGTCCCCTGGACCGCGCGGGCGCAGACCGCTTCGCCTGCGATCCCGCAGCTCGGTCCCGAAAGCTTCAGCGCGACGCCGCGCCGGCCGCTCCCGGAAATTCAGCCGGCGCCGGCGCCGCCGGGCTTCATCCCGCCGCCGCTCGCGCCGCCCGCAACGGGGCAGCAGGTTTCGGGGGAGGCGCGCTTTGTGTTGCGCGGCGTCCGCTTCGAGGGCAACACCGCCATCGACAGCGCGACGCTCGCCGGCGTCGCCGCGCCGTTTCTCGGCAAGACCGTGGGCACCGCCGATCTCGAGGAACTGCGCCGCCGCGTGACGGTGGCCTATGTCGAGCGCGGCTATATCACCTCGGGCGCGGTGCTGCCGGATCAGCGCGTAAGCGATGGCCTGGTCCTGTTCCGCATCGTCGAGGGCGCGGTGACGCGGATCGACGTGACCGGCACCAAGGCGCTCGATCCCGATTATGTTCGCGACCGGCTGCAGCGGGGCATCGACCGGCCGGTCAATATCGGCGAGGTCGAGCGCCAGCTTCAGCTCCTGCTGCAGGACCCGAACATCGCCCGCCTGAACCTCGAGCTGCTGCCGGGGGTCACGCCGGGCGAGGCGACGCTGTCGGCCAACGCCGCCGAGGCGCAACGCTTCTCGCTCGGCGCCACCGTCGCCAACGACGAACCGCCGAGCATCGGCGGCGTCCATGGCGAATTCGACGGCATCGTACGCAATGTGATCGGACGCGGCGATGCGCTGGGGCTGAGATTGGGCCGCACCGGCGGGCTCGACGACGGCGGATTGCTCTGGGCCGTTCCCGTCACCGCCGCCGACACCACGCTCAGCGCGCGCTTCGACTACAACCAGGCCACGGTGCTGGACCAAGCCTTCGTTCCGCTCAACGTCGTGAGCACGGTCAAGACCATCGGCATCGGCATCACGCAACCGGTCTATCGCACCGTCGAGCGGCGCTTGACGCTCGGCATGGAGATCGATTGGCGGGACAGCCAGACGACGCTGCTCGGCATGCCGTTCTCCTTCACGCCCGGGGTCGAGAACGGCCGCGCCCGCGCCACCGTGCTGCGGCTGTCGCAGGATTGGATCGACCGCGAGCTCGATCAGGTCTTCGCCGCCCGCTCCACTTTCAATGTCGGCCTGCCGATGCTCGGCGCGACGGTCACCGACCAGCCGCCGACCGGCCGCTTCCTGTCATGGCTCGGCCAGATGCAATATGTGCGGCGCGTCATCGGCCAGTCGCAGTTGATCGCCCGAGCCGACGTCCAGCTGTCGCACGACCCGCTGTTCTCCTTCGAGCAGATCGCCATCGGCGGCGCCACAACGGTGAGGGGCTATCGCGAGAACACGCTGGTGCGCGACAACGCCGTCATCCTGTCGCTCGAGGGCCGCATCCCGATCTTCGACCTCACTCTGCCGCGCCCCTTCGGCGAGGATCTGCACGGGCCCATTGAGCTCGCGCCCTTCGCCGATTGGGGCCGCGGCTGGAACAGCGAGCTGCCGACCTTGCGTCCCAGCGATATCTCGAGCGTCGGCCTGGGATTGCGCTGGGAGGCGGAGCAAGGGTGGCTGGCGCAGCTCTATTACGGCTATGCGCTGCGCGTCATTCATCAGACGCCGTACGATCTGCAGGATTCCGGCGTCCATTTCCGCGTCACCGCGCGCCTCTATTGAGGCCAGGCCGCGGTCAGCGCCAATTGCCGATGACGAGGAACGCCGCCCAGTTGCTCGGGTGCGCGAAGCGCCCGCCGCGGAGCATCGCCACCTGGGCCTGCTGCATCGCCTTGGCCTTGGTGATGCCGGCGATGCCGAGATTGCGATAGAAGGCCGGCATGAGCTGGCCCGCCGCGGCGTCATTGATGAGCCACAGCGACGCGACGGCGGTCTCGGCGCCGGCCTTGACCGCGATGCCGGCGAGGCCGAGCGCGGCACGATCGTCGCCGAGCGCGGTCTCGCACGCGCTCAAGGTCAGGAGCTCGAGCGGCTGCTCGCGCAGGCTCGTCACCTTCACGTCGCGCGACAGCCGGTCGATGCTGAGATTGCCGTCATAAGTGAGAATGTAGCTGCCCGATCCGTCGCTGCGGAAGACGCCGTGCGAGGCGATATGCACGACCGTGTAGGGGATCTCTTCCAGCCGCCGCTGCATTTCGGCGACACGGAACCCCTCGTCCCTAATGACGTCGCCGTGCATCGCGGCGCCGACGGCGGCAAGCTCGCCCGCGACCTGGGGAAGGGCGGCGAAATTCCCCACCTTCACCGTCAACCCCGCGACCAGCGCGCGCTGCTCGCCGATGGGCGTGTCGCCCTTGGGCTGCACCAGCGCGAGGCCCGGCGCCGTGGCGACGGCGTAGCGCTCGATGAGAAAATGCTGGCCGTCATTGAGGGCGCCCAACGGGATGGTGCGCAGCACCCCGTCGGGAATGAAGACGATCGTATCGATATGGGCGGCCTGGAGCTTATCGTCGATCGGCCGCACGATCCGGTCGTAGACGCGACGCGCATAGGGGAGATAATCGTCACTGCGGCCCGTCTCCATCAGCGCGCGCAGGAATCCCACCTCTTGGGCGATCTCCGCGCGCCCGATCGGGACCGTCACCTCGACGATGTCGTCCGGCAGGCTCAGCAGCAGCTCGAGCCGGTCCGGCAGCACGATCGGATAGAGCGCCGCGGTGCCAGGATCGAGCTTGGTGATGAATTCCTCGCGCGAGCGCGCGACGCCGAGACATTCGTCGTGGAAGTAGTCCTTGACCTCCGCGGTCTTCATCGTCTCGACCGCTTCCTGCGCCGCGACCAGGAGCGAGCGCCGCTCGCCCCGATCGAAGGTCTCGCGCGCCTGCTGCAGCAACAGGTCCGCAAGCTCGAGGAACAGCGGGCCGATGGTCTCGCGGAACGACGACACGCCATTGTTGTAATCGACCGGGATGTCCTGCCGCACTGCGTCGATCGCGGCGGCGGCGGCGCGGTAGGCGACGATCGCGCCGCCCCGGTCGCCGGACTTGCGCAGCAGCCGGCCGCGCTGCCATTGCCAGCGGTAGAGAATGTCGTTGGCGGCCCCGCCCTGCTGCGCGAGAAAGATCGCCCGGTCGGTGAGGCGAAGCGCGTCGCCCGCGTTGCCGGCGCGCCCGTACATTTCGCCGAGGAAGCCCAGCGCGAGCGACTGCGCGCGGCGTTCGTGCAGCCTTTCGCCGATGGCGGACGCGGCCATGAGCGCGTCGTAGGCGAGGTTTTGAGCGGCTTCGTCACCCGCGGGAGCGGACATCGCCACCCGCCCGACGGCAACGAGGGCGAGCGCTTCGTCGGGACCATCGGGGAGCAGAGCCAACTCGTGGGAGGCGCCGGCAAGATCGCTGCGCGCCTGCGGCGCATGGCCCAAGCGCAGCTCGACGCGCGCGCGGTTGGTGAGCGCGGTCGCCTGGAACGCTCCTCTGAGCCCCATGCCGGTCGCCTCGCCATAGGCCGCGATCGCTTCGGCGTCGCGTCCCTGCGCGGCCACGAGATTGCCCCAGTTGTTGGCGCTGGCGGCCTCGATCTCGCGGGCCGAATTGGCGCGCGCGAGCGCCAGGCTCTCGACCAGGAGCGGCTCGCTCTCGGTCAGGCGGCGGGCGTGGAAATAGGCGTTACCCAACGCGCCCGCGAGCGCCGCGATGCGACGTTGATCGTTGAGGACTCGCGCCGCCGCAAGAGCCGGTTCGAGGTCGCCGATGGCGGCCTCGACATGGCCGAGCATCTCGAACGCCTCGCCGCGCCGCCCGCGCGCCTCTATCTCGAGATCGCGGTCGCTGTCGAGACGGCAGAACGCGATCGCCTGCGACCATTCCTGCGTCGCCTCGACGATGTCACCCAGGCGATAGGCATCGGTGCCGCGCGCGAGATAGCGGAGCGCGTCGTCGCGTTCGGCCGCCCCGGCGGCCGGCAGGACGAGAAGAAGCGCCATGCAGCAGACCACGAGCCAGCCGGCCATTCCGAGGCCAGTTGCGACGACATGGTCCTTCTCGCTTGAACGCACGCTCTTGCCCGCCCCGCCCTCGTCCGCGCACCGAGGCTAGCGCAGCAGCAAAGATCGGTCGATGACACAGCTTCGTGACCTATCGACGAACCGCCTGTTGCTAGCTCGTCAAGTTGGCCGGTTTATGTAGCTCGTGGGTTGGCCGCTTCGTGATCGCTTCGGTTCGGGGGC